>ODAK010001838.1_pt1 | contig 22737 bp, 23 predicted proteins | sample 1539591 | NCBI WGS metagenome assembly ODAK01 (sample SAMEA3539303, study PRJEB22396) | soil metagenome | biome: tundra; feature: field; material: soil | place: USA | collected 2010-05 | depth 0.15 m | reverse complement strand
AGCCTGACACCGTCTACGCCAAGTGTATATCTTGGTTACTTATCTATGCGGTCACAGCACTAGGACACGAATAAGGGTGGGGGAATCTTGATAGACGATTGCAAATGGAAATTGGTGAAGTAGGAACCGCCGGCAGCCCGACAGATAAGGAGCCCAGCGCTGAGGAGTCTTCCGGATTTGGTTTATTGATCGATTAAACTCGGCCTCGAACTTGACCGCTGCCGCTGGACTACGTTCGCGGTACCACGCCAACGCCGAGAGGTATTCGGTTTCCGCTTCACGGAGAAACTCAATTGGTTTCTTCATGAAGGATTACACGCGCCTTCTTGCGAACTTCTGTCCAGGGAACTGTTTTCGCCCTCCCTGTTCGCAGGTCTTCGATTCTTCGCGCGATCTCCTCTTGCCAGGCCGCCTCAACGTCCTCGTCCTGAATTAGGTCCAGACTCTCCATCAGGGAACTGGCTAGTTCGGCCCGTTCCTCCAATGGAAGCGTCAAGGCTCTCTTCAACAGTTCCGTCGCTTCTTCGCTCATCGCAAAAATTGTACCTCCGGTCCGCTCGATTGTAACGTTCAGCCGAGTTCTTCCTTCACCACTTCACTCAGCAACCTGCGGAAGCACATTTGCGAAACGAGCTTTAGACATCTCTTAGTTGCTCTTCGGTCATCCCGAAATAGTGCCCCAGTTCATGCATGAGGGTCAGCCGGATTTGTTCGCGCACTTCGGCCTCGGACGAGCAGACCGCCTCAATGTTCTTTTGGTAGAGCACGACGTAATCGGGCCCCCCGGGCAAACTAAAGACAGTCTTCTTCGTCATCGGCACGCCATGGAACACTCCTAGGACGATGCGCCGTGGCTGGCCGGGCGATGACAGTGGTTGGTCGGGAGGCAGGTCCTCCACGAGAACCGCAACGTTGCGGACGCGGCTACGAAACTCCCGCGGCAGAGAGTCCAGCACCTCCCCGACCACCTTCGTGAAATCCTCGCGCTTCATGCTCCACACGCTGATGCCCTTATGCGGTTAAAGATTTCATTGGTCGCTAGTCGCTACTTTGCCAGCTCTTTCTTCACCGCTTCACTCAGAAGCTTACCGTCCACGCGCGCGTCTCCGAACTTGGCCTTGGCGTTCTTCATCACAGCGCCCATGTCTTTCATGGTGGGAGAGCCCATCTCGGCGATCGCGGCACGGACGGTGGCAACGATCTCCTCTTCCCCGACGGCCTTGGGCATGTAGCCCTCGATGATCGCGATCTCCTGCGCCTCCCGGGCAGCCAACTCAGGGCGGTTGCCCTTCTCAAACTGTTCGATCGAGTCCTTGCGCTGCTTGATCATGGTGGTGAAGACCTGTAGCTCTTCTTTTTCGTCGAGGTCGGCGCGTTTGTCGATTCGCTTGTTGTGCAACGCGGCTTTCATCATGCGCAGCGTCGAGAGCCGCACCTCTTCCTTCTTGCGCATGGCGTCAACCATGTCTTTTTGCACCTGCTGGGTCAAGCTCATGGGCGTAATTATAGAGTAGTGAGTCACATTGGTTGGTGATACGGAGCACACAGCCACTACCCACATGTCCGTGGCCTGCCCAGCCGCGGAAGCCTATGATTAAAGTGTCGGCGCTCGTGTGCGCCGGCAATCAACCTGTAGAGGTACTTGCCATGCTGCGTAAGACACGGCTATTCACTCCCGGTCCAACCCCTCTTCTTCCAGCCGCTCAAAATGCCATTGCCGCCGCGGACATGCATCACCGCACGGCCGAATTCCGTGAAATCTTCACCCGTACACTTGCCGATCTCAAGACCTTCATCGGCACCAACAACGACGTTCTCATTCTCGCCTCCTCGGGCAGTGGGGCCATGGAGGCCTCGGTTTCCAACCTTACTTCTCCCGGCGACAAGGTGGTCGTGCTCAGCGCCGGAAAGTTTGGCGAGCGCTGGCGCGATCTCGCCAAGGCCTTCGGCTGCCAGATCGAGCTCATCGAAGTTCCTTACGGCCAGACCTTCGACCTCCGCGAAATCAAGCCCAAGCTCGAGGGCGCGCGTGTGCTTTACATGCAGGCCACGGAGACCTCCACCGGCGCGCGTCACGACGTAAAGGCTGTCGCCGCGCTGCTAAAAGGCACCGACACCCTATTCGTGGTCGACGCCATCACCGGATTGGGCACCACCCATTTCGAGGTGGACAATTGGGGCATCGATATCCTCATCGGCGGCTCGCAGAAGGCGGTCATGATCCCGCCGGGACTCGCCTATCTCAGCGTGAGCGAGCGTGCCTGGCAACGCATGGAGACTGCCAAGCAGCCGCGCTTCTACTTCGATCTGCGCAAGGAGCGCAAGTCGGCGGCGAAGGGCGAATCGGCCTTTACTCCGGCCGTCGCGCTGGTCTGTGGACTGGCCGCATCCCTCGACTACATTCGCAAGGCCGGAAACGGCAATCTTGCCGACGGGCGCGAGGCCCTCATCCACAATGCGGAAACTTCGGCTGCCATGGTTCGCGCCGGAGCACAGGCACTGGGCCTGAAGCTGTTCGCGCCTGGCTGTCCCGCGGCTGCCGTCACGGCAGTGCTGGCCCCGGCTGGCGTGGATTCCAGCGCCATCGTGAAGGAGTTCCGTGAACGCTTTGCCATGGTCGTTGCCAACGGTCAGGGCGAGATGAAGGGTAAACTCTTTCGCATCGCCCACCTCGGCTACTACGACTATCTCGACGCCATCGGCGTCATCGGCGCACTGGAGCATGTGCTAGTGAAAGTTGCGCCGTCCCATCACATCGACCTGGGCGCAGGCGTGCGCGCCGTGCAAGAAGTTTTTGCCGGACAATTCGCCGAGGTGGCTAGCGTATGAAAATCGTCGTCGCTGACAAAATCTCTCCTTCCGCGTCCGCCATCTTCGGCGAACACAGTGACTGGAAAGTCGTAACCACCGACAAGGAAACGCTCGCCGGCGAACTGGCCACGGCGGATGCCATACTGGTCCGCTCAGCCACATTCGTCGATGCCGCCATGATGGAGAAGGCCCCCAAGCTGCGCGTCATCGGTCGCGCCGGCGTGGGCGTTGACAACGTCGACCTTGATGCCGCCACCAAACGCGGCATCGTGGTGATGAACACTCCTGGCGGCAATGCTGTCGCGGTCGCCGAGCACACCTTCGCTCTCATGCTGGCGTTGGCACGTCACCTGGTGCGCGCCGACTCAACCATGCATGCCGGCAAGTGGGAAAAGAAGACGCTGCAAGGCACGGAACTTCGTGGCAAGACGCTCGGCGTTGTCGGCCTGGGCCGCGTCGGAGTCGAAGTCTCCCGCCGCGCCATCGCCTTTGGCATGAAAGTCGTCGCGCACGATCCGTACGTGGCGCCCAGTCTTGCCCAGCAGCTGAACATCACCCTGGGCTCGCTCGACGAGGTCTTCGCCCAGTCCGACTACATCACATTGCATGTCGGTCTCACGCCGCAGACCCAGGGCATGATCAACGCGGACGCCATTCGCAAGATGAAGAAGGGTGTGCGCCTGGTCAATTGCGCTCGCGGCGAATTGCTGAATGAGCCCGCTGTCATTGAAGCCCTGCAGTCCGGACAACTGGGTGGCGCTGCGCTGGATGTTTACAGCCATGAGCCGCTCAAGGACTCTCCCCTGGCTACCCTGCCGAACGTCATCCTGACGCCGCACATCGCGGGTTCCACCCATGAGGCGTCGGAGGCCGTTGGCGTGCAGATCGCGCTCCAGGTCCGCGAGTACCTGCTGAAGGGCGTTATCCAGAACGCCGTCAACGTTCCCTCGATCAGCGAAGAAGAATACCAGGCGATGTTGCCGTACATCTTGCTCGGCGAGCGCCTGGGTGCATTTCTGGCGCAATCCTGCGAGGGCGGCGTGGAAGAGATGGGCCTCAGCTACAGCGGCGAAATCGCCGAGTGGAAGACCGCACTCATTCGCAATGCCGCCGTCGCCGGCGCATTGAACCAGATCGCTCATGCTCATGAGCGGGCGAATTTGGTGAATGCGGCGTCGATCGCCGAGGAGCGTGGCATCCGCATCACCGAGCGCAAGAAAGCGCGCGACGCGGGCGGCGCTGCCTCCAACGTGCTTCGCATGACCTTCAAAACCGGTCAGCAGGAAAACACGGTGGCCGGTTGCGTTCAGCCCAGCGGCCTGCCAAGACTGCTGGAAATCGATGGCATCGACGTGGAGGCGCCGCTGGAGGGGACCTTCATCTACCTGCGCAATCTCGACGTGCCCGGCGTTGTGGGCCGCGTCGGGACAGTGCTTGGGCAACAGAATGTTAACATCGCCAACTTCTCGCTCGGCCGCAAGCAGAGTGGGCAGGAAGCATCGGCAGTAGCCGTGGTGCAGGTGGATGGTGAGATCAGCGAGAAGGTGCTCGAGGCCTTGCGCTGCATCGAGACCATCCTTCTCGCCAAGGCGATTCGCTTCGGCGCCCCACAACCGAAGACGGTTTCGGCGTAATCGCAAAACTCAGATCACAAAACAAAGCCGCGCCGGATGCCCATCCGGCGCGGTGGGTTTGAAGAAGTAGATTTACGAACGACGCGGTGTTGGAACCCAGCCCCTAAGGACAATCTGGAAATGAGACTTCATTTATGGCTAAGCATAAAAAGCATCACCCGACCGTTTTGGTTGATGCTCTTGAGCATGTTGTTTACGAGATTTGGAAGCACAGGCAGTCTATCGTTTACTACCCACAGATTTTGCGGGCGGGCGGTGATGCCGCTCTCGAGTTTCGTGTCCTCCACCACAGGGTCTTACTCGAATTCTTTTACGGCCCGGCAAAACACGCAGATAATATTGTCGCGTGGGAGTATATCGATGACTGGAAGCAGACCCACGACCCCAACGCATTGCCATGGCTTGACGAGTACATGACGCGCTGTCACACCTTGCTGGCGCACATCTCAACAACACGATCAGAGTTGGCGAAGCGGGGACTCAGAGACTGGACCAACGACTGGCAAGTCGCCGACTCGCACTTAAACCAAACGATACGCGACTTTCTTGGTGGACTATCACAAGACCACAAGACCATCTGTCACCAGTGGATCAGAAAGTGGTTGAAGAATAATCACCGAGGAAATGACGTATTGGCGGGTCTTGAGACCATAATCAGTCACCCGTAGCCAACGCTTTCTTGAGATATGGATCGTGGCGCCTTACGAAAGACCCTTCTGAAACGTGGGACAAAGCGGGCTCGGGTTTAGGCGATCATCGCGCCGGAATAGCACTTCACCCCACAAAAAGTCAATGCGCGGCTGCCGTCTGTCCCGCGCGGGCGGCGACGGCCAGGCGAACTTCGGCGCGACGCAAGGCAAAGTTCGTCGCGTCATAATCAAGATCGGCGGCGCCCTGGCGCAAAGCTTCCTCGGCCCGGGCCTTCGCCTCCTGCGCGCGCTTGACGTCGATGTCTTCGGCGCGCTCCGCACTGTCAGCCAGGATCGTTACCTTGTCCTGCAAGACTTCGGCGAAGCCCCACGCGACGGCGAGGTACTGCATCGTTGTGCCCAACCGATAGCTGATCTCGCCGATAGTCAGCTCGGTGATGAGCGGTGCGTGGCCAGGCAAGATACCGAGCTCCCCGCTCTTGCCGGGTATCTGGACCTGGTCGGTATCCTCACGGACGAGGAGCCGATCGGGCGTCACGATTTGTAAGTGCAGCGTGTCAGCCATGGCAGATTACGCTTGCGCAGCCTTCATCTTCTCGGCTTCTTCCAGCACTTCGTCGATCGAGCCCTTCATATAGAACGCCTGCTCGGGAATGTCGTCGTGCTTGCCGTCCACGATTTCCTGGAAGCTGCGCACGGTGTCGTCGATCTTCACGTAACGCCCCTCCAAACCAGTAAACTGCTCGGCCACGTAGAAGGGCTGAGATAGAAATTTTTGCACCTTGCGGGCACGCGACACCGTGAGTTTCTGGTCCTCGCTCAACTCGTCGATACCCAGGATGGCGATGATGTCCTGCAGGTCCTTGTAACTCTGCAAAACCCTCTTTACAGCTTGCGCCGTATTGTAGTGCTGCTCGCCCACGACGCGCGGATCGAGAATGCGCGAAGTAGAAGCCAGCGGGTCGACAGCAGGATAGATGCCCAACTCCGAAATCTGGCGCGAAAGCACGGTGGTCGCATCCAGGTGAGCAAAGGTCGTGGCCGGGGCCGGATCGGTCAAATCGTCGGCGGGCACGTAAATGGCTTGCACCGACGTCACCGAGCCCTTCTTGGTGGAGGTGATGCGCTCCTGCAACTCGCCCATTTCGGTGGCCAGGTTGGGCTGATATCCCACGGCGGAGGGCATGCGGCCCAGCAGGGTGGAGACTTCCGAACCCGCCTGGGTGAAACGGAAAATGTTGTCGATGAACAGCAACGTGTCGGAACCCTCTTCGTCGCGGAAGTATTCCGCAACGGTCAGCGCCGTGAGGGCCACGCGTAGGCGTGCTCCGGGCGGCTCGGTCATCTGGCCGTAGATAAGAGCGGCTTTCGACTTCGCTGGGTCCTTAATGTTGACGACACCTGATTCCTGCATTTCCAGCCAGAGGTCGTTGCCCTCGCGGGTGCGCTCGCCCACTCCGGCGAACACCGAAAAGCCGCCGTGCTTAAGGGCCACGTTGTTGATGAGCTCCATGATGACGACGGTCTTGCCGACGCCGGCGCCCCCGAACAGGCCGATCTTGCCGCCCTTCAGGAACGGCTGGATCAGGTCAATGACCTTCACGCCGGTCTCGAACATCTCCATCTCGGTGGACTGCTCGTCGAACGCAGGCGCCTCGCGATGGATGGGCATACGCTTCTCAAACGGCACGGGGCCAAGCTTGTCCACGGGCTCGCCAATGACATTGAGCACGCGGCCGAGCGTCCCCCGGCCAACCGGCACGGTGATGGGACCACCCAGGTCGAGGGCTTTCATGCCCCGCACCATGCCTTCGGTAGGCTCCATGGCCACGCAACGGACGCGGCCTTCGCCGAGTTGTTGCTCCACTTCGAGGATGACGTTGATGGGCTGCGGCACTTTGAAGCCGTCACTGGTGACGCGCAGCGCCGAATAAATGGGCGGCAACGCCTTCTCGGAGAACTGCACGTCTACCGCAGGACCTGCGATTTGAATAATGTGTCCGATATTTTCTGCCATAAAACCTAGCTCTCAGCTGTCAGCTCTCAGCCGTCAGCGAAATCCTTATCGCGTTCGTTGCTTAACGAACCCTCCTGATAGCTCTAAACCATTCGCCGACCGCCTTAGCTGAAAGCTGACGGCTGACGGCTGACGGCTCCTACAACGCTGCTGCTCCGCTCACAATCTCGATGATTTCCTTGGTAATCGCGGCCTGGCGCGCTCGATTCATGGTCAGCGTCAGGGAGTCAATCACGTCATTGGCGTTGTTGCTCGCCGAATCCATTGCCGTCATGCGGGCGGCATGCTCGGCGGCCACGGACTCGAGCATACCTTCAAAGATCTCGAAGGCTAGGTAACGCGGCAGCAATCCGGCAAAAAGCTCCTCCGGTGACTGCTCGTAAATGTAATCCATCGGAGCAGTAGCAAATTTGGTAGCTTCTTTTTCAAACTCCGTCGGCTCTGGCTCCTTCAAGCTGACGCCCGCCGTGCGGGCCGCTTCCGCCATGCGCTGCCGGTCTCCCAATTCAAACTCCTCGGTCAGAGCGACTTCACGACGGCCCAATTCCTGCACCGGAAGAATTCGTTGTGCGATCAGGCGCTGTGAGATCACTGACTTGAACTCGTTGAAGATCAAGTAAACCGAATCGATCCGCTCATCCCGATAAGCCTTGGCAATATGGTCAGCAATTTCGGACACCGCTTCGTAATCCACTTTAGCTAGCAGGTTCAAGTGCTCGCCGATGACTTGGACTTGCCCCTTGCGCTCCTCGCCAGCCTTCCCGACGGGATAGCGCCGGCGCAGAAAGTCTCGCCCCTTACGCCCAACGGCCACGATGTCGATGTTCTTGTCTTTGAAATGGTCCAGGAACCTCAAGGCCGCTTTCAGGACGTTAGAATTGAACGCGCCCGCCAAGCCTCGATCTCCGGTCACCAGGACGAGCAGGACGTTCTTTTCGGGACGAATGGCCAACAGTGGATTCCACGGCTCGCCGGTGGTTGGATTTACCAGCTCGGCCCGGCTCACCGTCGAGGCCAACACGTTTGCCAGCATGTGCGCGTAAGCCCGAGACGCTAACGCCCGCTCTTGCGCACGGCGCAACTTAGCCGCCGAAACCATTTTCATGGCCTTGGTGATCTGCCGCGTATTCTTCACGCTGCGAATGCGCCGTCGGATGTCGCGTACGTTTGCCATTTGCTTTTACGCGCTCGCCTTCGCTACAGCCTGACGCTCGCTGGCAAAGCGTTCCTTGTATTCCTTGATGACCTTGGTCAGGGCCGCGCGCAGGTCGTCATCGAGGACCTTCTTTTCCTCGATTGACTTCAACACTCCCGGGTTCGAGGTGTCCACGTAGTTGTACAGGCCCTTTTCGAACTCGCCCAATTGATCGACCGGCATGTCGTCGAGCAGGCCTTGGGTCCCGGCGTAAATGATGAGAATCTGCTTGGAGAACGGCAGTGGCTGATACTGGCCCTGCTTCAGAATTTCGGTCAGGCGAGCTCCGCGTGCGAGCTGCGCCTGGGTCGCCTTATCGAGGTCGCTGCCGAACTGCGAGAACGCCGCCAGTTCGCGGTACTGGGCCAGGTCCAATCGCAAGGTGCCGGCAACCTGCCGCATGGCTTTGATCTGCGCGTTGCCGCCGACGCGGCTGACCGACAAGCCGACGTTCACGGCCGGTCGCACGCCGGAGTTGAACAGGTCGGTCTCGAGATAAATCTGACCGTCCGTGATGGAGATGACGTTCGTCGGAATGTATGCGGAAACGTCACCCGCCTGGGTTTCAATAATGGGCAAAGCGGTCAGCGAGCCACCGCCGAGCTCATTGTTGAGCTTCGCCGCGCGCTCCAGCAGGCGCGAGTGGAGATAGAAAACGTCCCCGGGATAGGCCTCGCGTCCCGGCGGACGGCGCAACAGCAGCGAGATTTCGCGGTAGGCCACGGCGTGCTTGGATAGATCGTCGTAAATGCACAGCGCGTGCTTGCCGTTATCGCGGAAGTACTCGCCGATGGCGCAGGCGGCATAGGGAGCGATGTACTGCATGGGAGCTGGATCGGAGGCCGACGCCGAAACCACAATGGTGTATTCCATCGCGCCGAAATCTTCCAGCGTCTTCACCACGTGCGCGACCGAGGAACGCTTCTGACCGATGGCGCAGTAGATGCAGATGAGGTCACGGCCCTTGCTGTTGATGATGGTGTCGAGCGCGACTGCGGTCTTGCCGGTCTGGCGGTCGCCGATAATAAGTTCGCGCTGGCCGCGGCCGATGGGAATCATCGAGTCAATGGCCTTCAGTCCGGTGGCCATGGGCTCTTTCACTGGCTGGCGGTCGATCACGCCCGGCGCCAGACGCTCCACCGGAATGTACTTGTCGGTATTGACCGGGCCCTTGTCATCGATGGGTACGCCGAGCCCGTTGACCACGCGGCCGATCATGGCATCGCCCACTGGCACACTCATGATGCGGCCCGTGCGCTTTACTTCGTCACCCTCCTCCACTTGCGTGTATTCGCCCAGCAGCACGACGCCGACCTGATCTTCTTCCAGGTTCATGGCCAGGCCCGCAACATTGTGGGGGAAGGACAGCAGTTCGCCCGCCATGACCTTATCCAGCCCATAAACGCGGGCAATGCCATCGCCAATGGACATCACGGTGCCGACTTCATCGACGGCGATCTTGGTTTCGTAGTTTTCGATCTGCTCGCGGATGAGTTTGGTGATCTCGTCTGCTTTGATCTGCGCCATAGAATTTCGTTCCAGTCCTGCTGATAACTTTCATGAATCCGCGATTATGCGGTACTGAGTTCCTGCTTCATCTTCTCCAGCTGCCCGCGTACCGAGCCGTCGTAAATCGTGCTGCCTACGCGAACCACAACTCCGCCCAGAAGTTCGGGATCGGAGGAGTAGTGGGCGCGTACCTTCTTGCCAGTCAAGCGCTCCAACTGCGATTCCAACTGCTGCTTCCCATCGGCGGAAAGTGGGCGGGCGCTGGAGATTTCCGCCTCAGCCAATCCCAACTGGGCGTTCAGTTCGGTGTCAAACTGTTTCGCCACGTCATCCAACATCGCAATACGCCGGTGATCGATGAGGACCGCGACGAAGTTGCGAATTGGTTTGGCCGCGCCAATCTGGCGAACGATGGCATCGAGGACCGCCCGTTTCTGCTCCGCCGAGACGGCGGGAGATTCCCACACGCGGCGCAGTTCATCGCTTTCGTGCACCGCATCCACGATGGCATTCAGTTGCTGCCGGGCGATGTCGGGATCGGTCTTCTGCTCAAGCACAACCTCTACCAGGGCGCGGGCGTATCGGCTGGCAATGGCGGCCATACTATTTGCCGTCCTTTCCTAGTTGGCCCACGAACTCCCGCAGCAACGCCTGATCGGTAGGCTCGTCCACTTTGATCTTGCGCGATGCCAGATCAACCGCCAGCGTGGCAGCGTAGGTCTTCAATTCGCGGCGGGCATTGCGCGCGATGGCGCTGATCTCGGTCTCAACGGATTCCAATACCTTGCGCTTGTCTTCCTCGGCAGCCTGGAGGATTCGCGCTTCTTCCGCCGCAGCCTCACGCTCGGCCGACGTCCGAATCTCCGCAACCTCGGTGTCCAGCTTCGCCAGGCGGGCTTCGATATCGCTCAAACGCCGCGCCGCTTCGGCACTTGCCGCCTGCGCCTCGCGTATCCCCTTCTGAATGGCTAGGGTGCGATCGCGGAACATCCGGGGCACAGACGAACGAAAAAGAAGGACAAAGAACAAGACCACCAGAACAAAATTAAGGAACCAGTAAACCAGGTAGCTGGCGCGCGGACTGAGTCCCACGAGATGGCCCATCCACGTTACCGACTTGGAGTACTTGAATTGCGTATTTTCTTCCTTCTCCCCAGCCTCGCCGCTGGCGGCGCCGTTCAGTTCCTCGCTGGTCACAGTGTCGGGATTGTGCGAGGGCTGCTGCTGGGCAGAGCCACCTTGATTTTGGCTGGCGGAGGAAGAAGAAGAAGATCCAGCCGACTGCTGCGCAGCGAGGACTCCGAACGCAAGAACCACGAATAGAAAACTCAGGGCCGCCAGCCGGGTTGCATGCTTCATCACGCTTGACCGCCTGCCACGGGAGCCACTCCCGCAGGCCGCAGAATGGTGCGGATGATCTCTGCCGCTAGCCGCTCAGTTTCCGCCTGTAATCCTCCTCGCGCTGCAGCCATGTCCTGCTCGATGGCGGCGCGAGCTTCGCGGACCTGTTGCTGGGCCCGGGTGCGCGCTTGCAGAACCGCATCGGCACGAGCTTGCTGGGCCCGCTGGCGGCGGGCTTCCTGCGCTTTGAAGATGACCAGGCGCGCCTCCCGCAAGCGCTGCTCGTACTCCTGGGTGCTGGCTTCCGCGGCTGCTATGTCGGCGCGTGCTTTCAGGAAGGCACCCTCGGTGCGCTCGCGACGCTCGTCCAGCGCGCGCTTCAGCGGCTTGTGGAGCAAGGCGCTGTAGATGGCATAAAGCAGCAGCAGCAGGACCGCCGTCGGGACGGCTCCGAGCAGTAATTCGCCTACCTGTTTGAGAGTCTGGTCCATTCCTGGTTCGTGAATGCCTAATGCTGAAGACGCAATGAGGGCGCTAAGGCTACAAGTGGAACTATTGAAACTAACAGAGCTTCAGCCTCGATGTCAACGAACGCAGACGACCGGCACTGGTCCAGTTTGAACCAAACTGAACCAGTACCAGGCGTCCCGTCGTGGTGCAATTGAGGTAATAGGTGGAAAGTGTGTTGCTGTGGCTTTCCGCAAAAAAGTCAGTAATGTTCGCTGGCCACAAGAACTCTCGTATCGGCTTGGTTGGCATCCTCGTCACAATTGTGATTGTTGAAATCTGTCACAAGTCTGCGGTTCGCCTTGCCAGCATATTCCAGAGATTGGCATGGGACATCGAAGAGCCGATGACAGTGGGAGCATCGACCCCCTACCGCGACCCAACTTACCGAGCGTGTTGTTTCGAGTTTGCGATTTGTCATACTCTCCTGTGACCTACCCAATAGAGGATTTAAGATAAGTATCCACGAACCGCATATTTGCCGTCTGTGACGACGGTACGGTAAGGAACACGAAGGTAATCCGGAAGGTAATCCGGGAAAGGAATCACCGCAGATCGCTCTCTGTGACGGCACGGAGAGGAGTAGGCTGACCGTTACGGATTGTTCTGGCTTTGGGCTGCATTGTTCCGGCTTGTTTGTTCGCTTCCATCAGGGCTGCCTTTCACGAATTCCGGTTGCTTGCCTTCGCCCCACGGATCGTAGGTCTGCACGAAGATCATGCGGTCGCGAATGGTGGGATGGTCCCACGCCCAGAACTCGGCCAGCTTGCCGACGTAAGGGTAGTCGAGCGAGCGCTCGCCCAGAATTTGAAACGCCTGCGCGGCCGATAGCTGCACGTCGGGCACCAGTCCATGGATCACTTCCAGGCCGTACTGGTCGGCCTGGTGCTCATAATGGCGCGATACCGAGTTCAATACAGGAGTAGCCAGAAACAACAGCACAGACAGAATCAACACCAGCAGCGGGAGCGAGGCCCAGTCGCCCAGCTGGCGGATGCCCCAGGGATCTCCGTAGCGCGCCACCAGCCAGTTTGCCAGCCGGTACCCTATGTATAAAAGAGCGCCAGCATGATTAGCAGGATGATCGCCACTTGCTTGGGGATATGGCCAAGCACGTAATGCCCCATCTCGTGCCCGAACACAAATAACGTTTGCGGGATGGTCATGTGCTGCATGGTGGTGTCCCATACCACGACCCGCTTGGTAGCGCCCAAGCCCGTGACGTAAGCATTCAACTGGGTGGTTTTCTCGCTGGCCTTCATCTCGAACATGCGCTCAGGCGGGATGTCCATTCCGCCGCGGTGCACGACCCGCTCGATCTGCGCGACCAGGTCGGCGTGATGGCCGGTCAGCGGCTCGAATTTATTGAATAGCGGCTCGACCCAGACGGGGCTGATAAAGATAACGAAAATCACGCTGGGGATCGTACCCAGCCAAAAATAGAACCACCAACGGCGCGGGCTGCTGCGCAACGCGGCATAGAGTCCCCAGCCCACAAAGCTGGCAATGAGGAAACCAAGCAACAGACCTTTTCCCCAGTCCCAGAACCATGAATCCCAGTGTTGAACGGAAAGTCCGTACTTAAGACTGACGTGGTGTTCGTAACTGTCGAATGGAAGCTGGGCCAGTTCGAGTACAAGCACGAACACTGACATCACAATGGCAGACTGCACCATTCGGAATCGCGATGCGCTGGTTGCCAGGTTGCGTAGCCGGACTCCAAACCTGGTCCGCAGCATGAGGTAGAGCACCAGGAAGCCCCACACCGTGGTCACGAAGTAGAGAGTACCGTTGAGCAGGTAGAGTGCGTACGCTTTTTCCAGTTTGTCTGGCGGCAGAGTGTACTGGAGCAGCGGATGGGACGAGTCAGCAGCGGCTGTGGTGTGTAAAACCTGCCGGGGCGGTTCCGTAAAGGGAAAAGCCAAATCTGCCAGCCCGGTTAGCAAACACAAAACCAGCAGCCCGCTCAGCCGCGCCGAAGCCATGAGTGCTCCTTTTTGAGGTCCGAAGAGGCGGAGTGTAGCATCACCAGGCAAAGCCGGGCAACACGCTGGCAAGAATGGCTCGTTGCCTATTTGCTGGTCTCATCCTCCCTATTTTCAGCCAGTTGAAGGACATTGCAAAATATGCGCAGCGCGCGGAAAAACAGCGGATTATCCGGATTTCTCCTTGACATTTCCACAGCCCGGCGTAGCATGGAGATATCACCTCCGATCCATTTCAGGATCGAATGGGCCCGAGGCCAAGGAAGTGTCACCGCTCCTTGGCAGCGGGCCCATTTAATTTTGCCGTTTTCCGCCATGCCCCACAACTCCGGCCCTCTGCCCAAGTACAATTGAGCGTTCGCTAAATCTGACATTTCTCTCCATTGATGAATTCAAAGCTTTTGTTTGCCTTGGGGCTGTTTTTTTGCCTGACGCCGTGGGCCTCACCGCCGCTGGCTTTGCTCGCCGGTCTTATCTTCGGCGCAATCGCCACCCATCCCTATAAGGACGAATCCAGGAAGCTCTCCAGGGTTTTGCTGCAGTCCGCCGTCGTGGGGCTGGGCTTCGGGATGAATCTGCAAGAGGTGGTGCACGCCGGCCGGAGCGGATTCCTGTACACCGCCCTGAGCATCGCCTTCGCGATGTTGGTGGGAACCATGCTGGGCAAGCTGATCTCAGTGCCGACCCGGCCCGCGTTCCTCATCTCTACCGGAACCGCAATCTGCGGCGGCAGTGCCATTGCCGCCGTCGGTCCAATCACGGGTGCGACCGAGGACGAGATGTCGGTTTCGCTGGGCACGATTTTCGTGTTGAACTCTGTCGCGCTGCTGACGTTTCCTACGATCGGTCTGTGGTTAAATCTCTCACAGAAGCAGTTTGGACTGTGGGCGGCCTTGGCGATCCACGACACCAGTTCGGTGGTGGGAGCCTCGGCCAAATACGGCGCGGTGGCCTTGGCGGTCGGAACCACCGTGAAACTGACCCGCGCCCTCTGGATCGTACCCTTGTCGGTTGCAACAGCCGCGGTCAAAGGCAGCAAGACGCGCATCCAATGGCCGTGGTTCATCTTGTTTTTTTGCCTGGCAGCGGTGGCCAATACCTATTTGTTCCCCGGCGCGACTGCGTACAGATTGCTGAGCGATGCTGGCAAGCTGATGCTGATCATCACCCTGTTCCTGATTGGCGCCAGCCTTTCGCCGGCAACAGTGCGCACGGTCGGTCCGCGTCCCCTACTGCAAGGCGTGCTGCTGTGGATCGTGGTGGCAGTGGCGAGCCTGTTGGCGATCCGCGCCGGCTGGATTCGGATTTAGTTTGCAGGAAGGAAGTCCCCGCTTGAAGTCCTCTTCTTATCGAGCACGTCTTATCTCGACGTTCCTTGTCGCCCCGGTCTTCTTTGCATTGGCGATTTCTGGCGCCGGGCAGATCGCGACCTCGGCGGTCCTCGGTCAGTCCGCCCCACCCGAAGCGGTTGCAAGTGCCGGGTCGGGTTTGTGCGCCGCTTGTGTCCGAGAGAACCTCGAATACCTGGCCGGACCCAAACTGCATGGCCGCGGCAGTGGCACCGCCGACGAATATCACGCCGCGGAATTCATCGCCCGAAAACTCAAGCAGTACGGTATTGCGCCGGCGGCCGAGAACGGACAATACATTCAAGCGGCAAGCTTGCAATCGCGCGCAGTGAAGAAAGCACCGGTGCTTTCCTTCAACACCGGAGACTCCGCAAGTTCACAAACGATCGCGTGGAGGCACGGAAAAGAGATTGCCGTCTTCCGCCTTTCGGAACCGGATGTGCAAGGCCCGTTGCAGAAGTTGGACCTGATGGATGCTACTGCTTCGCCGGACTCGGTGAGGGGCAGTGCCGTGGTTTTGCTGAAGCCAAGACCCGAAACCAGCATGAAGGATTTTCAAGCCATGTTGGGGCCTTATCTGCGCAGCAAGGCGGCAATGGTGATCGTTCCCGAATTTCCTGCTGCCAAGGCGATGTTCGACCGGCTGGCGAAGGAGATGCCGAAATCGACGCAGAAGATGGGCAATGTTGGTCTTGCTCCCACTGTCGTTTTCGCCAGTCCTGATGCGGCCCGCCAGCTCTGGACGCTGCCTGACGGAAGGCTCGTCAGGCTGCGCTCCGAAATGACGCCACGGAAAACCTCGCACACCTGGAATGTGCTGGGCAAGATTGTTGGCACGAGTGAAAAGGACCAGGTCGTCCTGCTTAGCGCTCACCTTGATCATCTGGGAGTAAAGGATGGCAAGACCTATCCGGGAGCGGATGACGACGCCTCCGGCACCGTGGCCGTGATGGAACTGGCGCGCGCGCTGGCGGCAGAGCCTAGGCCCGGTCGCACCGTAGCATTTGCGTTGTGGGGCAGCGAAGAGACCGGCATGGTTGGATCTCGCTACTTCCTGAAAAATCCGACTTTTGAGTTAAAGAACATCGTGGCGAATCTGGAGTTCGAGATGATCGCGCGTCCCGATCCGAAGGTGGAACGTGACCAACTGTGGCTGACGGGTTGGGAGCGCACCAACCTGGGGCCGGAGCTCGCCGATCACGGAGCCACACTGGTCGCCGACCCGCATCCCGATCAGAACTTCTTTGCCCGGTCGGACAACTATCCGCTCGCGAAGGAGGGAATCGTGGCCCACACGGTATCGAGCTTCGGCTTGCACCAGGACTATCACCAGCCGACGGATACGCTGGCCAAGGTGGACTGGCAGCACCTGGACAGCGCCATCGCATCCATGATCGGCCCTGTAACCTGGCTGGCCAATAGCGACTTTGCACCCAAGTGGAATAACGGAGAGAGGCCCTAACCGGATAGCTCGGTAGTACGGCCGCATGCTTCCCGAAGCGGGACATTTCCCAAACCTGATCTTCATGTACTTTCGTAACCCCATCCTAAGAAGAAATTAACCCACACTAAGCCCCTGGGGCTGTAGCCTCAAACTGAGGCAACAGGTCTGTTGCCCCCGCGACGGCTCGTCAGGTTGGAGGTTGCGGATGGCTTCTGAAGTCGAAGTTGTGGACGAACAGAGAGAGTTGCAGAGCGGCGCGGTCACGCAAGTCGAAGACAGCGGGGCAGGCGGCCCCGTTCGACGAGACACGCTCGGGGAGGACGTACACCAGGGGCCCGCAGGACCACCGAAGCCACCCATCAAGAACAACCGACAGCTCGTGGCAGGGCTAGGCATGTCATTCGCCCTGCTGATCATCATCTTGCTGTGCACAGCTTATCTAACGCTGCGTCGCATGCAGCACATGAACGCAAGCACGCAAGACACGCTCAACGAAGGCCTGCTCGAACTGCAACTGGGGCAAGAAGCCCTGCGCTACTCCAGTGAGAACAGCCGAATCACCATGCAAATTTTCCTGGTGCAGCGGCAAGAGGAGATTGACGAACTGCTGTCCCGCCGGGTGGATAACACCCGCCAGATCTCCGCTCTTGTTGCGGCCCTCACGGCTCATTGTGATTCCGGCGAGGGGAAGCGACTGCTGGCAACGGTGGAACAAACCCGCGGACCCTACATTGACAGTTACCAGCGGGCTCTGCATTTGCTGCTGAGCGAGAAAAAACGGGAAGCTGCGACGGAAGTGATGGTCCAGCAAGCTACGCCTGCACTGTACCGATATCACGCAGCCTGGGAAGATTTCTTGCGGTTCAACAGCGAACAGGTCAGGGTGGCGAACGAGCAGAGCAAGCAACGCGAAACAACCGCCCGGCGGATTGTGCTCGCCTTTATTCTGGTTATGGGCGTACTGGCGGCGGCCATCGCCTGGCTGGCCACCCGCAAGGTGGCGCGAGAGGTGACCTCGCGTATTCGCATGCAGGAGAAAATCTCCAAGCTTAACACCGACCTGGAGCACCGCGTCGCGCAGCGTACCCAAGAGTTGGCACGGAGCGACGAACAATTGCGCCACTCCCTGGAGGAACTGCAGGAGTACACGAAGGAAATTGAAGCCATCAACGAACTGGTGCAACTGCTGCAGTCGTGTCTGACTCTGGACGAGGCGCGCCAGCAAGCTTCCCGCATCCTGCAACAGTTCTTTCCCTCGGGGGCGATGTTGATGCTCAATTCATCGCGCAATCTGCTTGATGTTGTCCTCAGTTGGGGGACCGCCGCCGTAAAGCCAGGCCCTTTTGCCCCGGAGAGCTGTTGGGCCATGCGCAAAGGATGCGTGCATCTGGTTCAACCCAACAACTTCAGTTTGGCGTGTGGGCATGTTGATCAGGCTTCTGCCTCCCGCCATCTCTGTGTTCCCATGGTCGCTCAAGGCGACTCCTTGGGCGTGCTTAGCATCGACGATCCGCAACTGTGCGATTCTGCCCATCCCCGGCTGATTCAGCGCAAAAAAGAGCTCGCAACGACCGTGGCGGAGCAAATTTCACTGGCTTTTGCCAACCTCACGCTGCGTGAGACCTTGAAATACCAGGCCGTCCGTGATCCTCTGACTGGCCTGTTCAACCGCCGTCATATGGAAGAGTCACTGGAGCGGGAGTTGCGCCGCGCCGCCAGAAACGCAAAGCCCGTGACGGTATTGATGATCGATATCGATCATTTCAAGCTATTCAATGACACGTTTGGCCACGAGGCGGGCGACATCCTGCTGCGGGAATTAGGGTCCCTCTTCAGCTCCGTTATACGAGGCGGCGATATTGCCTGCCGCTACGGTGGCGAGGAGTTTCTGCTGATCCTGGCGGAGGCCAGTCTGGAGGCTGGTTACGAACGGGCGGTGAAGCTCAAGGAGCAGGTTGCCATCCTGCAGGTCCGCCATCGCGGAGAAACTCTCCGCCGGATCACGATCTCAATCGGAGTAGCAGGATATCCGCAGCACGGCACGTCTGCCGCACAGATTGTCAGATCGGCGGACCAGGCCCTCTACCGCGCCAAAGCCGATGGACGGGACCGCGTGGTGGTGGCCGACGCAACCAACACGGACACGCCGTCTCTCTCCCTTAGTGTCTCCACCTAGGCGTTTGCCTGCTCCAGTTCTTGCGACAGCTCTTCCCACTCGGCCATCAGCGGTCCCAGATCGCCGCGCCGCTGGGCCAGCAGGCCAGTCCAACGCGCCGTCTCTCCCGCACTTACAAACGACTGCAACTCGCGCTCACATTCGGCGATCCCGCTCTCCAGTTGCGCGATCTCTTGCTCGACTTGCTTGCATCGCTCTTCCATTTGCTTGCGCTTGATCGGGTTCACCCGCTTCCGGGATGCCGGCCTTCGTTCCTCATAGCCGGGGACATCCGACAAGGTGGGAGCCCAGTTGCCGGCTCCATTCACCGGCGAGGCAGGGTCATCCGCCGCGTCGGCTCGCTGCTTGCGCCAGAGATAGTCTTCGTAATTGCCGGGAAAAACCTCGATGCGGCCATTGCCGATTTCGAAGACGCGAGTGGCCAGCTTGTCGATGAAGTAGCGATCGTGCGAGACAAAAACCACGGTGCCGTTGTACTTCTCCAACGACTCCAGCAGTACGTCCTTGGCGCGCAGGTCGAGGTGGTTGGTAGGCTCGTCGAGCAGCAGAAAGTTCGACGGATGCAGCAACATGCGGGCCAGCGCATAACGGTTGCGCTCGCCGCCCGAAAGCACCCCAATCGGCTTGAACACGTCGTCTTCGGAGAAAAGGAAGCAGCCCAGCACACCACGTAATTCAGTCATGGACTTCTGCGGAGCCACATCCGAGAGATCCTCGAGCATGCGCCGCGTGGTATCGAGCTCCTTGTATTGGTCCTGCGCGAAATAATCCGGCTCCACGTTGTGGCCTAGCTGCAGCGTGCCCGCGGTGAGAGGTTCAATGCCGGCCAGAAGCTTGATCAGCGTCGATTTGCCCGCCCCGTTCACTCCGACCAGCGCGATGCGATCTCCGCGCTGGATGGTGAAGTCCACGTCGCGGAAGACTTCCTTCTCGCCATAACTCTTTGCCACCCCAACGCACTCCACCACCAATCGGCCGCTGGGGTTGGGCTGAGGGAAGCTGAAGTGGATGGTCTTCTCGTCCGGCGGAATCTCAATGCGGTCGATTTTCTCGAGTTCCTTGATACGGCTTTGCACCTGCTTGGCCTTGGTTGCTTGTGCGCGAAAGCGATTGATAAAGGCCTCAAGCTGCTCGACGCGTTCACGCTGGTTCTTGTACGCCGCCACCAGCGAGTCACGGCGCTCCTGCTTCTGCTGCAAATACTTCTCGTAATTCCCGCTGTAGAACTGCACCCGCTTGTTCCAAATTTCGACAATCCGATCCACCGTTACATCCAGAAAGTAGCGGTCGTGCGAGATCAGCAGATACGCATACGGATATTGCAGGAGATATTGCTCCAGCCAGTTGCGGGTTTCGAGATCGAGATGGTTGGTGGGCTCGTCGAGCAACAGCAGATTGGGTTTGGCCAACAACAGTTTGGCCAGCGCGATGCGCATCTGCCAGCCGCCGGAAAACTCTTCCGTCTGCCGCGTCCAGTCTTCCTTGCGAAAGCCCAGTCCGTCGAGCACGGTGCCGACCTGCGAATCGAGGGCATAGCCGTCGCGCACGCGGAACTCGCCGGTGATGCGCTGGTAGCGGTCAGCCACTTGCGCGTACTCGCTGGAAGTGTGGTTCAGTTCGCCCATCTTGTGAGCGAGCTCTTCCATCTCCTGCTCCAGCGACCGCAGATCGCTGAACACCGACATGCATTCGTCGAAGACGGTGCGGCCGGAGAGCTGCAGACCATCCTGCGGCAGATAGCCGAAGGTCATGTTCTTGGCAGGAGTGACCGTGCCGTAGTCGAGCGATTCGAGCCCGCCCAATATTTTAAGCAGGGTTGATTTGCCGGTGCCGTTGGCGCCCACCAGCCCCACGCGATCGCGCGGGGTTATGAGCCAATCGAGATCATTGAAGAGGAGCTTGGGACCGAAGCGTTTCCCGGCGGAAGAAAGCTGGATCATGGCGAGGCGCTAGTTGCTCTTCTTCTGGCCCCGGAGGATGCGCTCGTCGATGAGTTTGCGGCCGGCAAAACCCTCCTCGGTGCCATGCCAATGCGTGAGCTTCTTTTCGCCCAGCTTCCAGCAGAGCAGGATGACCTCTTCGCCGACGATGCAGGGAAAATCGAGCAGGCCGATATCGAGGTCTTTCACCTGGACGCCGGTGGCGTCGATTTCGGCGACAGCATCCTTGGCGCGCTGCACCGCCTTCTCGCGTTCAGCTTTGCGCCGGGCCACCGACACCACGTCAACCAGCGTGCCGCCGTTAATGAAGATGCGGTTGGCCAGCGACTGCAGCTCGCCATCAACTTCTTCGATCAGCGCCTTGGCCTGCATGGCGGAGCGCAGCAGCGACTCCAACACCGGCAGCAGGGTCTCGGCTTCGGAAACTGTGAACGTGCGTGCCATATCGATACTTCCCAGCTTGGCTTGATTGTATGCCTTGCGGCGATTGACCATGCGACGGCGATACTCCCGCACGTCCGACCAATAGCGCGGAATATGCCGCCAATACTTTTCCCGTGGACGTTTGCGAATAATCACTGGATCTCTAACATTCTATCAAGCGCCACCCGCGCCCACTTCTTAACGTTGTCTTTTACCTTGATCTGATTGACGATGTTGCCGTCCACCAGGTTTTCCAGCGCCCAGCACAGGTGTTGTGGCGAGATGCGGAACATCGTGGTGCACAGGCAGCCGGAATCGTCGAGTGTGATGACACGCTTGTCGGGATTTTCCTTTGCCAGGCGGTTTACCAGGTGAATCTCCGTCCCGATGGCGAACGACGTTCCGGCCGGCGCTTGCTGCACAAGCTTAATCAGGTAATCGGTTGACCCGATTCCGTCAGCCTTCTGGCAGACCTCCCAGCGGCACTCGGGATGAACGATCACCTGAATGCCGGGATAATTTGCGCGCACCTTGTCCGTGTGCTCCGGCAGGAAACGCTGGTGCACCGAGCAGTGGCCCTTCCACAAAATCACTTTGGCTCTGCGCAGCCGCTCGGCGGTCTGGCCGCCTTGCAGCATGTAGGGGTCCCACACCACCATTTCGTCCAGCGGAATGCCGCGCGCATAACCGGTGTTTCGGCCCAGGTGCTGATCGGGCAGGAAGAAAACCTTGCCATTGCGGCGGAGCGCCCACTCGAACGCGCCCTTGGCATTGGTTGAGGTGCAGACCATGCCTCCACGCTCACCGCAGAACGCCTTAATGGCCGCGGTGGAGTTCATGTAGGTGATCGGGGTAATGCCGCTGCCTTCGTCGTCGGTCACGCCCAGGTTGACAAGCTGCTCCCAGGCGTCTTCCACCTGCGAAATCTCGGCCATGTCGGCCATGGAGCAACCGGCATTCAGGTCAGGAAGAATGACCGCTTGTCCCGGACGCGCCAGTATGTCGGCGCTTTCCGCCATGAAATGCACGCCGCAGAAGACGATGTAGCTGCCTTTGGCCTGCGCCGCCATCTGCGACAAACGGTAGGAATCGCCAAGGCAATCGGCGAAGCGCACGACTTCATCGCGCTGATAATGATGGCCAAGAACGATGCACTCGCTGCCCAAGGCCGCTTTGGCGGCCGCAATGCGGTCGTCCATGGAGCTATCAGGGAGTACGAGATAGTTTTCGAGCGAGCAGGATACCGCTTCGATAATCGGTGCTGTAGCCACTTTTTGTCTCTGCCTTCAGTCCCAGCCGCGCGGCACCGTCTTGATCGGAATCTCACGCCCTGGAACGGGGATGTTGAAAGCTGGTCCGCGGCTTCAGTAGATCCACTGCCCGCCGTGGCGGGCCCGACCTACGGGGATGTTGAAGCTGCAAGTTGACGCTTCTTTACCACTCACTTTATTCGATGACCTGGACAGCCTGTAGTTACAAAAAGATAAAGCGCGCCTCACCCGGCGCGACCAACCCACTAAACACGCGGCTGTGACAAGCATCGAATAACCATATTGTTGCGCGTTGAGAGGGATTGTGCAAGAGAGAAGAGATCAGCGCTTTAGGTACGTCTCAATCCTTGAGTAAAGCCCTAATGTAATATCCTTTCTTTTCGAGGCATTTCTTGAGAAAACGCAGCTCTAAGCCGGCGAAGAAGAAACTTAAGCTCCAACAACTACTGGCAAAAGTAACTCTAGAAAATCGCCATGCCGAAATC
>ODAK010001836.1_pt1 | contig 22742 bp, 16 predicted proteins | sample 1539591 | NCBI WGS metagenome assembly ODAK01 (sample SAMEA3539303, study PRJEB22396) | soil metagenome | biome: tundra; feature: field; material: soil | place: USA | collected 2010-05 | depth 0.15 m | reverse complement strand
TTGCCGCTTCTGAAGATTAGATCATATACCTCAAATCGATGCATACTGCGAATGCCGCTGGCCACGCTGCCCTTGCGGATCGGATTGAATGCCCCGGCGGTGGTAGCCGTCACCTCGTAACGGATCGCGAAACTTGAGCTCTCCGTCGACAGCAGTTCGTAGCGCGTGTACTCGTCCGTCTGCGTTTGCACGGGCGCGGCCGCAGCCGCCCCCTGCCCGCACACCGTCCCTGCCGCACACAACACAAGGAGCACCCACGCCACCGCCTTGGGCATGCATAGCCATTGCGCAACGAAGTCTTCGAAGCTTTTCACTGTGCGCGGTTCCCAGGGCATGATTTCCTCCGGCATCTTGAATTCTCTTGCCGCTTCTGAAGATTAGATCATATACCTCAAATCGATGCATACTGCGAATGCGAAGCGTCCCCGCGGAGGCCCGCCGAGCGCGCGGCGGCACAGTCGCTCGGGCGCGGTCATCGCGTCGAGCAACGTGGGCTTCGCCGCGGATGAAGTCTCTGGTCTTGCACAGGGTCTCGTCGCCGATTCTGTCAGCCATCCGCACGCCGGCGGTCGCCGCGACGGACAACGGGCTGCTGGCGCCGGAACCGGCCGCCGGCATCGCCCGCGTGAAGAGCGCGAAGTCGATGGGCGTCAGGTCTGGCAAGTGGCTCACCCTCCGCCAAGCCCAGGCGCTCCTGAACGCGCCGGACATCACGACCACCCAGGGGCTGCGCGACCACGCCATCATCGCCGTGCTGCTGGCGGTCCAGAAGGCCGGCGAAGTCGTCCGATGACCGTCCTCATTTGGCTGTTCCTCCATCCTACTGCTGTTGCCGTTTGCCGCCGATTAACACATCGGATGGCAAACTCCATGAAATCGATATTACTTTCGTTCGCCAGTTTGTTGGCCCTAGCCCTGCTCCCTTTTGGCAGCGCGGCCGCCGAAACACTCACAATGGAACCACCCGAGGTGGAGCGTCCGACTGGCAATTAGCTGAACAGGGAACGCCAACGCCGCGAGGCTTCCGTCTCAGCCGGGGGCAGCCACTGCTTTTCAAGCCGGCGAAGTCGTCTCTCCAGCACACCCATCGGTCGCTCCTCACGCCGGCCAGCCGCGGCGGTCATCGGCGATCTCGGCGAGGCCGCGCGCGCGCCCAGGGTGTGTGTGCGCATAGAAATCAAAGTGAACCGGCATTCCTATTCTCATTCAAGAGCACGCCTTGCGGCTACGTCCGAAACAGCGAAGATAGCGTGGAAACTTTGAAAACAGTGGTGGGCCCGTGGCGACTCGAACGCCAGACCTCTACCGTGTCAAGGTAGCGCTCTAACCAACTGAGCTACGGGCCCGTCAGCGGAAGAATTCAATTTTAGCTCTGATTTTAGCATTGATTTAAGCATGGACGCGCCTGGCGGCCTCCGCTTGCAGCGCCGTCCAGGGTATAACGATGAGATGGGCTTTGATTTCTCGGGCAAGATCGCCGTGGTTACCGGCGGCGCGAACGGCATCGGCGCGGCCACGGCCCGCGTGCTGGCGCAGGGCGGCGCGCGCGTCGCGATTTTCGATCTGGAGCACGCGGATCCTGCCGCTGCCGCCGCGCAACTTGGCGGCGCCGGATATGCGGTGGACGTCACGGACCGCGCGTCGCTCGAGCGCGCCTTCGATCAGACCGGCGCGCCCGATATCGTGATCGCCAACGCCGGCATTGGAGAGGAGGTGGAGTTTGGCGCCACCGCCGAGGAGACCTGGCAGCGCACGATCGCGGTGAATCTGACGGGCGTCTTTCTTACGCTGCAAGCCGCCGCCGAGCGGATGAAGCCGCGCCGACGCGGCGCCATGGTGATTACCGCATCCACCAACTCATACGATGGCGAAGCGCTCCTCACGGCCTACAACGCCAGCAAAGCCGGTCTGCTGGGGCTGCTGCACACGGCTGCGAACGAACTGGGGCCGCACGGAATTCGCGTCAACGCGGTGTGCCCGGGCCTGATCCGCACGCGCCTCACCGAGCGGCATTTCTCGCATCCGCAAGTGTTGAAGGATTACTTCCGGCACGTGCCATTGGGGCGCGGCGGCGATCCGGAAGAAGTCGCCAACGCCAGCGCGTTCCTGGCCTCCGGCTTGGCGTCGTACATCACCGGCGCGGCGCTATTCGTCGACGGCGGCCAGATGGCCGCCAAGTTTGGCACGTGGGACGAGGAACGCGCGGAGTTCCGCGAAGGGCGCTGGCGGCTGCGTTAAAGTCGGCCTAATCCGGCTCCGTGACCGCCATAATCGTCAGCGGAGAATTCCCTTCCAGCCGGTTGTTGACGAACAGGAACGCCATGGTGCGGTTCTCCCGCGCGCGCTGGATCAGGATGCGCAGCGACTCGCGCGCTCCGGGATTGGGATCGCGGATTTCGCTGTACGGCGAGAACCTGGCGACCGCCTCCTCGTACGGGCGGCCCTGGCGCAGCAGTGCGCGGCACACCAGGAAGCCGGCCGTGGCGGATCCCGGGATTTCGACTTGCCGGCGCAGCTCCGGCATGCGCGTCCACGCGTTGTACACGTGTGCTACGCCGCGCGCGCGCAGGCAGGCGAAATAGTCCGGCTCCAGGAACTCGGGGTTGCGGACCTCCACGGCGTAACGGAAGTGCGGTGGCAGCGCGGCGAGGAACGGGTCCAGGCGCTCCAGAAACTCACCCGGCGCGGCGATCGCCCGCTTGGAAAACGTGCCGAATTCGAAGATCAGCAGCGCGGTCTTGTGGCGGTGCGGCCAGAGAGGCCGCAGGAACATCTCCTTCAGCATCTCCGCATTGAGAAACGCCTCGTTCTCTTGGCCGGCTTGCGGCCCGTAGCGCGCATGCGCGGGGAACATTTTGCAGGTGATCTGTTCCGGCACTTTGAAGGCGAACTGGAAGCCTTCGGGCGCCAGCGAGAACAGCCTGGCCCAAAACTCCGGGGTAGGGAACTGGTAGAAGGCGAAATCGCCGCAAACCGTGGGGAAGGTCTGCGCGTATTCCCGCAGGCAGGTGGACTCGAAAAGCCGCCGCGAGAAGCGGCCGCGCGAAAGATAGTTGGCGCGTGTGTAAACCTGCCCGATCCATCCTTCATATTTCCAGGAGCTGCCGCCGATGTAAATGCCCTCGGCCGCAAGGCGCCGCAGCCGTTCGGCGAGCGCGTCGCGATCGAACGAGGAAGGTTCGTCAAACAGCGTATCCACCATCAAGATGGGCGCAGGCCCGCCTTCATACAGATATAATAGCGTCTGTGCAGGAATCCGAGCCGAAGTCCGCCGACGAGCCCATGCTCTATTGTCCGAGGTGCTCCACGCGCCTGGTCCAGCACAAATGCAAACTGGTGTGCCCGAAGTGCGGATACTATCTGAGTTGCGCGGACTACTACTAAAGAAATGGAACCACAGATGGACACAGATGGACACAGATGATAAACGGTTTTTTATCTGTGTGCATCTGTGTCCATCTGTGGTTCCGGTGCTTTCCGGAGTTTAGCGATGAGTGAGATTTCAGATTTGCTGGAGCGCTTTCGCCGCGGGCCCGAGTTGCTGGCGGTGGTCTTGACGGGTGTGTTCGGCGAGGAGGAGGATTTTGTGCCGGCGCCGGGCAAGTGGAGCATCCGGCAGATTATCGCGCACCTCGCGGATTCCGAGCTTGTCTGCGCGCACCGCATGCGGCAGATCGTCGCGGAAGACAGCCCCACTTTGATCGCCTTCGACCAGGAAGCTTGGACCAGGAACCTGGACTACGCGCGGCGCAAGCCCAAGCAATCGCTCGAAAGCTTCCGGCGCGTGCGCGGCGAGAACTACGAATTGCTGAAGGAATTGCCCGAGGCGGCCTATGCGCGCACCGGCAATCACAGCGCGCGCGGGCCGATCACGCTCCGCTTCCAACTGGAACTGCTGGCGGAACACGCTGAGAGTCACGCGCGCCAGGTGCAGACCATTCGCGAGGAATACAAGAAGGCGAAGGGTAAGAAATGATTCGCCGGTTTATACTGGCCGCGGCGATGGCAGCCGCGCTGCTGGCCAGCGCGCCGGATGGCCGCCGCTGGTGGAGTCATGTGCAATACCTGGCGGATGACAAGCTGGAAGGCCGCGACACGGGCAGCGCCGGCCATCGCAAGGCCGCCGCTTATGTGGCCGGCGAATTCGAACGCGCGGGCTTGAAACCGGCCGGCACCGACGGCTATATCCAGCCGGTCCGCTTCCACACGCGGCGGCTGAAGGAAATCGAATCCAGCCTGACGCTGGTGCGCAATGGCGAATCCGAAGAGCTGGTGCTCGGCGAGGACGCCATCATCGGCACGCGCATCGATCCCGCGCCATCGGTGGACGCGGAGGTGGTGTTTGCGGGGTACGCGCTCACCGTTCCCGAGATGCAGTACGACGATCTGGCGGGACTGGATTTGCGCGGCAAGATCGTGCTGTACATCAACGGTGGTCCGGCAAGCATTCCGGGGCCCCTGCGCTCGCATTATCAATTCGCAGCCGAGCGCGGCAAATTTCTAGAACGCGCGGGTGCGATCGGAACGATCGGCATTCCGAACCCGCATCACATGGATCTGCCCTGGCAGCGGATCGCGCTGGGCAGCCGGCAGGCATCCATGAGCCTGGCCGATCCGGCGTTGGAGCCGCAGTATGGGTTGAAGTTCTCCGCCGCGGTGAATCCGGAACAGGCCGAGAAATGGTTCGCGGGTTCCGGCCATTCGTTCGACGATCTGGTGGCGCTGGCGGATGCCGGCAAGCCGTTGCCGCGTTTCCCGCTGCACGCTTCCATCCGGGCGAAAGTGGCGGTGGAGCGCGGAGAGGTGGAATCGCAGAACGTAGCCGGCATTCTTCCCGGCGCGGACCCTGTACTGAAAGACCAGTACGTGGTGCTGACGGCGCATCTGGATCACTTGGGGATCGGCGAACCGATCAACGGCGACCGCATCTACAACGGCGCCATGGACAACGCTTCCGGCGTGGCCACGCTGATCGATATCGCGCAATCGCTGAACGAATCCAAGCCGAAGCTGCGCCGCTCGCTGCTGTTCGTGGCGGTGACGGGCGAGGAAAAGGGGCTGCTGGGGTCCAGATATTTCGCCGCGCACCCCACGGTGAAGCCGGGCAGCATGGTGGCCGATCTGAACGTGGATATGTTTCTGCCGCTGTTCCCGCTGCGCAGTGTGACGGTGTACGGGCTGAACGAATCGGATTTGGGCGAGGAAATCCGCGCGGTGGCGAGAGCGCGCGGTGTGCGCATCCAGGACGACCAGGAGCCGGAGCGCAACATTTTCATCCGCAGCGACCAGTACAGCTTCATCCGGCGTGGCATCCCCGCACTGATGATGAAAGTGGGATATGAAAAGGGCTCGCCCGAGGAGAAGATTGCGAAAACCTGGCTGAAGGAACGCTACCACGCGCCGGCCGACGACCTCAAACAGCCGGTAGATCTGGAGTGCGCCGGCCGCTTCGACGACCTGCTGCGCGCGCTGGCGGAGGCGGTGGCCGACCGTCCCGAACGCCCGAAGTGGAACGCGAACAGCTTCTTCAAGCGGTTCGCGGAGTAGCGCTTCGATGTCCTCGCGGCGAACGATTGATCCTGGCGCCATCATGCAGCGGATCGGCGATGCGGTCGCGCTCGATTACGCGGGGAATCGCGAGGGCGCCCGCGCCCGCTTGGCTGCGTTGTGGGACGAGATGCATCCCGATGGCGACGCGCTCCACCGCTGCATGATCGCACACTACATGGCGGACATGCAGGCCGACCCGCGCCAGGAGCGTTGTGGGATCGACGCGCGCTCGAAGCCGCTATCGCAAACTCGGGGACTGGGACGCCGCGCGCGAGCACCTGGCCCAAGCCACGGAATTCGCCCGCGCACTGCCGGAGAATGGCTACGGCAATATGATCCGCCGAGGTATCGCCTACCTGGCCGCTCCGCCTGAGTTTATCGGATGTTGAGCGTCACCGGGCTCAAGCCCGCCCCCCCATTTGCGGATGGCCAAAGCTCTAGCGTCGGCTGAAGTTTCAACGGCGCTGGAACGCGAATAGCTTCTTCAAGCGGTTCGCGGAGTAGCCTTCCCTTTGACACGCGGCGCGCAGGGTGATTACGTGATTGTTGATGTCTTCGCGCCGCGCCTTTCTGAATCGCCTGGCACTGGCTGCTCCCGCTGCCGGATTGAGCCAAGCCGCTTCCGCCGCTTCCGCGGGTTGCGCCGTTAATGAGCGCGTCACGCTCGACGGCCTTTGGGATTTCCGCCTGGATACCGAGACGAAGTGGAAGACAGTCACGGTCCCGCACACCTGGCAGACAGCCGCGGAGAGCGCCGGGTTCTACGGCGTGGGCTGGTACGAGCGCGTCTTCGATGTTCCGAAGGAATGGTCCGGCTCGGCGGTTCGTATGGAATTCGAGGCGGTGTTTCACTCGGCCACCGTCTGGGTGAACGGCCGGCCCGCGGGCGAGCATTTACGCAAAGGCTACACGGCATTCACTCTGGACATCACGCCGCACCTGAAGTGGGGTGCGCCCAACACCATGCGCGTGCGCGCAGATAATAGCTTCGACGAGCACATGCTGCCGCGCGGCCATTCGAGCGATTGGGCGCACGATGGCGGCATCTATCGTCCGGTGAGCCTGCTGGCGACGCCCGCGGATTACATCGAGCGCGTGGATGTGGACGCCACGCCGGACCTGAAAGCGAACACCGCTGCGCTGCGGATTACGCCTTTCGTTCACGGCCAGGGACAGGTCCACGTCACCGTCATCGAGGAAGATAGCGGCCGGATCGTGCTTGAAAAGGAGGCCCCCGTCACGGTCACGCTGGCCAACCCCAGGCTCTGGCATTTCGATCATCCGCACCTTTATCGCCTGATTGCGCGGTTGAGCAGCGGGCACATCTTCGAAACCACTTTCGGCATCCGCCTTATCGAAGCGCGCGGTGGCGCTTTCTATCTGAACGGCGAGCGGGTGCGCCTCACGGGCGTGGAGCGCATGGCGGGCAGCAATCCGGAATACGGCATGGCCGAGCCGGCGCACTGGATCGCGCACGATCACGCCGATATGAAAGAGCTGAACTGCATCTACACGCGCGTGCATTGGCAGCAGGACCGGCGCGTGCTGGATTACTGCGACCGGCACGGCATACCGATCCAGACCGAAGTGCCCACCTGGGGCGGCGACACCTTCCGCGGCATGGGCGCGGAGCCGGATGCGGACATTATGCAGAACGGGCTGGAGCAGTTGCGCGAGACGATCGCGCGCGACCGCAATCACCCGTGCATCTTCTCCTGGGGCATCTGCAACGAGATCAACGGGCAGAACCCGCCCGCCGCCGCGTTTGCCAGGCGCATGTATGCGGAAGCCAAGGCGCTCGATCCTACGCGGCTGGCGACCTACGCCTCGAATTCGCTGCAGCAGACGCCCGCCAAAGACGTCGCCGGACTGATGGACTACATCATGTGGAACGAGTATTACGAGAGCTGGTACGGCGGCACGCCTGCGGACATGGCGCGCAACCTCGACGACATCCATCGCGCCTTTCCCGAGAAGCCTATCGTGATCTCGGAGTACGGCTACTGCGCGTGCACGGCGGACCGGCCCGAAGGAGACGGCAGGCGAATCGAGGTACTGCGCGCGCACAACGCCGTGTTCCGCAAGACAGACTATGTCGCGGGACTGATTTTCTTCTGCTACAACGACTATCGCACGCACATCGGCGACAAAGGCACGGGCGTGATGAAGCAGCGGGTGCACGGCGTAGTGGATGTGTATGGCGCGCGCAAGCCGTCGTGGCAGGCGCTGCGCGCAGAAGCCAGTCCGGTCGAATCGATGGCGGTAACCGGCGAGCCGGGCCAACAGGGCGATCTGCGCGTGAAGGTTCGCACTTGGGCGTCCGTGCCGTGTTACACGCTGCGCGGCTACACCGTCCGCGCGGTGGTTTACGGCGACGGTGCGATTCCGGTGGAGCGCGTGGAAGCCGCACTTCCTGTGCTGGAGCCGGGGCAGGAAGCCACCGTCAGGATTCAATTTCAGGAGAAGACGCCGGCGCGCGTGCAAGTCGATTTGATGCGGCCGACGGGGTTCTCCGCGCACACCGCGGAGTGGAAGCCGTGAAGATTGACCGCGGCAGTTCCCTGTACGTTCTTCTGGCCACCATCGTGGCCGCCACCTCCGGCCTGCTGTTCGGATTCGATATCGCGGTCATCAACGGCGCGCTGATCTTTCTGCGCGCGCAACTGCATCTCAGTGAAGTCCAGACCGAGATGGCCGCCAGCAGCCTGCTGTTCGGCTGTATCTTCGGCGCCAGCGTGGCCGGCTGGCTGAGCGACCGCTTCGGCCGCCGACGCGTGCTGATGATTTCCGGTCTGCTGTTCGCGGTTTCCGCGATCGGCGCGGCCATCCCGCGCACACTGGCGCAGTTCGCCGCGGCGCGACTCGCAGGAGGACTGGCCGTGGGCGCGGCCTCGGTGCTGGCGCCGCTCTACATCGCCGAGGTGGCGCCCGCCAAAAGCCGCGGCAGGCTGGTGGCGCTGAACCAGATGACCATCGTCACCGGAATCCTGCTCTCGTACCTGGTGAACTGGCTGCTGGCCTTCAACGCGCAAAACGGTTGGCGCTGGATGTTCGCGGCCGCCGCCGTGCCCGCCGTGGCGTTCTTCATCGCGCTGTTCTTCGTGCCTGAAAGCCCGCGCTGGCTGGTGGAGAACGATCGCAGCCCAGAAGCTCTCAGGGTGCTGACCCGCGTCAACGGCAGCGCCGCCGCCGCGCACGAGCTGCGGCAGATTGAGGAGGCGGTCGCCGAGGAGACCGGGACCTTGCGGGAACTGTTCGAACCCGGCCTGCGGCGCGCGTTCTGGATCGCGGTGTCGCTGGCGATCCTGCAGCAGATTACCGGCATCAACACGGTGCTGTTCTACGGCTCCATCATCTTCAAAGAACACGTGGCGCACCAGAGCGACACTTCGGCGGTCTTCGCCAACGTGGTGGTCGGCGGGGTGAATTTCCTGATGACCATCGTGGCGCTGGGCCTGATCGACAAGCTCGGGCGGCGGCCTTTGCTGATGATCTCGACCGCCGCCATGGCCGTGTGCCAGGCCGCGCTGGGCGTCGCGTTCCTGCTGAATCCGCCGCCTGCCATGCTGGTGCTGAGCATCATGCTATTCTGCGTGGCGGCCTTCGCGGTGGGTCTGGGGCCAGGATTCTGGGTGCTGCTTTCGGAAATCTTTCCGACGCGCATCCGCGGGCGCGCCATGTCCCTCGCCACCATCTGCCTGTGGATCGCCTGCACGACGTTGACGATGACGTTCCTCTCGCTGGTGAAGGCCATTTCGGCAACCGGCGCGTTTCTGGTGTATAGCGGGATGTGCGTCGTCACGTTCGTCATCGTCTGGCGCTTCGTGCCGGAGACCAAGGGGCGGAGCCTGGAAGAGATCGAACGGTCGTGGGTGCATTAAAAGAAGAAGCAAGAAGGCAGAAGTCAGGAGTCACAGATCAGAAGTCAGAAGCCGGAATGCCGCTCTTCTGTCTTCTGACTTCTGTCTTCTAACTTCACTTCATTGTATGTTGAGCGCTACCGTGTTGGAGGTCACAGTGACGTTGTCCACGGTATCCTGCACGCTCAACACGAGGTTGACCTGGCCGCTGCCCGCCAGGCTGTAGGGCAGTTGCACGTTGAGCTGATCCAGTCCAATATCGCCTTGCGCTCCGGCGTATTGGAACGGCACGGCCTGACCATTGATCCGGACAGTGAGAGCGGCGGACGACGACAAGTGGCGGAAGCCCGTACCGAAAAGCTCCATTACCACAGTGTCGGACGCGCCTATGCTGAGGGGTTGCGGCGTGCAACCGGCGCTACCGGCGCACGCGAAGGCGTCCTGGAAGTATTGTCCATTGGCTTGCCGGTTGGGCCAACCGGCGCAGACACCCGCGCAAATCGCCAGCGCGGACGCGGCGCCCTGGCCGCTGGCATTGGCGGTAAACAGGCCGGGCGCCACCGGCGCAACCAGCACGGTGCCTGCCGTCCGGGTGCCGTCACCGCTCGAAACCGTGATGGTCGCGGGACCGGGCTGCACCTTGCCGGGCACGTAGTAGTTCACTTGATTAGGCCCGGCGAAGTACATCTGCACCGGGTAGGAGGTGTTAGTGGCATCCACCAACGTCATGGTTGTGCCACCCAGGCTGGTGGGAAATGTGCCGTCCACGGCGTAGGTAGTCGCCAGGTCCGCGCCGAAGGCGGACATCAGGGAATCGGGAGCCACGAGCGTCTGCGCGTTGCACGGATTCGTGGCCGTTCCGCAGGTGGGGTTGAATACGGTGGGGAGCGTGGCGTAGCTGGCGCTCGAGATATTAGTGAGCCGCTGGACTCCCATCTGCCCGCTGTCCGCCAGGTAGGCTTGGCCGGTGGTGGAGAGCTGCCCTTGTCGAATGGCTTGTTCGTCCGCAGTTTGGTAGGCGGTGTTGTCGGGCGTATCTTCGCCGGCCGGCCCATACCAAAAGAAGGCTTCGGTGGTGAAAGGTGTCATCGATTCCATGTGGTTCGCGGAGGCGAACAGCATCATGCCATGCAACCAATTTGCGTCCATCGCCGCGAAATCGGCGTTCACCGGTCCTATGAGAGCTCGATCCGCCAGCGGTTCGCCATTCCACGGCCCCAGTGGATTTGGTAAGTCAAAGGGCGTCCAGAGTTCCTCGATATAGACTCCCTTGCCGTTCGCCTGTGCCAGTTGGGCCCACTGGGTAAACTTGTCGAAGGCCGAGCTATAAATGTCCATGGTCACGAAATCCAGCACCGGAATCGTGACGAAGTCCTGGAAATAGCTGTCTTCGCTCTGGTAAGTGTGCAGCGCGGGATTATAGTCGCACCCGGCTCCCACTCGGGTGTGCGGCGAGGCGGCCTTGACGATGGGAGCGGCTGCCAGAATGAAATTGTGCCAGTCCGATATCTGGGTGCTGAACCCCAGGCGGGCGGCCGCGGTGTCGGGCTCGTGGATGATCACGAAGTTATCGGGCTGATAGCGGGACGCCAGTACCTGGTATTCCGCAAGTGCCTGCGTCTGGAAGTCCGCGAAATTGGCGATAGGGGATGCGTCGACCTCCCCGATCTCGTATTCCGGATTGATGGCCAATTGGAGGCCTAGCTCCCGGATATGCCGGACGATCGCATCATACTTGGTTACGTTGCCCGGGTGAGACATGGTGGCTATCGACGGGTTGAACTCGACGCGTTGGACGCCGGCGGCTTTCAGGCCATCCACATAGTCCAGCACGACGGACAAGTCTTCATTGCCGATCCGGGTGCCATAGGCGGCCGCCAGGTTGCCGCCGAAAATGATGGGTTGGGTCGGTGCGCCCAGCGTGCTGACAAGGTTGTTGATCGCCGTATTGACCGAACTGATGTACTGCTGCTCGGTCTGGTTCTGGGAGGCCAGCGGCGCGGCGGCCATGACCAGAACTAATGGCAGGGAAAATACTTTTGGCAATCTTCGTGGATTTGAGTACGACATCATAGACACCGGAATACCAGAGGGCGTGCAAGATTGGCAAGCTGACATCAGCCAGCAATAACTATAGGTAACGCACGGTCCAATCTTCTCATCGGCCGGAAGTGTGAGAGTTGGCTGGCGCACAACCTGCCCCACCGAAATGGCCAAACTCCAGGGGTGAGCGATTCGCTCAGCATTTTTCTACCGAACAAAGCCAATTTCTCGTAAGTCATTTATTTTCATGGTGTCCAGCGCCGTTTCCTGCATCTCCAATCGGGCTGCCGGGGAATTTTCGAAAGAAGCCAAATTTGGATGGCGCGCGCGCTTTCTCCTCCTGACTGAATGATATGGCGAGGGCGGGAGAGAACTGGCGGGCATTCCCGGCAAGTTGTTCAATTGAGGGGCAAAACTAATCGGCATCGCGCGTCATCGCGATTTGGAAGAAGGACGAATTGGGAGTTCCAGGGTCACGGTCCGCACTTCCACGTCGCGATCGCGGAGCACGTGCAGCACCTTGCCCGAGGCATCCACCACCACGCTGGCTCCGCCGTAGGTCTGCCCTTTCCATGGGCCGTGCGTCATCTCTCCGATCACATCCGTCCCTACCACGGGGCATTTCCACTCGGCCGCGCGCTTCGCAACCAGGTTCTCCAGTTCCTTCGCATGTTCCGGCCACTTGTCCACCGGCGCGGCCCAGCCGTAGGGCACGAGCATCAGGTCGGGCGCCAGTTGTCCGATTCGCTGCGCAATCTGGTCCCCGAACGTGTCCGCGCAGATCACCAGGCCGATGCGCCCGAATTCCGTCTCCGTTACGCCGATGTCTTCCGGCCGGCCTTCGGAGTACGGCGGCTCCATGAGCCAGGCCAGCACGTTCAGCTTGCGGTGCTTCCACAGGAGCTTGCCGGCCCTATCCACCAGGATGGCGGAGTCGTACAGCTTGCCGCCGTCGTTTTCATCGAGGCCGATCGAGATCATCAGCCCGAATTTCCTGGCCAGCGCGGCGATGCGGTCGCTGTCGGCGCCGGGGATCGGCGTGGCCATGCGGTGGGCGCCCGGATTCTCCCAACCCAGGATGACCGACTCGGGAAACGCGGCGATGTCCGCGTGCGCGGCGCGCGCTTCTTCCAGGGCGTATTCCACGCGCCGGAAGTTGCCTTCGCGATCGCCATCGATCGAAAGAATCTGGCAGACCGCCACGCGCACGGTCCGCGACTGCGCCGGTAAAGCTCCGAGCAGCGCCATGATCGTCACCGCCAATTTCATGTGTATGCTTCGATTTTACCCGCCGGTGGGCGGGCGAAGCTCGTAAATCGCCGTGTGGCGGACGTGTTGGACAATGCGCGCGCCGCCTGCAGCCACGAGGATATCCAGCACCGCGAACCGATGGCCCTTGCGCTCGAAGCGCTCGGCCACGCGGCCGCGGACCGAAAGCCGATCGCCACTGCGCGCCAGGCTGAAATGGCGGAGATCGCTCGCGACGTGAATCCAGGGTCCGAGTTGCACGTTCTCGATCAGCAGGCGATTGGAAAGCGTGAGCAGCGCTGCGGGGTCTGGCAGCGGCAGGTCGGCGTACAGCGTGCCCAGAATCCGGCCAGGGGCGAGGGACTGGGCGGATGCGGGCGGGCGTACGGCCGGCAACGGTTCCTCGGGGTAGAGTGCCAGATCCGGTGGCGCGTCCTCGGACCAGAAGATCTCGCCGGTGGCGCACACCGTTTCGTCCGTCCGGCTGGCGGTGACGCGGTTGCCGAACAATGTTACGACGACTTCCTCGCCTTCATATACAGGTTGCAGGAAGCGCACGCGCATGCCGCCTCGGGCCAGCCAATCCTCACCGAAGCGGTCAATCACGGGAACGGTGAGATAGCCGTAGACGGTGACGCCCGGCACCAGTCCGGCGCGGAAGCCGTAGGCGGCCGCCGTCCGGTCGTCGTGAATGCGGTTTTCCGAATCGGGTGCGGTGTTGCGGGCGCGTACGCGGTGGGTGTCCATTGTCTCAGAGGCCGCTCCACGAAGAATCCAGGTAGAGCCAGAGCGGCGCGCCGAACCAACTCGTCGGGTTTTCCGGAATGTACAGCATACCGTGTCCTCGCAGGCACATGAGTTCGGTGCAGTTCCACTCCAGGAACCAGCCGGCGCGTTGGCCGACTCGGACGGGGTTCGTGAGCAGCCGAAGGCATACGGGGCAACGTTTCCGCTGATCGCGCAGGACCCAGCGAAACGCAAAGGCGCAGCCCCATAGCAGAGTTTGAATGAGGAGGTTCGAGGCCGGCAGGAGCGTGCCCGCATACACCATCGGCAAGATCAATACGATCTTCGCCGCCAGGAAGACCCAACGCCGAAGCCTGATTGCCATGGAAGGCGCATGGCGGCTCGCGGGATAGTCCCCAAGCGATAAGGGCGTGGTTGCCGGCACGATCAGGCAAGCCAGGCCGACGATTAACAGGAAGGCGCGGAACGGACTGGGATCGATGGGGCGGGGGCGATGGAGAGCAATCAGCAAGCCGATTGCCGCGAAGGCAGCCAGGAGAAACAGACATCGGGAGGGAGAATCCAGGGGGAAGATGTCTCGCAACTTACAGCGCGAGCCGTTGCGCCGGAGCCAGAGCGCATCCTGGAATGCGCCCAAACAAAACGCGGTCGCGTCCATGTGGCCGCCCGACGGCCGGGCATACCAAAGTTCCGATCTCCACTCAGCGAGCCACTCCGCACGCTGTGGGCCGGGGACAAGCAAACCGGCGGCCCGGAGAATTGCAAGATGCAAGATCCTCATGCCTGTTCCACCTCTGAAGACGACGCCAACAGGGCGAGCAGTGGATAGCGCTTCTGCGAGGCATCCAGCGTCGTCTTGCCGGAGCGCGTGAGCCGGTAGTACTTCCTGGCCGGCCGCTTCCCGGCGTCGGCGATCGACTGCGATTCCCACTGAGACCGGATCAGACCGTCGCGCTCCAGCCGCCGCATCGCCGGATAAACGGTGCCGCTGGGGAGACCCGTCATTTCCATTACGCTGAGGCCGTAAACATGGCCGGCGCCGATGGCCTGGAGGATCATCGCAGCGGTGTGGGAGAGTCGGGGCTCGCCTGCCATGCAGGAATTATACCTATGTAGCATGCTACTTGACAAGCCTATAGTAGTATGCTACATACCGGCTATTTTTGCTTTGGATTTGCATCGGGACGGCGCGCCGCCGGCATGACACACTGGGACGGCGTTATCATCAATGCCATGGCCCTTCGCTTTCCGGCATTGCTGTTGGCGCTGGTGTCCGCCGCAGCCGCGCAGAACTGGCCTTCCTTTCGCGGACCCGCGACTTCCGGCGTCGCCGACCACCAGAATCTGCCCGTGAAATGGGACGCCGCGCACGGAACCCAGATCCAATGGACCACAGCCCTGCCGGGCCTGGCGCATTCGAGTCCCATCGTGTGGCAGGACCTGATCTTCGTGACCACCGCCGTGAGCAGCCGGCCGGACGCCTCCTTCAAGCGCGGCCTGTACGGCGAGGGCGATGCGTCGGACGACGTCACTCCGCAGCAGTGGAAGCTGATCTGCCTCGACCGCAAGAGCGGCAAGATCCTGTGGGATCGCACGGCCTACGAGGGGGTGCCAAAAGAGAAGCGCCACATGAAGGCCACTTACGCCAACTCCACGCCAGCCACGGATGGGAAAGTTGTGATCGCTTTCTTCGGTTCGCAGGGATTGTATGCGTACGATATGGCCGGAAAGCTGTTGTGGAAGCGCGATTTGGGAAAGCTCAACGTGGGCGCCTACGACCTTCCCGAGTACGAGTGGGGCACGGCCAGTTCGCCGATCCTTTATGGGGACAAGGTCATCGTCCAGTGCGACCAGCAGAAAGGCTCGTTCCTGGAAGCGTTCGACCGGGAGACGGGCCGCACGGTTTGGAAAGCCGAGCGCGACGAGCTGCCCTCCTGGGGCACGCCGGCGGTCTATCGGGGGCCCGCGCGGACCGAACTGGTTACGAATGGTTCGAATTTCGTGCGCGGGTACGATCCATCGACGGGCAAAGAGCTGTGGCGTCTGGGCGGCAGTTCCAAGATTACCGCGCCCACGCCGGTCTTCGGGGACGGCCTGATCGTGGTGGCGAGCGGGCGCAGGCCGGAAGCTCCAATCTTCGCGATTCGCGCCGGAGCCGCCGGCGACATCACGGGCGATGCGCACTGGGTGGCGTGGCAGAAGCAGCAGCGCGGCCCCTACATGCCTACTCCGCTGATTTACGGCGGCTATCTTTACGTGCTGGGCAACGCGGGGGTCTTCGATTGCTACAGCCTGGCGACCGGGGCCGAGATTTACCGCGAGCGCATTCCGCACCAGGGGTCGGGATTCAGCGGATCGCCGGTCGCGTCCGACGGCAAAATCTACCTGCCGAGCGAAGACGGCGACATCTTCGTGGTGAAAGCCGGCCCGCATTTCGAGCTATTGCAGAAGAACGAAATGGGCGAGCCCTTGATGGCGACGCCGGCGATTGCTGGCGGGATGCTGTTGGTAAGGACGCAGCATCGGTTGTGGGCGATTGGTTCGAAGGGGACGTTGGATGCCCGCCAGTGAGGTTACCGCCAAAGACGACAGGCTCACGTTGATTGCCATCTCAGCGCTTGCTTGCATCTTGGGGGATGTTCTGCACGAAGGGCTGGGCCACGGGGTAACGGCGTGGCTGAGCGGAGCCCATCGCGTGACCATGAGCACGGTCGCGCTGCAGAGCGATATTGAGACGCGATGGATCTCGGCGAATGGCACCCTCGTCAACCTTCTGTTCGCGGCGATCTTCTGGATCCTGCTGCTCAGGCCGCAGCGCTATAGACCGGCTACCCGCTACTTCCTGGTGCTGGCGATGGCGGGGAACCTCTTTGCCGGTACCGGCTACTTTTTGTTTTCCGGCGTTCTCAACTTTGGCGACTGGGCGGCGGTGATCCGGGGCTTCGAACCGCACTGGATATGGCAGGTTGGGCTGGTGGTGCTGGGAGTGATTTCTTACTATGCGTCCATGCTGGTAGTGGCCGCCAAGCTGAAGCCATTTCGCGGCAAAGGAGAAGCGCCGGGAAGACTTCGTGCGTTGTGCTGGACGCCTTATTTCACGGACGGGATTCTGGCCGGCATCGGGGGCTTGTTCAATCCCATGGGACTGTTCTATGTCATAGCATCCGCGCTGCCCTCTACTTTGGGCGCAAATGCCGGCCTGCTGAGCCTGCCTTGGATGATGCGGGGGAGCATCCCCAGCGAAGAAGGGCACGTTGCGTCGATTCCGCGCAGCGCCGCCTGGATCGCAACGGCTAGCGCCGCGAGCCTTGTGTTTATCTTCGTGCTTGGCCGCGGGATCGCGTGGTCCCGATGAAATGCCGAAGGTGCATCACCTGTTTGCGATGGTCTCGAAGGGGACGTTTTGAATCGCGTACTCCTTCCAGTCGCGGTAGTCGAAATGCCACCACTCGGATGGGAACACGGTGAATCCCTGCTTCTCCATTGCGCGCCGCAGCAGTTGCCTGTGCGCGCGCTGCTCCGCCGTGCCTCCGGCGTAGTCCGGATAGGACCGCTCGGACATCTCGTCATACACGCCGGTCATCTCGATTTCGCGCCCTGTCTTCAGATCGTAGAGCGACAGATCGACGGCGCACCCGCGATTGTGGCGCGACCCCTCCGCGGGGTTGGCCACAAACTCATGTTTGTCCGGGGGAGTGGCGTCCCAGAATATTCTGGTGACATACCAGGGCCGGTAGGCATCGAAAATCAGTAGTCCGTAGCCTTGCGTCGCCAGTTCGCGGTGCGCGCGCAGCAGCGCCTCCGCCGCGGGACGCTGCATGAAGGCGCGCGCCGACGAGTAGACCGGCGTGCTCAGGAAGTTGTCCGAAGTCGCGTAGCGGATGTCCAGCTTGATGTGGGGATCGAGTGCTGCCAGGTCCACCAGGTCGGATTTACGGAAACTCCCCGGCTCGGCGGGAGGCTTGGCGGCGAGTGCCGCTGCGCGCAGTTCGTCGACGGGCCGCACTGGCTGGATACGGAAAATCCCGGGCCTGGTCTGGGCCGCGGCGACGCAGGCGAGCAATACGGCGGAGGCGGAGGCGACATGCCTTGACCGTTTCCTTAGTGGCATCCTACAATGCTATCCGAGATCGTCGAGCCGCAAGGTGCGAATCTGCCACGGCGCGAACCGCAGCGGCGAATTGGCGGCGCCGATGGGGTTGCCGCGCAGATCCGTTTCCGTGAATTTGCCCTGCCTGCTTTGATAGCCGAGGGCGGCCGAATCGGGCAAGCCGCGATGCTCGTACATGCGCAGGTACGGCCTGGCGCCGCGCGTGTAGAGAGCCGAGACGACGACCCCGCTGGCGGTGATGTCAAACGGGGCGATGCGGTCTCCCATCTTCCCGCTGCCCGGTTCGCCTGCCATCGCGCGGAGCGGGAAATTGTATTCGAGCGCGCGGCGATGCAGCCCGGCCTCCGTCCAGGGTCCTTCAAACGGGCAGAGTGAGAACTCGTAACTGTACTCGCCCGACAGAATCCTGGTTCCCCAGACATAATACATGGAGTAAGCGAGGGGGATCGATAGGCCGCCATTGGTCTCCCGCACGCTGCCCATGGCGCCGCGATTGAAGATCGCCACACCGCCCTGGGAGCCGCCCAGCGCCGTCCAGTAGTTGCCGTTGATGTACTTGCCCAGAGTCGGGGCGATTACGAACGGCAGATCGCGGACGCCGGTGGCATCGTCACCGACCGCCGGGAACAGCTTGAAGCGCAGCTTCTCCTCGTGGACGAAGGGCGCGTGCGTGTCGCGTTTGTTGTCGCTGAGCAGGCCGATCTTCTGACCGTCGAATTCAAAACTGGCCCGGAAATCGAGGCGCGGCGAATCGGCCCACGCGGTCAGGTGCAGCCGATACGGGATGCCGCCGATCGCGCCTTCTTCGCGGGCCGCCAGCCAGCGCGCGTTGGGCGGAGCGGGAAGCGTGCGCCAGGCTCCCTCCGAAACGCACGGCTGGCCGTCGATGGTGCCCGCAAATCGGGCGTCGCGCAGCAGCGTGCGGCCGGAACCGCGGCTTACGATGGCGGCGATGCCACCGTGCGGACCGAACTCGATTCCCCAATAGGGTTGCGGCGACAGCGCCGTGCGCTCTTCGGACGGCGCCACTTCGTACGAGGCGAAGCCCAGCGGCGGCGGATCGGCGAGGATCGCCACCCGCGCTTGTTGCAGGCTGTCATCCGACGCGCGTAGCGCCGAGACCAGCACGCTGGGGACTTCCTTGCCCTGGTGCAGCACCTGGATGGCTTTGGCCGCGCGCCGCGGCAGCGTGAATTCGGCTTCTACCCATTCGGGGCCGGCCCATGACCGCGGATTGAACACGGTGATTTGCGCGAGCTTGCCGCCGGCCATGTGGGCTGCGGCGTGGCGCATCGCGGCGGCGCTCACGCCGGCGGACGATTCGAGCGAAGCTCCCAGAAACTTGTGCGCCTCCGGCAGCAGACCGCAGATCTGCACGTCATGATGCTGCGCCACCAGCAGGTTCTTCCACGCCCGGTCGAGTTCCGCTTCCCGGTTCTCTCCGCCGGTGAGCAGTTCCACAGTGGCCATGCGCTCGGCGGTGAGGACCGCGACCTCCGCCGCGCGGCAGCGATTCCAGATTTCGTTGCCGCAATAGCCCCACGGCATGCGGACGTTGAAGTCGTTCGGCGCGGTCTTGAAGATGGCTTCGGGCTTGGGCAACACGCCGGGCAGGTCTTCGAGCAGCACCCAGCGGTACTCCGGATTGCCCTGCGTGTCCTTCACCAGGTCTTCGCGGCGCAGGTCCGAATCGTCGGCGCGCGTGGCGAGCAGCGGATGGATGTGGGCGAACTGCGCGCGAAACTGTTCCAGCGAGCCTTTGCATTCCGGCCCCGGGCACCGCGTCAGAATCCAGTTGTCGCTGGTTGTGCGGCCAAATTCCGCGCCTTCACCCTTGTATGTCGGCACAGCCGCGATGCGCGAGCCGTCCGCGCCGGTCCACCATCCCACGGGCGCATCGAATGTGGGGTTGTAGCCGTACATCTGGAAGTGGGTGCGCATGATGGCGCCCTGGAACCCGAAGCCGGTGAGGATCTGCGGCAACTGGCTGTGCATGGCGTGCTCGCTCATCAGGTAGAACGGCGGCGTGCGGCCGAAATGCCGCCGCTCGGCGTCGAGCGCATACCCGATCTGGCGGATGTTGGATTCTTCGTTGATGAACGTGGAGAGCGGCTGTCCGTACGTGCACGTGCCGATGCCGAAGCGGCCGGTGTAACGGTCGAGCATGCGGCGCAATTCCGCGAGCAGGTGCGGATCGCGCTCGGCCAGATAGTCGTAGGTGTAAGCTTCGTTGTCGAGCCCGATTTTGAAGTTCGGGTAGCGGTCGAGCCAGGCGGCCGCATCGCGCAGCTTTTCCGCGAAATGATCGATGCCCCACAGCACCAGCCCGCCATGATCGTAGGTGAGCAGGTATAACGGCTCGGTTTGTGGCCGCGCGATCCGCGGCAGGCACGCGCCCGCCAGCGCGGCGATCAGCAGGCTTCGGCGCCCGAAGAGCGGGTCCTGGAGGACCCGCGCAGACCTGGAGGTCTGCCCCACGTTATCCGACGTCGTCGAAATCGTCGCTATCCTCTTCGTGGGCCGGTTTCGAACTGAGTTGAATCTCAGTCAGGTTTGCGGCCTTCAGCTCCAGATTGACTGCCGCAATGTCCGCGGACTTTAGTTTGTTCCAGCGCTCCATCACCGCGGGATAGTCGCGGCCGATCTTCGCCACGGCGGCCGATTGCGCGGCGGTGGGCGCGGCATCGGCGCTGTCGACTTCGCCATACAGCCCGGACGCCTCACCATTGACCGACATCAGCCCTGGCTCAGCCGGCGCAGGACCGAACATGCCGCCGGTCCCCAATGCCGCTTTGATCTTCTTCCCTAGCGCGGCGAGATGCTCGGCCAACGGCCCGGTGGCATCGTGCGCGAGCTTGTCGATTTGCTCTTGTGCCGAACGAGCTTCACGGCCGGCCTCGGTAGTGCGAGTCACCATCCTGGCAAGTTGCTTCCCGGCCTCGTACTGTTGCTGCAAATCCGCGGGCGGAGTCTTCACGCGCGGGTCCATCTTGACGGTGAGCGGCGCGGTGTACTGGTGACCGTCGACCGTGAGTTTCACGGTGTACACGCCGGGCAGCGCGCCGGGACCCTGCGGGAGCCGCGGCGTGTCATGCGGGACCGCCGCGATGGGATACCCGTGCCGCAGAGAGTCCGGCGGCGTGCCGTGCAAATCCCAGACCCAGCGATGCAACCCGCTCGAGGCAGGCAGGATGCGTGACGGGCGCAGCCACAAGGCCGGGATGCTTAGCGTCTTCAGATCGGCTGCGGTGATTTCGGGCGCGTCCGTGCTCGCGTAACGCCGCACCAGCTTGCCGCCCGCGTCCAGGATTTCCAGCGTCACGGGACCCGCTGCCGGCTGGGCCGGCTGGGCAAGGTAGTAATCGATGACAGCGCCATCCGGCGGATTCTCCGCCAACGGCTCATCCGGCGGCAGGGGCGTGTCGGTGTTGGTATCGCGCCGCACGCGGTAGGCCGGCGCGGGGCGGCAGAGCCAGGCGCTCGATTGCATCGCCTTTTCGTCGATCTGCCGCAAGGGAGTGATGTCGTCGAGGATCCAGAACGAGCGCCCGTGGGTGGCCACGATCAGGTCGCTCGAATGAATCCACAGGTCGCGCATGGAAGTGTGCGGCAGGTTCAATTGCAGCGATTGCCAATGGCCGCCATCGTCGAACGACACCCACACGCTGGTTTCGCTGCCCGCAAACAGCAGCCCTTTTCGCACGGGATCTTCGCGCACGGTATCGATCGATGCATCGTTGGGCAACCCCTCCGTAATAAGCTGCCAGGTCTTGCCGCCGTCGTGCGTGCGGTAGATGTAGGGAGTCAGTTCATCCACGCGGAAGCGGCTCACCGAGGCATAGGCGGACTTGTCGTCAAAGTGCGATGCCTCCAGTTGCGTGACTTTGCTCCAGGGCGTGAGCGCGGGCGGCGTGACGTCTTTCCAGTTCTTGCCGCCGTCGGCGGTAACCCAGATCAACCCCTCGTCGGTACCGGCCCAGATCGTATCGATGTTGTGGAAGGAAGGCGCCAGCGAGTAGACCACGCCGCGCTGCTTGTCCGCGCCAGGATCTTTCGCGGCCATGCTGCCCAGACTCGCCGGAATGCCGGGATGCGGGCGCGTCAGATCGGCACTGATGGTTTGCCAGGAATGCCCGCCATCGGTGGTTTTGAAGACCACGTTGGCCGCGTAGAACAGCACGTGCGGGTCGACCGGCGAGAATACGATGGGTTGCGTGCGATCGGCGCGATACCTTTCGTTGCCGGCCGGACCCGGCGTGACGATTTCGACCTGGCCCGTGCTCCGGTAGTATTTCGACACCTGACCCCGACCGGCGCCGTACACGATATCCGGATCGCGCGGGTCGGGCGCGACGTAGCCGTATTCAATGACGCCCACGGGATGCCATTCCCGAAAGGTGATGACGCCATCGTTGCCGCGGCTGGAGACGCACACCGAGCCGCTTTCCTGCTGCCCGCCGCAAACCCGGTACGGGAACGCATTATCGGCCACGGCATGATAGAGCTGCGCGGTCGGCTGGTTGTACCAGGAACTCCAGGTGCGTCCGCGGTTCACGCTGACGAGCGCGCCCTGGTCGCCGACCAGCAGGATAATGTCCGGGTTGTTGGGATTGATCCAGATGTTTTGATAGTCGTCGCCGCCGGGCGCGCCCTTGATGCCGGTCCAGGTCTGGCCGCCATCGGTGGAGCGCCAGGTGACGGTACTCGCGCTGTAGAGCGTGCCGGCGTCCTTCGGATCGACGCGCGGCACCGGTAAATCGCCGCCGCCGATGCGGGTTGCGGGCCGGGCGTCGGTGGTGGCGCGATGCCAGTTTTCGCCGGCGTCGTCGGAACGATAGATGCCCACCGCGCGGCCCGATGCGACCGTGGCGTAGAGGCGCCGCGAGTCGCTGGGCGCGATGGCCACGTAAGCCTGTGCGACCTCCGGAAGGCCCTGGGTCAGCTTGCGCCAGGTCTTGCCCGCGTCGGTGGATTTGAAGATGCCGCCGTGCGCGCCGCTGTACTCGTTTGCGAATTCCCATGGACCTTGGCGGGCTTCCCACAGCGACGCATAGAGAAAATCGGGATTGGAAGGGTCCATGGCGATGTCGGAAGCGCCGGTATTCTCGTCGACGTATAGAATCTTCTGCCAGTTCTGGCCGCCGTCGGTGGAGACAAAGACGCCGCGTTGTTCGTTCGGGCCA
>ODAK010001835.1_pt1 | contig 22744 bp, 24 predicted proteins | sample 1539591 | NCBI WGS metagenome assembly ODAK01 (sample SAMEA3539303, study PRJEB22396) | soil metagenome | biome: tundra; feature: field; material: soil | place: USA | collected 2010-05 | depth 0.15 m | reverse complement strand
AAATCTGGACCGTGTTCAACCCGAAAGACACGCACGGCGTGAGCAACGATCTCACCAAAGACGAACTGAACGATCTTATTGAGTATTTGAAAACATTATGAATACGAATCCGAGAATCTTGTTTGCAACGCTCGGTTCCCTTCTGCTGCTACTGGCACCAGCAATGCAAGCATCCGCCATCGAGCATCCGGGCATCGTCCCCAAGGATGCCAATTGTTCCTCCTGTCACGTTAATAAAACGAAAGGTAAGTCGGTGCATTCCGCCATGCTGCTTTCGTGCACTGTCTGCCATTTGGCGCAGACCGAAGGCGACATGACTACCCTGAATCTGGCATGGCCGGAGGAAAAGATCTGTTCCGCCTGCCATGAGGGATCTGTGGAATTGCAGCAGCACTCGCCAGTTGTGAAAGGACAATGTGTGGACTGTCATGATACGCACAGCAGTAGTCGTCGCTCCCTGCTGCGAGAGCAGGTCGATGTCCGCCGCCCGTAGCTCCAGGCGCACGCCGAGAATCCGATCCGCGGCGCTGGCTGCGGTCATTGGTATTCTGATCGCGGTTTCCCTCGCGACTGGCCAAGACATGCCCCGCTTCCGCTGGGAGAACTTCACCACCGCCAACGGCCTGCCCGACAACCACGTCTTCTGCGTTCTCGTGGACGGGAATCGCATCTGGGCGGGCACGGAGAACGGGCTTGGCCGGTACGAAAACGGCGCGTGGAAAATCTATCGCCCCGCCGATGGTCTGGCCCACCAAGCCGTGCTCTCGCTCGCGCTCGACAAACGCACCGGCGATCTGTGGGTGGGCACGATGGGTGGGCTGAGCCGCATCTCCGCCAGCCGAATTGATAACTTCACGCAGCTGAACTCCGGCTTGAGCAACGACATCGTGTACGGCGTCGGTGTGCAGGGTGATTTCGTTTGGACCGCCACCGCTGCCGGGGCTAGTCGCCTGAACACGCGTACCGGGCAATGGGCACTCTTCAACGAACGCAATACTCCCATGTACGAGATCTGGACCTATGCCGTCAGTCCAGCCGAAGACAAGGTTTACTACGCGGTATGGGGCGGCGGAGTGCTCGAATATGACGTCAAGACCGAGCACTGGAAAGACTACAACGATCCCGACGGCGAAACCGAACTGGTACTGATGAAAGACCAGGGACTGATTCACGAGATCACGACTTCGGTCAGCTATGTCGACAAGATTCTCTGGGTCGCGACTTACTTCGGCGCCAGCCGCTACGACGGCCGATACTGGCATAACTTCCTGCAGAAAGACAGCGGCCTGCCCAGTAACTTCCTGAACCAGATCAAAGCCGTGGACGGAAATCGCGCGTGGTTCTCCACCGATAAAGGACTGGCTTATTACGATGGCACGAACTGGGCCGTCTATCGGCCCGCGCTCGACACGCACAAGCCGGAGATGCAGGTTCGCGACGCGGCTGGCACTGTCAAGAACATAGCGGTGCAAAGTGCACCAGCGCATAACTACATTCTCGGGGTCGACTTCCAGGGAGATGACCTTTGGGTGGCGACGGCGAAGGGTTTGAGCCACGGCATTCGGCAACACGATTCGACAGAAACCGCACAAGTTGCATGGAAAGATAAGTCAACACAATGGAACTCAATTCCGAAGAAGTGAGTCCTCAAGGAGTCTTACTAATGAACCTTCAAGAACTACTCGCGGAAGTTACTACGGCGCCCGTGGTCAAGCGCGCCATCACCAACCACTCAGCGCTGAATGAAGCCTACGCTTACGGCAGCGCGTTCTCGCGCGGCATGCGGATCGATTTGAACGGGTTGACCATTCTGCTGATCTCCGGCACCGCCAGCATCGATGATGCGGGCAAGACGGTTCACGTGGGCGACCTGCGCGGCCAACTGCGTCGCACGTTCGAGAACATCAGCGCGCTGCTCGCTTCCGAGGGAGCGACCTGGCACGACATCGTGCGCACGACGTGCTATCTCCGCGACATCGAGCGCGACTACAAGGCCTTCAACGAAGGCCGGACCGCATTCTACAAGGAGCAGGGACTGGATCCGCTGCCGGCGTCCACCGGCATCCAAGCCATTCTCTGCCGCCCGGATTTGCTCGTTGAGATCGAAGCGATTGCCATGTTCCGCCGCGCATCGCCCAATGAGTAAGGAGTAGCGCTTATGCGTCGCGTGCTGGTGTATTTCGTCGCCGTCGCAGCTGTGCTCGGGTCCACGGCATGGACCCAGACATCTGCTCCGTGTTCCTGCGGGAGTAACCCTCCAGGCCCGCCTGCGCCCCGCTCATTAAAACCCTACACCGGCGCTCCCGAGGACTTGCGCCCGTTTACGAAGTTCACCACTCCTTACTTCGAGAACTATCAGGACCTCGTCGAATATAACGGCGCGGCTCGCGACTTACCCGATCCCGATCTGAAAAATTTGCCGGAGATTCGCATTGGCTTCATCGGCCCGCTTTACGACCATCCCGATCAGGTTCGCGGCAACCGCATGCTCAATGGCGCTACGCTGGCCGTCGAGGAGGCGAATGCGACAGGCGGGTACGGTGGCAAGCCGTTCAAGCTGATGGTGCACAACGATTCGGCCATTTGGGGCGCAGCCAGCAATGAGATCGTCAAGATGGTTTACGACGAAAAGGTCTGGGCCATGTTCGGGTCGGTGAGCGCAGACACGACCCACATCGCGTTGCGTGTCACCCTGAAAGCAGAAACGCCGCTGGTAAATAGCGCCTCGACCGATCCCACCATTCCCGAGACCATCATCCCGTGGTACTTCACGGACCTGCAGGATGACCGCGTGCAGGGCTACACGCTGGCGCGCCACATTTACACCGAACTCGGCCTGAAGCGGATCGCGATCCTGCGCGTGAACGATCGCTACGGCCGCTTCGGAGTCATCAAGTTCCGCGATGCTTCGCGGCGACTGGGCCACCCGGTGGTCATCGAGCAAAAATTTCGGCCCGGCGATACAGACTTCCGCCACCAACTTCAGGTGATCGAAGATTCGCGCGTTGATGGGATTGTGCTCTGGACCGACATTGGTCCCGCAGCGATGATCCTGCAGCAGATGCAGGAACTGGGAATGAAGCATCGGGTGTTCGGCAGTCACCGGACGATCAGTGGCACTATCGGCGACGAACTCGTTAAGCTGGCCGGACCGGCCGCCGAAGGCTTCGAAGCTGTCTTTCCATACGATCCTACCCGCACCGACCCGCGCTGGCTCGACTTCAATGCCCGCTACGAGGCGCGCTTCCACGAGAAGCCGGATCACTTCGCCTCTCTGGCCTACGATGCGATGCAGATTCTGCTGGACGCGATCTGCCGCGCGGGGTTGAACAAGGGCAGGATTCGCGACGCACTGACCGGCGTCGAGAGCCATAAGGGTGTGACCGGCGATATGGTCTTCGATCCGAACAGCAAGAACATCGCTCCCCTGTTCCTGGCACGCGTGCACAACGGGTCGATCGAGTACCGCCGCATCACGATGGAGAAGCCGTATGCTCGTGTGGGCGAGGACGGAGTTCAGTACGCGGGACCGGCGCTGGCCCAGGAAAAAACTGACAACCTGCAAATCGGCGTCTTCGGGCCGCGAGCCGATGAAATCGTCCACTCCGCTGAGGTCATCCGTTTACTCCGCGAGATCAACGGCAAAAGCCAAGCCATATCAGGACAACCCATATCGCTGATTGGGATTCCCTCTCAGCTTTCCTGGGGGAAGGCTTCCGACGAACTCGTAAAGGCGGTCTATCAAGATCATGCTCTGGCCCTGATCGCGCTCGATCGCCCTTCCAGTCACCTGGCGGAACAAATCGCCGTGAAGTCCTTCATTCCCGTGGTTGCCATCTCTTCCGACCGCGCGCTGACTACGACCAACATTCCATGGATATTCCGCTTGCCGGAAGGTACCCCAATCGAGCAAGCGCTGCGCAGCCTGGCGGAGGCCATCAACCGCGCCGGGCCTAACCGAGAAAAGATTCGTAACCGGCTAGCGTCGGGCAAACCTGTGGCCGGAGCGAGCTTTGAATCCACCGGCGAGCTGCGTCAATCGGCTCGATGACCGTATTGCGCCTGACGAATCGCTGTCCACAAGCCAGCACCGGCCGGGGACCAACTCCTTTAGCGTAAACACTCCCTACAGCCGATGAGCGAGACGAGAACGACTTCGAGTGTTTCGCGAGCACGGGCGTGAACACGCCTGGGACAATGCATCCAAATTTGGGGGGCGCGAAGGCTGTTGACCGGGGCACGGCACGACTGCCGCGCCAGGCCCTTCAACTCGGCCCGGTGCCTGGCTCCGTAGCATTTCCTGCTTCTTCGGACCTTCACGGGGAGGCGCTACACCCCACCCCCGAACAACTCCCATAGATAACCGCTCTGTTTGTGACCAAAGCTTTTGCGCTTGATTGAGCGTCTTTCCCGAAATGGTTCTTTCCCGTCTCTTACATTTTTCCACATTTTCCACAGCTCCGCGTGTTAAAGCGCGCAAGGAAAAAGCCCGATAGGGGGAAAAGTGGCGAGAGGAGCGCACCGCAATGAGTGAAATCTTGGAACAGGCAAATGAGACGAATGGTCATGGGACAGCTACGCCAGCGGCGGGGATGAAGCGGATGGCCGCGCAAAAAACGGCCAGTCCGGTGCAGGAACAACACAGCGTTTCAGCCGCAGACAGTGGTGCGAGCCGTCTGCAGAGCAAGAAGATCGCCGAAGACAAGACGCGCGCCCGCACCCTGGCCCGCGCTCAGGCAGTTGCCGAAAAACTTTCGACCGCGACCGAACAGGTGGCCAGCGCTATCAATGAAGCGACCAGTACGGTTGAGCAACTTGGGAAGTCGATGCAGGCCATCGCTTCCGGAGCAGAAGAGGCAGGCGCGGCGGCCGAGGAGTCCCGCGCAGCGATCAACCAGATCGAAAAGGCATCGGACGAGGCGAATACGCAAGCGGCAGGCTCGCTAACCCTTGTCGATAACCTCTATGGGCTGAGCCGCAGTACCTCCGTGGATATTAAGACCCTGATCAAGGGCGTGAGCGATGCCGCGCAGGCGAACTTTGACTTCGCCAAGATGATCGCGGAGTTGGAGCGGCAGTCGGAGGAGATCGGCAAAATCGTCCACGCCGTAGCCCGAATTGCCGACCAGACGAACCTGCTGGCGCTGAACGCCGCGATCGAAGCGGCGCGCGCCGGTGAGCATGGCAAGGGATTTGCCGTGGTGGCGGATGAAGTACGAAACCTGGCGGAGATGAGCGAGAAGAGCGCCCGCGGAATCCAGGAGGTGGTGAACGAGATCCAGGGCCAAGTGAAGGTCGTGGCTGTCGATGCCCAGACCGCCGGAAAGAAAGGTCTGGAAGAGGTTGAGAAGGCGAAGGCGATCACCGAAGCGCTGGCCCGCGTGGAAACGGATTTGGCCGACATGCGCGAAGGCTGCAAAGCGATTGTCACCAACGCCGTCGCGGCGCTGGCCGGCGCCAAGGAATACTTGCAGGGTGCGCAGGAGATTGGCAAGGCGGCGGAAGAATCAAGCACCGCCGTGATGGAATCTCAGAAAGCCGTGCAGGAGCAGGGCCGGGCCTACACGGAAATGAACGACGCGTCCAACAGCCTGGCACAGTTGGCCGAGAAACTGAAGACCTCGACCAGCGCGCAGAAGTCCGCCGAGGAGTTGGCGGCGGCCGCGGAAGAACTCTCGGCCAACGCGGAAGAGGTCAAGAGCGCTTCCGGGCAGATCTCGGCCGCGATCGAGGAAATCAGCCGCGCGGCGCAGGTTGCCTCCAAAGCCTGCGAGACCGCCATGGCTTTGGGTACCAAGCTGGAACACGCTGCCAAGGACATGGGCGTGAAGGCCACGGAAAGCGGGGAGAAATGCACCGCCGTCTCCACCTTGCTGACCACCAACAAAGAGGCCCTGGACTCGATGATCGTCAATATCGGGCAGGCGGCCCAGATGTCGCTGGGCTCGGCAAAGAATGTCCTTGAACTGGAAGAGCGGACGCGGCGCATTGACAAGATCGTGGATGCCATCGTGATGGTGACGGTGCAGACGCGCATGTTGGCGGTCAACGGCAACGTAGAAGCGGCGCGAGCTGGTGAGTTTGGACGGGGCTTCTCGGTTGTGGCCGGGGACATCCGCTCGCTCGCCAACGAGAGCAGCGAGAATGCCGACCGAATCAAGGACCTGGTAAAGAGCATCCAGGGCCAGATCACGAAAGTTGTCACCGACATTGAAGGCGCCGGCATCAAGGCCAAAGAAGAGGCCGAGCGAGCCAAGGTCTCGACCACGAACCTGGAGCGTATGGCCAAGGACATCAAGGAAGTTCAGCTTGGCGTCAATGTCATTGCGAAGGGATCGGACGTAGCGGTGAATGCTCTGCAGCAGGCGTCCAAAGCCAGCGAGCAGATTGCAACCGCCTCCGAAGAAATGAATCGCGCCAGCACCGAGTCCGCGACCGCCGCCGAACAGGGATTGAAAGCGGCCGAGGAGATCTTGCAGGCGGTTGAGGAAATCGCATCCCAAGCCGACGAACTCCAGCACGGATAGGACCATGAAGAAACAAAGTGTGCGTAAAGACCATGGTCCGGCAACGCCGGGCGCGAGGAGGACTGCAATGGCCACGGAAACCCTGAAGCCCACCGCCAAGGCGGGAGCCGATGGAACGCAACAAGACCTTGGTCTGGCAACGCCGGACGCGAAGAGGACTGCAATGGCCACGGAGACCCTGAAGCCCACCGCCGAGGCGGGAGCGGATGGAACAAAACAAGACGCTGGTCCGGCAACGCCGGACGCGAGGGGGACTGCAATGGCCACGGAAACCGTGAAGCCTGCCGCCAAGGCGGGAGCGGATGGAACGCAACTGGTTACTTTTCTGCTGAAGGATGAGGAATTCGGCTTCGACATCATGGCGGTGCAGGAGATCATCCGGCTGCCGAAGATGTCCAAGCTGCCGCATACCCCGGACTATGTCGAAGGCATCTCGAGTCTGCGGGGAGCGGTACTGCCCATCTTTGACATCCGGGCGCGATTCGGAATGAAGCGCGAGGAGCGCACGGACCGCAGCCGGGTGCTGGTCATTGATATCGATGGCAAGCGAACGGGGTTGCTGGTCGACGGCGTGCGCCAGGTTACCCGAGTCGGCCGGAATGAGTTCGAGCCACCTCCCGCGGCGATCCGGAACGAGACCGCCGACTACATTGATGGCGTGGTCAAGCTCGATAACGGCGAACGAATCATCATTGCGCTCGACGCGCGCCGGGTCTGCACCTTTGGCGGGAGCGATGGCGCCAGCGACGCCATCGCGGAAGCGCTTGCGAAGAGCTCCGGAACGCGCTCCGGCAATGGGTCGAAGGCTGGCCCGGGGCAGAGCTAAGGAGGAGCACAGCAAAGAGGTGCAGGGTAGGGGGGGCGAAGTGCGTCAACTGGTCAGTTTCCAGATAGGCCGGGAAGAATTTGCGTTTCCCATGGAGCATGTCCGCGAGATTCTGCGGGTGCAGACGCCGAAAGAAGTGCCCGGCGCGCCGGAGCACCTGCTGGGCGTCTTGACGGTGCGCGGGCAGATCCTTCCGATCGTGGACCTCCGCCGCCTTCTGCGGCAGACCTCGTTCGCCTCGGACCATGTCGGCGCATGCCGTCTGGCTAGCGCAGAATACCAAGCCTGGCTGGCACAGACCGGCTCCGGCACCGGGAACGAAGATCTACACCGGGTGACGGCAGCGGCCGAGCAGCTTCGCAGTTGGCTTTCGGCTTTCAATAGTTCGAGCCAGGCGCTCACCGAGACCCTTGCCCAGGCGAGGGGATTGAATGAACACGTAAGCAAGCAAGCCAGTGCCGTCGCCAACCATAACCTGGATGCGAAGGGGCTGGACGCGTTTAACCAAGACATCGTGGCTTCGGCCAAGGCGATCGTATCGGCGCTGCACACCTTTGAGGAGCAGGTCGAGGGCAACATTCGCGAGGACCAGCGCATTATCGTTGTCGACTCGAACGGCTTCCAGCTCGGGCTGGTCGTCGATCACGTCAACGAAGTGCTGGGCGTTCAGGAGGACGCGATCGAGGCCCCGCCCAATGTTGCGCATCAGGAAGGCGTCAGCCTTTCCGGTATCGCCAAGCTGGACGATGGCAACCGGCTCATTCTGCTCTTGGCAGCCGGGAACCTGCTGGATCATAACGTGCTGTCGAAAATCGCCGAAGGCCTGGAGGGCGCGGACGCCGCCACCGCCACTGCCGCGGAAGAGACGAAACACGGCGACAAGAAAAAAGAAGAAGAAAACGGCCAGAATGGGGAAGAACTGCAACTGGTGACTTTCCTGCTGGGCAAAGAGGAGTACGGCATCCCGATTGCCAGGATCCAGGAAATCGACCGGCTGTCGAAAATCACGCAGACTCCGAAGGCGCCGAAGTTCGTCGAGGGGGTCACGAACCTGCGTGGCGAAGTCATTCCCGTGCTCAGCACGCGGATGCTCTTTGCGCTGGAGGAGAAAGCTTCCGATGATCACACCCGGGTCATCATCGTCGACCTCGGCGGCGCGAAAACCGGCCTGGTCGTCGACTCGGTCAAGGAGGTTCTGAGCATTTCCTCGAGCAACATCGCTCCGCCTCCGGCCAGTATCTCGAACGGGGTCGATGGGCAGTTCATCTCCGGTATCGGCAAAGTGGAGAACGGAAAGCGCATGATCGTTCTGCTCGATGTGGGGAAGGTGCTTACCCGTGGAGAGCAGAGCGAACTGGTTGCGCTGAGCCACCCCGCATAGCCCGGCACTTGAGCGGTGATCTGCCGTCGGTGCTGGCCGCGAGGAGGTGTGGGCAATCGTGCCGCTGCAACGAACCTTCCGGAAACGACCGCCCCAGACATTGCGCAAACTTAGTAATGGGTGAGGCTGAGTCAATGAGGCCTGGGTCGATCATTCGCGTTTTGGTCGCAGACGATTCCGCATTAATGCGGAATCTGATCAGCAGACTATTGGCCAAGGCACCCGACATCAAGGTGGCCGCAACCGCAAGAGACGGCGAAGACGCACTCCAGAAAGCAGTCGAGTTGAAGCCCGACGTCGTGACCATGGACATCAACATGCCGAAGCTCGACGGCATCAGCGCCATGCAGATGATCCTGGCCGAAAAAATATGCCCGGTCATTATGTTCAGTTCGTTGACCCAGCAGGGCGCGGTGGAAACCTTCGAATGCCTGGAGCTGGGGGCCTTCGATTTCGTCGCCAAGCCGGAGGGTACGGTATCCGCGAAGCTGGACGCTATTGCCGAAGAGCTGATTACTAAGGTCCGCGCGGCGGCGGCATCGGGCGGGCTCAAGCGTCCGCGGCCCGCGGCATCGCCGCCGCCGCAGCCGGTTGCGCGGCCCGCGGCGCGACCCGCGAGCCGGCCGTTGAGCGAAATGCGTGCCATCGCAATTGGAATCTCCACCGGTGGTCCGACGACGATCAGCACCTTTCTCCCCGGCTTGCCCGCCGACCTCCCAGCTGCGATTTTTCTGGTGCAACACATGCCAGCAGCATTCATCCCGCCTTACGTCTCCCGGTTGCAGAAGGAGTGTGCCATCGAAGTGGTCGAGGCCGAAACCGGGGCGTCGGTGCATGCCGGATGTTGCTATGTGGCCGGCAACGATCTTCATCTGTGTCCCTACCGGAAGCTGAGCGGCGAGGTCGTGCTGCGCCGCCCGAGCCAGCCGAAGACGCTGTTCGTGCCTGGGGTCGGCGTGATGATGGATTCCGTCCTGGCCATCTATGGGCCGAGGACAATTGGAGTGCTCATGACCGGCATCGGCGACGACGGCGCCGATCAGATGGTCAGGATCCGCGAGGCGGGTGGAGTCACCATCGCCGAGTCGGAAGAAAGTTGCGTCGTCTTCGGTATGCCTTATCAAGCCATTACGCGTGGCGGCGCGGAGATTGTGCTGCCGAGCTGGGAAATCGCAAACCGACTTGTCCGCATCCTCGGGGCCAAGACTGCGGGAGATTCTATGCAGCGGACATCAGCGCGCCAGGGGGCACGTTCATGATTGATAGCCAACTCATCGAAGCGCTCAGCACGCCGGAGGAATCCCAGCGGCGCTACGCCGCGGAGGAGATCAGCGAATCGGGCGATCCCGAGGCCGCGACCCTCCTCGTGTCGCAACTCCACAAGGAGGGTTCGCGCGCCGTCAAGGAGGCCATTCTTCGCGGGCTCTCCCGGATATGGACTTCGAATCCGGTGGACTCGATCATCGAGCTGCTGAAAGACCACGATCCGTTTGTCCGGGCCGAGGCTGCGGGTATGCTCCAGCGCCGCGCCGGCGACGTGATCGAAGGGCTCAACCGTCTGATGCGGAGCGATGACAAAGATCTCCGCAAGTTCAGCGTCGACATTCTGCGCGAAGCCACCATCGGCGCTCCCGACGCCCTTTACCTCGCAGCCTTGAAGGATGAAGACATCAACGTTGTCATTAGCGCCATCGAGAATATCGGATCAAGGCGGCGGACTGGTCTTGCCAAACCCGTGCTCGCCATGGCCATGGAAAGCTCGCAGCCGATGGCCGTGTGCGCGTCCCTTGAAGCGCTCGCGCTCATCGGAACCCGGCAGACGCTCGATGCTCTGCGCGCGAAATACCCCAACGCCGCGGAAGTGCCAGGCATCTACCTGCAGCCTTTCCTGAAGTTGCTCGGCCATACCGCCGGCCCCGAGTCGATCGAAGAGATTTGCCGGACGATCGAACAGAAGGGTGAATTCATTTACGAAGTCGCTATCGACGCTCTGACGAACATCGCGCTGCGCCACAATGTTTCGCAGTTGAACTCCTGGTGCGAAGCAAGGCTCTGCGGCCTTCTCCAACCAGAACTCGATGCGGGCGTGCGCTTTCATCTCATCCGTCTTCTCGGACACTTCACCGGTTCGACCCGCGTGGCCCTCGTGGTGCTGCCTTATATACACGACCCCGATCGGACCCTTGGTCTGGCAGCGGTCGAGTCGCTCGCGAATTCTTCCGATCCCGCTGTCGAAAGCGCGCTGCAATCCCTGCTTTCGACCGAGAACGATCCGGAGATCAAAGAGGAACTGGAAGAACTTCTCAGGAGGCGCCCGCGATGGAACTTACCGCTGAGCAGTTCTCCAAACTGAGCAAGCTCATATACAAGAAGTTGGGACTGCAATTCGATGAAAAGAAACTCTACTTCCTCAACAAGCGAGTGGAACGCAGAATCACCGACCTCGGCCTGAAGGACGCCGACGAGTATCTTTTCCAGCTGGGGTATTGCGACTCGAATGGCGACGAGATGCAGGCGCTGGCGAATCTCGTCACTACCAACGAAACTTACATGTTCCGCGAGTTCGAGCAACTCGCCGGCTTTGCCGACGTTTGCCTGCCCGAGCTGATTGCCGCGAAGCAGAAAACCACGGATAGACGCATCCGCATCTGGTGCGCAGGCTGCTCCTCGGGCGAAGAGGCATACACGCTCGCCATCATTGTCCGCGAGGTATTTCCCGATTCCAGGAATTGGGACGTCAGGATCACCGCCACCGACATCGATGAAAACATGCTCGAACTCGCCCGCAACGCCGTGTATGGCGATCGTTCCGTCAAGAACGTCCCAGACGTCTACAGCAAGCATCTGATGCCGACCGTCACCGGCTTCCGGATTCATCCGGAAACCGCGCGCCTGGTACACATGGAAAAGCTCAATCTGAACGATCACCAGCAGATGAGGGCCATGCGCGGCTACGATTTCGTCTTTTGCCGGAACGTGCTGATCTACTTCGATGACGAGTCGCGGCGCAATGTAGTGAACCACTTTTACGACTCGCTGAATCCCAAGGGGTATATCTTCCTGGGCCATTCTGAATCCGTTGGCCGCATCACCTCGGCATTCCGTCTGAAGAAGGCCGCGGGGCATTTGCTCTATACAAAGGACTGACTATGAAGCGGAATGTGCTGATCGTCGATGACTCGGAGTTCACCCGCAACTACCATTCTTATATTCTTCGCGAGGCCAACTTCGATGTGGTCACCGCCGTCGATGGAGCAGACGCCCTCGAGAAGCTCTACAGCCGGTCCTTTGACCTCGTCCTCACCGATATCAATATGGCGAATATGGATGGCTATGAATTCATCCGCCGGGTGAGGAGCAGCGGAGACTACGACAGCCTGCCGATCGTCATCATCTCGACCGAGTCCGAGGCTGAGGACAAAAGCCGCGGCTTTCTCGCCGGCGCAAATTTCTACATCGTCAAGCCCTCGGATCCCAAGCCCTTGATCGAAAACATCTGCATGGTTCTCGGGATCGATGCTTCGCGAGGCGGCCAGAGCGGCGACCCGTGAACCCGTGCATGGAAGGGCAAGAATCGCTTTCGGTGGCGTGGGTGGAGTTTGAGGGACTGAGCGCGCGCCTTTTCCGCTACCTGAAGACCAGCGAAGAAGAGTTTGGCAGCCTGATCCAGGCGCTCGATGCTTGCTGGAACATGGCGGAGAATGTGCAGAAGGCGACCACCCGGTTGGCGGAACTCACCGAAGCGGCGAGCGGCAGCCAGGCCGCCGTCATCCGCAAGTCGTTGCTGGAGGGCTGCGGGGTCTTCAAGAACTTTCTGATTCAAATCCAGGAAGTGCGCCGCCAGTTAGCCTGCACCGCGCATGAGACCGGAGGGCTACTTGGCACCTCGAACCACCTGCAGGAGAACATCGCACCGCTGACGCACATAGCGTTTCATTTCCGTCTGGAGGCGTCACGACTCTCTCCGGAAGACAGCGCCTCCGTACTGAAGGCCTACGAAGAGATGAGGCAAGTGGTGAGTTTCATGAAACAGGCGGGCGATTCGCAGGAGCGCGGTCTGCTGACGATCCTCGACAAGCTCTCGGCGGCCACGCGATCCGTAGACCAGGTGTCTGCTTCCTACGCCGCGCAGGCTACCGCATCGGAGGAGAGCGTCCATCACAACGTGGATCTGCTTTTGGCAGTCTCACCCGATCTGCTGGAAGTGCAGAAAAAAGCAAGTTCTCTCGGCGCCGTGGTGACCGACGGCATTCGCGAAGCGGTCAAGGTCCTGCAGGGACACGACGCAATTCGTCAGCGTCTCGAACATATCCTCGGAGCGCTGGCCAGGGTCCGCAATAACAACGGCCATGGAGACGAGCCCGGACATGAGCTGTTACTGCAGCGTCACCAGGCCAAGAGCGTGCTGGAGCTGATTGTCAAGACCGGCAGCCGCATCGAGCGGGAGTTGAATGGCGTCATCGGCTGCGCCCAAGGCATTGCGGGCGACAGCTTTACGCGGGCTTCCGGCGACGACCAGGTGGAAAAGTTCGAAAAGGCGGTCGATCGCCTCGCCTCCCTCAGCGCCGAAGTTGCCGGATTGCTGGCTGGGGAGGCGAAGATGGGCAACTTCGTGGTCACACAGATCGACCCGATCCGCGAACTGCTAAGCGCGAACAGCCACGAACTCGAAGTCGTAGCGCGGTCGATGAAGAGGCTGGCCCTCAATGTTCTGATCGACGCGGAAAAGATGCCATCGGCACGGGGTATTGGCGTGCTGGGGGCCTGGACGTCGGAGGCCGCAGAGGGCGTCCTCAAGCTGGCGAGAGATCAGAATGAGCAGTTCGCCCAACTCGGTGCGACGCTCCAGTCCCAAGCTGCCGCGATCACCGCGGACGTTCAGGAGGTCGAGTCATGCCGTGGCGTGCTCATGGCTCAGAGAGCAAACGACTCATTGCGTAATTCACGAAGAATCGAATGCGACGTGGTCACCCGCCTTAGTCAGGAAGCGGCCCAACTGCAAGAAAAGACACAGGCCCTTGTGCAATCGCTGAAATTTGTCGATGAAGGAATAGAGCTGCTTGGAGAGCTTGATGCCACCATCGACTTTCTTCTGGCCTTGTATCCGAAGTCGGAGAAGCCGTTCGATCTCGATGCCGCTTCCGCCGGTTACACGATGCAGGAGCAACACGATGCGCATGCCCTGGTCTCTGGTGGAGAGGCGGAAAATGACGCACGGCTGACGGAACCGGCGGAAAGGCAAGATTACGGCGCCAATGTTGAACTCTTCTGATGCGAAGGACGACTCTATGCCATTTGAATTACGGACAGCCGCGGACGGAGTGAAGCTCATTCTGGTGGGAAGGCTCGGCGTGCAACAGGCCCGACCTCTCTGGGACGCCTTGCAGCCCGCAATGGCCGCTAGTCAGAGCATCCAACTGCAGGCCGGGGGACTCGAGGAGGTGGACACAAGCATCATCCAGATTCTCTGCCGGGTGAGCAGCCAGACCGGCCACCTCCAGATCGGCGAGACTTCAGACCGCTTTCTCATTGCACTGGAGCGCCGGGGCCTGGAGAAATTCTTTGTGCGGCCACCAGCTGAGCCGGAATCGCAAGTTCCGCAGCCCCAGCAGGAGACCAAGGCAAAATCAGCGAGGCAGGGACATGGCTAAAACAATTCTGGCCGTCGATGATTCCGCGACCATGCGCCAGCTGGTCAAGATGACGCTTTCCCGTGCGGGCTATGGAATTGTCGAAGCCGAGGACGGCGCGAAAGGCCTGGCGAAAGCATCGGCGGAGATCTTCGACCTGGTGCTGAGCGACATCAACATGCCGGTAATGAATGGCATCGAGATGCTCCGCAGTCTCCGGAAACTGGCGCAATACAAATTCACGCCGATCGTGCTGGTCACGACGGAATCGCAACCGGAGAAAAAGCAGGAAGGCAAAGCTGCCGGAGCCACCGGCTGGATTGTAAAACCGTTTGAACCCGAACAATTGCTCGCCGTAGTGACGAAAGTCCTGCGCTGCTAGTGGTGCAAATACGGTTCGTATCAGGGCGCGCCTTCAGGCGTGCCGTAAGTGCTGCGTCATGAATGCGCCTTCAGGCGCTGAGCCCGGGAGATTGGAGTTTCACCACGGGCTGCTAGCCGAGGGGAATGGAAGGTTATGGACTTCGGGGACCTGGAACAACTACAAGAGTCCTTCCGTCATGAGGCGGACGATCTGCTTACCGATCTCGGCGGCGCGCTCCTGCTTCTCGAACTCGACCCCCGCAACGCGGAGGTGGTAAACCGCGTTTTCCGCGCCATGCACACCCTGAAAGGCTCGGGCGCAAGCGCCGGCTTCCGCAGGCTGGCGAACTTTGTGCATCATGTCGAAGATGTCTTCAATCGGATCCGCAACAAGCAACTGGAAACGACTCCCGAACTGATCGACGCCACCCTCAAGGCCTGCGATTGCTGTGCCATGCTCCTGGAGCTGGGCAGCACGGACTCCGACACGCCTTTGCCGCTGGAGACCGAGGTGCTCGCGGCCATACTCCCCTTTCTCCCGGATATGGAAAAGGCCGCTGGCAAGGCACAGCCCGAGAAGATTGCGGCCAGCGGACCCGCGCGATACAAGATCGGCTTTCGTCCGAACCGGGAAATTTTCTTTTCCGGAACTGACCCTGCTTCGCTGCTTCTTGAGCTTACCGATCTGGGCGAGATCGAAATCCACTGCGATGCGAGCGATCTCCTCGCCACTGACCCGTTCGACCCGGAGCAGTGCTATTTACGCTGGGAGGTCTACGTCGAGACGAACCAGCCGGAGGCGGCGGTGCGGGCCGTGTTCCAGTTTGTCGAGGACGACTGCGGCGTGTCCATCGAGCACGAAAAGCTTTCGGCCTCCGCTCGAACGGCAAGCAAAGCCGCTCGCTTCCGCGGCGCCGCCCAGCAGTGCTTCACCGCGCTTGGCTTTGGGCTCCAACAATTTCAGTCCGGGGATGAGCAGCCAGGACTGGCGACCGCGCACCGTGCGGCGCAAACTCTAATCTCCGCATGTAAGGCTCAGGGTCATGCCGAAGCCACGACTGCCGCGAGGAAAGTTCTCGATGCGGTTCTGGCGCAGCAAGGTGGAACCCTCGATGGCGGCTGGCTGCCGAAGGTGAAACTCCTCATTGAAGCGGCGAGGCTGGCCGTGGATTCGCCAGCGGCGGCGCAAGCCGCAACTTCGTTGCAGGCCGCTCCCACTGCGGCCCTGGAACCCTCGACTCCTCCAGAAGCCGCCACGGGAGCGGCCGCGACCAGCATCCGGGTTGACTCCGTCAAGCTCGACGCCCTGATGAGGCTGGCCGGAGAACTGCTCGTTGCCCGCGGCGCGCTGCCCGCCTTCGCCGACCGCGTCGAATGTATGGCGGGGGAAGAGTCGTCGAAGAGCATGGCCCAGGAGATGCGCGACGCCGGCGCGAAGGTTTCCCGGATGGCGGACGATCTGCAGGCGACCGTGATGTCGATCCGGATGATGCCGGTGCGCCAGGTGTTTCAGCGCTTTCCCCGGCTGGTCCGCGACATTGCGCGAAATCTCGACAAGACTATCGAGCTCCATATAAGCGGCGAAGGGACGGAGTTAGACAAGACGGTGATCGATAGCATCGGGGATCCGCTCACTCATATCATCCGCAACGCCGCCGACCATGGCATCGAGTCCAAAGCTGACCGCGCGCAGAAGGGTAAGTCCGCCGTCGGCAGTATCGATCTCACCGCCTACACTCGCGGCTCCAATGTAGTGATTGAAGTGAAGGACGATGGCAAGGGATTGGACGCCGAAAAACTCAAGCGCCGCGCGGTCGAAAAGGGCTTGCTTACCGAGAGCGCGGTCGCGGCGATGGACGAGGAGGCAGCCTTCAAGATCATCCTCGTAGCCGGTTTCTCCACCATCGATAAGGTAACCGACTTATCCGGCCGGGGCGTTGGCATGGATGTCGTGCGCAACAGCGTCGAGGCGTTGCGCGGCGTCATACATATTCAGAGCGAGATTGGAAAAGGAACCAGCTTCCGTATCGAGCTTCCGGCCAGCCTGCTCGTCTCCAAGGCCATTCGGGTCGCGGTGTCGGGACACGAGGTCGTCTTGCCGATCGATACCATCCGCAACATGGTGAAAATTCCGAAATCGGTAGTCCGAACCGTCCAAGGGCAGCAGATCGCGCCGGTGCGTGGCACCGTCTTCCCCATGCTCTGGCTGGCGCATGCTTTGTCATTCGACCGTATGGAAGAGAGGCGGGCAGAGCTCGCGGTTGCGATCATTGAGACTGCGTCGGGGCCGTACGGCCTCGTCGTCGACCACTTCCTCGGCGAGGTCGAAGTCGTCGTCAAGCCGCTGAACGGCGTGCTCGCCCAGGTGCCGGAGTATGTGGGCGCCGCGATCATGGGCAACGGCAAGACTGTGCTGGTTGTGAATACGGAGAGGCTGCTTTCGCTGCAGCGCTCCGCGGCATTGGCGCAGAATGATCTTCCGGTCGCCTTGTCCCGCTGATTTATCGCGCAGCAGCCGTGACCGGTTCCCTTGATTCCCGCACGCTCGGGAAACCCCCGCTAAACTCGCCGAAGGAGTGCAATTTCAGAACAGTTCTGCGAAAGCCGCACTACGGTCTCGACTGCGGATGGCTCTGCGGATGGCCCCCGTCCCAGCCGTGCCCGCAAGAATGGCCAACCAGACAGGGCTGAGATATCATCCAAGACAGCGGAAAGAAGCTGATCAAAATGGTCTTCCTCAGATATCGGCACGTTTCCACAATTTTGCTGCTGGCTGCGCTCGCGGGCTGCACTCAACAACAAAACTCGCAGGACCTGAAGGAGAAAACCGCGCAAGCAACGGCGGAGGTGAAGCGCGATGCCAAGGCTGTGGCGGAGGGGATACGCGAGGGCTGGAGCCGCGACAAGCCACTCGATTTGAACACTGCCACAAAAGAGCAGTTGCTGAGCCTGCCGGGCGTGACTGCGGCAGAAGCAGACCGGGTGATTGCGGGGCGTCCCTATAACGAACCCGGCGAATTGGTGACGCGGCGCATCATGCCGAAAACCGAGTATGACAAAATTTCAGACCGGCTCACGGCCAAGAAATGACCGCCAAGCAATGACAGGAATCGGGCTCTTTGGCTAGCCCGTTTGTTGGGAGCGGCCGTAGAGCTGCCCAGCTCTTATTGGAAGCAACACTACGAGCGTGTAAATTCCCAGAGTTGTGCCCAGGGGGATATTGGAGAGCGACAAAAATCCGGCAATGAGGGCGAGCGTGCGCCCGGATCGCTGTCCTGCAAGTAGAGCCAGTCCAGCTATGAGCCCTAAAATGCCGCAGACAGCCGACAAAGCTATCATTACTGTGTACAGGAAATGGAAAACACCCAGCAGCGTAAACGGGTCAGGTACGCGGTTGAGTAGAGCGCCGAACATTAAGGTAGCTGTCCTGCCATAGATGACCAGGCAGACCGCCATGATCATGCGAATGACTCCGTAAACTATCCAACATCTTCCCAAGGTTCGGATGTGACCACTTAGGCTCTGGGCGCCCGGATCGTCCGAGGACATGACTGCCTCCTGGCATGACTTGGCAAAGTCTACCATCTTGTAAACCGGCCGTTTCGCGTTCCGCGGGCGCGACCACCGCGCGGTTGTGAGTGGCCCTGTAGCCGCCGCCAAATCGGAAACTGGGTTTGGCTCGCTGCGTTTGCCAAGGGCGTACCATTGGAAATGAGCAGAATACATCCAGAATGCCCCGACTCAGACCCTTCTGATCGGTCGATAGCTGCCGATGTCCTCCTTCGACAAGAGCCCGACGAGGAAGAAGACGATGAGGAAGACGAAGGCAACGGCAAAGAAGATGACGATGATGACGACAAAGACGACGACGGCTACTCGGAGTGAGCGGGCCCTTATTTATTTCAGTGGGTGAAGGATGAAGCGTGAACATTTCGTCAAGGTAGTCGAGGAGGCGCTCGACTCGCTCCCACAAGAATTTCGCAGTCGCATTCGGAACGTTGCCGTTCTGGTAGTGGATATGCCGCCGAACCAGCGATCCCCGCAGCCGGGGCAGCAAAGGCGGCTGCTTCTGGGTCTCTTCCATGGCGTGCCCACGACCAAGAAGAGCATATTTGACCTACCGACGGGGCCGGATCACATCGTGCTTTATCAGAAGAATATTGAAGCGGTCTGCTCCAGCGAGGCCGAAGTCCGCGAACAAATCCGCCTGACGGTCATCCATGAACTGGGCCACTATTTCGGGATGGATGAGAACCAACTGAAGGATGTCTAGCTAAGAAATGGCGGGACTAGCAGTCCGTGGTGCAAGTACGATTTGTATCAGGGTATGCCTTTAGGCATACCGTAAATGCCGTGTTATGAATGCGCCTTTAGGCGCTGGTTTTGCGCGCTGGAGTTTCACCACAGGCTGCTAGGCTCAGTGGTAACAGTCGGAAACGATCGATGAATAACGGGAGGTTGAGAGTTCGTAGTGGTGCAGTGTGGAACCTCGCTTTGGCATCAGGTTTGTGTCAAGCTGTGGGTATGGCAAAGAAACGCACCAAAGCCGACAGATTACAGCGGCAGACTGAACAACTGGACAAAAGGGTAGATCGCCATCCAGACGAGGTCGAGAAAAAGAAAACTACCCGCGAGGACGTGAACCAAGCCGCTGCCCAGACCGTGAGAGAGAAGTGACAGAAGCAAGAGAGTATGACCTTAGTCGGGAAGTTGCTGGCGCGTTGTTAGCCAGCGGGATTTCCAATGGTCAGACCAATTGCTCGCATTCCTTCAGCCATGCAGCAGCTATTGCCTAAAATATCGAAAGGGTGACGGCCATCACTGACAAGAAGACGATTTCGGGCGAGGCTAATGGAAGCGAGGTATTCCCCCATGAAACCAAAGCCATCAACACTCGCACCGAAGTCGGACGAGCCGACCGTCCTGATCCCGATTGAGCAGCAGATTCAGCAACGCGCCTACGAACTTTACGAGCAGCGCGGAAGGACAGAGGGTAACGACTTGGACGATTGGCTTCAAGCCGAGGATGAGATAAAGGGCACGCAGGCGAACGCATTAAGGGCATAGCTTCTGGCAGTCCTCAAGAGCGGTTGGTGGGGCGGCGGGGCTTGTCGCAGGTGCCTTGGGGTTATCGAGGCAGACCCAAGGGCTGGATGTGAAGTTCCTTTTTCTGCGCCCGCTGCCTTCTGACTCGCCGCGAGACCGTCGCAAATCGCCGAGTTGTCGGGGCTGCTATTTCTCTCCGTGCGACATCCTTGTAGCGCCGGCATCTTGCCGGCTGTCGCGAGGGCGTCCCGCCCTCGCTGGTGGGGGCGAGAGCCCCCAAGGCCTGCCCTGAGCTAGCCGAAGAGACAGCCGCCGGGACGGCGGCGCTGCACCTTGCCGGTGTAGCTTGCAACCCCAAAACACCGGGATGTCGACAGAGCCAAGTCATCTTCTGACCCAATCATGCCCGCCTGCCACATCCCTGTGCTCTGGGTCACAGCCTCCCTGTTGTCCCAGATCGCACAATGGTGCACGACGGAGGCCAACACTATGCACGGCGATGAGAAGGTCATTCAGCAGTTGAACTCGGCTCTAAGCTCGGAATTGACAGCGATTGTGCAGTACATGACGCAGTCGGAGATGTGCCAGAACTGGGGCTACAAGCGGCTTGGCGAGCACACGAAGGCCCGCGCCATCGAGGAGATGCGGCACGCGGAAGGACTGATTGAGCGCATTATCTTCTTGGACAGCACACCCACTGTCGATGTCGGATTGAAGCCTCAACTCGGCAGCAAGGTGCAGCAGCAAATGGAGATTAACCTCAAAGACGAGCAGGATGCGGTGCGCCAATACAACCACGCCGTGAAGGTCTGCGTCGAGGCAAAGGACGACGGCTCAAGAGCTCTTTTCGAGCGCATGATTCACGACGAAGAGCGGCACGCTGACTTCTTGGAGACTCAACTTTGTTCCATCAAGGAAATGGGTATTGCCAACTACCTCGCCCAACAGTTGCATGGTGAGAAGTAGCCGAGAGTATCCATGCTGCCAGAGCAGCAGATTGACGTCGGGCGCTATGGCGCGAACTGCAACCACAGTACCGCTGAAGCCGGAAACGCTGAAGAGTTTTAGTGCCTACATTCGTGACGCCGAAGCGGCCATGGAGCAGACGCTGGGCGACGGCGGCCCATTCCTGTGGTCTGATGTCAATTCGAAAAGAGCGCAGCAGGTCCTGGGAGGCCAGATTGTCGCGCAATTCTGGTCAGGTCACGGGCCGGTCAAAGTGCCCAAGGGTTTGATCCATGATTGGATCGGCGCCGCATTGATTCCGGGTACAACCGTCGAAGACGTGCTGGCGCTGGTGCAGGACTACGATAACCACAAGAACATCTACAAGCCCGACGTGATTGCCTCAAAGCTAATAAGCCATCACGGCAACGATTTCCAAATCTATTTACGCCTTCTCAAGAAGAAAATTATGACGGTGGTCCTCGATACGGATCACGACGTTCACTATCGTTCCCTGGACGGAGCGCGCTGGACTTGTCGCTCGTACACGACCCGCATTGCTGAAGTAGAGGATGCCGGAAGCCCGAAGGAGAGAGTGCTGCCCCCCGATACCGGTTACGGATTTCTGTGGCGCCTGTATTCCTACTGGCGATTCCAGGAGCGGGAAGCTGGTGTGTATGTTGAGTGTCGGGCCATCTCGCTGACGCGTGACGTGCCCTTGGGGCTGGGATGGATCCTCGAACCGATCATCCAGAAGCTCCCTAAGGAGTCGCTGATCAACACCCTCGAGGCTACACGCCAAGCGCTGCTTGCCGAGGCGAGATAGTTCCTTGCTTCTCTTGTGTCCTTGTAGCCTAGTCACATACCGTGTATCGTGGCTTTTTGGCGTTCGGTGCTCGTATAGATGTCTATAAGTTGCGTGCGGTCAATGCGGGGTCAGGGAACAAGTCCCACCCTCTCCGCCAGACTTCCCATTTGCTAAGGAACTCTCGCCCTTGAACAGTCCCCTCCAAACCCCGTTTGACAGTGTCGAGAATGCCCACCAATACGTGCGACTTTTGGTCGAGGCCATCGCCGAAGCCAAAAGCGAGATCGAAGCCGACCTCGGTGCGGCCGCGACGGCCAGGTCGGAACGCCGGGTGCAGGCTCTGCGAATCGTGCAATTCAAGTTAGACAAACTGGAACAGCACCTGAAGACCAGCAGCCGGCTGCTCAACGACCTGCGCACCTTGCGACGGCTTCTGTTGGACGAACGGCCCGAACCCACCACGGCCAGTTCCGACCAGCACTCTGAGGAACCAGGATTCTGAGGAATAGCCCGCATTATTCACGAGGCGAGAAAACTGGGAAGGGCACGGCTTCAGCCGTGCCGCTAAGAGCCGCAAGAAATGCGGGCTTTAGCCCCTGAGGTCGTCAGCGTCGGCGCGGGTGCGCATCAAACAGGATGACTCCAGCGCCGTCCCTCAGCGGCTAAAGCCGGAATTTAGGCCGACCCATACGGCACGGCTGAAAGCCGTGCCCTTCCCGATTCTCTCCAAACTCGTCATGAATAATCCAGACTAGATCCCGGCTGTTGCTCAAGTGGGGTCGCACGTTCCGGTTCACGCTCTCAATTTTTCGGCAAACTTTTTTTCCAATTTCGCCAGCTTCGGCGAGATCGTGAACATGCAATAAGGCTGGCGCGAGTTTTCGTTGTAGTAGTTCTGATGGTAGTTTTCGGCCACGTGGAATTCCTCGGCCGGCTCGACCGCAGTCATGATCGGTTCGGAGAATGCCTTGGCTGCCGTCAACTCGGCAATGGTGTTCTCGGCGATCCTCTGCTGTTCGTCATCGCTGTAGAAAATCACCGAACGATACTGCTCGCCAGCGTCATTTCCCTGACGATTCAGCGTGGTCGGATCGTGCACCGCGAAGAATACCTCCAGCAGTTCGCGATAATTGATCTGGTCGGGATCGAAGGTGACGCGTACCACTTCCACATGCCCTGTGTCGCCGCCGCACACCTGGCGATAAGTAGCCTGGTCGG
>ODAK010001834.1_pt1 | contig 22750 bp, 20 predicted proteins | sample 1539591 | NCBI WGS metagenome assembly ODAK01 (sample SAMEA3539303, study PRJEB22396) | soil metagenome | biome: tundra; feature: field; material: soil | place: USA | collected 2010-05 | depth 0.15 m | reverse complement strand
ACGTCGGGGTGATCGACGGACACGACGTGCGGGCGCTGCGGATCGCCGTGCGCGATGCGCTCGCCGCGCGGCGCCCGGTGGTCGTGCACATCGCGACCGTCAAAGGCAAGGGCTTCGGGCCGGCGGAGGACGGTGGGCTCGAGGGGATGGAGCGCTGGCATGCCGCCAAGCCACGCTCGATCGCAAACGGCGAGGTCGTCGCCTCGAGTCAGGCCGCCGACGTCAAGCCGCCGCCGCAATACACGACGGTCTTCGGTGAGGCGCTGCTGGAGGAGTGCCGACGCGACGCTCGGGTGATCGGCATCACGGCGGCGATGAACTCCGGCACCGGGCTCAACATCCTGCAGGCCGCGATGCCGGAGCGCTACTTCGACGTCGGCATCGCGGAGCAGCAGGCCGTGCTGTTCGCCGCCGGGCTCGCGCTCGAAGGGGCGAGGCCCGTGGTGGCCATCTACTCGACCTTTCTCCAGCGGGCATACGACCAGATCGTGCACGACGTATGCCTGCAGAAGCTCCCGATCGTGCTCGCGATGGATCGCGCCGGACTGGTCGGCGACGACGGGCCGACACACCATGGCGTGTTCGACATCGCCTACCTGCGCTGCCTGCCGAACATCGTGCTGATGGCGCCACGGGACGAGGCGATGCTGGTACACATGCTGCGCACCGCGCTGTCTCACGCCGGTCCCTGCGCGGTCCGCTACCCACGCGGCGAAGGCGTCGGTGTGCCGCTGCCGCAGGAGCCGATGCTCGTGCCGATCGGAACCGGCGAGATCCTGCGCGAGGCGCCCGACGCGGGCGGCGGGGATGGCCATCGGGTCGCGCTGCTCGGATACGGCACCGGCGTCAGCAAGGCACTGGAAGCAGCCGCGCTGCTGGAGCTCGACGGGATCGAAGCGACGGTCGCCGACGCGCGCTTTGCCAAGCCGCTCGACAGCGGGCTGATCGCACAGCTCGCGGCGGAGCACGAGCTGCTCGTCACGATCGAGGAGGGCGTGCTGGCTGGTGGCTTTGGCAGCGCTGTATGGGAGACACTGAACGAAGCCGGCGGCGGTGCGCAGACCCGGATCCTGCGGGTCGGGGTGCCGGATCGCTACGTGACCCACGGGGCGCCCGCCCTGCTGCACGAGGAGATCGGCTTCACGGCCGAGCGGATCGCGGAGCGCGTTCGCGCCGCGATCGATCGCCCGAGCGCGACGTTCGCCGAACGGTAGCGAGCGATGCCCCGCGATCAGCGCGCGGTCGCCGAGCATTCGCGGGGACGTTGAGGCCGCGGTGGAGCGCCGGGCGTCTTCCAAGATGCGGCTCGACGCGCTGCTCGCCGAGCGCGGCCTGTTCGAGACCCGCAGCCGTGCAGCGGCGTCGGTGCTCGCGGGCGAGGTGCGGATCGGGGCCCACGGGACGCGCGCGACGAAGCCGGGGACGCTCGTCGCGCTCGACGTCGAGCTGGCGGTCGACGAGGTGCCGCGGTTCGTCTCACGGGGCGGGATCAAGCTGGCCAATGCGCTGGCGAGCAGCGGGCTCGAGGTGGCCGGCCGCCGCTGCCTGGACGTGGGGGCGTCGACGGGCGGATTCACCGACTGCCTGCTGGCCTCCGGAGCCGCGTCGGTCGTTGCGCTCGACGTCGCCTACGGCGAGCTGAGCTGGAAGCTGCGCGGTGATCCGCGTGTCACGGTGATCGAGCGCTTCAACGCGCGCGAGCTGCGCCCCGACGTGCTGCCCTACGCTCCCGAGGTGATCGTGGCCGACCTCGCCTTCATCTCGTTGCGGACCGTGCTGGGAGCGCTGCTCGCATGCGCCGCGCCGCGCTTTGACGCACTCTGCCTGGTCAAGCCCCAGTTCGAGGTGGGGCGCGGGCTCGTCGGTCGAGGCGGTGTCGTGCGCGACGGCGCGCTGCGACGCCGTGCGCTGCTCGACGTGTCTAACACCGCTCGGGACCTCGGCGCCTCGGTGCGCGGCTTCTTTCCATCAGGACTGCCCGGGCCGAAGGGCAACATCGAGACCTTCGTGGCGCTCGCCGAGGGCGCGCGCGGGTCGCTGGGCGACCTGGCTGCGTTGGCCTTGGCGGCTGATCCCAGATGAGCGCCCGCGCGATCACCGTCCTGACCCACGGTCGACCGGCCGAGACCGCCGGCGCGCTGCGGGAGCTGGCCGCGCTGGCCGACGCCGACGGGGCGGTGCTTGCGCTCAACGCCGACGAGACCGCCAAGCACCGCCTTTCCGGCGAGCTCGCCGGGATGGCACTCGATACGCCTCTTTCGCTCGACGTCGACCTCTGCGTCGCGCTCGGCGGAGACGGCACGATCCTGCGAGCGCTGCGCGCCTACGCGCGGACCTCCGTGCCGGTCTTCGCGGTCAACTTCGGCGAGGTCGGGTTCCTCTCGACGGTGGAGCCGGAGCGGATGCGTGAAGGCTTCGGACGCGCGCTCGCCGGCACGCTGGACGTTCTGACCCTGCCGGCGATCGAGATCGAGGGGCCGGCGGGGAACACGATCGCGCTCAACGACCTCTCGCTGCACCGCAAGGTGGGCGGGCGGGTCGCCGAGCTGGCCTACGCGGTCGGTCGCGAGGAGGTGGGGAGTGTGCGCTGCGACGGCCTGGTCGTCGCCACGCCGGCGGGCTCGACCGGCTACAACCTCGCAAACGGCGGACCGGTGATGGCCTGGGGAGTCGCGGGGATGGTCGTCTCCTTCATCGCGCCGCACTCGCTGAGCGCGCGAGCCCTGGTGATCGCTCCCGACGACGTCCTGATGCTGCACAACAGCTCGCGCGAGACCCTCGCGGTCTCGGTGGACGGACGACCGGTGGGCGAGATCGCGCCGACGGAGGTGGTGCGTGCGCGGTTCGCGCATGACGTTGCGACGCTTGCGCAGATGGAGGGGTCGAGCTTCTATCGGCGGCTGCGCGAGAAGTTCGGCCGGCTGTCGCGCTAGACGCGGCCGATCGCGGGCGCCGGCGGCACGCCGGCCGCGTTCTGTCCCCGCGCGCTGGTAGACCCTGTCGCATGCTGCTCGAGTTGTCCGTCCAAGACCTGTTGCTGATCGAGGAGGCGCGCCTCGAGCTGGTCGGCGGCCTGAACGTGATCACGGGGGAGACCGGCGCCGGCAAGACGGTCCTGGCCCACGCGCTCGACCTGCTGCTCGGCGGCCGCGCGCGGCCCGGGATCGTGCGCCCCGGCGCGAGCGAGGCCTATGTCGAGGGCGTCTTCGAGCTGCCGCAGCCGTTTCACAGCGAGTTCCTGGCGGCGGATGCCTCGGAGTTGGTGCTGGCGCGACGGGTCGGTACCGACGGGCGCACACGGGCGTATCTCGGTGGCCGCTCGATCGCGGTCGGGCAGCTGCGCGAGCTGGCTGGCGAGCTGCTGTCCTTCTATGGCCAACACGAGCACCGGCGCCTGATGCTCGGCGCCGCTCAGCTTGAGATCCTCGACGCCTCGTGCGGCCCCGAACAGGGACGCCGGCGCGCAGCCGTTGCGGCGGCCTGGGCGGCGGTGGGCGAGGCGCGGGCGGAACTCGAGCGTCTGACGGAGCTCGCCGGCGCGCGCGAGCGACAACTGGACCTGATCGAGTTCGAGCTGGGCGAGATCGAGCAGGCCGATCCGAAGGCGGACGAACGCGACGCGCTCGTCGCAGAACGCGACCGGCTGCGCAACGTCGAGGGGCTGCGCAGCGCCGCCTGGGGCGCTGCGCAGGCACTCGCCGACGAGGATGCCGGCGGCCTGCGGGCACTGCTCGTCTGCGAGTCGAGCCTCGATGCGGGGGCGCCGCTGGACCGCCAACTCGAGGAGCTGGCCGCGCGAGCGCGGGCGCTCGCGATCGAGGCGCAGGATCTGCTCAGCGAGATCGGTCGCTATGGCGACGCGCTGGAGGCACAGCCGGGCCGGCTGGAGGCCGTCGAGGAGCGCCTCGCCGTGATCGCGCGGCTGGAGCGCAAGTACGGCGGGAGTGTGACCGCGGTGCTCGAACACTCCGCGCGCTGCCGGCAGCGACGCGAGCAGCTGATCGGGGCGGAGGTCGCGATGGAGGCCGCCGGTTCCCGGTTGGACGACGCGCTGCGCGAGCATGCCGGCGCGCATGCGGCGCTCAGCCGCGCGCGCGTGACGGCCGCGCCGGCGCTGGCGCGGGAGGTGCGCGAGCGGTTGGCCGAGCTTGCAATGGCCGAAGCGAGCTTCGAGGTCGCTCTCGTACCCTGTGAGCCGGGCCCCGTCGGGGCCGAGCACGCCCAGTTCGAGATCGCGCCGAACCCGGGCGTTCCGGCGGCGCCGCTGCGCGAGATCGCCTCGGGCGGAGAGCTTTCACGCGTGATGCTCGCGCTGCTGTCGGCGGCGCACGGCGGAGGCACGACGACGCTCGTGTTCGACGAGATCGACGCCGGAATCGGCGGCCACACGGCGCGGGCGGTCGGCGAGCAGCTGCGTGCGCTGGCAAAGGGACGCCAGATCCTCGCGATCACCCACCTGCCGCAGGTGGCCTCGTTCGCCGCCCGGCATTTCACGATCGCGAAGGACCTCGCCGGGGACCCGACGCGCGCGACCGTCACCCGCCTGGCGGATGAGCAGGTGCTCGGCGAGCTCATGCGGATGCTGGGCGCCGACGAACACGACGCCGGCGCTCGTCGGCACGCGAAGGAGCTGCTGCGAGCAGCGTGAGCGCGCCGGACGTCGACGCCGTCGTCGCGCTGCTCTCGGGCGATGCCCCGCAGAGGGCGCGCGAGCTGGTCAGCAGGGTGGCTCGCGAGACGCCGGTGCTCGCCTCCGGCACGCTGAGCGAGCGCTGCGGCGGCCGCGTGCTGTTGAAGGCCGAGAATCTCCAGCGTACGGGTTCGTTCAAGCTGCGCGGCGCTCTGAACCGCGTCGCCGCCCTGGCGGGCGGCGGCGGAGTCGTCGCCGGCAGCGCCGGGAATCACGGGCAGGCGCTGGCCTATGCCGCCAGCGCGCGTGGCGTGGCCTGTGAGGTGTTCATGCCCGCCGAGGCGCCGGTTGCGAAGGTCGCCGCCGTGCAGGCCTACGGCGGCTCGGTCACGCTCGGGGGCGAAAGCGTGGACGACTGCGTCGTGGCCGCGCGCGAGCGGGCCGATCAGACAGGCGCGGTGTTCGTGCATCCCTTCGATGACCCGCAGGTGATCCTCGGCCAGGCGACGCTGGGGCTGGAGCTGCTGGACCAAGTGCCCGATCTCGCGACCGTCGTGGTCCCGCTCGGGGGTGGTGGGCTGCTCTCGGGGGTCGCCGGCGTGATCAAGCGCGCGCGCCCGCAGGTGCGCGTCATCGGCGTTCAGGTGGCTGCCTGCGCGCCCTACCCGGCCGCGCTCGCGGCCGGTGTGCCGGTCGCAGTCAACGCCGTCTCGACGATCGCCGACGGTATCGCCGTCAAGCGACCGGGTGCGCTCACGTTGCCGCTTGTGGCGCGTTGGGTCGACGAGGTGGTCGTGGTCAGCGAAGAGGACACCGCTGAGGCGATGGTGATCCTGCTCGAGCGCGCGAAGCTGGTCGTCGAGGGGGCCGGAGCCGTCGGCGTCGCGGCGCTGCTCGCCGCGCTCGTGGAGCCCTCACCCGATGGCGCGACCGTCGTCGTGCTGTCGGGTGGAAACGTCGACGCGGGGCTGCTGGCGCTGGTTGCCCGCCGCCACGAAACCGCCGTGGGACGACGTCTGCGGATATTCACTCGCGTGGCCGACCGGCCCGGCGGCCTCGCCGCGCTGCTGCTCTGCGTCGCACAGGCCGGCGGCAACCTTGTTGCGGTCGAGCACGTTCGGGAGGCGGTCGACCTGCAGGTTCGCCAGACCGGCGTCGAGCTGACGCTCGAGACTCGCGGCGGCGAGCATGCTGAGTCGATCATCGCGGCGATGACCGGCGCCGGTTACGGCGTCGAGCGCGTGTAGGCCGGCGGCGTCTGGGGGTCAGCTCGCTGCTGCGCGATTCAGGGCGCCGCGAGCAGATCTCGCTGAGGGTCGATTTGCCAGCGCGCCGCGGCCGCGAGGTGCTCCTCGCGCAGCGACCAGCGGTCCGGCAGGTCGGCCCCGTGATGGTCCGCAGCGGCCCCCTTGAGCGCCATCGCGCCGGTGTTGTCCCCCAGCGCTCTGATCGCAGCGACGTCGGCCTCGCCGAGGGTCTGCGCATGCGCCAGCGTAGCGAGCTCGGCGCGCTTGTCCTCGATCGGGCGCGCGCTGCGCCCGGACTCCTGAATCAGCGTCGGCGCGACCGTCGCAACGGGCTCGTGGGCGAGGTCCCAGGCGCAGGCCAACTGCAGCATCGTCATCCCGTTGCGCTGCGCGATCGGACGCATCCGCTCGATGCGTTCGCGGGCGTCCTCGACCCAGCCCGCCGGCCTGAAGGAGCGGTGGTCGCCGGAGCGGAACGCGTGCCCGGGGGCGACGTCGTCGTGGAACACGCCGCCGTAGTCGACGACCCGCGCGATCACGCTGACGCCGGCGGCCGATGCGGCGCCCAGGGCCAGCTCGCCGGGCCACGGTTCGAGCGGGTTGAGGATCAGCATCGCCCAGTCGATCAGCGCGCCGAAGCGCTCGAAGCAGTCGATCAGATCAAGCGTGAAGCCGTTCGCCGGTCCCGGCGCGACGCCGAGCCGGCGTGTCAGGCCCTGTTCACGCAGCGCGGCCATCGCCTCCCAGACCGTCTCGCTCGTATAGCCGACGCGGTCCGGGTTGTGCAGCAGCAGCACGTCGAAGCGGTCGACGCCGCAGCGCTCGAGACTGCGCTCGGTGGCCATCCGCAGATAGTCGCCGTAGCCGTCGGCGCCGCGCAGCGTCGGATCGGTGAACCGCGGGAAGCCCTTCGCGCCGGCGCGTTCGCCGGTGTAGAAGTCGTGGCCAACGGCGCCGATGACGCAGACCTCCTCGCGCGGGACGCCCTCGAGCGCCCGGCCGAGCAGGCGATCGGCCTCGCCGGCACCGTAGACGTCTGCCGTGATCACCGTGTCGATGTCCTCATCGGGACGCAGCAGCGCGATCAGGCGCTCTTCCTCGAGCGGCTCGCCGAAGTGCATGAAGCGACCGCCGCTCCAGGTGCCGAGCGCCGCGATACCGGGGTCACGCGGTTGGGGATCATCCATCCGGACCAGTCTAGATGCGTCGACGCGCGAGCGCCCGCTAGGCTCGAGGCGCGTGTCTGAGATCCGCGACTGCGCTCACTCGCCGGCAGCGCTCTGCGGCGCGACGACACACGCGCCAGCTCTCCTCGCCGTGCCCGCGCCGGCCGCAGCGGCTCGCCCGCCGTCGGATGGGCCGCTGTGAGGCCGCCGAGCGTGGGGGAGCTGCTCCGCGCGGCATTCGAGCTCTACCGACGCAACGTGCGCCTCGTTCTGATGGTGACCGTGCCGATCGTCATCGTGGTGACGGGTCTGACCGCGCTCGGCCTCGGCGAGCTTGGCGCCCGGGTCAAACCGGCTCCGCCGCTGCGCGACGCATACGTCGACTTTGGCACCAGCCAGCTGGTCATGGCGCCGCTGATCGGCGCGATGCTCGCGCGCCTGGTGCTGCTGCGGCAGCGAGGCGAAATGGTCAGCGCGACGGACCTGGTGGCGGACGCCCTCGAGGTCTTTCCCGCCGTACTGCTCGTGATCGTCGTTTGGCTGGCGGTGTCGTTCCTCGGTTTTGTCTCTCTGATCGTGCCCGGCGTCTACATCTTCGTCAGCTGGTATTTCGTCGTTCAGGCTGTCGTGATCGACGGTGATCGCGGCTTCGCTCCGGTCACGCGCAGCGCCAGGCTCGTGCGTGGCCACTGGTGGCAGAGCGCAATCATGGGCGTGGCCTTCCAGCTCGTTGCTCTCGCGCCACAGGCGGTGATCGTGTACGCGCTTACCCCGGTTGCGCGGTCGGCCAACTCCTACGCCGTCGTGGTCCTTGCTGCGGCACTTGCCAACGTCGTCGCACTGCCATTTCTCGCGGTCGGAGCGACGCTGTACTACCTGCGGTTGCGCGACGGCGCCGCGAGCGCCGCGCGGGTGTGACGCGCCCGGGCGCGCTTCGAGTTCCGACCGCCCCGCCAGCTACGGTCCGATCTTGCCCATACCTCCGTCACGGAAAATGTCCGCCCGCGTACTTCGCAGCGTGGGCCGTTGCGCACGCCTGATCGTTCCAAACTCCGTTTTCGTCGATCGCGCCCGCCTGAGCCGCGGGCTAGACTGAGCGATGGAAGCCCTGATGCCACAGACGACTGACCGTCAGCACCGACCCCGCTTCATCTTCGTCACCGGCGGCGTCGTCTCATCTCTCGGCAAGGGCATAGCTGCGGCTTCGATCGGCAAGCTGCTGGTGGCGCGCGGTCTGACGGTCGCCCTGCAGAAGTTCGACCCCTATATCAACGTCGACCCGGGGACGATGTCGCCCTACCAACACGGAGAGGTCTTCGTGACTGAGGACGGCGCCGAAACCGATCTCGATCTCGGTCACTACGAGCGGTTCACCGACGCCAACACCACACGCGCCTCGAACGTCACGGCCGGCGGCGTCTATAACGCCGTGATCCGTCGCGAGCGCCGCGGCGACTACCTCGGCGCGACCGTCCAGGTCGTGCCCCACATCACCGACGAGATCAAGCAGCGCATCTCGCTGATCGCCGAATCGACGGATGTCGACATCGTGATCACCGAGATCGGCGGGACCGTCGGTGACATCGAGTCGCTGCCGTTTCTGGAGGCGATCCGCCAGTTCCCGGTCGACGTCGGGCGTCGGCGCTGCATGTTCATCCACCTGACGCTGGTTCCGTACATCAACCACGCCGGCGAGCTGAAGACCAAGCCGACGCAGCACTCGGTCAACGAGCTGCGGCGAATCGGCATCCAGCCGGACATGGTCGTGTGCCGCTCCGAGTCACCGCTGTCGAGCGAGATCCGCAAGAAGATCGCGCTGTTCGCCAGTCTCCCGGTCGAGGCGGTGGTTTCGGCCTACGACGTCAAGAACATCTACGAATGCCCGCTGAACTTCCAGAGTGAGGGGGTTGATGACTTCGTGCTCGAGCACTTCGGACTGAGCGCGCCGCCGGCGGATCTGGACTGCTGGCGTGCCCTGGCCGAACGCGCAAGGAGCGCGGTCGAGCTGGTGCGGATCGCGATCGTCGGCAAGTACGTTGAGCTGGAGGACGCCTATCTGTCGGTTGCGGAGGCCCTTCGTCACGCCGGTTTCCGCGACGGCTGCGGCATCGAGATCGACTGGGTCGACTCGGAGGCGCTGGTCGGCGGGGCCGCTGCGGGTCGGCTCGCCGACGCCGACGGGATCCTGATCCCCGGCGGCTTCGGCAGCCGCGGCTTCGAGGGCAAGATCGAGGCGGCGCGTTTTGCGCGCGAGCGCGACGTCCCCTACCTGGGGATCTGCTTCGGCATGCACGTCGCGGTCTGCGAGTTCGCTCGCCACCAGGCGGGCATGGAGGGTGCCAACTCGGCGGAGTGCGATCCGGAGACGCCCTACCCGGTGATCGACCTGCTGCCCGAGCAGAAGGAGATCGTCGACCTGGGTGGGACGATGCGCCTCGGCGCCACGCCGATCAAGCTGCACGAAGGGACGCGTGCGCGCGAGATCTATGACGAGCCTGTGATCTACGAGCGCCACCGTCACCGCTACGAGGTCAACAACATGCTGCGCCGGCGCCTCGAGGCAGCCGGCCTCGTGATGTCGGGAACGACGCCCGACGAACGGCTTGTCGAGATCATCGAGTTGCCGGAGCAGTCGTTCTTCATCGCCTCGCAGTTCCACCCCGAGTTCAAGTCGCGCCCCGAACGTCCGGCGCCGCTGTTTCGCGAGTTCGTCGGCGCCGCGCTGGTGCGCTCGCGCGCGCAGTCCGCCGTCAGCTCGTGACGGCCGCCAGCGAGGCGGAGCGCCGCCGGCTGCACGAAAGCTTCGCGGGTCTCTGCCGGATCGTCAGTCCGTCCGGCTCCGAGCGCGTCTGCGGGGAGGCGGTCAGCGCCGAGCTTCGGGGGCTCGGACTGAGCGTCGCCGAGGATGACGCCGGCGCCGCGATCGGAGGCGACTGCGGGAACCTGCTCGCGCGTATCCCGGGGCGTGGCGAGCGCTGGCTCCTGTTCTGCGCACATCTGGATACGGTGCCGGCTGCGGCGCCGATCGAGCCGGTCGTCCGCGACGGCGCCTGGCAGAACGCAAACGAGGCGATCCTCGGGGCCGACAACAAGGTCGCCGTGGCGACGATGCTCGCACTCGCCCGCCGCCTCGCGGCGGCGCCCGCGGAGGTCGGCGTCGAGCTTCTGTTCACCGTTGGCGAGGAGCTCGCGCTGGCCGGCGCCAAGGAGTTCGAGGTGGGCATGCTGCGAAGCCCGCTGGGCTACGCCTTCGACAGCGCCTCGCCGCTCGGCGGTGTGGTGGTGGCCTCGCCGACCCACTATCGGATCGCCGCCGAGTTGCGGGGCGTCGCCGCGCACGCCGGGGTGCGCCCTGAGATGGGGCGTAGCGCGATCCTCGCCGCGGCCCGGGCAATCGCGAACATGCGCCTCGGCCGGATCGACTCGCAGACCACCGCCAATATCGGCACGATCGGCGGTGGCAGTGCCGCGAACGTCGTCCCGGACCGCTGTTGGCTGGTCGGCGAGGCGCGCAGCCTCGAGGGAGCGCGAGCCGAACAGCTCGCCAGCGAACTCGTGGAGTGTCTCACCGATGCCGCGAACGATCCCGAGTGTGAGTGCGACCTCGACGTCACCGTGGAGCGCCAGTTCGAGGGCTACCGGGTCCGCCCGTCGAGCCCGGAGGTGGCGCTGGCGTTCGACGCGCTGCGCGACTGCGGGCACGAGCCGGCGCCCACGACGAGCGGGGGTGGGAGCGACGCGAATGTCCTGCGCGCGCACGGCGTCGCCATCCTGAACCTCGCAAACGGCACCGAGCGCAACCACGAGCCCGGCGAGCGTGTTGCGACCGCGGCGCTCGAGGCGATCCTCGACGTCGCGTTCGCGTTGCTGGAGCGGGCCGGCCACTGACGTGCGCGCCGGCAGGGGAGGCTGACTATTCGCCCCTGATCAGCGTCTCGGCGTGGATCTGCCGGGCGACGGTCTTCAGCTGCTCGTGGTCATCCACGACGCCGTGGACCGAGAACACGTGTCCCCAGTTACCCTCGCGCCAGTGGACGCTCTGGCCGGGACCCCGGTTGAGCATGACCCGCTGAATGTTCGGGTCGGCGCGCAGCCGTTGCAGACCGTCGATCGCGATGATGCGCCGCATCGACGCCGGGGCGTGCGCGTAGAGCACGTAGACGACCCGCGCGCAGTGCGGCATCTCGTCGAACTCGATCGGCTCGCCCAGCGCGAGGCGCATCGCGATCCCCAGCAGATCGACATCGGTCACCGCAGCCAGCATCTCGGGGGTACCGCCGCCGACGCGTCCGTTTACCTCGATGACGCGTGGACCGTCCGGCGTGAGCTTGATCTCCGTGTGAAGGCAGCCGACCGTTACGCCGATCGCCGCCGTCGCCGCGCCGGCAACTTCCAGCACGGCGTCGCGTTCGTCGTGGTCGAGCGCGCTGGGGATGAAGAAGCCGGACTCTCTGAATGGCTCGGCGGGGGGAAACCGCCCGGTGATCGCCAGATGGCTAACGCGCCCGGCGCTGACGATGCTCTCGACCGAGACGTACCCCGCGAAGTCCTGTCCCTCGTCGGACGGCCGGTCGCGAAGGTACTCATCCAAGAGCAGCTGCGATGAGCGCGAGCCCGGCCCGTCGGAGATCTCGGCGAGACGCGCCGGCAGCTCCTCGAGCGACCGCACCGCCACGACGTCACGACTCCCCGCGCCGCGCCGTGGTTTCAGAACGGCAGGGAACCGCGCCTGCGTGGCCAACTCCGTCCACGCCTGGCGATCGTCCTCGTCGGGAAGCGCCCAGCACCCACCGACGGGGAGGCCCGCGGCCCGCAGGGCCTCTCGTTGGATGTACTTGTCGGCCAGGCGCTCGGCGACCTCGGGGCTCACGCACGGCAGAGCCAGCCGCCGCGCGATCGACGCGGTCCACGGCAGCTGGCTGTCATGCAGCGCCAGGATCCCGTCGGGGCGGGCGGCGGCGACGGCGGCCGCGGCCTCCTCGACGGACAGGCCGCCCACGTCGACGAGCTCGCCCAGGCGACTCAGGAGCCGCGACATCGAGCTGACCCCGGGCACGCTGGTGTCCGCCACCCACACCAGATCGCAGATCCGCTGGGCAGCCTTCGCCAGCGCAAAGGTGCCAAACGACTGCGGGTGATACACGAACGCCAACCGGCGGCGGGAGTCACTCACCGGTGATCCGCGTCTCCGCGTGGACCCGTCGCGCGAGACTCCGCAGCTGGTCGTGGTCGTCCACCGCACCGAGTACCGAGAAGACGTGTCCATGATTTCCGTCGCGCCAGTCGACGCTCTGGCCCGGACCGCGTTTGAGGATCACCTGGCGCACGCTCGGATCCGCACGCAAGCGGTCCAGGCCTTCCACGGCGAGGATGCGGCGCATCGACGCCGGAGCCTGCACGTAGAGCATGTAGGTGACGGCGGTGCAACGGGGCATCTCGTCGAAGACGATTCGCTCGCCCAGCGCGAGGCGCATCGCGATCGCCAGCAGATCAACGCCCGTGGCGATCGGCATCATTCTCGCGACGCTGCCGCCGATCCGCGCGTTGAGCTCGATCACGCGTGGACCGTCCGGTGTCAACTTGATCTCCGTGTGAAGACAGCCGACGCTGATTCCGATTGCGGCAATCGCGGCGCCGGCAACCTCCAGCACGGCGTCGCGTTCGTCGTGGTCGAGCGCGCTGGGGATGAAGAAGCCGGTTTCGCGAAATGGTTCGGCGAGGGGAAATCGGCCCGTGATCGCCAGATGGCTGACGCGTCCGGCGCTGACGATGCTCTCGACCGAGACGTACCCGGCGAACTCCGCTCCCACATCCGATGGGCGGTCGCGCAGGTACTCCTCCAGCACGAACTGTGGCGGCAGCGAGCCGGGCTCCTCCGAGATCTCGCCCAGGCGCGTGCGCAGCTCGGCGAGCGAACCGACCGAGACGACGCCGCGGCTGCCGGAGTCACAACGGGGTTTCAACATCGCCGGGAAACGCGCCTCCGCCGCGAACCTCTCCCACGCCGGGCGCTCGCCTGCCTGCGGTACGGACCAGTAGCCGGGAACGGGCACGCCGCCGGCCAGCAGGGCACCGCGCTGGAGGTACTTGTCGGTGGCGCACCGCGCCGCCGCTGGAGTGATGCACGGCAGATTGAGCCGCTCGGCGAGCTGGGCGGTCCACAGCAGCTGGCTGTCGGCCAGTGCGAGGATGCCGTCGGGCGCACTGGCCGCGATCGTCGTGGCGGCGTCGTCAATCGACATTCCGGTCACGTCCAGGACGTCTCCAAGACGGCGTAGGAGCTGCGACATCAGCTCGACCTCCACCACCGAGCTGTCGAGGACCCAGGTCAGCTCGCACAATCCCGCCGCGGCGTTGACAACTGCCATCGTCGCGTAGGAGAAGGGATGGTAGACAAACGCCAGGCGGCGGCGCGGCTCGACGGCGACGTTCACCAACCTATTAGTAGCGCGTTTGCGACGGACCACTTCGCCCGCTCGTGCTGGCGGTCTCGGGGGGCGTGGCGTAGGCTCCGGGCGTGGTGATCCAGGAGTGATCGAGCCCGATTCCACCGAACTGCGCGTGCTCGGCGCGCTGATCGAGAAGCAACGCACGACGCCCGACGCCTACCCGCTGTCGCTCAACGCGCTGCGCCTCGCGACGAACCAGTCGACCGGCCGTGAGCCGGTCGTCGACTACGACGAGGAGACGATTCGCGATGCCGTCGCGCGGCTCGTTCGTCGCGGCTGGGCACGTCTGGCGAGCGGTCCCGGAAGCCGTGCGACGAAGTACCGCCACCTGCTCGACGAGGCGCTGTCGCTCGACGGTCCCGGTCTTGCCGTGCTGGCGGTGCTGATGCTGCGCGGCGCGCAGACGCCCGGCGAGCTGCGCCAGCGAACCGAGCGGCTCCACCAGTTCGCGACGCTCGAGCAGCTCGAGGCGCTGCTCGAAGCCCTTGCCGAGCGTCGGCTGATCGTGCGCTTCGACCGGCGCCCCGGGCAGAAGGAGGCTCGCTGGCACCTCGGCGCGGACTTCGGTGCAACGTCAGCAGCGGGCGTGGGTGCCAGAGAGTTGCCGGCACCCGCGCTCGACGCGCTCCGCGATCCGCAGCACGCTACGCCCGCCATCACCGGCCCGGGCAACCCGTCGGCAAGCGAGCTCGAGACCCGGGTCAGGGCGCTTGAGCGCGATCTTGGCGCTCTGCGCGATCTGGTCGCGCGATTGCGCACGGACAGCGAGTAGAGGGGACGCTCTGCGCGGCGCGAACGTTGCGCCATGGCATCCACTGTCGCGCCGCCGCGCGCGTTCGAGCAGCTCTTGCTCGATTTCCTCAGCTACTTGGAGTTCGAGCGCGGGCTCTCGCGTAACACGCTCGAGGCCTACCGCGCGGACCTGCTCCAGCTTGGTGCGTATCTGGATGCTCACGGCTACGACGCACTCGAGGTCGCTCACGCCGAGCTGACCGGCTTTCTCACCGCGCTCGCACGCGGGTCCGCCGAACGGCCGCCGGTCGCCAGCGCGACGCTGCAGCGCAAGACGGCGTGCCTTCGCTCCTTCTACCGTCATCTGCGCCGTGAGGGCACGATCGCGCACGATCCGACCGCTGAACTGCACGGCCCGCGCAAGACCCACAAGCTGCCCGAGGTGCTGAGCCGCGACGAGGTGAACCATCTGCTGAGCGCGCCGCAAGGCGTCTCGCCGACCGCTCTGCGCGACCGCGCGCTGCTCGAGGTGCTCTACGCCTGCGGCTTGCGCGCATCGGAGGCGGTGGGTCTCGCGCTCGAGGACGTCAACCTCGACGATGAGTTCCTGCGCGCGCGCGGGAAGGGCTCGAAGGAGCGGCTCGTCCCGATCGGCCGTCAGGCGGTCAGCGCACTGCGCGCCTACCTCAGCCGCGCCAGGCCAGTCCTCGTCGGCCTGCGCCCCGAACGCCACGTCTTCGTCAATCGACGCGGCGGCGGGCTCAGCCGTCAAGGCCTCTACAAGATCGTCCAGGGATACGCGTGCGCGGTCGGCCTTGGCGACCGCATGAGCCCGCATACGCTTCGGCACACATTCGCCACGCACCTGCTCGCGGGAGGCTGCGACCTGCGCACGCTGCAGGAGATGCTCGGCCACGCGGACATCGCGACCACTCAGCTGTACACGCATCTGACCACCGAGCGCTTGCGCGACGTGTATTTCGACGCGCATCCGCGCGCACACCAATAAGCTCGCTGTCGAGCCATGGCGCGGCGTGCTTTCGTGGTCGTGATCGACGCCTGCGGTGTGGGCGAGCTGCCCGACGCCGCGCTCTATGGCGACGCCGGTGCCAACACCCTGTTGCACGTCGCGCAGGCGGTCGGCGGGCTGGCGCTTCCCACCCTGCAGAAGCTCGGGCTCGGCAACATCCTCGCACTCCCCGGCGTCCCGCCGTCGCCCACGCCGGTGCTCCATGGCCGTCTGCATCCGATCGGACCGGGGAAGGACTCGAGCAACGGGCACTGGGAGTTGATGGGCGTCGTGGTTGATCAGCCGCCTCCGACCTATCCCGACGGGCTGCCGCCCGACCTGCGCGCCCGGGTCGAGGCGACGATCGGCGTGGCGGTGATCTGCAACCGCCCCAACGACGGGATCGCCGCGCTCGAGGACTACGGCGCCGAGCATCTCGCGAGCGGCTGCCCGATCCTCTACACCTCGCAGGACTCGGTCCTGCAGCTCGCAGCTCACCTCTCCGTGATCCCCGCCGAGCAGCTCTACACGATGTGCGCCGCGCTGCGTGCCGCGCTGGCGGGCCCGGATGCCGTTCGCCGCGTGATCGCACGCCCATTCGACGGTCTGCCGGGCGCCTTCGCGCGCACGTCAGGCCGCCGCGACTACACGCTGGCGCCACCCTCGCCCAGCCAGCTCGAGCTGCTGCGCGATGCCGGCGTCCCCGTCCACGGCGTCGGCAAGGCGCCGGCGTTATTCGACGGGATCGGCTTCAGCGGCGTGCACGACGGTGCGACCAACGAGCAGGCAATCGACAGCGTGGGGCGTCTGATCGGCGAGCTCGACAGTGGGCTCGTGTTCGCCAACCTGATCGAGACCGACCAGGTCTACGGCCACCGCAAGGACGCGGCGGGCTTTCACCGGGCACTGCAGCTGATCGATCACGCGCTCGCGCACTGGCTGGGCGGAGCCGGTGAAGAAGACCTGTTCATCATCACCGCCGACCACGGTTGTGACCCGGCTTCCTCCCACACCGACCACACCCGCGAGTACGCGCCGCTGCTCGCCCGCGTTCCAGGACACCGTGGACGCCGCCACGACGGGCCGCTGGCTGACGTCGGTGCCAGCGTGCTCGACTGGCTGACCGGGGGACGAGCACCCCTACCGGGCTGTTCGTTCATCGCCGATGCCTGAGCTCCCCGAGGTCGAGACCGTTCGCCGGCAGCTCGAGCCCGAGCTGGTGGGCACGACGATCACCGCGCTCGCGATCCTCGACCCACGCTGGTCGGCGCCGCTGGCGCCCGCCGAGGTCGCCGACATCGCCGTCGGCCGTCGCGTCCAGGCACTGCGCCGCCGGGGAAAGTATCTGGACTGGGTGCTCGACGGGGAGATCCACCTGCTGATGCACCTGCGGATGACGGGGACGCTGCTGCTGGATCCGCCGGGCGATCTCGCGCACACGCGCGTCGAGGTCACCCTCGACGGCACTCGCCGGCTGCGCTTCGTCGACCCACGGCGGTTCGGCACTGGACAGATCGTCGTCGGCGACGAGGCGCTCGCGACGTTCTTCGCTTCACGCCTCGGAGTCGAGCCATTCGACGATGCCTTCACACCGGCGCTGCTGCGCGCGCTGGCGCGCGGGCGGCGCGGCCCGATCAAGTCGTTCCTGCTCGACCAGCACCGGATAGCGGGGATTGGCAACATCTACGCCGACGAGGCGCTGTTTCGCACCGCTGTGCACCCGCTGCGGGCGGCCGGCTCGCTGAGGCCCGCGCAGTACGTGCGCCTTCGGGACGCGATCCGTGAGGTGCTGAGTGCCGGCATCGATGCGCGGGGCGCCTCAATCGACGACTTCCGCCACCTCGACGGGGCGCGTGGCAGCTTCCAGGACCGCTTCCTGGTGCACCGCCGCGCCGGGGAGCCCTGTCCGGTGTGCGGCACCACGATCCGTAAGCTCATCGTCGGAGGACGAGGGACCTACGTCTGCGTGCGCTGCCAGCCCGTGCCACGGATCAAGCGCCGCTCCGGGAGAGACCCTGGCAGCTAGGAGGCGAGCAGCTCGGCCAGGCGCCCGGACTGGTCGGCGCTCAGCAGTTCGTTGAAGCCGCCGACCAGCTGATCGTCGATGATGACCTGCGGGAACGTCATCATCCCTGTGCGCTTCGCAAGCTCGGTACGACCGTCGGCGTCCTTCGCCAGGTTGATCTCGTCGTAGCTCAGCCCGCGCTTGCCGAGCAGTACCTTCGCCTGGCTGCAGAAACCGCACGGTTCAGTGGTATACAGCGTGATCCTGTTCATTACTTCAGAAAGTATAGCATGAGCGGGCCGGTCAAGACCGACGCGATCGTGCTGCGTTCACTGCGCTACGGCGAGGCCGACCGGATCCTGCATCTCTACACACCAGGGCGTGGCCGGGTCAGCGCGATCGCGAAGGGAGTGCGGCGCACGCGCAGCCGCTTCGGCGGGCGGCTCGAACCGTACTCGCGCGTGCGTCTGATCTGCCACGAAGGCCGCGGCGAGCTGCTGACGATCACCGCCGCCGAGACACTCGACGCTCACGCTCGACTGCGTGACGCGGCCGCTACGCTCGACAGTGCGGCGCGCGCATGCGACGCGGTCGCGCGCGTGTTTGAAACCGAGGAGCCACACCCCGCTGTGTACAACCTACTGGCCAACGAGTTGGCTCTGCTCGCCGGCGATGCGGGGAAGGCGAGCCATGCGAATGCGCTCGCCTTCCGTCTCAAACTGCTCGTGACCGCCGGTCTGGCCCCGGCGCTCGGCGCCTGCGCGAGTTGTGGGTCGCCCGAGCACCTGGTCGGCTACTCGCCGCAGGCGGGCGGCGTCGTTTGCAATGCCTGCGAGGCCGCGTCTTTCCCGCTCGCGCGCGAGACCCACGAGTTCATGACCGGGGCGTTGGCGAGTTCGCTCGCCGACGCACCCTCGGCGTCAGCGCGTGCGCTACGCGAAGCCGAGCGGGCGATCGGCGAAACGCTCGAGCACCACGCCCACCTGCGTCTCCGACCGGCGGCGCTGCGATGACGGTCGCGGCCTCCTTCGAGGAGCGCATGCGGGCGCGCGAAGAACGCGAGCTCTCGCCGCTCGCCACGCGCTCCTATCCCGCTCGCCGTCTGGTCGCGGAGGAGGACTGCGGCCTGCGCACGCCGTTCCAGCGCGACCGCGACCGGATCGTCCACTCGAAGGCCTTTCGGCGGCTGAAACACAAGACCCAGGTGTTCGTCGCGCCCGAGGGCGACCATTACCGTACGCGCCTGACCCACAGCCTCGAGGTCACCGGGATCTCGCGCACCGTGGCTCGCGCGCTGTCGCTCAACGAGGATCTCGCCGAGGCGATCGGTCTCGGCCACGACCTCGGGCATCCGCCGTTCGGCCACATCGGCGAGGACGTGCTCGACCGCTGCCTGCGCGAGCGCTTCGGTGGCGCCTTTCACCACTGGGAGCAGTCGCTGCGCGTCGTCGACGCGCTCGAGCGCGACGGGCGTGGCCTGAATCTGTGCGAGCCCGTGCGCGACGGAATCCTCTGTCACTCGGGGCGAGCGTCCGCGCCGGCGACGCTCGAGGGCGCGATCGTCCGAATAACCGACCGCTTCGCCTACCTCAACCACGACATCGACGACTCTGTGCGCGCCGGCCTGCTCGACGCCGCGACGCTTCCGGCGGAGGCGATCGCCGTGCTCGGCGACACCGGCTCGACGCGCATCGATGCGCTGGTGCATGACCTTGTCGAGCACTCCGAACCCGCCGGCGTGATCGTGCAGGGAGAGCGCGCGGCGTACGCGATGTCGACGCTTCGCGAGTTCATGTTCGAACACGTCTACCTTGGCCCGATCGCGCGCCGCGAGCACTCCAAGATAGAGACGGTGATCCGCAGCCTGTTCGATCACTACTGCTCGAACCCCGATCTGCTTCCGCCCGCTGACGACGAGCTGGCGACGCGCGTGACCGACTACATCTCGGGCATGACCGACCGCTACTGCATACGCGCCTATCAGGAACTCGCCGTCCCGCGGGCGTTCGGGCTCTGATGGCGCGCTACACGGCCGACTCCAAGGAGCGGATCCGCGACGCCATCGACATGGTCGATCTGGTGGGCGCGCGCACCGAGCTGCGCCGATCCGGCGCCGACTCATACGTTGGCCGCTGTCCCTTCCACGAGGAGCGCACGCCCTCGTTCAGCGTCCAGCCGTCGGGGAAGGTCTACTACTGCTTCGGCTGTCAGGCGGCGGGAGACGCCTTCAACTTCGTGATGGAGACCGAGGGGCTCGAGTTCGTCGGCGCGATGGAGTTTCTCGCCGACCGATACGGGGTCACGCTCGAGCTGGCGCAGGAGGATCCGCGCGCGGCGGACGAGCGTCGGCGGATGGCTCGGCTGTTCGAGCTGCTGGACCGCACCTGCTCGTACTACGAGCGGGTCCTATGGGAGCACGCGGAAGGGGAGCGGGCCCGCGAGTACCTGGCCGGCCGGGGACTGCAGGAGTCGATCCTGCGCGAGTTTCGCGTCGGCTTCGCGCCGAGTGCCTGGGATCGTGTGCTGCTCGGCTCGCGCCGCAGCGGCTTCAGCGAGGCCGAGCTTCTCGCCGCCGGCTTGGTACAACGCTCGCGGGACCGTCCGGGTAGCGTCTACGATCGCTTCCGGCGGCGGATCACGTTCCCGCTGTGCGATCAGCGCGGGCACGTGCTCGGCTTCGGAGCGCGCGCAATGAGCGCCGATCAACAACCGAAGTACGTCAACAGCACCGAGGGGACGGCCTACCACAAGGGCCGCCACCTGTTCGGCACGCATCTGGCACGCTCTCACGCAGCCAAGGCGGGCGCGATCGTGCTGTGCGAGGGCTACACGGACGTGATCGCCGCGCACCAGGCGGGCGTGCGCAACTGCGTCGGCCTGATGGGTACCGCGCTGACCGAGGAGCAGGTGTCGGGGCTCGCTCGCCTGGCCCCCACCGTCATCCTCGCGCTGGACGCCGACGGCGCGGGCCAGGAGGCGATGATGAAGGCTGCGCGGCTCGCTGAGAAGCGGCGCTTTGAGCTGCGCGTCGCCGCACTTCCGCCGGGCAGCGATCCGGCGGACGTGCTCGAACGCGATGGCGCCGACGCGGTGCGGGCGTTGCTCGGCGCGTCGCTGCCGTTCGTGCGCTTCCGCGTCGAGCGGATTCTCGCCGCGGGTCAGCGCGACACGCCGGAGGGACGCGACCGGATCCTCGAGCAGTTGCGGCCGGTCTTCGCGGATCTCGCGCCGGGCGCCATGCGCGAGGAGCTCGAGCGTGAGGTCGTCAGCCGCCTGAGTGTCTCCGAGAAGCTGGTCGAGCGCCTGCTCGCGGGCCAGAACGGCAGCTCCCGCAGCGGCGAACCGGCCCGGGCGGAAAAGCAGCTCGCGGCCGGCGAGCGCACCGAGCGTGCATTCCTCGAGCTGTGCATTGCACTGCCGGTGCGCGGAGCTGAGCTGCTCGCCCAACTCGATCTCGACAGCGTCTTCGACAGCCCGCTCGCGCGGACCGCGGCCCAGCATCTGCGAAGCCACCTGCACTCGCCCGCGGCCGACGTCGACGACGGGGAGCTCGCAGTGCTGCTCGCCGAGCTCTCGGTACGGGCGTCCGCGCGATCGCCGGCGTCCGCCGAGCTCGAGGTCGAGCGCTGTCAGCTGGAACTGGCGCGCGTCGATCGTTCGATTGCCGGGGCGCGAGGCGCGGGCAGGGGAGGGCTGACCGCGCTGCAGCGTGAGCGCGAGTCGCTCAAGCACGAGCTCGAGGGGTGGCTGGCCAAGGCGCTCGAGCAGACTGACGACGCACGCAACTGACGCCCTCCGGGTGCTTTGGCTACCGTCGCGTCGCGGGGCGGCCCGGGGCGCTCCGATCTAGGCGCGCCGGCAGCCGCTTGTGTGGTCTAATTGTCACGCCGAGGTGGAGGCGGGCGTTGCCGACCTTCCCGGGTGGCCCATTCCGGGGTAGCTCAATTGGCAGACGCGCTCGACTGTTAATCGAGAGGTTGTGGGTTCGAGTCCCACCCCCGGAGCTCACCACGCGGCGTGCGCATCGCCGGCGATCAGGCCGTTCGACGGCCAAGCCGCGCAGGCCCTTAGTCTTCGGCCTGCGCGGGCCGGTAGCTCAGTTGGTTAGAGCAGCGGACTCATAATCCGCAGCGCCCAGGTTCGAGTCCTGGCCGGCCCATCGGGAGCAGCGGCGAACAGCCAGAGGACGTTGAGCAATGGCTACGCCAGATCAGCACAGCGAGATCGCCCGCCGCGGGCGCCTACATCCACGCCCGGCTTATCGCCACGCGCGCTGAGAGCTTGGTTGCGCGCAACGGGGTGCTGAAGATCGTCCAGGGCTGCGAAGCGCGGTCCGGGAAGCCCCACAGGCCGTATTTCGCCTTCGCGCCGCGTGGCGTGACATCCGAGGCGCTCCAGCAGTAGCCGGACTGGACTCGGATGTGGGGCACGATCCGGCCACCGGCAGAAAACGCCCGGTAGACGGCCGCCGTGGTGTGCGTCGCGGCCGCTGCGTAGTTTGCCGCGCCGAACGCGAACACGGTGAGCGCGACGGCGGAGCAACGAGTGATCCGGCGTGGCACGCGCCCGATCGTAGCGCCGGCGCGTGTCGGCGCCCGTACACTTCGCTGCGCGTGACGGAGCCAATGATCGACTCACAGGCAGCCGGCTCGGTCACCGAGGCGATCTTGGCCGAGTTTCGAGGCGCGACCGCGCTCAGCCGGGCCATGGTGCTGACGCTCGAGCGGCTGATCACGGCCGAGCCCGACGCCTGGTTCGTCCAGCGCGAGGGCGACGAGGTCGCGGCGTACGTCCTCGTGGGCACGATGATCCACGAGCTGCGCGGCAAGCGCCCGGGGGAGGACGCTGCGCAGATGCTCCCAGCCACCACCACTCGCTCCGCCTGCGGCTATCGAGTACTCAAGGTGACGCCTGACGCCACCTTCTCGTGCAACGTCGTGCAGACCGAGAGCAGCGACACGGCCCAGGTCACCGAGATCGAGGAGGCGTGGCAGTTCAACCTCGGCTCCGGTCGCGTGATCAAGATCACCGGCCGCCCGCCGCTACCGGCAGGCCGACTCGCCTTCGCGGTCGCGCTGGTCGCGGCGATCCACGCGAGCCCGGCCTGAGGGGAGCTAGGAGCCGAGCTGGGGCACGGCGAGCCGCAGCACGCCGGCCTGCAGCGCCGCGTTCTTGCGCGCCTTCGGCTCCTCGCGCGTCATCTCGACCGCACTGACGAATGTCACCGGCCGCCCCTTGCCCGCGCTCAGCGCGATCGTCGCCTGGACGATCAGCCGCTTCTTGCCTGCGAGGAGCTTGCGTCCCTTGGCGGTCAGCGTGGCGGTCACCTGCTTGACGCCCTTGGCGGCAAGCGTGAAGCCGAACTTCGCCAGCAATGTGTGCGAGCCGGCGCTGGAGCGCAGTGAGCCGCTTCCGTGGCATGCGGTCGTGCACGCGATCTCCATCGTCAGCTTGTTGCCGGCGATCAGCGCGTATGCCGGGAAGAAGACCGGGACCTTGCTTGTGAATCCGC
>ODAK010001833.1_pt1 | contig 22752 bp, 20 predicted proteins | sample 1539591 | NCBI WGS metagenome assembly ODAK01 (sample SAMEA3539303, study PRJEB22396) | soil metagenome | biome: tundra; feature: field; material: soil | place: USA | collected 2010-05 | depth 0.15 m | reverse complement strand
CGCCCGCCGCATCGAGGAGCACCACCGAGGTCGCGTCGCGGTTCGAAGCCTCGGCCAGCGCCCTGGCGAGCTGCGCGTACATCGGGAGCGTGACGGCGTTCTTCTTCCCGGGTCGGTCGAACGTGACCCTCCGGATCGGCCCATGGTCCTCGACCCGAATTCCTTCGTGCATGCTTCTAAGGAATCACCGACAGCGTGAGACCTCCGCCCAATACCCAGCCTTCGCTGCCGAAACCGGGCCATCCGGGGTTGTTCGTCTGCAGTCCGCGGCCGGCTCCGCCGACGGGGGCCGGTGCTCCCTGCGCGTTCGGCGCCGTCGCATTGTCCGGCACCTCGTCGTGAACGAGTGACGGGTAGTGATCGAGCCCGTCGGGCTCGTTCGGCGTGGGTATCTTGGCCTGCGTGCGCGGGATGAGGCGCTGGGCCTCGAAATTGGCCCCGAGGCGCATCTTGGTCCCGAAGAGCTGGAACGTGTAGTCGATGCCGATGTCCCCGCCGACCCGATCGTTGTCGACGTAGTTGGTGCGGCCGGTCTGGGGCGGCACAGGCGTCGGCGTGTACTGGGTATCGAGGAACAGTCCGACATCGTCGTGCTGGTGCCGGACGCCCGCGGTGGGCGATATAGTGTTGTACCAACCGTACGCGGGATCGGGTGTCTCGCCGTCGCGATTTTGGTATGTCGACCACAGCCCCAGAACGGCGGTGGCGGCGACGGTCAATGAGTCGTGCGGCTCCTTGACGAGGTCGTAGGAGGTCCCCACCCCGAATCGCCACGGCATGTAGTCGTGCACGAACGTGATCGTCGACTTGGCCCCCTGCCCGCCAGCGAGGGTGAACGTGAACGTGTCGGTGAAGGACAGGCTCGAGGGCGCATGCGCGGTAGCGGTCAGGCGCCACTTCGGGTGGGGATTGTAAGAGAGCCCGAAGTGCGGCGCGAGACCGGCGGCGACGTTGATGTCGGAGTCGATCAAGAGGTGGGACAGGTCAGACGCGCTGGCCACGAAGGCAGGCGTCTGGGCGTTGACGTTGAGGCTGAGGGTCGTACCGACCCCGATAGAGAGCTGGTCGTTGATCTTGAACCCCAGGGCGAACGCGAAAGACACCGCCGTGAGGCGGTCCCCATAGAGCTCGGGATGCAGACTGTTCGAAAAATACTGCTCTCGCTCGTCGGGGTAGAACGCCGACAGGTTCGTGAACTTCCCGTTGGGAATGAGCCCGTAGACGCCAAGCGTGAGGCGCTCCTTGAAGAGCTTCACGACGAGGCCGATCGCCTCGTACGTGTTCGTCTGGTGGCCGGTGCCCTGCATCCCTCGCGGCTTCGCAGGAACCGCTGGGTTGGGCCCGCTCGCCGGTATGCCATTCTGCAGCACACCCGTTCCGAGTGGCACGAATGGGATGGCCGCGCCTCCCGGATAAGACGGCGGGGTAGACCCATAGTTGGGAACATCGAAGCGCGGACTCGGCCGCGCCGCATAGCTGATGTTGATGTCGGTGCCGAGAGTGAGGAAGCCCACGGTCAGCCCGGCCTCGGCCTCCGTGAGGAGCGCCGGGTTGAAGTACGCCGAGGACGCTCCCCCCTCGACGGTCCGTCCCTGGAGCCCTCCCTGACCACCGCTCTGGTCGCCCGAGAGCTCGAACAGGGGAGAGGCGGCGGCGTCTTCGCCCGTAAGCACGACGGTCAAGGTGCCGAGCAGGACCAGACCGCGCGGCCAGAGCCGCGCCGGCTCTCGCCCCGACGTTGCCACGTGACCGCGGATGCCCCTCGAGAAGGATGGTCGAGAGCTCACTGATATTTCGGTTCCGGCGGGACGTCATTGGGGTCCACCGCGCGCGGAGCGAGGGTGGGCGCGTTCTTGATCACGTACGCGCAAATGTCGGTATTCGACGAACCCGGCGGGGAGTCGAGCCTCACGAAATCGACGAAGTACTCCGAAGCGCACCCGCTCGAGGGGCAAGCATCGTTGGCGGACCCCGTCGAGCAAATGTTGGTACAGCCGCCGCCATACCCAAGAGCATATTGTTCGGGCCCGACCGCGGGCTGACCCGACGTATCGACCAGGCCGACCTCGAACTTGGACGCACCGAGCGGCACGGTGCCGTAGAATTCGGAAAAATCACGCTGCGCGGCGTAGATGTTTCCGTTCGCGGTCCCGGCTACCGAGAGGGTGAATCCAGGGTTGCCATCGTTGTCCCAGTCCTCCGAGCCCGGCGTCGTGCAGTCGGCGAAGTTCGCGCCGCATCCCGAGGCCGCCGACATGCTGGCCGACATCATCTTCGATGGATCGACGAAGTACGCCAGCGTCGCCCCGCGAACGGTGAAGTACTTGTTGAAGTGAAATTGGCATCCGCTCCCCATCTTCATCATCGTACCGGTCCGGGCAGCCTGGCTCCCGTACATCTTGCCCTCGTCCTGGCGGGAGATCAGCGCGGGACCGGCCGAGGGAAGCGACACCGAGTCCCCGCCGCCCGCCAGGTTGTTCGGAGACTTCAAGACGGTGAGGCCGCAGTGGAGGCCATGGTTGACCTTCACGGTTGTCCCGGTCTGCGTCAGGTCGTAGTAGTAGTAGACGACGCCAATTTCTTTGAACGACAATGCGTTGGCGACCGAGTGCTGCACGGCCATCCAGTACCCGGTCATGTCGCAAGGCCCCGCGTCGCCGCCGCCACTCGATGTGCCGACGCCCCCGCTGCTGCTGGATCCGCTGCCGGAACCGCTGGAGCCGCTCCCGGAACCACCGCTGGAGGTGCCCCCAGAGCTGCTCGTGGCGTCGCCGCCCGTGCTGCCGCTCTCCGGGCTCCCTCCCGCGTCGTCCTCGAGCGGATACACAATAGAGGCCACGGAGTCGGAGCCGCATCCGGCGGAGACGGCGGCAATCCCCATCGCCAAGATGGGAAGGATCGTTCTCAGTGAAAGCGGAGACATGGACGTTTCCTCCTGTGAGCCGATCGACTCGATCTGGCGCACAACGAACCGGGCTGAGGGGCCTAGAACCCCTCCGTTGGACGATGCGAACTCGAAGGACGCGGACGATTGACTTGCTGATGTAGAGTCGACTTGCATGCCGCATCCCTACCTGGCTTGGACCAGGCAAACCCTTGGCGAGAAATTTGCTCATCTGAACCAGGCGCGCGGGTTCCCGCCCTCCCATAGACATGAAAGAACCTCCCGTGCGCGCATCGACTGCAATCTACTCACGACGAGAGAGGCGAAATGCTCTCAAATTCGCAAACGTCCCACTGAGCGTAGCAACGTGGTTGCGCTGCGCGCGGCCAACGAGTTGCCAGGCTGGCCAACGCGCCCCGCCGACCTCTCACGATGGATGGTATTTCAGCCAGATCTTGTTCTGCCCCAAGAGCGAGATGCCAAGGTACCCTCGGACCTTCAGCAACTCCGGGCTCTGCACCTCTGTTTTCACGCGATAGTTACTACCGTCCTCGGGGTTGTAGATGTAGCCGCCGGTGTACTCGCCGTCGTCGTATCGCAGGTTCCACAAGACCACCGCTCCGACGAGCGGGCGATCGCGGAGCTTCGGGTCGGGGTTCTTCGTGTCCTTTTGCGGCTGCTCCTGCCAGGTCATGATGCCGATGTACGTACCGTCGTTCGCGCGCACGAACTTGAACCGCGCGGGCGGCCGGTGCTCCTCTCTCTGGGTCACCCACTCGCCGAGGATCGCCTCGGGCGGGAACTTCGTATCGAGGGGCGCGGCGTCGCCGGTGGCAGACACCTGGGCCGAGGAGGAGGCGGGCGCGCCGAAGACGCCGGCGATCCCCATCGCGACTATCCAGACGATGAATTGTCTTTTCATGTTCCGATCTCCAAATCGAACGAGGGGGCGCGCATCACGGGCTGCACGACCCACAGACCTTGAACCCGGGCGGGCCCGACGATTTCGAGCAGCATTGCCCAGTGGGACAGTCGGGGTCGCAGAAGCAGAGTTGCTGGCACGCGCCGTCGAAGCACGTCGACTTGGCCGGACAGCTCTCCGTGAAGGCGGACGCGAAACAGAGGCTCCCGTCCGGGATGCTGGCGTCCGATGAGCCGGTGCCGAAGATGCAGGTGCCCGCCGGCGCGCTGGCGGACGAGAGCGGGTTGACGTCGCACTGTTGCCCGACACAGCCCGTATTGTGCACTGGATCGCAGACCGACACCTTGGGTGAGCAGCTTCCGCCCTCGGAGTCGCCGCCCGGCGCCACTCCGTCGTCCCCGTTGCTGGCGTCGTCGCCGCCGGGCGTGGAGTCATCGCCCAACATCGACCCTGTGTCGTCGTCGCCCGAAGGTTGCGCACTGCCATCGTCTCCCGGAGGCGCCGTTGTGCCGTCGGCATCCCCGCTGGCGTCGGGAGGATACGCGACGTAGGCGTTGGGGTCCGCGGACGGTCCCCCGAAGCGGCAGGCGGCAAGGCCCACGATGGGGAGCGCGAGTCGCCACATGCTGAGATGATTGTCCAAGAGACACCGTCTGCTCAGCACGACGCCGGTCGCTTTCAGACCCCGTCGGGTCTCGGGCGCCACGCAATCGGGCGGAGTGAGCTTCATGCTGCGTCCATGACTGCGCGCGACGAGCCGAGCCCGTGGCGAAAAGATCGGAGCGGAGGTCGAAACCGGCAAAGGCATGGATGTTCCTATCCTACCCGGCTGCCCCAGGGCCGATTCGTGCTCGGCTCGGGCGAGAAGAAGCCCGGGCGAAAGGCGCCTCGAGCGGGCGAGATAGCGAAAATGCCCATAGTAAGTACCAATGACGGCTGCGTACGGCTACCACTCGCGCCGTGCCCGGGCGGGGCCAACAACATGCCGAAAGAGCCACCGCGTGACCCTGGCCCGTCGCGTCAGCGCGTCAGCGACGGTCGCAACGCGAAGGCGACGGCGATTCCCGTCCCGACGTCGGCGAGGCGTGACCCGAATGAGACGATGCGCCGAGGCGGCGCACACTTTTCATGGCGCCGAATGGTGTGCGAGCTCGTCACACGCCGAGGCCCCCGTCCACGTCGACGACCCGAGAGTTGAAGTAGTCACATTCGAGCGCGAACCGGATGGCGAGCCACAGGTCCTCGGGCTCGCCGATGCGGCCGACAGGCACCGCGGCGACCATGGCGTCCCGAGCCCTCTGGTTCATGCCGCGGGTCATCGGCGTCTCGACCATTCCCGGCGCGATGGCGACGCAGCGGACCCCGAACGGAGCCCACTCGAGCGCCCAGGTCCGCGTGATCGCCACGAGGGCGGCCTTTGCGGCGCTGTAGCTGCTCTGACCACGATTCCCGTGGCGGGCCACGCTCGACATGTTGATCACCACGCCAGGCCTGGTTCCGGTCGACGCGATCGCCGCGACCACCTCGCGCGCCAGCAGCGCGGCCCCCGTCAGGTTCACGCCAATGACCGCGTCCCAGTCGGCTTTCGTCAGCTTCCGGATGGCGCCGGTCTCCTTGTCCTTCTTGATCAGAAGGCCGTCGCGCAAGATGCCGGCGTTGTTGATCAATGCGTTGACCCCGCCCATGGCTCGCTGGGCCCACTCGACGAAGCGAGTCGATGAGTCTTCGCTGGACACGTCGAGGAAAGACGAATGGATCTGCCCCTTGACGCCTTCCGCTAGCTTGACCGTCTCCGCGAGCGCGGCCTCGTTCACGTCGCCGATGGCAACCTGGGCGCCGGCCTCGGCGAGCCGAAGCGCAAAGTGACGACCCATGCCCGAGCCTCCGCCCGAGACGACGATTTTGAGTTCTTGAAGCTTCATCGGCAGAGCTCCTTCGCTTCACCAGCCACGTCACGCGTTCCCACGCTCCGACCCGGTGGAGAACCCGTCGTCGGTCACGCTCCAGCAAGACTCGACGGGCCTACGCTAGTGCCGGCCGCAAGAGCGGATGCGGCCAAACAATTGCCCACGCGGCCAGTGGATCGCGATTCGATCGCTCTGAACCGGCGCCGAGCGATGACGCCGTCACGCGTCTCGGCGCTAGGTCCGGAGGATCGGACCAACGACGAGGGACTCGAGGATGTCGGCGATCTCCTCGACCGTCCGCTCGTCGCGATGCTGGAGCCACCAGGCGAGCACCTCGATCAGGCCCGTCACGCCGAAGACGATGGCGAGATCGGCGGGCAACCGGGAGTCCGGTCGACTCCGGCGCTTGCGTTTCGATGCGACGAGCTGCGCCTGGCGGACGAACTCCTCGCGCAAGATGCCCGCGGCGCCCCCGGTGAGGAGGGCCGCCCACAGGTGGCGCTCCTCATCCACGTATCTGCACAGCACGATGCAAGCCGTGTGCGCGTCGGCCGAGTACAGGACGGGCATGGAGTGCCCCAGCAGCTCGCCGATTCCGGCAGCGGCGAGATCGTTCAACAACGCGGCCTTGTCGGGATAGTGCCGAAAGTAGGTGGCGTAGCCCGCCCCGGCACGCGCACAGACGTCGCGAATGGTGATCTCGGCGTACGAATGCTCCACGAGCAGTTCGAGAAGCGCTGCGCGCAGCGCTGCTCGGCTGCGTTCCACTCGCGGGTCGACGGCACGTTGACGATTTGACGAAGCGGCGATACGAGTCACAGTAGCTCAAAACTTGGAGGGAGACAAATGCCCAACCCGGAGTCCGCTGCCACTCTCTCGCCCCTCCGTGACGACCGCAAGTCGGCGCGGCTGGCCGAGCAGCACGCGAAGATCGACTCGGGGGCCGAGCGGGTGCGGTCCTTCGAGATCGCACGCGGGATTCTGCGGAGTGCGTCGGCGCTGCAAGACGGCAACGGCGCCGAGCACATCGATGTCGGTAATCCCGAGCACGTGCCCGTGTTCTACCTCGACGGCGAGGCGCACAAGAAGCGTCGTGCCGCGATCAAGAAGTTCTTCACGCCGAACGCGGTGGTCACGCGGCACCGGCCCGTGATGGAGCGCGCCACGGACGAGGTGCTCGCGCAGCTACGCGCATCGGGCACGGCGCGGCTCGACGAGATCTCGTTCCAGCTCGCCGTTGCCGTCGCCGCAGAGATCGTGGGCTTGACGGAGAGCGACCTGCACCCGATGGCGAACCGGATCTCACGCTTGCTGAAGGCCGCGTTCTCGGGCCGAACAGGGTTCGGTCCGACGCGGCTGTTCAACACGATCCGCCGCGCCTACTGGGGGTACAGCTTCCTCGTTAAGGACGTGCGCGCCGCCATCCGCGCGCGCACCGCGCAGCGCCGCGACGACCTGATTTCGCAGACGCTCGACAAGGGCTACTCCGAGCGAGCCATCATGGTCGAATGCATGACCTATGCGGCCGCGGGTATGGTCACGACGCGCGAGTTCATCGTCATGGCCTCCTGGCACCTCTTCGAGCAGCACGCGCTGCGCCAGCGCTTCCTCGAGTCCGACGAGGAGGGTCAGCTGCTGATCCTGCAGGAGATCTTGCGGCTCGAGCCCGTCGCCGGGTTCGTCTTCAGGCGCGCCGCCGAGGACTTCGACGCGGCGTCGCAGCCGATGCGCTCGGGCTCGCACTTCGCCATCGACGTGCGAGCGGCAAACACCGACGAGTCGGCCGTGGGCGCGTGCCCGCACATGCTGGATCCGGATCGGGCCAAGCGGCTGGGCGATAGCGGTAGTTCCATGAGCTTCGGCGACGGTTCCCATCGTTGTCCGGGCTCGCAGGTCGCGCTCCATGAGACACGCATCTTCATCGATCGGCTGCTGCGCATCCCGGGCATCCGGCTCGAGCGGGAGCCGGACATGACGTGGAATCCGATCGTATCCGGCTACGAACTACGCGACGCGATCGTCGCTTGCGATCGATCATGATTGCCGCATTCATCCAGCGATGGCGTCGAGCTGGTCTCGGGCGCGTCTCGACGCGGCTCCTTCCGAACCGCGAGCAACCGATCGGACGCCCCGTCCCCAATTCGTCTTTCATGAGCACAAGCATCTTCGGGCGTGCCGTCGCGGCGGCGAGCGCCCTCGGTCTCGTCTCCGTGGCCGCCGCGTGTGGCTCACCCGGTCAAAGCTTCCGCGGGCTGGGGCCGGGAGAAACGGGAGACGGTGGGGCACCCCGGAACGAGCCGGGCACCACGAGCGACGCGAGCATCGGAGGCGGCGGCGACGACTCCGGCGGCGCCTTCGCCGGCAGCGACGACGGCGGCGCGCCGGCGGCGACGAACTGCCAGCCGGGCACATACACGGGCATGTTCAACACGCAAGTCACGAACGACGCCGGACTGCTCTTTTCGCTCTTCACGGTCGCCTGGTCGGGCAAGCTCACCATCGTGCTCCGGGGCCAGACGTCGAGCGTCGGCGGAGAGATCCCGACGAGCACGCTGACGATCGCGCCCGGAGCGCAGCTCAACGGAATGGACTCGTATATGGGCACATTCATCGGCAACCTGTCCGGCCAGCTCGACTGCACCACACGTCAGCTTACAGGGACACTGAGCAACGCGGAGTATCTCTTCTTCAGCAGCGATGCGAGCACCCTCGCACTCAGCGGGACCCTTTCGGGCACGTACGACGACGAGGGAGGCGCGCCGGTGATCAGCGGAGCGCTCACCATCTCGTCTCCGATGGCCAGCGGGAGCGGGGCGGCGGCCGCCGGAACCTGGACGGCGACGTTGCAGTGATGGTCACCGTATCCGAAAGCCACGCGCGCCATCGTCCACCGCCGGGGCCATTTGCCTGGCCGCTCATCGGCAATCTGCTCGACATGCGAGCGGCCGGAGACGCAGCCACGTACTCCGATCGCCTTTGGCGAAGGTACGGCGACACGGTCCGTTTCAAGCTGCTCGGAACGAACGCGGTGCTCGTGACGCACCCCGACGCGCTCAAGCAGATACTCTCCACGCGACGCGAGCGCTACGTGAAGGGCAAGATCTACGATAGCCCGCGCGGCATCCTCGGCGACGGTCTCGTCACGCTCGAAGGTGACCCGTGGAAGGCCCGGCGCGCGCTCGCGCAGCCCGCGTTCCATCGCCAGTCGCTCGCCAAGCTCACGGCGATCGTGGCCCGTAGCGGTGCGCGGTTTCTGGACGATCTTGCGAGGCGGGCGTCGAACGGTCCGCTCGAGATCGATGGCCACCGCGAGATGGTCAAGCTGACGCTCGATGTCGTCATCGCGGCGCTTCTCGGCGACGACCTGCTGCGCGGCGCCGACGTCTCGTATGAGATCATCGGCGACGCGCTCCGGCTCATGAGCGAGCGCGGGCACGGGCTCGCCCTGCCCTCGTGGATCCCGACCCCGCAAAACATCAAGTTCCGGCGGACCCGGCGCGAGCTCGACGCGATCATGTACACGATCATCGGCCGTGCCCGGCAGCGGTCGCAGGATGACGGCTCGCTGCTCTCGATGCTCCTCTCGGCCATCGACGCCGAGACCGGACAATCGCTCCCGGACCAGGCGGTGCGCGACGAGGTTCTTACCCTCTTCGTCGCCGGCCACGAAACGACGGCCTTGACCCTCACGTGGATGTTCACATTCCTCGGCGGCCGGCCGGAGGTCCTGAGGCGGATGCGCGAGGAAGTCGACGCCGTGCTCGGCGGCCGCGACCCCGGGTTCGAGGATGTGCCGAGTCTCCCTTATGTGCGACAGGTCGTGGAGGAGACGCTCCGCCTCCGCCCCCCCGCGCCCTTGATTCCCCGCAACGTGGTCGAAGAGGACGTGTTGGACGGGTACCGCGTGCGCCCCGGGGAGATCGTCCTTCTGAACTTCTGGGGAACCCACCGGCACCCCGCCTTCTGGCCCGACGCCGAGGCCTTCGATCCGGACCGGTTCTCGGCGGCGCAGAGCAAGGACCGCCACTCCTGGTCGTTCATCCCCTTCTCGGGCGGGCCGCGCACGTGCATCGGCAACCTGTTCGCGCTCGTCGAGGCATCGATCCTCATTGCCCAGCTGCTCAACCGCTTCGACTTCGAGATCCCCCCCTGCGACGTGAAGCCCATCGCCGTCGCAACCCTCCGCCCGTCGGGGCCCGTGCGGATCGTCCTGCGACCTCGCGCATTGGGGCGTGCGCCCTAGGTTTGCTTCGACCTCCGAGGAACGTCTCGGAAAGGGCGATTCCGGTCGCCCGCTTCTTCGCGAGGCATGTTCAGCACGCGTTCACTGATGACGTTTGCCGCTATCTCCGTCGTCCCCCCGCCGATGCAGGTCGCTTGACGGATCAGGAAGTCAGTTCCCCACCCGGCGAGGTCGCCATCGTCAGGCGTCCAGGCCGCCCCGGCTCCTCCGGCAAGCTCGAAAGCGATCGTGGTCCGGCGGGCTTCAGCAAGGCCGATGAAGAGGCGCGCGATGGCCGAAGACTGATCCGAGAGTGTGCGTGTAACAATGCCCTGACCGATGCGTCGCTTGAGCGCGCCACCGACGAGATGGAGCGTCTGCGCCTCGCCGATGAGCGCCTGGACCGATGGGTCCTTCAGCTTGCCCGCCGCACGCGCAATGGCGTGCATCGTGGCACCTGTACCGCCGGCGCGAACCTCCCCCTCCGGCGCCGTGACCAGAGGTGAGTTGCGCGCCATCCTCTCGTGAAACATCCATCGGGTGCCGACCGTCCACCCGTCGTCGACGCCGCCGATGCGGTAGGTGTCGGGGAGTCGAACATCCGTCAGAAACTCCTGACAGAACTCCCTCGATCCGTTCAGCATCTCGATGCGCCCGACCTCGATGCCGGGATGCCTGATGGGCAACATGAAGACCGTCAGACCGCTGTGCTTGGGCGCATCCCAGTTCGTTCGCGTCAAGCACAACGCCCAGTCCGACCACCAGGCGCCGGTTGTCCAGACCTTGCTTCCGTTGAGAACCCAGGCGTCCCCGTCCCGCACGGCGGTCGTGACGGCGCCCGCAACGTCGGAGCCGCAGCCCGGCTCGGAAAGGAACTGCATCCACAGCTCCTCGCCCTTCAGGATCGCAGGAACGTGCTCGTTCTTCTGCTCTTCCGTCCCGAACTCCAGCAACACCGAAAGAACGGGGGAAAAGGTCGGCACCTGGAGTCGGCTCGGGTACTCATGACCCCTCAACTCGGCATTCAGCGCCCTTTGATGGGCAGGCGTGAGCCCCTGCCCGCCGTATTGGCGCGGGACGCAGATCCCGGCGAGGCCCGCGTCGAAGAGCATGCGCTGCAGCTTTCGCTCGTGCGCGACCTCGGCCAACTCCTCCTCGTCCGAACGGGCCGGTCGCAATGTGCTGGAGGTCGCCTTCTTCGTCACGGGCCGCAGGCTGGTGCGGATGAAGGCGTGTGCCCGCTTACGGAAGGCCTCGATGGTCTCGACTTCCCCGCTCATGCTGAGCCCTCGTTCCCGGCGACGAGCCGAGCCAGACGACAGAGATGTTCGTGCGGCGTGCCTAACAATGCTCGCGAGAGCGTGACTCGTCGCAAGAACAGGTGCAGATCGTGCTCGAACGTGACCCCGATGCCCCCATGCAGCTGAACGCAGTCCTGGACGAGCTCAGTGCCGTAGTTGCCGACGTAGGCCTTGGCTGCGCTCACCAGCTCGGTCGCTTCCAGCGCGCCTTGCGCGACGGCGCGCGCCGCCTCGTCGGTGATGGCATGGCTCGCGTGAAGCCAGGCCGTCATGTGAGCGAAGCGATGCTTCAAGGCCTGGTAGGAGGCCAGAGGACGACCGAAGGAGTAGCGGTCGAATGCCCACTCGACCGTCATGTCGTAGGCGGCCTGCATGGCCCCCACGGCTTCGGCGCAGAGCAGGACGAGGGCATACTGCAGCTGCCGCTCCACGGCATCGTCGGCCAAGCCCACGCGCCCCACGGCGAACGTGGCAGGCACGCGGACGTCGTGGAAAGCCACGACGTGGAATCGCCGCGTCAGATCGATCCCCTGCATGGGGGTGACGGAAACCCCCTCGGTCGCAGTGGGGACGAGCACCTGCGTGAGACCCTTTCCGGTTCGACCGGTCACCAGCAAATGGTTCGCCTTGTCGGCCGACTCGACCGGCCGCTTGATGCCATTGAGCAGGAGGTCGCTCCCCGCGACTGTGATCTCGAACCGCGGCGTGTCGAGACCGTCGTTCGGGGCGGCCTCGGACATGGCCCAAGTCGCGGTGGCCGTGCCGTCCAGCAGGCGCGCGAGCACGTCTTCCCTCGTACTCGCCGCGCTCAGGGCGGCCGCCACGACGTTGGTGGATATCAGCGGGCCGGGAGCGGCGTGCCGACCAAACTCATGGGCCGCCAGCGTCAGATCGATGAGCCCCTTGCCCGAGATCGAGACCCCGCCGTCGCGCTCCGCGACGAGGAGCGACGTCCAACCCAGCTCGGCGCCGCGGCGCCAGTATTCGCTCTCGAATCCGTCCGGCTCGTTCTGCAGCCGCCGCAACTCTTTGGCCGGCGCGTAGCGCTCCAGAAACTTCGCGGTCGTCTGCCGGAAGAGCTCCTGCTCCGAGGTCAACTCCAGCAGCATGATCGGTCCCAGCTCGACGCTTCGCTGCTCATCTCGGCTCCGATTCCGCCGCCCAGAGGCGGGGCATGAGGTCTACGGCCCGCTCGGCGCTGGACAGCGCCAGGCCCAGCTCCCGCGCCCGCGAGAGGGCGGCCCGAAGATCCTTCTTCGACGTCTCCGCCTCCTTCTGTCGGTTTGCGAGCGGAATCTGCTCCAGCCTTTTCAGGTCGCCCACGTATCGATTCGCTTCCGCGTGGGTGACCAGCTGCGCCATCGCGGCGCCTACCCCGGTCCGCTCGGCCAGGAGGGATGCCTCCTGGCTCGCGACCATGCACAGGTACCGCAAGAGGTTGAGCGCAAGCTTGGCATCCAGGCCTGCCCCCTGAGGCCCGAGGTGCAGCACCAGGCTTCCGTAGGTCTGCATGACGGGCTTGGCGCGAGCAAAGGCGTCGGCGTCGCCTCCCACCATCACGGCCAGCTTCCCGACGCTCAGATGCCCCCGTGCCCCGCTCACCATGGCGTCCAGCAGCTGCACGCCACGCTGGGAGGCCTCCGCGGCGAGCCGTCCCAACGTCTCGTGCGAGACCGTCGAGTGGATGAGCACGATGCTGCCCGACCGCGCTCCGGCCAAAACGCCCTTCGGTCCCAGACACGCCTCCAGGAGCTGCTCGTTCGTGTTGACCACCACGTCGGTCACGTCTGCATCCAAGGCCGCGTCCTTCGGTGTCGGCGCCACGAGAACGCGATCCGGGTGTGCAGCCACGAAGGGAGCCGTCGCCTGCTCGGATGGATCGCAAAGAGTAACTCGGTACCCGGCGTTCAAGACACACTGCAACATCGGCGCGCCCATGCGCCCGACGCCCACGAACGCAACCTTCGCAAGCGATTTCTCGGTCTCTTGACTCATGGCTTACCGGCCGCGCCTCCACTCTGCGGACTGATGATCCCGACTTCCTGGCCGTCGGGGTCCGTGAGCACGAGCAGATGACTGCGACCGACGTCCAGCTCGCGGACGATCGGAATGCCCTCGGCCTTCAGGCGCTCACGCACGGGTCCGAGCTCCTTCACCATCGCGGAGCACAGGAAAAGCCCGTAGTGATTCTGCCGCTGCTTGCGCTCGAGCGGCACCTGCATCTGAACGAGCTGCAGGTGCACGCCGCCCACATTGCCCATCATGATCTTGCCAGGACCACCGTACCCGTTTGCCCTTCCAAGCGACTCGTCGAAGTCGAGGGAGAACTCTCGCCGCCACCCGAGCGCGCGCTCGTAGAACGCCGCGGACCGCTCGATGTCCGACACCAAGATTGCAGCGTGACCGTACGCGTATTCGATCTCAGCCATGATGGGCACTCCGTGAAGAGGACGCGCTCCTCACTTTCCAGCCTGGGCGTGGTGCGTAAACATCCTCATCAGGTCCCCCGAGGTGACGCGGCGCTTGGCGTCTCCGTCGGCGACCGGCTTGGCCCCCCCCGCGGAACGGGGCGTCGTATCCACCTTCTTGGCCGTCGCCTGCGCCCTCAGCGCTTCTACCGTCAGCGGCGCCGATGCGTGCTTGAACGGATCGAACCTAAAGAAACGCATGGCGTTTCGGTGGGTGACCTTGTTGATCAGCTCGTCGCTGAGATGCTTGATGGTGCTCCACAGTCGCTCGGGAACCTCCGGCCACAACGTATCGGAGTGCGGATAGTCGCACTCGTAAGCCACCATGTCGTCGTTGACAGCGTCGAGGTTCTTGAGCCCAAACGCGTCGTCGATGAAGCAGATCATAAAATGCTTCCGAAAGACCTCGCTGGGCTTGAGGCCGTTGAACGAGCAGTGCGTCCACGCCTTGTGCCGTGAATGCGAAAAATCGGCGCGCTCCATGAAATACGGGATCCAGCCGAGGCCGCACTCGGACAGCGCAATCTTCAGGGATGGGTAGCGCTGCAACGCCGAGAGGTGAATCCAGTCCGCCGCGCCGACCGCACTGGCCATAGGCATGGTCGTGATCCACGCCTCGATCGGCGTTTCCTCCGACGCGTGGGGCGTTGGATTGCCCGCGCCGATGTGCAGGCACATCGTGATGTCATGGTCCGCGATGGCCTTCCACATGGGATCCCAGTAGGCGTTGTGGATGCTCGGCAGCCCCTGCTTGGTCGGGTTCTCGTTGAGGGAGACCGCCGTGCACCCCTTCTCCGCGATGCGCTTGATCTCGTCCACCGTGCCGTCCATGTCCCAGGTGGGCAGGAGCGCGCAGGGAATGAACCGATCCCGATAGGCGCCACACCATTCGTCGATGTGCCAGTCGTTGTACGCGCGCATGTGCACGAGCGCCTTCGCCTTGTCCGGAGCCTTGTGAAAGCGCCCGCCGTCGAAGCCCACGGCGGTTCCGAAGTTCAGCGAGGCTGCGACGCCGTTGACGTTCATGTCGTCGATGCGCGCGTTCACCTCGTAGACGCCCTTGCGCAACTGCTCGAAGGAGGTGGGCTCCATGCCGTACTCTTCGAGCGGACGGCCGACCACGGCGTTGAGACCGACCGATGGCATCTTCATGCCCTGGTACTCCCAGTAGTTCGTACCATCCGGCGAAGCGCGCAGCTTGGGAGCGCTTGCGAGGTCTGCGCCGGACAGGTGCTTGTCGAACATGTCCGGTGGCTCGCTGATGTGGTCATCGACACTGATGATCACCATGTCGTTCATCTTCATGGGCGTCTTGCCTCGCGCGTGTGCATGTTGACTGCGTGTCTCATCGCCGGGTGCCTTCCGCAGCGTTGCCCAGCCGTTTGCGAGCCGGCTCGCGGAGCATGCCCGCCTTGACGTTGTCATTGCCAGTCATTGGCATTTCCTCCTCGCGCAAAGCCCCCGGAGACGAAGACTGGCCTGCTAACGGCGCTCTGGACTACGCCTTCGACCGAGCGACGGGCCAGGCCACCGACTTGGTCTCCACATACTGCTCGAAGCCGGCCACGCCGTTCTGCCGACCGATGCCGCTCCACTTGTAGCCACCAAAGGGCATGTCGACGCCGTGCGCGGCACCGCCGTTGATCGAGAGCACGCCGGCCCGGATCCGGCGAGCAGCCGCCTGCGCGCGCTCGATTGATCCGGAGTAGACGCTGCCCACGAGGCCGTACCGGCTCTCGTTCGCGATCCGGACGGCGTCGTCGTCCCCGTCGTGCGCGATGAGGACGAGCACGGGCCCGAAGATCTCCTCCTGGGCAATCGCCATCTTGTTGTCGACATTGATGAAGAGCGTCGGCTCGACGTAGTAGCCCTTGGGGAACTGCTTGGGCCGCCCGCCGCCGAGGGCGAGCTTCGCACCCTCGCTGATGCCCTTCTCGACGAAGCCCAGGATCCGATCCCGCTGCTTCGCGGAGATCACGGGACCCATCATCACGTCGGGTCGCTGCGGATCGCCGTACGGAGCCATCTTCAGGACGCCCACCAGCTTCTCCGCGATCTCCTGGTAGCGGGCGCGCGGCACCACCATGCGCGTCGGGATTCCGCATCCCTGCCCGGCGTGGAAGCACACGGCGAGCCCCGACATGACGGCGCCGTCGACGTGGGCATCGTCGAGAAAGATGTTCGCCGACTTTCCGCCGAGCTCCAGGAAGGTGCGCTTGAGCGTGGCCGCTCCCTTCTCCATGATGCGCTGTCCGACCGCGGTCGAGCCGGTAAACGAGATCATGTCGACGTCCGCCGAGAGCGTCAGATCCTCACCGAGCAAAGGATCCGAGGAGGTGACGATGTTCACCACGCCGGGGGGGAAGTCGGTCTTCTCCGCGATGAGCCGACCGAGGAACGTCGCGTTCCACGGCGTGTCAGGAGCGGGCTTGAGCACCACCGTATTGCCGGTCGCGAGCGCCTGGCCGAGCTTATTGATCGTGACTTCGAACGGAAAGTTCCAGGGTACGATCGCGCCGACGACGCCGACGGCCTCTTTCCAGATGCGGCGAGCATTGGGTTCGCCCTGGCTGCCCTTGACCTCGGGCATCTCGGTTTCCCAGGCGAACTTGTCCATCATCTCGATCGGGTAGAGAAGAGAGCTGGCGAGTGGCGTGTCGAGCTGATGACGAAGGGTCGTCATGCGAGGACAACCGGCCTCCAGGATGAGCTGCTCTCGGAGCTCCTCGCGCTCCGCTTCCAGCGCCTTCTGGAGCTGGGTCAAGCAGTGCTTGCGGAGTTCGCGGTTCGTGGACCAATCCGTCTTGTCGAAGGCTCGCCTGGCTGCCGCGATGGCGCGGCTCATTTCCTTGTGGGAGCCGTCGGCCACCTCGCCCAGCTTCTCCTCGGTGGCTGGGTTGACGTTGGCGAAGGTCGCCCCACTCTCCGCGGGCACGAGCTTGCCGTCGATCAGCATCCGGATTTCCGGCTTGACGGAGAGCGCTGCCGCGTTGGCTGCGTCGGTTCGAGGGACGCTCGCCCCCCCGATCGCACCGCCTACGCCGCGGAGGAAGTTCACCGTCATCTTCGCGGACGGGAACGATTCGGCGATCGCGGAGCTCACGAACCCCACGTCCGTGATCAGAGTGATGCCACTGATGACCGCGGCGGCCTCACTGCACAAGAAGACGAGCGGCCATGCCTGCTCGAGGGACGTCGATACCTCGACGTTCGCCTCCTTCCGATAGTCGGCGCCGAAGCCCAGCCACCGATCGGCATTCGCTCGAGCCAAAGGCGTGTCGGTTGGACCAGGCAGGGTCGCATTGATACGCACGCCGCGCTTGAGAAATGGCAGCGCCATTCGAGCGACGTAGGCGCAGATGGCCTGCTTGCTCCACATGTAGTCGGCCTTGCCGTGCTCCTTCGCCCACGCCGCCGCGGCGTCGAAGTCCTCGATCTTCAAGTACTCCGTCAGCAACGGCAGGTTCGCCTCCCAGCCCATGCCCGCCGCCGAGGAGATGAATCCGATCGACGATCCCCTAGGGAGCATGTCGGCCGCGAACATGCGGTCGATCATGTAGCGATGCCCGATGAAGTTGATCCGCTCGATGCCGGGCGTGCCGTCGGCAACGCCAGCACAGCTGAACAGGGCGTCGACTTTGCCGCCGCATTCCACCAGCGTCTTGTCGATGGACCCCTTGTCGGCGAGATCGATCGCGATGGCCCTCACGCCCTTGACCGTGACCTTCGCGCGGTCCATCACCACGACTTCGGCGCCCGCGTCTCGAACGAGCTCGGCCACCGCGGCGCCCATACCGGTCGCCCCGCCGACGACGACGGCACGCTTGTTTCGGTAACTGAATGCATCGAAGAGCGTCATCTTGAATTCTCCCGGGTCCGAGCCAGGCCCCATATTCGCGGCGCGAAATCTCGAACACGTTTTGCGTCACGGGGTGAGGACCGGGAGGCGTTCCCAGCCGCGAACCGTCGAGGTATGCGCCTGGACGGCGTGCTCCCAATCGACCTGCCATTCCGTGAAGCGCTTCAACACTTCCTCGAGGGCGACGCGCGCCTCGAGGCGCGCCAATGAGGCGCCCAGACAAAAGTGAACGCCGTATCCGAATGCAACGTGCCGCTCGATCTGCCGGTGAACGTCGAAACGGTCGGCATCCGGAAAGCGACGTTCGTCGCGGTTGGCAGCCGCGGTCAGGAGCAGCAAGACACTGCCAGCCTTCACGGGCTGCCCGTAATGCTCGGCGTCGTCCGTGACGTAGCGCGCCTGCACCGGCGAGGGGGACTCGTAGCGTAGAAGCTCCTCGATGGCATTCGAAATGAGGCGCGGATTCTTGACGAGGTCACGGCGCTGGTCGGGATGCTCGGCCAGAAGCTTGCCGGCCCATCCGATGAGTCGCGTCGTCGTCTCGTTGCCGGCTGCAGCCAGCAGGTTCACGTATCCGAGGACTTCGTCCCGGCTCAGGCGTCGTCGTTTGCCGTCGACGTCGTTGAACTCCGCCGTGAGCAGCTCGGTCATGATGTCATCGGACGGATTCTTCGCACGCCAGTCGATGTACTCGGCGAAGATTTCACTCTGGCTGCGGGCCGTCTTCGACATGTCCTCCGCCGGAGCGCCGCCTGTCAGCTTGAGCGAGTTCTCGATACGGTCACGAATGGCCTGCTGGTCCGCTTCGGGAATGCCGAGCAACAGGCCGATGGTCCGCATCGGCACAGGGGCACCGACATCCGCGATGAAGTCGAATCCGCCCTTCCCCACGAGCGGGTCGAGGCTGCGGGCGCAGTATTCGCGCACCTTTGGCTCGAGCGCGGCGATCCTTCGGGGCGTAAAGGCGCCCGTGAGCAGCGCTCGATGCAGATCGTGTTGAGGCGGGTCCTCGAAGATGATCGTGCCCGGCGGGGCCTCCACTCCGCCCTTGATGAGCTCGAGCAGCGTGCCCCTCGATGAGCTGTAGCGACGCCAGTCCTTCTGACAGGTCTCGACATCGTCGAAACGGCTCAGGGCGTAGAAGTCGTGCTTCTCGTTGTAGTAAAGCGGCTGCTCGTCCCGGAGGCGCTTCCAGACGGGGTAGGGGTCCTTGTCGATCTCGACGTCATAAGGATCGTAGTAAGGACCGTTGGCGCTGCCGCGGTGCCCGGCGGGCTCCGCGGTCGTGTCGGGGTTCGTCTGCATGCCTATCTCCGCGCTGACGCCGATCAAGAAAGCAACGACTGGATTCAGGAGCGGTCGTCGTCTTGACGCGTTTTCATACCGATGTTACGAATTATGACGTCGTGTCACAAATGGCCGATTATGGAAAGCGATTGAGGAGGGCACCGTGAAGACGCTGCGAGTCATTGTTGACTACGACCTGTGTGAAGCGAACGCGCACTGCATGCGGGCTGTGCCCGAGGTGTTCAAACTCGACAACGACGACAAGCTGCACCTGCTGCAGGAAAAGCCCCCGGAGTCGCTCTGGGCGAGCGTCGAAAAGGCGGTGCGGTTGTGCCCCAAGGGAGCGCTGTCGTTGGAACGCATTTCGTGAGCGACCTTCCGTGAGCTTGCACGATTCGGCAGCGTCCCGAGCGGCAATCTGCTGACCGTTTAGGCCATGCGGTCCGATGCGCCGAGCTCCGATGCTCGGAGCCAACGACGCAGTGCGGTGGGGCGCGGCAGCTTGAGCTTGGCCTTAGGGTCGGCGAAAGATCCGCCCCGATGCCTATGCACCCGGGGCGCTCGACGCTCATGCTCTGACGTCGACGACCACCCGGCCGCGGATTTTTCCGTCGAGAAGCCGGGAGGCCGCGGGAATCGCTTCAGCGAGGGGAATGTCCTGGGCGATCGTGTTCAGGAGCGAGCGATCGAGATGCTTCGCCAGGCGTCGCCAGGCCGAAAGCCGTCGTTCCTTCGGCGCCATCACGCTATCGATCCCGATCAGCGTCACGCCGCGCAGGATGAACGGCGCCACGGCGCCGGGGAAGTCCATACCTTGTGCCAGCCCGCAGGCCGCAACGAGGCCGCAGTATTTCGTCTGGGCGCATGCGTTGACGAGCGTGTGGCTACCGACCGAGTCGACCGCCGCGGCCCAACGCTCCTTCTGCAACGGCTTGCCGGGGCCGCTGAGCTCGTTGCGGGCGATCACCGATGCCGCGCCAAGTTGCTTCAGGTATTCGGCTTCCGACGCCTTCCCGGTCGACCCGACGACGGCGAAGCCAGCGAGCGCGAGCAGGGCCACCGCCACGCTGCCAACACCACCCGTGGCGCCAGTGACGAGGACCTCTCCGTCGGACGGCTTCAGGCCATGCGCGATGAGCGCCTCGACGCACAGGCTCGCCGTGTAGCCCGCCGTGCCGATGGCCATGGCGTCCCTCTCATCGAGCGGAGCGGGGAGCGGGATGAGCCACTCGCCTTTGACGCGCGCCTTCTGCGCCAGGCCGCCCCAGTGCTTCTCACCGACGCCCCAGCCGTTGAGGACCACGCGGTCGCCTTTCTTGTAGTCCGCGTGCGCGCTTTCGGTCACGACCCCGGCAAGGTCGATGCCAGGAACCATCGGGAAACTGCGAACGACGGGCGCCTTCCCGGTGATGGCGAGACCGTCCTTGTAGTTCAACGTCGAGTAGACGACGTCGACGGTGACATCCCCTTCGGGAAGGGACGCCTCGTCGAGGCGGGAAATGTCGACACTTTGACCGGCGTCGTTCTTGCGGATCACGACTGCAGAAAACATCGTTGGCTCCTCACGTGGTTGGTTCGGGGGTCCCCTCTGCCGTCATTGCGGGCGAGAGATTGCCTCCTGCATCTCGTTCGAATGCCCGTCGCGCGGCGGCGCGGTCGGCTTTGAGCGACGGCGTCCGGGGAAGGTCGTCGACGAAGTGCCAAGCCACGGGGACATGGGTTGCGTAGAGCCGGTCGCGCAAGTGCTGCTCGAGATCGGCCGGTGTGGGCCGTGGCGCCCCGCGTCGGATCGCAACGAGGGCCGCGGGTACTTGTCCCAGGCGAACGTCGGGCAAGCCGACGACGAGCGCGCCAGATACGCAAGGATGCTCGATCAGAGCCCGCTCGATGGTCTCCGGGAGCAACTTGAAGCCCCCCCGTATGATGGCGCCGTCCGCACGTCCTTTGTGGAAGAGGAAGCCATCGCCATCAAGCACGGCGAAATCCGAGGTACGGAGCCAGTCGGGTCCCATGCGCGGCACGAGGACCTCGAGAACCCCTTCCTGACCAGGCGGCAACGTCTCGCCCGTATCGGCATCGACGACGCGGAGCCGAGCGCCGGCGAGCGGACGCCCGACGCTGCCAAATTTCCTTTCGCCCCACTCGGCGTGCAGCTCGAGAGTCATCGACGTGACGGGCCCGCCGAACTCCGTCGCGCCGTACGATTGGAGGACCGGGATCTTGTAGCGCGCCTCGAAGGTGCGCTGGACGCTCGGCTCCAGCGGCGCTGCGCCGGTCGCAATGCTGCGCACTCCGGCCAGCTCCTCCGGCGGGACACCCGCGTCGAGCACCATCTGCACGCCGGCGGGCGGTAGGCTCGCGCGCTCGGGCCGATATCGGCGGATGTGATCGCGCCAGGCGTCCACGCTGAAGCGCTCGACGAGCATCATGGAGTGCCCGAGCAGCAGGGTCGGCAAGACGGTGTAGATGCCGCTGATGTTGGCCAGCGGATAGTATAGAAACGCGGGCGGCCTTCGCGAATAGTCCTCGGCGAGCGCCCGGTAGTTCTTGTTTCCCCCGACGATATGGCGGGCCACCATGTCGTACGCGAGTGCGAACCGCTTGGGTGCCCCCGTCGTGCCGCTCGTGAGGATCTCGATCTGCGGTGGCGACGGCGGGCCCGACGGCTGGCTGCGCCGCGCGCGCTCCAGGCCGGCGACCAGCTTCGCATTCATTTCCGTCAGCGCGATCCCCACCGCTCCGTGAGCGCGCAACGTCGAGCAGACTTCCGGCGAGAAGTCCACGGCGTCGGCCACCATGACAGCGGGAGCGAGACTCTCGAGTTCGCCCGCGAGAGCACCCGGAGCCTGAAAGGCGTACGCCATCCGGACGGTACGCGCCTGCGCGAGCATCCCCAGAAACGCCGCGGCCGCCGAGGGACGGTTGCGAGGGACGAATACGACGGGGGCCGACCCAGAGAGCCCGCTCTCTTCCAGGAGCGCTCGCAGGAGGTTCGCCACCGCACGGAGCTGCCCCCAGCGCGACCACGTTCCCTTGTACTCGATGGCCTGTTGAGCGGGATCCCGAGAAAGGGACTGCTCGCACATCTGCTCCAGCGGGAAGCCCTCCGAGATCGTTGCTCCGCCGGTCGGTTCCATTTTGACTTTGACGTCAGAACCAGTAGGCTCCGATTAGAGCGATGTCAAGCCTTGCCCCCACGTCGCTTGAGACCGAGTCGCGCGATCGCGCGGCCAAGCGCGTAGTCCTCGTCACGGGCGCGAGCTCGGGGATTGGCGAGGGCATCGCTCGCCGCTTCGCGGAAGGGTCGTACCGCGTCCTCGCGGTCGCGAGACGCAGAGAGAATCTCGAGCGGCTTGCCAGCGACCTAGCAAGCATCACACAAGTCGAGGTCGTGGCGGTGGACGTCACGGACCGAGAGGCCGCAGAGCGCGCGGTGGGCGCTGCCGTGAAAGCGTTTGGACGCTTGGACTGTCTGGTCAACAACGCGGGGATCGGCCTGTGGGGGCGCGTAGGCGAAACCGACGACCGAATGCTCGACGAAGTCATCGACACGAGCCTCAAGGCGCCGTTCCGGTTCGCTCGAGCCGCTCTTGCCGTCATGCGTCCAGGTTCCTCGATCATCAACGTCGGCTCTACGTTCGGACTCGTCGGTGGCTTGAAAGCGGGCGCTTATAGTGCGGCCAAGGCGGGATTGATCGGCCTCACGCAGGCCATTGCCGTGGACTACGGTGCGAAGGGAATTCGCGCAAATCTGGTCGCACCCGGCGTCATCAAGACGGAAATGACCGAAGGTGCCTGGGGAGCCGAATGGTTTCGGCGCACCAATCAAGAAGTGACGCCGCTGGATCGCGACGGCAAAGTCGAGGATGTGGCCAACCTCGTCTTTTTTCTCGCGTCGTCGG
>ODAK010001832.1_pt1 | contig 22754 bp, 19 predicted proteins | sample 1539591 | NCBI WGS metagenome assembly ODAK01 (sample SAMEA3539303, study PRJEB22396) | soil metagenome | biome: tundra; feature: field; material: soil | place: USA | collected 2010-05 | depth 0.15 m | reverse complement strand
CGCTGTGTTATGGTGGATCGTTCCAGAACACATCACGGAGTTTCAACGTGAGCAACAAAGGGCAGCTCTTACAAGACCCCTTCCTGAACCTGCTGCGCAAGGAGCATGTTCCGGTTTCGATCTATCTCGTCAATGGGATCAAGCTGCAGGGGCATATCGAGTCTTTCGATCAGTACGTCGTCCTGCTGCGCAACACCGTCACGCAAATGGTCTACAAGCACGCGATCTCGACCGTCGTGCCGGGCCGGGCGGTGAATTTCCAGGCCGCACCGGAATCCGTCGAGCAATCTTGACGCGCCGCTTCACCCGCGCGCGGGCGGCGTCTTGAGCGCCGGGTCGGTCGCTCCCGGCGCACCGGCGCGCGCCATCCTGGTCGGTGTCGATTTCGGCGGCAAGGCGTTCTTCGATGCCTCGCTCGACGAGCTGGCGCTGCTCGCCGAATCGGCCGGCGACGTCGCGGTCGCGCGCGTCGTCGCGAGGCGCAAGGCCCCCGATCCGGCCTTCTTCGTCGGCTCGGGCAAGGCCGACGAGTTGAAGGAACTCGTGCAGCTGCACCAAGCCGAAGCCGTCGTCTTCGACCAGGCGCTCTCGCCGGCGCAGCAGCGCAATCTGGAGCGCCACCTCGGTGTCGCCGTTGCCGACCGGACCATGCTCATCCTCGAGATTTTCGGCGAGCGCGCGCGCAGCCACGAAGGCAAGCTCCAGGTCGAGCTGGCCCGTCTGCAGTACCTGTCAACCCGGCTGGTGCGGCGTTGGAGCCACCTCGAGCGGCAGCGCGGCGGCATCGGCAACCGCGGTGGCCCCGGCGAAGCGCAGATCGAACTCGACCGGCGCATGATCGGCGAGCGCATCAAGAGCATCAAGAAGCAGCTCGAGAAGGTCAAGCGGCAGCGGCACACGCAGCGCCGCGCACGCGAGCGCAACGAGACATTTCGCATTTCGCTGGTCGGCTACACCAATGCCGGCAAGTCGAGTCTCTTCAATGCGCTCGTCAACGCCGAGGCCTATGCGGCCGACCAGTTGTTCGCGACGCTCGACACGACGACGCGCCAGCTGCATCTGGAGGGCATCGGCCGCGGCGTGGCGCTCTCGGACACGGTCGGTTTCATCCGCGACTTGCCGCACACCCTCATCGAGGCTTTCCGGGCGACTTTGCAGGAGGCCGCCGATGCGGATCTTCTGCTCCACGTCGTCGACGGGGCGAGCCCCGAACTGGCTGAGCAGATCGTCGAAGTCGAGCGCGTGCTCGGCGAGATCGGTGCGGCCAGCGTGGCGCAGATCGTCGTCTTCAACAAGCTCGATCGCCTGACCGATACGGAGCGCCCGCGCAACCTGGTCGACAGCATCGAGCTGGTCGGCGGTCGGCGCGTGCCGCGCGTTTTCGCAAGCGCCCGAACCGGCGAGGGTCTCGAGGCGCTGCGCCTTCGGATTGCCGAATCGATTCTTTGCGGCTCGTCGGCCTCGCCGGACTTGAATGCCGGGCCGGCGGCCGCAGATGAAAATCTCGGCGCAGGGCCGGCCACGCTTGGCGACGGGGAAGGCGAGGACCTTCGCGACGGCACCTATCATTCGCTCGCCTGAAGAGCTGCTCCGATCGAGCGGCCCCGGACCACAAGAGTCTTCATGACCCCACCCTCGTCCCCGACCGATTCCGCGTTGCCGAGCCGCTGGTCCGATTTCCGGCGGGCGGCGCGTGCGTTCGGCGCGACGCTTTTCGCACGGATGTTCGGCCGGGCCGGACGCATCGACCGCACCGATCCGCTCCTGGCGCAGAGCGGCGGCGGCCGCGGCGACGGGCCGCCCGACCTCGACGAGCTCTGGCGCGACTTCAATCGCAAGCTGAGTGGCTTGTTCGGGGGCCGCGGCGGAGGCCCCCGCGGTGGCAACGGCGCTGGCGACCCGAACGGCGGTCCGAGCTTCCAGCCGAACCTGAAGAGCGCCGGCGTCGGCGCGGCGCTGATCGGCGGGGTTGTCGTCATCATCTGGCTGCTCAGCGGTTTCTTCATCGTCCAGGAAGGGCAGCAGTCCGTCGTTACCTCGTTCGGACGCTACAGCCACACGGTCGACGCCGGCATCCAGTGGCGCTTTCCGTATCCCTTCCAGGCGAACGAGACCGTGAGCGTGACGCAGCTTCGCACCAAGGACATCGGCCGCAACTCGGTCAGCCAGGCGACCGGACTGCGCGACTCGTCGATGCTGACGCAGGACGAGAACATCATCGACATCCGCTTTACCGTGCAGTACCGGATCAAGAACGCGCGCGAATTCCTGTTTGAGAACCGCGATCCCGAGGACGCGGTGACGCTGGCCGCCGAATCGGCGGTGCGCGAGATCGTCGGCCGCAGCAAGATCGATTCGGTGCTGTACGAGCAGCGCGACGCGATCTCCTCCGATCTCGCTCGCTCGGTCCAATCGCAGCTCGATCGCCTGAAGGCGGGCATCGTCGTCGTCAATGTCAATGTGCAGAGCGTGCAGCCCCCCGAGCAGGTGCAGGCCGCGTTCGAGGACACGCTCAAGGCCGGCCAGGACGGCGACCGCCTGAAGAAGGAGGCCCTCGCCTATGCGAGCGCCGAGATTCCGAAGGCGCAGGGCACGGCGTCGCGCCTGCGTCAGGAGTCCGAAGGCTACAAGGCGCGCGTCGTCGATCAGGCCGAAGGCGACGCCGATCGATTCGCGCGGCAACTCGCCGAGTACCAGAAGGCGCCGCAGGTGACGCGCGACCGGCTCTACATCGACACCATGCAGCAGGTCTATTCGAATGTCACCAAGGTCATGATCGACGCGCGCAGCAACGTCAGCCTGCTTTCCCTGCCCCTCGACAAGCTTCTGCAACAGGCGGCCGCCGGCTCGGCGCCCGCCGCCTTGCCGGCGACACCGCCCGCCGCGACCTCGGGCGATACCGCACCGGCCTCGGGAACGGTCGACGTGCGCTCGCGCGAAGGCGGGCGCAGTCGCGACCGCGAGACCCGCTAGGAAGCACCGCCATGAATCGCCTCGGCTTCGTCATCGGCGGCTTGCTGCTCGTTCTCATGATCGCGTCGTCGACGCTCTTCATCGTCGACCAGCGCCAGGTTGCCGTCATCTACGAGTTCGGCCAGATCAAGGAAGTGATCACCGAGCCCGGCCTCAAGGTCAAGCTGCCGCCGCCGTTCCAGAACGTGGGCTTTCTCGACCGCCGCATCCAGACCCTCGACAGCCCGGAGACGCGACCGATCTTCACCGCGGAGAAGAAGAGCCTCGTCATCGACTGGCTCGTCAAGTGGCGCGTCGACGATCCGCGCCAGTTCATCCGCAACAACGGCGTCGACATCCGCAACCTCGAGGCGCGCCTGTCGCCGATCGTGCACGCCGCCTTCAACGAGGAAGTGACCAAGCGCACCGTCGGCGAAGTGCTGTCGAGCGCGCGCGACAAGGTGATGCTCGACGTGCGCAACCGGCTCGCCGACGACGCCAAGTCCTTCGGCATCGAGATCCTCGACGTGCGCATCAAGCGCGTCGACTTCGTCGCCAACATTACCGAGTCGATCTACAGCCGGATGCGCTCGGAGCGACAGCAGGTGGCCAACGAGTTGCGTGCGACGGGTGCGGCCGAAGGCGAGAAGATCCGCGCCGACGCTGACCGGCAGCGCGAGGTGATCGTCGCCGAGGCCTATCGCGACGCGCAGAAGGTCAAGGGCGACGGCGATGCGAAGGCGTCGGCGATCTTTGCCGATTCGTTCGGCAAGGATCCGCAGTTCGCGCAGTTCTATCGCAGCCTCGAGGCCTACCGCGCGAGCTTTCGCAGCAAGAGCGATCTGATGATCGTCGACCCGAGCAGCGATTTCTTCAAGACGATGCGCGGCCCTTCAGCCGCGTCTGCGGTATCGGCCAGGAAGTAGCCGTTGGCCGAAGTCGGTTTCTGGGACATCGCCATGAGCGCCTGTGCGCTGATGCTCGTCGCCGAAGGCCTGCTGCCCTTTCTCAGCCCATCATCGTGGCGGCGCATTTTCGAAAAAGCGACGCAAATGAGCGACGGACAGATCCGCTTTCTCGGCCTGACGAGCATGCTCGCCGGCATCGTGATGCTCTGCGTCTTCTGGTCCTGACATGCGGCTCGATGGTGCCTTGCGTCCAGCGACGCCGTGCTGCCCGCAGAGGGCGTGCGACCGGCTTGGGAGCGGCCCGGCGCCTGCCGGCCGGCCCGTACAATTCGCGTTTTAATAAGCGGCGCTTTCGCATGTCCTCTGCCTGGCTCTTGCCGGAGCACATTGCCGACGTCCTGCCCGCCCGGGCGCGCCAGGTCGAGACGCTGCGCCGCGGCTTGCTCGACGCGGCAGAAAGCTTCGGCTTCGAGCTCGTCATCCCCCCGATGCTCGAGCACATCGAGTCGCTGCTTTCGGGCACCGGCCACGCCCTCGATCTGCAAACCTTCAAGCTCGTCGACCAACTGAGCGGCCGCACGCTCGGCATCCGTGCCGACAGTACGCCGCAGGTCGCGCGCATCGACGCGCACCTGCTCAACCGAAAGGGCGTGGCCCGCCTGTGCTATTGCGGGCCGGTCCTGCACACGCGCGCATCAGGCAGCGGTTCGACGCGCGAGCCGCTGCAGTTCGGCGCCGAGATCTACGGCCACGCCGGGCTCGAGGCCGACCTTGAGATCATCGACCTGGCGCTGCAATGCCTCGCTGTCGCCGGGCTGGGCAGCGTCGTCCTCGATCTTGCCGACGCGCGCATCGTGCGGGCCGTGCTCGCCGGAGTGCCCGTCGACGTCGCCCGCCTCGAGGCCGTGCACGCCGCGCTCGCCGCCAAAGACGCCGCCGAACTGCGCGCCGTGGCGCGAGATTTCCCGGCCGAGGCAAAGCACGGGCTCGAAGCGCTGGTCACGCTGTACGGCGATGCGACGGTGCTCGACGCAGCGCGCACCGCCTTGCCCGAGCGCGCGGCCATCACGGCGGCCCTCGGCGAACTGAAGCAGCTCGCCGACGACGCGAAGAAATCCCATCCCGGCGTCCGCGTCGGCTTCGATCTCGCCGATTCGAGCGGCTACGCGTACTACAGCGGCGCGCGCTTCGCGGTCTATGCCGAAGGCGCGAGCGACGCGGTGGCGCGCGGCGGCCGTTACGACGAGGTCGGCGCCATCTTCGGCCGGACGCGTCCGGCAGTCGGCTTCGGCCTCGACGTCAAGGAGCTTGCCCTGATCGCGCCCGCTACGGCGCCGCAGACGGCGATCCGTGCGCCGTGGGCGGACGACGCCGGACTTCGCGAAGCCGTCAACGCATTGCGTGCCCGCGGCGAGATCGTCGTGCGTCAATGGCCTGGCGACGCTGGCGACGAAACCGGCTTCAGGTTCGACCGGTCGCTCATCGCCAATCGCGGCCGCTGGACGGTCCAGGAACGCTGATGTCGAGCGCACCCCGAGCTCGATCCCGTGTGCAGCAGGACGTGCGAATGAATATGACCTCCGGCCGCAACGTCGTCGTCGTCGGCACCCAGTGGGGCGACGAAGGCAAGGGTAAGGTCGTCGACTGGCTGACTGACCATGCGCAGGCCGTCGTCCGCTTCCAGGGTGGACACAACGCCGGGCATACGCTCGTCATCGGCGGCGTCAAGACGGCGCTGCAGCTCATTCCTTCGGGCGTCATGCGCGAGGGCGTGGCCTGTTTCATCGGCAACGGCGTCGTCGTCGATCCCGAGCACCTGCTCGGCGAGATCGCGCGGCTCGAAGCGATCGGCCTTGACGTCCGCTCGCGCCTGCTCGTCAGCGAATCGTGTCCGCTCATCCTGCCGTTCCACGTCGAAGTCGACAAGGCGCGCGAGCGGCTGCGCGAAGCCAGTGGCGCCGGCAAGCTCGGCACCACAGGCAAGGGCATAGGGCCGGCCTACGAAGACAAGGTCGCGCGCCGCGCCTTGCGCGTGCAGGACCTGAAGCATCCCGCGCGCTTCGCCGCGAAGCTGCGCGAACTCCTGGCCCTGCACAACTTCGTGCTGGTCGGCCAGCTCCAGGCCGAGGCACTCGAGTTCGAGCCGATCTTCGAGATGGCGATGCGCGCCGGCGAACAGCTGCAGCCGATGCTCGGCGACGTCGGCTATGCGCTCCACAAGCTGAACCAGGCCGGCGCGCACATCCTTTTCGAAGGCGCACAGGGCACGTTGCTCGACATCGATCACGGCACGTACCCGTACGTCACGTCGAGCAATTGCGTAGCCGGCAACGCGGCTGCCGGCTCGGGCGTGGGGCCCGATCAGTTGCACTACATCCTCGGCATCACGAAGGCGTACACCACGCGTGTCGGCGCCGGGCCGTTCCCGACCGAGCTGCCGATCGACGAGCCGGGAACGATCGGGCACCATCTTTCCAGCGTCGGCCAGGAGCGCGGCACGGTGACGGGGCGGGCGCGGCGCTGCGGCTGGCTCGACGCGGCGCTACTCAAGCGCTCGATGATCATCAACGGTATCTCGGGCCTGTGCATCACCAAGCTCGACGTGCTCGATGGCCTCGAGGAGATCAAGGTCTGCGTCGGCTACGAGCTGCGCGGCAAGCAGCACGACATCCTGCCGCTCGATGCCGACGACATCGTCGCCTGCGTGCCCATCTACGAATCGTTTCCGGGTTGGACCGAAAGCACGTTCGGTGCGACGCAGTGGAGCGCGCTGCCGCTGAACGCGCGCCTCTATTTGCAGCGCGTCGAGGCCTTCATCGGCGCTCCGGTCGACATGGTCTCCACCGGCCCCGACCGCGAGCACACGATCCTGCTGCGCCATCCATATCAGCCCGGGACGGCGGCGCCGCGCCGGCTGGCCGCGTAGGGGCTGCAGCGCACCGGCGCGAGCCCCTCCATAGCGCCAACAGGCCCTCACCCCCTCCCCATTCGCCGAGGACGCATGCTGACCGACGACGGCAAACACCTCTACGTCTCCTGGGACGAGTACCACATGCTCATCGAGCGGCTGGCACTCAAGATCCACGCTACGGGGTGGGAGTTCGACCAGATCCTCTGCCTGGCACGCGGCGGCATGCGGCCCGGCGACGTGCTCTCACGGGTCTTCGACAAGCCGCTCGCCATCATGGCGACGAGCTCCTACCGCGCCGAGGCGGGCACGATCCAAGGGCGCCTGGACATGGCCAAGTACATCACCCTGCCCAAGGGAGAGCTCGCCGGCCGGGTACTGCTTGTCGACGACCTTGCCGACTCGGGCATCACCTTGCGCGCCGTCGTCGACCGCCTGCGCGGCATGCCCTCGATCAGCGAGTTGCGCTCGGCCGTGCTCTGGACCAAGGGCGTTTCGACCTACATGCCCGACTACCACGTCGAACTGCTGCCCACCAGCCCGTGGATCCATCAGCCGTTCGAGGAATACGACGACCTTCGCCCCGACGGGCTGGCAAAGAAGTTCGTCATCTGATGCAGGCCGAAGCGCAATTTCGCGCGTCACGCGGCCAGCAAAAAGCCCGCCGGGGCGGGCTTTCATTTCTTCACGCCGAGGGCGCTTCGGGCGATCTCTTCAATCTTGGTGCCCAGGAAGGGACTCGAACCCCCACGGAGTTACCCGCTAGTACCTGAAACTAGTGCGTCTACCAATTCCGCCACCTGGGCCTCTCAGGCAACCACGGACTTTATCATCAAAGCATCAACATCCAAGACCCAAGAAGCCATCGGCAACGAGCTGATGGCTGAAGTCGAGGGCACGGTTTTTGGCCACCGCGACGGCCACGGTTTCGTCGTCCGCGAGGGCGCGCATCCCGACATCTTTCTCTCGCCGCAGGAGATGCGCTCCGTCCTGCACCGCGACCACGTCAAGGTGCGCGTCATCCGCTACGACAAGAAGGGCCGGCCCGAAGGCCGCGTCCTCGAAATCGTAGAACGCAAGAAGGCGCCGATCATCGGCCGCCTGCTGCACGAAAGCGGCATCTGGCTGGTCGCGCCGGAAGACAAGCGCTACGGCCAGGACATCATCGTGCCGCGCAACGCGATCGCTGGTGCGACGGCCGGGCAGGTCGTCGCCATCGAGCTGACGGAGCCGCCCTCGCTGCATTCGCAGCCGCTCGGCCGCGTCACCGAAGTGCTCGGCGAGATCGACGATCCCGGCATGGAGATCGAGATCGCGGTGCGCAAGTACGAAGTACCGCACGTCTTCTCCGATGCCACATTGGCACAGGCTGCGGCGCTGTCCGACACCATCCAGCCTGCCGATCGCGGAGGCCGCGTCGATCTCAGCGACGTCGCCCTCGTCACGATCGACGGCGAAGATGCGCGCGACTTCGATGACGCCGTGTACTGCGAGCCGGCGAAGATCGGGCGCACCAAAATGCCCAACGGCTGGCGGCTCGTCGTCGCCATTGCCGACGTGAGCCACTATGTGAAGCCGGGCGAGCCGCTCGACGCCGATGCCTACGAACGCGCGACCTCGGTCTACTTCCCGCGCCGCGTGATCCCGATGCTCCCCGAGAAGCTGTCGAACGGACTCTGCTCGCTCAACCCCGAGGTCGAGCGGCTGGCCATGGTCTGCGACATGCTCGTCACCAGCGAAGGTGAGATCCACGCCTACCAGTTCTTCCCTGCGGTGATGCGCTCGGCAGCGCGCTTCACCTACGAAGAGGTCGCGGCCATTCTCACCAACACGCGTGGTGTGGAGGCGGCAAAGCGGCAGGCGCTGGTGCCGCATCTGCTCGATCTGCACGACGTCTATCGCGCGCTGCTGAAGGCCCGCCTGAAGCGCGGCGCCATCGACTTCGAGACGACCGAGACGCAAATCATTTGCGACGAGAACGGCCGCATCGAGAAGATCGTGCCGCGGACACGAACCGAAGCACATCGGCTCATCGAGGAAGCGATGCTCGCCGCCAACGTCTGCTCCGCTGACTTCATCGTCCGCGCCAAGCATCCGGCTCTCTACCGCGTTCATGAAGGGCCGACGCCGGAGAAGAAGACGCTGCTGCAGAACTATCTGAAGGCGCTCGGCCTGGGCCTGGCGATCGGTGACGATCCGCAACCGGCCGAGTACCAGGCAATCGCGCTGGCGACCAAGGACCGGCCCGACGCGGCGCAGATTCACTCGATGCTGCTGCGCTCGATGCAGCAGGCGATCTACACCGGAACGAACAGCGGTCACTTCGGCCTCGCGTACGAGGCCTACACGCACTTCACGAGCCCGATCCGGCGCTATCCCGATCTGCTCGTCCATCGCGTGATCAAGGCCTTGCTCGAAGGGCGGCGCTACAAGCTGACCAACAAGGCGCACGACCCGGCGACGAACACGACGAAGCACGCCAAGTCTTCGAAATCGACGAAGGCGAAATTGCCGCTGGCCCCGGTGCTCGTGCCCGGCGGCGAGCCCGAGGCATGGGAAGTTGCCGGTGCGCACTGCAGCGCGAACGAGAGGCGCGCCGATGAAGCATCGCGCGACGTCGAGGCGTGGCTCAAATGTCGATACATGCGCGAGCACCTCGGCGAGGAATACGGCGGCACGGTGAGCGCGGTGACGAGCTTCGGCCTGTTCGTGACGCTCGACGGCTTGCACGTCGACGGCCTGGTCCACGTCACCGAGCTCGGCGGCGAGTACTTTCGTTTCGACGAGATCAAGCAGGAGCTGCGCGGCGAGCGCACCGGCGTTCGCTATGTCGTCGGCACGCGCGTCCGGATCCAGGTGAGCCGCGTCGATCTCGATGGCCGCAAGATCGATTTTCGACTGGTGCGCGACAGCGACGACGCGACCCTCCCGCGGACGCGCCGCGAGAAGGCGCCTGCGACCGGCAACGGCGACACGACGACCAGCGAGATCGTCGCCCTGAAGCAGGCCGATCGCGCCGTCAAGGCTGCAGCTAAGGCCAAGGCACGAGCGCGTTCGGGCTCGCAGCTGCGCCCGTCGCGGGCCGGCAAGTCGGCCGCGCGCAAGGGCAGCGAGCGCGCGGCGCCGCGCGGTGCGAGCCGGCGCTGATCCATACCCGTTCACCAAAGAAGAAAGCCGGGGCGATGTCGATTCGATTCGATGGAAGAGTGGCGATCGTCACGGGCGCGGGCGGCGGCCTCGGCCGGCAGCACGCACTGGCGCTTGCGGCGCACGGTGCCAAGGTCGTTGTCAACGATCTCGGTGGCAGCATCGACGGCAAGGGCGGCGCGCAAGCGGCCGCGCAGGCGGTCGCCGAAGAGATCCGCGCTGCCGGGGGCCAGGCAATCGCCAGCGGCGCGTCGGTCACCGATTTCGCCGCCGTCGAGGCGATGGTCGCCGCGGCCGTGAAGGAATGGGGCCGCGTCGACATCCTCGTCAACAACGCCGGCATCCTGCGCGACAAGAGCTTCGCCAAGATGGACGTCGCCGATTTCCGCCTTGTGATGGACGTGCACCTCATGGGCGCCGTGCATTGCACGAAGGCGGTGTGGGACATCATGCGCGAGCGCAACTACGGGCGCATCGTCATGACGACCTCGTCATCCGGCCTGTATGGCAATTTCGGCCAGGCCAATTACGGCGCCGCGAAGATGGCGCTGGTCGGCCTGATGCAGACGCTCTCGATCGAGGGCGCCAGGCACGACATCCGCGTCAACTGCCTCGCGCCGACGGCGGCGACACGGATGACCGAAAACCTCCTGCCTCCAGCGCTGCTGAAGCTGCTCGAGCCCGAGGCCGTGACGCCCGGGCTCATCGCGCTCGTCGCGGAAGACGCGCCAACGCGCACCATCCTGTGTGCCGGCGCTGGAGCCTTCGAGCGCGCCCACGTGACGCTGACGAAGGGCGTCCACGTGGGCCATCCGGCCGACGCTGCGGAACAGATCGCGGCACACTGGGACGCGATCTCGGACCGTGAGGGCGAGACTATTCCCGAGAGCGGCGGCGCGCAGGGAATGCTCGAGATCGGCAAGGCGATGCTCGCCCACGGCCAGGTACCCTAGGCCTAGGCGCCGATGACGCCGCGTGATTGCCGGTAAAGAGCTTCGACGAGATCGCCCGCGCGCAGCGCCCCGGGCCGCTCGGGTTCCGCGGCGGCGCCATGCTCGATGACGCCACGCGTCGCGACGTCGAAGGCCTGCGCATCCGGCAGCCAGCGGCCGCCGATCCAGCCGGCCAGCACGTCGCCGGTTCCGGCGGTCGCCAGCGCGGCGTTGCCGGTGGCGTTGATGCGCGGTCGATCGCCCGGCGCGGCGATGACGCTGCCCGAGCCTTTGAGGACGACGACGGCGGCGTAGCGCTCGGCCATTTCGACGGCGGCGGCCAGGCGGTCGGCCTGAATCTGGTCGGCCGACCGGCCAAGCAAACGCGCGGCCTCGAGCGGGTGCGGAGTCAAGATCGTCTGCAGCGACCGCGCGGCGCGCGCCGAAGTCATCGCCTGCAGTGCCGTATCGGCGGCGATCGCGTTGAGCGCGTCAGCATCGAGCACGAGGCGAGGCGCGACCGACAGCAAACGCGGCAGCGCCGCGCGCACGGCCTCGCCACCGCCGCATCCGCATACCACCGTGCTCGCGCGCAAGGCCTCGACCGGACCCTGCCACCAGGCGTTGCGAAACATCAGCTCGGGGCGGAGCGGATCGAAGGCGGCCGACGCGTCATCGGCGTCGAGCAGATCGACGAAGACGCGGCCCGCGCCTGCGGCGTGCGCCGCACTCCCGGCGAGAATCGCAGCCCCGGTCATGCCGGCTGCCCCACCGACGACTGCGACGTCGCCGAAGCTTCCCTTGTGCTGCGCCTGTCGCCTCTTGTCGCTTCGACGATGCATGTCGCCACGCCCGACGAGCCAGGCGTTCGCGCTTTCGCCGGAGATGTCGACACCGAGCGTATCGAGCCAAACACGACCGGCGTAGTCGCGCCCTTGCGAAGTGAACAGCCCGGACTTGAGCGTCAGGAGCGAGAGCGTGTCGCCGGCGACGACGCAAGCGCGGCCGAACGGCTGGCCGCGGTCGACGTCGAGGCCCGACGGCGTATCGACGGCGAGAACGCCGGCGCCGCGCGCCGCGAGCTTCGCCATCTGCTCGATCGCCGCAGCGATCTCGGCCTGGGGCGCTCGCGAAGCGCCGACGCCGAGGAGGGCGTCGACGATGAAATCGGGCGCCTCGTGCTCTTGCAAGTTCGAGACCGAAGCGACGGCTATGCGGACGCCGGCCTGCGTTGCCCGGGCAAACGCCTGTGCGGCGTCGGCCGGCAGCCGCGCCGGATCGGCGTGCAGCAGCACGGTCGCCTGCCTGCCCATCTCACAAAGCCGCGTCGCCGCCTCGATGCCATCACCGCCGTTATTGCCGGGTCCGGCGAAGACGAGAATGCGCCGTGCGTGCGGCGCAAGCGCGAGCGCGAGCCTTGCCACCGCGTCGCCGGCACACGTCATCAAGGCAAATGGCCCCGCGGCGCCGGTCGCCGCGGCCTCAATGCGCCGTGTACCGGCCACATCGAAGAGTGCTTCTCGAACGATGCCCGAATCGATGCGTCGTATTGAGTTCATCGGGCGCAGCTTGCCACGTCCGCGATCAACCGCGAAGACGCTCGATGCCGAGCCCATCGATGGCGATCGGCGTCGGCCGCCCGGCGACTGCGTCGGCGACGAGCCGCGCGGAGCCGCAGGCCAGCGCCCAGCCGCTGCCGCCATGGCCGAGGTTGAGCCAGACGCCATCGACGCCGCTCGGCCCGAGCACGGGAGGCCCGTCTGGCAGCATCGGCCGCGCGCCCTTCCAGCGCTGCGCCTGGCTGCGCCGCGATACGCCGGGGAACCAGTCGTCGAGAACCTTGTCGAGCGTCGCTTGCGCCGACGCGTCCGAGCGGTCGGCGCGGCCGCCGATCTCGGCGCTGCCGGCGACGCGAACCCGGTTGCCAAGGCGGCTGATCGCGACCTTGTAGCGCTCGTCCATCAAGGCGGCACGCGGCTCGCGATGCAGGTGCTGCTCGTCGTGGCGCAGGGGCGCGGTGACTGAGTAGCCGAACACCGGTTGCAATGGCAGCTTGACGCCGAGCGGACGCAGCAACTCGCGTGAGCCCAGGGCGGCGCAGACGATGACGGCGTCGAAGCGCGCTTCGGTCGCGTCGGCATTGCCGGGCTGCGTGATCGGCCAGTCGCTGGCGTTGACGCGCGAAGGCGCGGGCGGCTGATCGCGCGGATCGATCGGCGTTCTCACTACGACGAGGCCGGGCCTGACCCCGGCGACGATACGTTCGACCTGTGCGTAGAAGCGGAAGCGGACGCCCCGGCGCGCCGCTTCCCGGCGCAGCAGATGGGTGAACTCTCGGCAGTTGCCCACGTCGTCGTCTTTCGAGTAGACGCCGGCGTGCAAGGGCGTCTGCGGATTCAGCCCCGGCTCGACGAGCCGGCAGGCGGCGGCGTCGAGCACCTGCGGCGCGGCGCCGAGCTCGGCAAGCGCGCGAATGCCCGGCTCGGCCATCGCCAGATCGCGCGGCGAGCGAAGGAGGACGAGAACGCCCTCGGCCCGCTCGAAATCGAGATGCAGGCGCTGCGTCAATTCGTGTAGGCGCTCGCGGCTGAAGTGGGCCAGGCGATGCATGCGCGCCCGGTTCGCTCGATAAGTCTGCGGCTCGCACGCTCGCCACCACTGCCACAGCCACCCGAGCGTCGACAGGTCGACGTGCATGCCGATGCGCACCGGCGCGTGCGCGCGCCACAGATGCGAGAGCACCTTGCCCGGCATGCCCGGGGCTGCCCACGGCGAGACGTAGCCTGGCGCGACGAGGCCGGCGTTGGCAAAGCTCGATTCGGCGGCGACCGTGCCGCGCCGCTCGAAGACGGTCACATCGTGACCGTCGGCGCCGAGCTCGTACGCCGTCGTCACGCCGATCACGCCGGCTCCGATGACCGCGACGCGCATCGTCAGCGCCGCGCCGCGTCGTCTCGGGAGGAACGCAGGGCGGCTTCGAGGGCCAGACTTGTGTCGAGGACGCGGTCGTCGTGCAGCGCGGCGTGCCACACCATGAGTCCGGCCGGCAACTCGCGTTCGTGATGGCAAGGCAGGGTGAGGGCGCAGCCGTCGAGCAGGTTGACGAGCGAAGGATTGCGCAGAAGCGCGGCATTGGCGGCGAAGAACGCATCGTCGTCGGCGATGAGCGGTGCCAACTCGGGCGCGACGATCGGGACGGTCGGCGAGAGCAGTGCGTCGAAGCGAACGAGCGCCGCTTCCATGCGCGCGATCCAGCGGTGGCGGGCGGCAAGGAGCTCGATGTAGTCGGCCGCCGTCATCGTTTCGCCGCGGCGGATACGCCGGGCAACGCGCGGGTCATACTCGGCTTCGTGATCGGCGAGCAGGCGCCGGTGCCAGGCCCAGCTCTCGGCCGCAGAGAAACCGCCGGTCGCGTTGATCGCCGTGACTTCACCGAGCAGCGGCAGATCGATCTCCTCGATGTTCGCGCCACCGGCGGACAAGGTCTCGATCGCGCGCGCGAAGGCTCGTGCGACCGTCGCGTCGAGGCCGTCGAGCATCAGTGTTCGCGGCACGGCCAGGCGAAGCGTTTCGAGCGGCTTGCCGGAGCGAACGACGCGGCGATCGGCGAGGATCTCGTGGACGACGACGGCGTCCCGCACCGAGCGCGTCATCGCCGAGACCGTATCGAGCGTCGTCGAAAGCGGCAGTGCGCCTTCGGTCGGCACGAGCCGGGCGGTGCTCTTGAAGCCGACGAGCCCCTGCAACGCTGCCGGGATGCGGATCGAGCCGCCAGTGTCCGAGCCGAGCGCGACCCAGGCCGCGCCCGTCGCCACCGACACTGCGCCGCCCGACGACGAGCCGCCGGGAATTCGCGGCGTCGCGTCGAGGCCAGCGGTCGCCGGATTGACGGGCGTGCCATGGTGGGGATTGATGCCGACGCCGGAGAAGGCAAATTCCGACATATTGGTCCGGCCGATGAAGGCGGCGCCGGCGCGGCGCAACCGTGCGACAACAGGCGCGTCGGCCGCGGCGGCGGTCTCCGTCGCGAGAATCGTCGAGCCTGCCGCGGTGACTTCGCCGGCGACGTCGAACAGATCCTTGATCGAAACCGCGAGGCCGGCCAAGGGACCCGGGTCCCGGCCGTCGGCCACCGCGCGATCGGCTGCGCGAGCCGCGGCCCGCGCGGCGTTGAAGCTCGTTGCGACGAAGGTACGGGCATTGACGGGCGAGGTCGCGGCGCCGATCGAGCGTTCGATCGCCGTGGCGGCCGAAAGCCGCCCGGAGACAACCTCTCGCCGGGCGTCAGTGAGATCGTCGCTCATCGGCAATGCTACAATCATGCGCTTTGCCTCAGGTGGACGAACGGGCTGAACCCCTCGGTTCGGCGTGGCCGCCGCCTGGAGCCGCAAAGAACTCGCGAACCGGATCTTTCAAGGTGTTGCGAAGTGTGGGTCGTCGTGATGCAAGCGGCGCTGCCTTCTTCGCGATTCGAGCCGGGATTCTAGATGCAACCTTTGGAAACACGAATGTCGATCTCGATGCGTGACATGCTGGAAGCCGGCGTCCATTTCGGACACCAGACGCGCTTCTGGAACCCCAAGATGGCCCCGTACATCTACGGCCATCGGAACAAGATCCACATCATCAACCTCGAGAAGACGCAGCCGCTCTTCGACGACGCGATGAAATTCATCCGCCAGCTGGCTGCTCGTCGCGGAACGATCCTCATGATCGGCACCAAGCGTCAGGCGCGCGACGTCATCGCCGCCGAAGCCAAGCGCTGCGGCATGCCTTTCGTCGACCAGCGCTGGCTCGGTGGAATGCTCACCAACTTCAAGACCGTCAAAGGCTCGCTGAAGCGGCTGAAGGAAATGAAGGCGCAGATCGAGGCCGGCACCGAGATCCGGATCAAAAAGGAAGCGTTGATGTTCCAGCGCGAGCTCGTCAAGCTCGAGAAGGACATCGGCGGCATCCAGGATATGAACGCCTTGCCCGACGCCATGTTCGTGATCGACGTCGGCTTTCACAAGATCGCCGTCGCCGAGGCGAAGAAGCTCGGCATCCCGATCATCGGCATCGTCGACTCGAATCATTCGCCGATCGGCATCGACTATGTGATCCCGGGAAACGACGATTCGTCGAAAGCCGTGGCGCTCTATGCGAAGGCGGTCGCCGATGCGGTGCTCGAGGGCAAGGCGAACGCGGCCAGCGACGTCGTTCAAGCGGCGGCCGCGGGCGACGAGTTCGTCGAGGTCGACGAAGCCGCGGCCTGAGCGCCCGGCTCCGGCTCGCCGTGGAGGCGGGCGGACACAGGGGCTGTTTCAGCCCCTTTTTTCCAACCGAATCGATGCCGGAGGGCCGTGTTTGTGGCTGTTCAGCGCCTGAGGAGAAATGAGATGACGGCAATCACCGCAAGCATGGTCGGAGCGCTTCGCGCCAAGACCGACGCGCCGATGATGGAGTGCAAGAAGGCGCTGGCCGAGGCCGACGGCGACATGGACCGCGCCGAGGAGCTGCTGCGCGTCAAGCTCGGCAGCAAGGCTTCGAAGGCGTCGTCGCGGATCGCTGCCGAAGGTGTCGTCGCCGTCGCGATCGAAGGGACGACCGGCGCCATCGTCGAGGTCAACTGCGAAACCGACTTCGTGACCAAGAACGAGTCATTCCTGGCGCTCGTGAAATCGCTCGCCGAGCTGGTTGCCAAGAGGGATCCCGCGGACTTGACCCTGCTCGCCGCCTTGCCGCTGAGCCAGGACGGTTTCGGCCCGACGGTCGAGGACGTGCGCAAGGGCCTTGTCGGCAAGATCGGCGAGAACATGTCGATCCGGCGCTTCCAGCGCTACGCCGGCGGCGGCAAGCTCGCCAGCTATCTGCACGGCACGCGCATCGGCGTCCTTGTCGAGTACGAGGGCGACGAGGTTGCCGCCAAGAACGTGGCCATGCATGTCGCGGCGATGAAGCCGGTCGCGCTCGCGACGTCGGACGTGCCGAAAACGCTCGTCGACAAGGAGCGTTCGATTGCCTCTCAGAAGGCGGCCGAGGATGCGGAAAAGGCCAGAGCCGAGGGCAAGCCGGTGCAGTCCCCCGAAATCGTCGCCAAGCGCGTCGAAGGCTCGGTGGCGAAATTCCTGAAAGAGGTCAGCCTCAACAACCAGGCCTTCGTCAAGAACGACAAGCAGACCGTCGAGCAGATGCTCAAGGAAAAGGCGACGCGCATCAAGGCCTTCACGCTCTTCGTCGTGGGCGAGGGCATCGAGAAGAAGACCGACGATTTCGCTGCCGAGGTCGCGGCCCAGGTCGCCGCGGCCAAGGGCGGCTGACGGGGTAAAGGAGCGCGGAGCCGGGGCGTTGGCCGGATAGACTTCGCCGATAAGCACAACAACCAGGAAAAGGGCGCCATGGCCGCGTACAAGCGCATCCTGCTCAAGCTTTCCGGCGAAGCCTTGATGGGGGACGACGCGTACGGCATCAACCGGGCGATGATCGTCCGCATCGTCCGCGAGGTGCAGGAGGTGACGCAACTCGGCTGCGAGGTTGCCGTCGTCATCGGCGGCGGCAACATCTTTCGCGGCGTCGCCGGCGGCTCGGTCGGCATGGATCGGGCGACCGCCGACTACATGGGCATGCTCGCCACCGTCATGAACGCGCTGGCCCTGGCGGACACGATGCGCCAGGAGGGCATCACGGCGCGCGTCATGTCTGCCATCGGCATCGAGCAGGTCGTCGAGCCTTACGTGCGGCCGAAGGCGCTGCAGTACCTCGAGGAAGGCAAGGTCGTGATCTTCGCCGCGGGCACCGGCAATCCCTTCTTCACTACCGACACGGCGGCGGCCCTGCGCGGCGCCGAGATCGGCGCGCAGATCGTTCTCAAGGCGACGCGCGTCGACGGCGTCTACAGCGCCGACCCGAAGAAGGATCCGGCCGCGACGCGCTATTCGCGGATCAGCTTCGACGAAGCCATCATCAAGAACCTGCAGGTGCTCGACGCCACGGCGTTCGCGCTCTGTCGTGACCAGAAGCTGCCGATCCGCGTCTTTTCCATCTTCAAACCGGGCGCGCTGAAGCGAGTCGTTCTAGGCGAGGACGAAGGCACGCTCGTTCACGTGTGAGGATTGCGATATGACGATCGCCGACATCAAGAAGACCGCTGAGCAGAAGATGGCCCGCTCGGTCGAAGCGTTCAAGGGCGAGTTGCAGAAGATCCGCACCGGCCGCGCCCATCCGGGCATCCTCGATCAGGTGCACGTCGAGTACTACGGGTCGCTTCTTCCGGTCAGCCAGGTCGCCAACGTCACGCTTCTCGACGCGCGGACGATCAGTGTCCAGCCTTGGGAGAAGGGCATGGGCGCGAAGATCGAGAGGGCGATCCGGGAGTCCGACCTCGGCCTCAATCCCGCGGCGCAGGGCGATCTGCTGCGCGTGCCGATGCCGGCCCTCACCGAGGAGCGTCGGCGCGAGCTGACCAAGGTCGTGCGGCACGCGAGCGAAGACGCGAAGATCGCGATCCGCAACCTGCGCCGCGACGCCAATGAGCACGCCCGGCGCCTGACCAAGGACAAGGAGATCTCCGAGGACGAAGAGCGGCGCTCGCTCGACGATCTGCAGCGCCTCACCGACCGCACGATCGGCGAAGTCGATCGCCTCACCTCGGCGAAGGAAGCCGAGATCATGGCCGTCTGATGCACGAGTCGCGTCACTGCATCGGCCGCGCCGGAGACGCGCGGTGATCGATCCGATCGAGCGGCCGGCGGCCGTTCCGCGACACGTCGCGATCGTCATGGACGGCAACGGCCGCTGGGCCAAGAAGCGTTACATGCCGCGCTTCTTCGGCCACAAGCAAGGCGTCGATGCGCTCGTGCGTACGGTGCTGGCCTGCGCGGATCGCGGCGTCGAGTACCTCACCGTCTTCGCCTTCTCGTCGGAGAACTGGAAGCGGCCGAGCGAGGAAGTCTCGGGCTTGATGGGCCTCGTGCTTGTCGCCGTCTCGAAATACCTCGCCAAGCTCGCCGGCGACGGCGTTCGCGTTCGCATCGTCGGCGATCGTGCCCAGGTGTCCGACAAGCTGCGCGAGGCTTGGCAGCACGCCGAGGACAGCACGCGTCACAACACCCGCATCAATCTCTCGGTCGCTTTCAACTACGGCGGCCGCTGGGACATTGTGCAGGCCTGTCGGCAGGCGATGGCAGCGGGCATTCGGCCCGAAGAGCTCGACGAAGAGCGGCTCAACAGCTACATGGCGCTCAGCTATGCGCCCGACCCGGATCTCTTCATCCGCACCGGCGGCGAGGTCCGCATCAGCAACTTCCTGCTCTGGCAGGCAGCGTATTCCGAGCTGGTCTTCACCGATTGCCTGTGGCCCGAGTTCGGTACCGCCGAGCTCGATGCGGCGCTCGCCCAGTACGCACGCCGCGAGCGCCGGTTTGGGGCCGTGCCGAGTCGCGCGCTTGCGACGAGCGGAAGCTGACGCGTGCTCAGGCAGCGCATCCTCACCGCGCTGGTGTTGCTGGCACTGCTGATTCCGGCGCTCGTCGTGAAGGCGGTCTGGCCCTTCGCCCTCCTCACCCTCGCTGCGATGGCCGCGGCCGGATGGGAATGGGGCCGCCTGAACCAAGCGGGCGTTTTCGCCGTGCCGCTCGGCGCCGCGCTCGGCCTCGCCTGCGCCCTGGCGCTCTGGGCCGGCTGGGGCGAAGCGGCCCCGCCTGCCGCCTGGTGGCTGGCGACCGGGGCGTGGGTGCTCGGCGGCACCTGGGTGCTGCGCGGCGGCGTCAGCGCATGGCCGCGCCTGCCGCGCCCCGTTCGCCTCGGGATCGGCTTCGTCGCGCTCTGGACCGCCTGGCTTGCGCTGGCCAACGCTAAGGCCGATGGGCTCAACTTCATCCTCTCGATCTTCTGCCTTGTTTGGTCAGCCGACATCTGCGCCTATGCCGGCGGCCGCGCCCTCGGCCGGCGCAAGCTCGCGCCCGGCATCAGCCCTGGCAAGAGCTGGGAAGGCGTATGGAGCGGCATGCTCGGCGCGCTCATCGTTGCGGCGGCCTGGCTGGTGTTCGACGCTTCGGGCGTCGCCGATTCGATGAGCTTTTATCGCATCGTCGCGACGCGCTTCAGCTTCGCCGGCTTGGCCCTCGTCGTCATCTTTCTCGTGGCGATGAGCGTCGTCGGCGACCTGTTCGAGTCACTCGTTAAGCGCAGCGCCGGCGCAAAGGACAGCAGCGGCCTGCTGCCCGGACACGGCGGCATCCTCGATCGCGTTGATGCGCTGCTGCCGGTGTTCCCGATCGCCCTGGCCCTGGCGGCGCGATGAGCCCTGACCCCAAGCCACGGCAGCGCGTCTGCGTCCTCGGCGCGACAGGCTCCGTCGGCATGGCGACGCTCGATGTGATGTCGCGACATCCCGATCGCTTCGAGGTCTTTGCCCTGACGGCGCAAAAGCGCGTCGAAGAACTCTTCGCGCTCTGCGTGGGCGCCAAGCCGCGCTATGCCGTCGTCGCCACGGCCGACGCCGCGGCGACGCTGGCGAGGCGGCTGGCCGAAGCGCGCATCGCCACCGAGGTGATGCACGGCGACCAGGCGCTCTGCGAGCTGGCCGCGCACCCCGAGGTCGATGTCGTGATGGCGGCGATCGTCGGTGCCGCCGGTCTGTCTTCCTGCCTTGCCGCCGCGAAGGCCGGCAAGCGCCTGCTTCTGGCGAACAAGGAAGCGCTCGTCGTCGGCGGAGCGCTCTTCATCGACGCGGTGAAGGAGGGCGGGGCGACACTGCTGCCGATCGACAGCGAACACTCGGCGATCTTCCAGTGCTTGCCTGCCGATCGCTCGACGTGGCCGGGCCGCATCGACCACATCGTTCTCACCGCGTCGGGCGGGCCGTTCCGCGGCCGCACCCCGGCGAGCCTCGCCGACGTCACGCCCGCGCAGGCCTGCGCTCACCCGAACTGGGTCATGGGCCGCAAGATCTCGGTCGACTCGGCGACGATGATGAACAAGGCGCTCGAGGTCATCGAGGCACACTTCCTGTTCGGCCTTGCGCCCGAGCAGATCCGCGTCATCATCCATCCGCAAAGCGTCATCCATTCGATGGTCGTCTGTCGCGATCAATCGGTGCTCGCGCAACTCGGCACGCCTGACATGCGCGTGCCGATCGCGCACGGCCTCGCCTGGCCCGGGCGCATCGCCTCCGGCACCGAGCCCGTCGACTGGCGCAAGATCGCCGCCCTCACTTTCGAGGAGGCCGACCTCGAAATCTATCCCGGTCTGGCCCTTGCGTGGGATACCCTGCGCGGGCCACCGGGGACGAGCGCCGTGCTCAACGCCGCGAACGAAGAAGCGGTCGCCGCGTTTCTGGCAGGAACCATCCGCTTCGACCGGATTCACAGTGTCAACGCTCGCACCGTCGCCGCCCTTGTTCCGCCGCGCGGTGCCGCAGATTCACTGGAAGGGCTGATCGCGCTCGATGCCGAAGCCCGGCGGCGCGCCGGCCAGTTTCTCAAAAGCTTCGCCGCATGATGATCTGCCCTCACGCTCACTTCGTTCGCTGCCCCCGAGGCGGCGCTCAGGACTTCTCGGACGGCCGTACGGGCGCCGACGCACCATGATCACAACCATCCTCGCGTTTCTCTTCACGCTCGGCGTGCTCATCGTCGTGCATGAATACGGGCACTATCGCGTCGCCGTCGCATGCGGCGTACGCGTATTGCGCTTCTCGATCGGCTTCGGCCGCGTTCTGTGGCGACGTCAGGCCACCCCCGACAGCACCGAGTTCGTCGTCTGCGCCTTGCCGCTTGGCGGCTACGTTCGCATGCTCGACGAGCGCGAAGCGCCGGTGCCCGCAGCGGAGCTCGGCCACGCTTTCAACCGCAAGCCCCTCGGGCAGCGCGCCGCCATCGTCGTCGCCGGGCCTGTCGCCAACCTGTTGCTCGCGATCGTTCTTTACTCGGCGGCGCACTGGATCGGCGTCGACGAGCCGAAGGCGGTGCTCGGGCCGCCGGCTGCGGCGAGCGTTGCCGAGCGTGCCGGCCTGCACGCCGGAGACTGGGTGCGCGCCTGGTCGGACGACCCGAGCGAATGGCACGATGTGCGCTCGCTTACCGACTTGGGCTGGCAGGTCACGCAGTCCATCCTTCATGGCGAGAACCTCGATCTGCTGGTGAGCGACCGCGACGGCCGCGGCCAGCATCGGGTGGCGCTCGAACTCGCCTCGCTCGGCGCGAGCGAGGTGGATGCCAAGCTGATGCAGCGCATCGGGCTCGGCAGCGCCTGGAGCGAGCCGGTGCTCGGCGACGTCAAGGCGGGCGGCGCCGGTGCCGCGGCCGGCCTGCGCGCCGGCGACCGCGTGATCAGCATCGACGCCCTGAAGATCGTCGACGCTTCGCAGGTGCGCGACGCGATCCGTGCCAGCGGCAAGAGCGGCGCGGCGACCCCGATGCAGTGGCGTATCGAGCGCGACGGGGCGCGGCTCGACCTCGTCGTCACGCCGAAGATCGTCATCGATGCCGGCAATCGCGTCGGCCGCATCGACGCCTACCCCGGCCAGCCGCCGGAAATGGTGTTGGTGCGTTACGGCGTCGTCGAAGGGTTCACTTCGGCCGTCGCGCAAACCTGGCAGATGTCGTCGCTGACGGTCAAGATGCTCGGCAAGATGATCGTCGGCCAGGCATCGCTTAAGAACCTGAGCGGGCCGGTGACGATCGCCGACTACGCCGGCCAATCCGTGCGCCTCGGCCTGGCGTATTACCTCGGCTTTCTCGCCGTCGTGAGCGTCAGTCTGGGTGTTCTGAATCTGCTGCCGCTGCCCGTTCTCGATGGCGGACACCTGATGTATTATCTTTTCGAGGCGGTGACGGGACATCAGGTCTCCGAGTTGTGGCTCGACAGGCTGCAGCGCGGCGGGGTTGCCATCATGCTCGTGATGATGTCCCTGGCGCTCTATAACGA
>ODAK010001831.1_pt1 | contig 22758 bp, 16 predicted proteins | sample 1539591 | NCBI WGS metagenome assembly ODAK01 (sample SAMEA3539303, study PRJEB22396) | soil metagenome | biome: tundra; feature: field; material: soil | place: USA | collected 2010-05 | depth 0.15 m | reverse complement strand
AAGCCGAGCCGGTAGCCCTCGTGCGGGATCGCCGAAAAGTTGGCGACACAGGCGAGCGTCGAGCCATCGGCTGCTGTGCGCAAGAACGAGAACGTGTTGTTGCTCGCGTCGTTGGCGTCGATCCACCGGAAAGCCTCGGGGTCGGCATCGGTCGCCCACAGCGCGGGTGTGGCCCGGTAGGTGGTGTTGAGATCGCGAACGAGTCGTTGCACCGTGTTGTGTTCGGCGTACTCGAGCAGCCACCAGTCGAGCGAATGTTCCTCGGACCACTCGTTGTCCTGCGCGATCTCGCAACCCATGAACAGCAGTTGCTTGCCGGGGTGCGCCCACATGTAGGCGAAGAACGCGCGCAGGTTGGCTACCTGTTGCCAGCGATCACCGGGCATCTTGTGCAGGAGCGAGCCCTTGCCGTGGACGACCTCATCGTGCGAGATCGGCAACACGAAGTTCTCCGAGTACGCGTACATCATCGAGAAGGTCATCTCGTGATGGTGGTAGCCGCGGTAGATGGGCGGATGGCTCATGTACTGCAACGAGTCGTGCATCCAGCCCATGTTCCACTTGAAGCCGAAGCCGAGGCCGCCGACGTAGGTCGGCTTGGATACTGCTGGCCACGCCGTCGACTCTTCAGCCATCGTGACGACGCCCGGCGCGCGCCGGTAGATCGTCGCGTTCATCTCCTGCAGGAACGAGACAGCTTCGAGATTCTCACGCCCACCGTAGACATTGGGCCGCCACTGGCCGGCCTTACGCGAGTAGTCGAGGTACAGCATCGAGGCGACAGCATCGACGCGAAGCCCGTCGATGTGCATCTGCTCAGCCCAATAAATCGCGTTGGAGACAAGGAAGTTGCGCACTTCTCGGCGTCCGAAATTGAACACCAGCGTGCCCCAGTCGGGCTGCTCGCCGAGCTGCGGATCAGAGTGCTCGTACAGGTGCGTGCCGTCGAACTGAGCCAGGGCCCAGGCATCCTTGGGAAAGTGGGCGGGGACCCAGTCGATGATGACGCCGATACCGGCCTGGTGCAGGCTGTCGATGAGGAATCGGAAGTCATCTGGGTTGCCGAAGCGCGAAGTCGGCGCGAAGTATGACGAGACCTGATAGCCCCATGACCCGCCGAACGGGTGCTCGGCGACCGGCAGGAACTCGACGTGGGTGAACCCGAGGTCCTTCACATAGGCGACGAGTTCGTCGGCGAGCTGGCGGTAGCCAAGGCCTTGCTTCCACGAGCCGAGGTGCACCTCGTAGATGCTCATCGGTTCGCGCAGTGCGTCTGCGCTGGCCCGCTTCGCCAGCCATTCGGCGTCCTGCCATTCGTGTTTTGAGGTGAAGACGACCGAAGCCTGCGCCGGCGGATGTTCGGTGGCAAACGCCATCGGGTCGGCCTTCTCGCGCCACTGGCCGTCGGACCCGAGCACGTTCAGCTTGTAGCGGTCGCCGGACTTCACGCCAGGGATGAACAGCTCCCACACGCCGCTCGAACCCAGCGATCGCATCGGGTTGGCCTGGGAGTCCCAGAAGTTGAAGTCGCCCGCGACCCGCATCGCGCGCGCGTTTGGTGCCCAGACGGCGAACGACGTGCCGGTGACGACGCCGCTCGGCGTGTCGTAGTGGTGCTCGTGGGCGCCGAGCACCTCCCACAGCTGCTCATGCCGACCCTCGCCGATCAGGTGCAGGTCGATCTCGCCGAGCGTCGGCAGGAACCGGTACGGCTCGTCGACGACATGGGGGATCCCGTCGTCGTACACGACCTCGACGCGGTAATCGGGAACCGCCGTACTCTTCCACGTCGCGCTCCACACGCCGCCACGCTCGTGCGCCAGCGGAATGCGGAGCAGGTCGACCAGCACGGTCACTTCACGCGCGTTGGGCCGGAAGCTGCGGAAGGTTACGACGCCGCCGCCCAGGTGCGCGCCGAGAATGCCGTGCGGATTGTGATGCGCCCCGGAGACCAGGCGGTCGATCTCCTCGGGGGGCGCCGTGACCGGCGCGTGCGGTGCCGTCGCGACGGGTGCGCTCGGCGCGCCGGGCGCGGGCGGAACGCTGGCCACTGTGGCGGCCTTCTTTTCCGGAACCACGGTTGTCGCGGGCGCAGCGGTTGCGGCTGGGCCGGCGGGCTGGGTCGGGACGGTCGGGGCGACCGGCGGCTCGGGGCTCGCCTTCCTTGGTGGCACCGGGGTGCCGTCACCAGTGGTCATGCGGCCACCAGCCGCTCGATCGAACCCAGCGGGATCCGTACCCAGCTGGGACGGTTGCGAGCTTCGTACGCCACCTCGTACACCGCCTTGTCGAGTTCGAATGCGCGTAGCAACACGTCGTCCTCCCTCGGGTCTCGGCCGGCACCCTTGGCGTAGCCGGTGCAGAACGCGTCTCTGTTGCGCTCTGCCCACTCAGCGGCGCGGTATTCGAGCTGCGCGGCCGCGGGCTGGTCGGCGAGCAGGTAACGCGACGCATAGTCGAACGAGCGCAACATACCGGCGACGTCGCGCAACGGGCTGGAGAGCGCGGTCCGTGCGGCAATCGGGGCACCGGGCTCACCCTCGAAGTCGAGCAGCACCCAGCCATTGTCGGTTCGCATGACCTGCCCGAGGTGGAAGTCGCCGTGCACGCGTTGCAGCGGGACCGGTTCGTGGCTGTTCGCGAGAGCGTCGAAGACGGCGGAGATTGCCGCGGCGTGATCGGCAAGCCCCGGGACGGCGATCCGTGCCGCGTCGAGTCGGTTTCGCATCGACTGGGCCAGCTCTTCAAGAGCCTGCTGGTCGGCGATGCCCGTCGGCAGTGCTTGGGCCATCGCCGAGTGCACGTCGGCCGTGGCCATGCCGAGTCGCTCCGACTCTGCGGCGAAGTCCCCGCCGACTTCGCCGGCGTGCAGGTCACCCTCGGCGAACAGATCGCGCACGCTGGTCAGCGCTAGTGCCCAGCCATCGGAGCCGGTCCGCAGGAATTCCTGGAGCAGCCCGAGCGTGCTGGCGGTGCCGTCGACGTCGCTCTCGATCCACCCCTGCAGTGCGGGGACGTGGAGGTTGCCCATCTCGGTGAGCGCGCGCGTGACCTCGAGGTCGGGATTGAGGCCAGGAACCACGATGCGGAACAGCTTCATGATGGTCTGCTCGCCGAACACGATCGAGGTGTTCGACTGCTCGCCGCCGAGCACCAGGCTGACGGCGTCGGGATCGATCTTCGCGCCCGGCTCAAGGGCGAACACGATGTCGCCTCGGGTTTCTTCGTCTGCGACCCAGCCCAGCATCGTGTGCATCAGATCGTGGTCCTGGCTTGCCTCGTACACCCAACCCAGATCATCGACGTGGCCGACGATGGCGTGTTCGAGCTCCTTCGGCACGTTGGCGCGCACGCCGAGAATCAGCTGATAGGTGGTCGTGAGGGTGTCGGCGCTCGGCTCGAGTTCGGGAAGCGGGTCCACAGCGGGGTGTTGTTCTACCTGCACAAAAAGGTGCAAAAGCGACGGATCACCGATCAGTAGGGCTCGCTCGGTCATGACGTGCACGGCTTTCGCGCCGCGGTCTTTGCCGGCGAACCAGCGCTGCTTCGGTAGCCAGTCGCGGAGAAAGTCCTCGAGCTGAGTCCGGTCGAGCTTCTCGGTGCTCATTTAGGCATCCTCTGGGTGCATTGCCGGCAGCGTGAACCAGTAGAAGCCGTGGCCCGGCAGGGTGAGTAGGTAGGGCAACTCGCCCACTTTCGGGAAGTGCATACCCCCCAGCATCTCTACCGGAACCACGCCTTCGTACCGGCGTAGATCGAGTTCCACCGGTTGCGGGAAGCGCGACAAGTTGTTCACGCACAGAACCCGGTCGTCGCCGAACTCGCGGACGAACGCCAGGATGCTCGGATTCGAGGCTCCCAGTTCGGCGAAAGCGCCCGCGCCGAAGGTTGGATGGCGCTTGCGGGTGTCGATCATCCGCCGTGTCCAGTGCAGAAGGGACGTCGAGGTGCGCATCTGTGCCTCAACGTTGAGGCCCTGGTAGCCATAGATCGGGTCCATGATCACCGGCAGGTAGAGCCGGCCAGGATCGCAGTTGGAAAAGCCTGCGTTGCGGTCCGGCGTCCACTGCATCGGCGTCCGAACACCGTCGCGGTCACCAAGCCAGATGTTGTCGCCCATGCCGATCTCGTCGCCGTAATAGAGCACTGGTGAGCCAGGCAGCGAGAGCAGCAGGGCGGTGAACAACTCCATCTGGTCGCGCGAATTCTCCAGTAGTGGGGCTAATCGCCGTCGGATGCCTATGTTCGCCTTCATACGCGGATCCTGCGCGTATTCGGTGTACATGTAGTCGCGCTCTTCGTCGGTGACCATCTCAAGGGTCAACTCGTCGTGGTTGCGCAAGAAGATGCCCCACTGGCAGCCGTCGGGGATCGCTGGTGTTTGGGACAAGATCTCCGAGATCGGGTAGCGCTGTTCGCGCCGCACGGACATGAAGATGCGCGGCATCAGCGGGAAGTGGAACGCCATATGGCATTCGTCGCTATCGCCGAAATATTGGACGACGTCGGCCGGCCATTGGTTGGCCTCTGCGAGCAGGACCCGGTCTGGGTAGTCGCTGTCGATCTCCTTGCGCACTCGCTTCAGGTACTCGTGCGTGCGCGGCAGGTTCTCGCAGTTGGTGCCCTCTTCTTCGAAGAGATAGGGGACGGCGTCCAGCCGGAAGCCATCGATGCCGAGTTCGAGCCAGAACCGAAGCGTGCCGAGCATGGCGTCCTGGACCGCGGGGTTCTCGAAGTTCAGATCGGGCTGGTGGCCGAAGAAGCGGTGCCAGTAGTACTCGCCGCGGACCGGGTCGAAGGTCCAATTCGACTTCTCTGTGTCGACGAAGATGACGCGGGCGTCGCGATACCCGGTGTCGGTCTTGGACCACACGTAGTAGTCGCCATACGGGCCGGTCGGATCTGAGCGCGACGCCTGGAACCACGGGTGTTGATCGCTGGTGTGGTTCATGACGAGGTCGGCGACCACGCGCATCCCGCGCTTGTGAGCCTCTTCGACCAGTTCCACGAAGTCGCCGAGGTCACCGAACTCGGGCAGGATCGTGAAGTAGTCGGAGATGTCGTACCCGCCGTCGCGCAGCGGCGACTGGAAGATCGGCAGCAGCCAGATGCAGTCGATGCCGAGCCAGCTCAGATAGTCGAGCTTCGACACCAGGCCCTTCAGGTCGCCGGTGCCGTCGCCGTTGCTGTCGGCGAAGCCGCGGACCAGCACTTCGTAGAAGACCGCGCGTTTGTACCAGTGCGGATCCACGGAGTGCTCCGCCGAATCGCTCACGGGGTCTGCCATCTGTCAACGCCGCCTAGAGGAATGGTTGTCATTGAACGACGAAGATGTGCGCTGGCTCGACGTGCGGATCAAGCCGCACGTAGTTGTACTGCCCGAACGTATAGCGCGCACCGCTGAGCAGGTCGGCAACCTCGAGCTGGGCTCCCCAATCGACGCCAAGCGCCGGCATGTCGAGCGCGATGGTTGCCTCACTGACGTTGAACGGGTTCAGGTTGACGACGACCAGGATCGTGTCGGTCGCGTCATCGGTCACGACCTGCTTGGAATAGGTAAGGATCTGCGTGTTGTCGGCGGTGTGCAGGTGCAGGTTGCGCAGCCGTTGCAGGGCCACGTGCTCGCGGCGGATCCGGTTGAGCGTCGTGATGTAGCCGGCCAGACTGCGGCCGGCCGCCTCGGCGGCTGCGTAGTCACGCGGTCGGTATTGGTACTTCTCGGAGTCGAGATACTCCTCGCTCCCAGGGCGGACCGGGGTGTTCTCGAAGAGCTCGTAGCCGGAGTACACACCCCAGGTCGGCGAGCCGGTTGCGGCAAGCACGGCCCGAATCTTGAACGCCGGGGGCCCGCCCTGCTGCAGGAACGCGTGCAGGATGTCTGGGGTGTTGACGAAGAAGTTCGGTCGCAATACATCCGAGGTCTCATGGGAGAGCTCGGTGAGGTAAAGCTCGAGTTCCGGCTTCGTATTGCGCCAGGTGAAGTAGGTGTACGACTGGTGGAACCCGACCTTCGCCAGGCCGCGCATCATGGCCGGCTGGGTGAACGCCTCGGCCAGGAACAGAACGTCCGGGTCGGTCGAGCGGATGTCGGCGAGTAGTTGCTCCCAGAACCGGACCGGCTTGGTGTGCGGGTTGTCGACCCGGAAGATCCGGACTCCGTGGCTCATCCACAAGCGCGTGATCCGCACGACTTCGGCGTAGAGGCCCTCGTAGTCGTTTTCGAAGTTCAGTGGGTAGATGTCTTGGTACTTCTTCGGTGGGTTCTCGGCGTAGGCGATGCTGCCGTCGGCACGGGTCGTGAACCATTCCGGATGTTGGGTCACCCACGGATGATCGGGCGAGCACTGCAGCGCCAGGTCGATTGCGATCTCAAGGCCGTTGCTCTTAGCTGCGGCGACGAACGCATCGAAGTCCTCCATCGTGCCGAGGTCACGATGGATCGCGTCGTGCCCGCCCTCGCTCGACCCGATGGCCCACGGGACGCCGGGATCACCCGGCCCTGGTGTGAGGGTGTTGTTCGGGCCTTTGCGAAACGTCGAACCGATCGGATGCACCGGCGGGATGTAGACGACGTCGAATCCCATCGCGGCGATCGCTGGAAGCCGCTTCGCTGCGGTAGCGAACGTGCCCGACCGCGGGGGGTTGAGCGTTGCGCCCTCCGAGCGCGGAAAGAACTCGTACCAGGAGCCGAAGAGCGCGCGCTCACGATCGACCCACAACGGATAGGACGGCGACACGGTCAGCAGCGTGCGCAGTGGGTGGCGTGCAAGAAGGGCGAGGACGCCGCGGGCGAGCGCCGCGGACAATCGCTCGACCGGATCACCGGGCGAGCGCAACGTCTCGGCAACGCTGATGAGTCGGCCGGCGTCACCTGTGTCGCCGGTGACGGTGTCGCTGGCCGACAGGTTGGCGGCTGCCCGTTCGTGCAATCGCGCGCCTTCCTCGAGCATCAGCTCGACGTCTTGACCCTCGGGAATCTTGATGCGCGCGTCGTGTCGCCATGATTCGAGCGGATCGCCCCACGCCTCGATCTGGAATGTCCACGCACCTGTCGAGTCTGCCGTCACGACTGCTTCGTAGCGGTCGGTACCGGGTGCGACGAGTCGCATCGGGGTCCACGGGCCGGTGCGGCCGGTTGAATCGCGGAGCACGACATTGACGCCCAGCGCATCGTGGCCTTCGCGAAAAACGGTCGCGGCGACCGTCAGTTGTTCACCGACGACCGACTTGGCCGGGTGGCGGCCGCAGTCGATGACGGGCATGACGTTCTCGATCGGAATGCGCCCGCTCGGCGGCGTCCCGGCGTTGGCTGTTGCGGTTGCAGTTGCTTTTGTTGCGGTTGCAGAACCGGCGGGAGCAGAGCGGGCCGTCCGTGTTGCGGGGGCAGCCGCTTTCGAGCGGGCCGGACGGGTGGCCGGCGTTTTCGGGGGGGTGGCCCGGCTCTTGTTTGTGCTCATTACCCCGAACGTATCGGGCGGCGGGTCGCACCGCGATAGCCCGGGTGATCTTCCTGGGAACGTGCCAAACCAAATTGCAAGCGCTCCCATTCATCGATGTGGCGCGCCGACAGGCAGCGGTGCCGGTGGACCTTGCTGGAACGCTTACCTGCTTCGGTATGGTCGTGCCCGTGAGAGCGATCAGACGATTCACTGTCCGCACTGTTCTGCCGCCGCGGTTGGCGGCACTCGGCGATCTCGTAACGAACCTTCGTTGGTCATGGCATGCGGAGACGCTCGACCTCCTCGAGTCCATCGACCCACAGACCTGGCGTGCGGTCGATGGGGATCCGGCGCGGTTGCTCGGGCTCGTTCCGCATTCGCGTTTCACCGAGTTGTCGACCGACGAGCAGTTCCTCGGCCGGCTCGACGAAGCGGCAGAGAACCTGCGTCAATATCTGACTCAGGATCGCTGGTTCCAGACGTTGGGCGACGAGGCTCCGAAGACGATCGCCTATTTCTCTCCCGAGTACGGGATCACGGCGGTGTTGCCGCAATACTCAGGCGGGCTCGGGATTTTGGCGGGCGACCACCTGAAGACGGCGAGTGATCTCGGTGTCCCGGTGATCGGTGTCGGGTTGCTTTACCGTCGCGGCTACTTCAACCAGTCCTTGTCTCGCGACGGTTGGCAGCAAGAGCGCTACCCACCGGTCGACCCGCACGGCTTGCCGCTGACGCTGTTGACCGAGGCCGACGGCGCTCCGGTGACGGTCCCGGTGCGGTTGCCCGGCCGAGACTTGCAGTCTCAAGTCTGGCTGTGCCAAGTCGGCCGCATCCCCTTGCTCCTGCTGGATTCCGACGTCGAGGGCAACGCGCCAGCCGATCGCGACGTCACTGACCGCCTTTACGGCGGCGGCACCGACCACCGCTTCCGTCAGGAATTGCTGCTCGGTGTCGGCGGGATCCGGGCGGTGCGCGCCTTTTGCAGGCTGACCGGGAACGCGAAGCCCGAGGTCTACCACATGAACGAGGGGCACGCCGGGTTCCTTGCGCTGGAACGGATTCGCGAGTTGGTGATCGCCTCTTCGTTGTCCTTCGACGAAGCGCTCGAGGTTGTGCGCGCGTCGACGCTGTTCACCACGCACACGCCGGTGCCGGCCGGCATCGACCGGTTTCCGCGCGAGCTGGTCGAGCACCATTTCGGTGCTCCCGACAACGCGCTCGGACTACCGATCGACCGCGTGCTTGGGCTCGGCGCGGAGAGCTTCGCAGGTGGTGACCAGAGTGTCTTCAACATGGCGTTGATGGGCCTTCGCGTTGCACAGCGTGCCAACGGCGTCTCGTTGTTACATGGCCAGGTCAGCCGGGAGATGTTCGCCGGGCTGTGGCCGAAGTTCGACTCGGCCGATGTCCCGATCACTTCGGTGACTAACGGCGTGCACGCGCCCACATGGGTTTCGCGTGAGGTTCAGCAAATGGTCGAGCGTGACCTGGGCGTCGACCTGCAAGCCGACGGCGCTGCGTGGGCGGGTGCCGATCACCTCGACGACCGCCAGCTGTGGGAGGTGCGGCGAGCGCTGCGGACCCGGTTGGTCGACGAGACGCGCGTGCGGCTACGCGCTTCGTGGCTGCAGCGCGGTGCGATGGCGTCCGAGCTCGGCTGGATCGGCAAGGTCCTTGACCCCGAGATCCTGACGATCGGGTTCGCCCGGCGGGTGCCGTCGTACAAGCGACTGACGTTGATGCTGCAAGACCGTGCGCGATTCAGCGAGCTGCTGCTCGACAAGGACCGCCCGGTGCAGTTCGTCATTGCAGGCAAGGCGCACCCGGCCGACGATGGCGGGAAGCGGTTGATCCAGGAAGTCGTACGGTTCGCCGATGCCGCGAACGTGCGGCATCGGGTCGTCTTCCTGCCTGACTACGACATGGCGTTGGCCCGAATACTGTGCGCGGGCGCCGACGTCTGGCTGAACAACCCGCTGCGGCCGCTGGAGGCGTGCGGGACGTCGGGCATGAAGGCCGCGTTGAACGGCGTCCTGAACCTGTCGATTCGCGACGGGTGGTGGGACGAGTGGTCTGACGGCTCCAACGGCTGGGACATTCCGTCAGCCGACGGGCTCTCCGAGGAGAACCGCGACGAACTCGAGGCGGCCGCGTTCTACGACATCGTGTCGACCCAGATGGTGCCGCGGTTCTATGACCGCGACAACGACGGACTGCCGAGCCGGTGGTTGGAGATGGTCCGTCACACGCTGTCGTCGCTTGGCCCGAAGGTGGTCGCCACCCGGATGCTGCGCGACTACGTGAACAACCTGTACACCCCGGCCGCGCAGTCCTTCCGCGCGATGGAAGACACGAAGTTCGGCGGCGCGAAGCACCTCGCGGCATGGAAGAAGCGGGTCGCGACGGCCTGGCCTGGGGTGCGCGTCGAGCACATCGAAGCTCGTGGGGTCTCGGATGCGCTCGAGTACGGCACGGTGGTCTCGCTGCGCGCGGTGGTCGCACTGGGAGACCTCGCCGCAGACGACGTGGACGTGCAGGTCGCCTACGGTCGGGTCGACGAGAACGACCAGATCACCGGCCCGACGTACTCGTCGCTGCGCCTTTCTGACAAGCGCGATGACGGTAGCTGGATTTACGAAGGCGAGATGACGCTCGACCGCACGGGACCGTTCGGGTACAGCGTGCGAGTCCTTCCTGCTGACGCATTGTTGGCCTCGCCAGGAGAACTCGGACTGATCGCCGTCCCGCCAACCGGCGAAGGAATGGTCACCGGCGACCTCCGCTAATCCGCGGGTCAGGTGGCCCGAAGCACCATGAAAGCAACGGCGGGGACGTCGAGGGTGCTGCCCGCGGCGAGGGTTGCGCCATTGGTCGGGTCGGTGTTGTCGAGCACGACCTCGTAGCTCGTCGCCCACGGTGTGCCCGGGAGTATGAAGGTCGATGGTTCGAGACCAGCGTGCATGATGACCAGAAACGAGTCGTCAACGATGGGCTCGCCGTGCGGGCCGACGTCGCGGATGTCGGCGCCGGATAGGTACATCCCGATCGTGCGCGTGCGTAGGTTGGGCCAGTCGGTGGGCGTCATCTCCACGCCGCCTCCGGCGAACCAGGCAAGGTCGGGCGTGCCGGTGTCGTGCATGACCGTGCCCGTGAAGAACGAGCTTTGGCGGAACACCGCATGTCCTCGGCGCAGGGCAATTGCGGCCTTCGTGAAAGCGAGAAGCGAGTCGTCGCGGTCACTCCAGTCGACCCACGCGAGCGCATTGTCCTGGCAGTACGCGTTGTTGTTGCCGTGCTGGGTACGACCAATCTCGTCGCCGTGCCCGAGCATTGGCACACCGGCTGACAGCATGAGCGTCCCGAGCATCGCGCGCGCGACTCCTGCGCGAATTTGCGTGACGAGCGGTTCGTCGGTCTCGCCCTCGAACCCGCAATTCCAGTTGTGATTGTCGCTGGAGCCGTCACGATTGTTTTCACCGTTCGCGATGTTGGCCTTATCGTTGTAGGTGACCAGGTCGTGCAACGTGAAGCCGTCGTGACAGCTGACGAAGTTGAGTGACGCGTCGGGGCGCCTGCCGCTGCGCTGATAAAGGTCCGAAGATCCCGACAACCGGTAGCCGAGTTGGCGTGCGTCGGTTGCTCCGCGGAGCCAGAAGTCACGGATAGCGTCGCGGAAGCGGTCGTTCCATTCGGTCCACGGTGCAGGGAAGTTTCCGGCCTGGTATCCGCCTGGCCCAACATCCCACGGCTCGGCAATCAGCTTGACCTGCGAGAGCACGGGATCCTGGTTGAGCGCCTCGAGGAACGACGACTGCGCGTCGAAAGCGTCGCTCGATCGGGCGAGCGTTGGCGCGAGATCGAAACGGAACCCGTCGACGTGCATTTCCGTTGCCCAGTAGCGCAGCGAGTCCGTGACGAGTTGCAACATGTGCGGGTTGCGCAGATCGAGGGTGTTACCGCACCCTGTGTAGTTCACGTAGCGCCCACCGGGTTCGAGCCGGTAGTACGACTCGTTGTCGATTCCACGCAATGACAGAGTCGGACCTAACTCGTCGCCATCGGCACTGTGGTTGTACACGACGTCGAGAATGACCTCGAGCCCGCCGGCGTGCAGCGCCTTTACCATCGCCTTGAATTCGCGAACCTGTTCACCACGAGTGCCGGACGACGAATAGCCACCGTGTGGTGCGAAGAAGCCGAGCGTATTGTAGCCCCAGTAGTTCGACAATCCGCGGCGAAGTAGTGCCGGCTCGCTGACAAAGTGGTGCACGGGCAGGAGCTCGATGGTGGTGACTCCGAGCTGTGTCAGGTAGTCGATAGCTGCTCGGTGCGCCAGCCCGGCATAGGTGCCGCGCAATTCCTGCGGTACGTCGGGGTGTTGCATGGTGAAGCCGCGGACGTGCACTTCGTACATGACCGTGTCGGGCCAGGCAACGGCGGGCGAGCGATCCTCGCCCCAGTCGAACTGGTCGTGCACCACGACGGACTTGGGCACGAGCGCGGCCGAGTCGCGCGGGTTGTTCTCGAACACTGCGTCGTCGAGTTCGAAGGCCCCGTCGAATGCGCGGGCGTACGGGTCGGCCAGCAACTTGCTCGCGTTGAAGCGCGCCCCGTTGGTGGGGTCGAATTCGCCGTCGACCCGGTATCCGTAGCGGGTGCCTGCTCCGATACCGGGGACGTAGCCGTGCCAGACCTGAAACGTCGACTCGTGCAGAGGCACGCGCGTCTCGGTGCCCTTGTCGTCGAACAGGCACAGGTCGACCGCAGTGGCATTCGCGGAGAAGAGCGCGAAGTTGGTGCCACCGTCATCGACGGTCGTGCCGAGCGGCTGCCAATGACCGGGCCAGATGTCCACACTGGCCTATCCTGCCGGGTCAGCGTCCATCTGAGACGCAGCGGGTCGCGAAGCCGTGTCGCTGCCGCGCATCATCGTGATCGCCGAGGCGATGATCCACGCGTCGCCCATCGTGAGTCCGACGCGCTGCAGCAAGCCGTGGACGTGGTCGGGTCCGACCACGCTGGCCACCAGGGCGGCTGCGCACGCGAGACCGGTAGCAATCGACGTCCGGGCAAGTGCCTCGTGGCCGCCACGGCGCAGCACCACGCTGGCGGCGAGTGGTGTCGCCGCGAGAGATGCGTACGCGAGGCCGGCGAACGCGCCGTGGATGTCACCGGACGTCGGTGTGCCCAGCGAGAAGGCCGCGACGCCGAGCGTGGCGACGCCGTTGGCTGCAGCGAACTTCCAGGCGTGTCCGGGCAGCGAGTGGCGGAGCGCGACCGCATATGTCGGCAGGGCGGCGCTGAAGACGAGAAACCCTGCGGTCATCGCGGGCCGCGTGGGTGCATGCATCCGCGCGAGTTCGCTGATCGCGTCGCTGAGGGGGGAGTAGTTCTTCGCCCGCGTTCCGAGAATCGCCCAGTCGGCGATGAAGACGCAGGGTCCGATGACGCCAGCCGCCGCGAGCAGGCGTTCGCGGATGGGCACACGGTCATTGTGCTCGCTGTCGGCCGCTCCCGTTGAAGTAGCCTGGCGCGATGGATGATCAGCCGCCGCCAAAGCCACCCACTAGTGAGCAGTTCGTCCGCCTCGAGGTCAGTGCGGGCGTTGGCACGATTCGCCTCGATCGGCCGCCGGTCAACGCCATGAACGCGTTGATGCAGGACCAGCTTCATGCGGTCGCCCTTGAGGCCGCTGCGCGTGACGACGTCCGTGCCGTGGTGATTTACGGCGGCCCACGGTCGTTCGCGGCCGGCGCCGACGTCAAAGAGATGGCCGCGATGACGCACGCCGACATGGTCGCGCGGTCGGTGCCGTTGCAGGCCGCGTTCACCGCGGTTGCGCAGATTCCCAAGCCTGTTGTCGCAGCGATTACCGGCTATGCGCTCGGCGGAGGTTGTGAATTGGCGCTCGCCGCCGACGTGCGTCTTTGTGCGGACGGCGCGAAGCTCGGCCAGCCGGAAATCTTGCTCGGCGTCATTCCTGGGGCAGGCGGTACACAGCGGCTCGCGCGACTTGTAGGTCCGGCGCGCGCAAAGGATCTGGTCTTCACCGGCCGGATGGTCGAGTCCGGCGAGGCGTTGCGAATCGGCCTGGTCGACAAGGTGCTGCCGGCCGCGGAGGTCTATGAGGCCGCAGTGGCGTGGGCCGCGCAGTTCGCCGCCGGACCGGCTGCTGCCCTGCGCGCGGCCAAGGAGGTCATCGACCGCGGGCTTGCGACGGATCTGGCGACCGGGCTCGCAGCCGAGCGCGAGGCCTTTTCCGCGCTGTTCGACAGCGAAGACCGCACGATCGGGATGGCGTCCTTCATCGAGTCCGGGCCGGGTAAGGCTGAGTTCCAGGGCCGTTAGGCGCTGCGTCTAGAGGCGCACGCCGAGCGCTGCGTGTACCGACCTGATGGCGCTGGAACCCTCGCCGACAGCTGCGGCTACTCGTTTCATCGAGCCCGACCGCGCATCCCCGGCCGCGAAAACCGCTGGCATGCTCGTCTCGAACGGCAGTGGTCGCCGTCCCATGTGTGCCCAGATCTCGCCGAGATCGCCGTCCTTCAGCTGAGTGTCAGTGCGGATGAAGCCGTCCTCGTCGAGAGCGACGCGGGTCAACCACTCCGTCGCCGGCACCGCGCCGATGAAGCAGAACAGTCCGCTGCATGCGGCATCGTGCACCTCGCCCGTCTCGCGATTGGTGAGCGTGATGCGGCTCAGGGATATGTCACCGTGCAACGCGGTGACCTCGGTGTCGGTGTGGATCGTGACCTGCGGTGTGGCGAGCAGCCGGTCGGCGAGGTAGGCGGACATGCCGGCGAACAGGTCGTGACCGCGCACCACAACGTTGACTGCACTGCCGCGTGACGCGAGATACAACGCGGCCTGGCCCGCGGAGTTCGCTCCACCTACGACGGCAACGGGTTGGTTGCCGCAGACGCGTGCCTCGATTTCTGTTGCGGCGTAGTAGATTCCGGCACCTTCGAAGTCTGGCCACCGTTTGAGGGGTAATGACCGGTAGCGGGCACCTGTGGCGACAATGACTGATCGCGTGACGATGTCGGTGCCGTCTTCGAGGACGACGCGAAGTTGCCCTCCGCTGCAGTCGAGCGAAGCCGCCTTGCACGGACTCGAGAGTTCGGCACCGAACTTCAGCGCTTGAATGGACGCGCGGCCCGTCAGTTCGGCGCCACTCAAGCCGGACGGAAAGCCGAGGTAGTTCTCGATTCGCGAACTCGCGGCCGCCTGGCCACCCGTTGCGACCGCGTCGATCAGTATCGTCGCGAGTCCCTCTGATGCGCCGTAAACTGCGGCCGCAAGGCCGGCGGGTCCGCCACCAACCACGGCGACGTCGATGCTCTTGTCGGCAGCGCGGTGATACGAGAGGCCAAGGTGCTCGGCGAGTTCGCCGGGTGTGGTGCGGCGCAGAGTGCGGCTCGGTGTGAGGACTGCGGGCAGATCGGCGACCGTCAGCCCAGCCGCGGACATGACCGCTTTGCCTTCAACGGTTTCGGAGTCGAGCCACAAGTGGGGAAGTTCTTGCCTCGCGGCGTAGGTGCGTAGCGCGAGGGCGGTCGAGGAGAGGCTGCTGCCGACAATCTCGATGTTGCGTGCGGCCGGGCTATCGCGCAGGAATCTGCGGCGGGCGAGGAACGCCCTCAGCAAGAGATCCGACAGTTCTGGGTCCTCGGACATCAAGCGGCGGAAGGAATCGGGCCCGATGCGGTACACGATTCCGCCCTCTGCAACGCGGGCCGTGAGGTATACCCGCTGTCCGGTGAGCAAGTTCAGTTCACCAAGAAAAGCACCGGCGCGATGCTGGACGACGAGTTCTTCGGGCTTGTCGACGGTGGCTGTGCTGACGATGTCGACGACGCCTTCATCGATCAGCACCAAGTCGTAGGTGACGTCACCGGGTTGGAAGAGTACGTCTCCGACACTGACAGCTTGACGATCCCCGAACGCGCGCATCCGGAGGCCTTGGCTCTCCGGGAGGCGCGGGAACGCTTGCGCGAGCTCGGCGTCGCTTGCCGACCCGGCCGCGCCGACCGTCTGCACGCTGGACGTGAGAGGTTCGGTCACGAGAGCACCCTAACCAGGCTGGCGCACCGAGGTGAAGCGCGCGCGTTCAGCCCACAGCGATCAGCTCACCGACGACAGTGTCGCTGACTGCTGCGCTGCCTCCGAAGATGATGCCGCTGGTGATGCGCGAGCTCAGTGACCTCGCGCAGTGGCTGGACGTCGACTTGCTGCGGCCGGCGTGAGCGATTAGCCGCGCTCGATCGCCGTCCCGAGCAGACCGAGCGGCGGTGCGCCGAGCTCGAGCATCGCCTTGTGGAATCGGCTGTGCGAGTACGCAGCTCCCCAAGCCTGCCGCGCCTTCGCCTGCGTCTCGAGGATGACGAGCTTTCCCCACGTGTAGCGGCCGTACGTCGGATCGAAGGTCGCGCGGTTGGCTTCGGCTCGTGCGGCCCGACCCGACAGGAATGCGTCGGACTCGAACCGGTGCGCCGCGTCGTCCACCGTCATTGCACCGGTATGGACGCCGATCGCAGCCGCGAGGCGAGTGACCCGAACCAGTCCCTCGATCGCCACGCCCGCGGCGAAGCGCGGGTCATCGGCGCGGAACCCCAGATCGAGGCTGAGCTCCTCGGTGTAGTGCGCCCATCCTTCGACGAACGCTGGTGACATCAGGATGCGGCGAACAGGTGTGGCGGCCCGACGTAGTGCCCGACCGTGGGCGAAGTGACCCGGCGATACCTCGTGCAACGTGATGGCAGGCAGTGTCGTGTGGCTGAAGATCTGCAGCCAGTCCTCGGTCTCGTGCGCCGACCAGGTCGGGTCGGGCGGCGTGACCCAGTAGAACGACGGTGCGTCCGGCTCTCCTGGGGCAGCCCAGGCCATCATCGCCATGGCCCACCGCCGCGACTCGGGTGCGGCCGACACGATGCATTCGCCGTCCGTGTACGGCACGAGGTCGTGTTCGCGGGTGAACGCGAGAACCTCCTCGACCTGCGCCTGCGCTTCCGTGAGCACGCCATCGGCGTCCGGATGGTCCGCGACGAGAGCGGCTACTGCCTGCGCGACAGGGGCGTTGGGATCGACCCGCGCACATGCCTCTCGCAAAATGGCCATCAGCCGATCGCGCTCACTATCGGCGATTTCAGCGAGCCGGCCGATGTCGACGGTCGTTGCTTCGAAGGAACCCATCAACGAGGCCAGGCCGGCAGCGCCCAACGATGCATCGGGTGTGCCGTGCTCCGCCGCATCCTGCAGATGCGCCATCAGTCTGGCGTGCGCAGCCAACGCCGCCGACGCCCCTGAGTCGGTGGGGTTGATGACAGCGACAAGTCCGGTGAACGCGCCAATCAGCGCTGCCGCTAGCGGCGCAGGCACCGAGTCGAGTGACTCGATCGTCATGTCGACCAAGTCCGGCCATTGCGCGATGTGCGCGCGTTTGGCAGCTGCGCGGTCGCTTGCCGGCGCGTACTCGCGGTCGTAGCAGGAGAGGTCGAAGTTCGGCAGGTGCGTGGCCGGGTTCGACCGATGCACTTCAAGTGTGCCGAACGCGAGCCTGGCGGTGTCTTCGAAAGTCCGCAGGTGGGCTTCGTCGTGCGGGTCGTCGAGCGGTGGTCCGCCGAGCTTTGCAAGACCAGCGCGGACGCCGCCGGGTGACAGGTCTTGAATCAGGCCGTCGTACTCGTGCAGGCCGGAACCCTCGCGGAGGTCCCCGACGAACAGATCGCATACCGAGCGGAGTCGCTGGTCCATAGAAGCCACGTTAGCGCCGCCCGGTAGAGTCGGCCGACAGGAGGCGCGACCCATGAGCAGTACAGCGTTGCGGATTGTGGTCTGCGTCAAGCAGGTTCCCGACACCTGGTCGGAGAAACGGCTCGATCCCACAGACCAGACGCTTGACCGTGCGGCCGCCGACGGCGTCATCGACGAACTCGATACCTACGCGGTCGAAGAGGCGTTGCGCATCAAGGAAGCAAACGAAGGCAGCGCCGTCGTCGTGCTGACGATGGGCCCCGCAGGGGCCGCTGACACCGTGCGGAAGGCTCTCTCGATGGGAGCCGACGAAGCTGTGCATGTTGTCGATGACGCCTTGCACGGCTCCGACGCGCTGGCCACCTCACTCGTCTTGGCGAAAGCCATCGAGCGCACCGGTTTCGACCTGGTCGTCCTCGGATCTGAATCGACGGATGCACGCATGGGCGTCGTACCGGCCATGCTTGCCGAGCGACTCGGCGTCCCGCAGGCAACTCTTGCCAGCAAGGTCGAGATCGACGGATCGAGCGACCCGGCGACTGTGCGAGTACATCGGCAGACGGACGCCGGGCAGGCCGTCGTCTCGGCGCAGCTGCCGGCGGTTATCAGTGTTCTCGAGAAGATCAACGAGCCGAGATATCCCTCGTTCAAAGGGATTATGGCGGCGAAGACAAAGCCGACAGCGACCTGGTCGCTCACGGATCTCGGCATCGACGCATCGTCGGTCGGCTTGGCCGCCGCGGCTACCGCCGTCGTCGACGCAACGCACCGGCCGCCGCGCGGCGAACACACCATCATCAAGGACGACGGCGATGCCGGGTCTCGGATCGCGGACTTCCTCGTTTCGCGCAAGCTTCTCTAACGACGGGATTCGTCATGGCGGATGTGCTTGTACTGGTCGACCACGTCGACGGTGTCGTCGGAAAACCCACGCTCGAGCTGCTCACGCTTGCGGCGCGTATCGGCACGCCGGTCGCTGTGGTACTCGGGGGCGGCGCCGGGGTTGCTGAGAAGCTCGGCGAGTACGGAGCGACTGCGGTACTCACCACGGACGACGGCCAGCTGACCTCCGTCGTCGTCGCGCCGGTTGTGTCGTTGCTCGAATCGCTCGTCGCATCGCGGTCACCGGCCGCCGTACTCATCGCGTCGACCACGGAAGGCAAGGAGATCGCCGGCCGCCTCGCCGTCCGTCTTGATGCAGGTGTTTTGACCGATGTCGTCGACATCTCTCTGGATGGTGACGCGGTAGTGGCCGAGCAGTCGGTCTTCGGTGGGTCGACCGTCGTGCACGCACGCGCGACACGTGGTGTGCCGATCGTGACGGTCCGGCCGAACAGTGTCACTCCCGTCGCGGCACCGGCCACTCCGGAAGTTTCTGCCGTCACCGCGCCCGCTGTCGACGGACGGCACGCCATCGTCGAGTCGCGGTCGGCCGCCGCATCGGGTGGTCGGCCGGGCTTGTCGGAGGCCAGCGTTGTCGTCGCGGGCGGCCGTGGGGTCGGGACGGCGGAGAAGTTCGCGCTCATCGAGGAGCTCGCCGACGCGTTGTCGGCCGCGGTCGGTGCGTCACGTGCGGCAACAGATGCCGGCTGGTACCCGAACGCCGCGCAAGTCGGACAGACCGGGGTCACGGTCGCGCCGCAGCTCTACATTGCGTGCGGGATTTCTGGCGCCATTCAGCACCGCGCCGGCATGCAGACGTCGAAGACGATCGTGGCCATCAACAAGGATGCCGAGGCGCCGATCTTCGAGGTCGCGGACTTCGGTGTCGTGGGTGATCTGCACGTCGTCGTGCCGCAGTTGATCGCCGAGATCGCTAGGCGCAAGGGCGCCTGACGGCCCTGCATTACTCGACGACGCGCAATGCCACCTTGCGGTTGCCGCCGTGCTGTTTCACCAGCGCGAACCAGAACGGCAGCAGCGAGTCGACGGTCGCCACCGCCTCGGCGTCACCGAGGTATTGGGGGCGCAATCCGACGGCCGTGATCAGTAGCTCAGCAGTTGCTCGAGCCTCCGGATCTGCTGCGAAAAAAAGGTCGGCGTTGGCCAGTGGCTCAGCGAAGTTCTCCCAGCCCAACGTGTTGAACGCCCGCACATACTGTGCGTCGGGAGCAGCCGCGACGATCTCGGCGCGGTTGTTGACGACGGGCTGGCCCACCCGGTTCGTCGCGTCGACCACGACCTTGCCCGCGAGCGCTGCTCCGTGCTCTGCAACGACCGCTTCCACCGCGGCACCCGGGATGGCGAAAACCACCACCTGAGCACCGGCGATCGCCTCGCCGACTGACACCGCCAGCGCGCCACGGGGGCCGTCCGCGCCCGGGTTTCTCGAGCCGTACACCACCTCGTGGCCGGCCTGCCGCCACTTCTCTCCGAGCGTGCCGCCGATCTTGCCTGTTCCGATGAGTGCTATCCGCATACCGGCGCCCAACGACCGGCCGCCCGAGCGCATTCCCGCCGACCCTGGCAACCTGGCAACCTTTCCCGGCGTCCGACCGGTGTAGGTAGCGAGATCCGCAAGACTTGGGGTAACCAAGCGGGGGTGAAGTGCCGCAAGAACCGCCGGGGTTGCGCGACTATGTCGCTGCGCGCCAGCGTGCCCTGCTTCGCACCGCGCGGATGCTCACCGGTGATGAGCAGATGGCGGAGGACCTTGTGCAGACGACGTTGGAGCGAGTGTGGCCGCATTGGCAACGGGTGGCTCGTGATCGCGATCCTGATGCCTACGTCCGCCGCGTGATGGTGAACACCTACTCAAGTTGGTGGCGGCGAAAGTGGCGCGGGGAGCGGCCGACGTCCGACCTGCCTGAGATCACTACCCCGGACGACGACTTCGCGCGCGCCGATCTCGCTGACGCGCTTCGTCGCCTGTTGCCGACGCTGACGCCACGACAGCGCGCGGTGCTCGTGCTTCGGTACTACGAAGACCTCACTGAGACTGCGACGGCGGACGTGCTCGGTTGCTCTGTGGGCACGGTGAAAAGCCAGACGTCGAAGGCGCTCGCGCGGTTGCGCTTGAGCAACGATCCGCGGGTCACGGAGGCAGGGCGATGATTCCGGACGACGAAAGCGTGCGTCGCGCGATGCAGCGGATCGAGCCGGCGGGAGGAGATGCGCCGGACCTGTTCGACCGGGTTGCGGCCGGGGCACGGCGACGCAGGCGGCGGCGCTCCGTCAGCGCGGTGACCGCGGCTGCAGTTGTGGTTGCCGTTGTGGCGTTGGTACCCGCGCTCGGACACGGCGCGTCAACGACGAAGGTGCAACCCATCGGGACGGCGGGGCCGCTCGTCAGTCCGGCTGTTACGTCGTTGTCGAGTGCTAATGAGAGCCCGTCGACCATCGTGAGTCCGTCGGTGGTGGCGTCATCCCCGTTAGTGGTGGAATCGCCGACGCCGCCGCTGAGCAGCACGCCGCCAACGCCGCCGCTGATCACAACCGGCGCGTGCGCCGGCCTCTCGGTCGCGATGGAGTTTGACCCTGGTCCGCAGGGTCCAGACCAGATTGATCCCCTCGTCCTCGTTGTTGGGGAGTTGAAAGCGGAACCGAGCCTCAACCTGCTGACCCTGCACGCAGGTTCAAACGTCAGCTTTCAAGCGTCCGGCCCGGCTGCCTGCGTCAACCGGATCGTGGTCACAGAAACCGCCGGCACCTTCCCTGCGGCCACCCCGAGCCCTCAACCCGGTCAGGTCTTCACGCCCCTGGTGATTCGGCCCGATGGGCCCGGTGTCGAAGATGTCGAGGTCATGCTGCGTCCGTGCGCCACCGCCTCAGCATGCGAGGGCGGCCAGGTGCTGGCAGAGGCCAACATTTCGGTCGACCCACCCGCGTCATCGACTGCGAATCCGGTGTCGAGCAACCTGGGCGCTTGCCCGACGGTCCTGCCACTTGTGCCCGGAGCCGATGCAGCCGTGCAGGCAAGGGCGGCAGCGGTCAAGGCGGTGCCCACGATCTACCCGCCAGAGCCGACGAAGGACTTCACCGTCACGGCTGTGTACCCGGCAAGCGCTAGCGGCGACAACGGATACGGGACGATCGCGTACGGCACGTGCGGCAAGACGATTGGCGACCGGACGTGGGTAGTCGAAGTCCATTTCCCGCATGACCCGATGGGCAGCGCGTCCACCGGCAACGGGCAGCTCTTCGTGTCGGAGTTCGCCACAGGGTGGCAGGTCTGGTTCCGCAACCACTGACCTTGCCCACCGGTGTTCGTCCGAGTCGGGTGCGGAAACGGGCTAGCGGTTGGCCATTTCCTTGCGGACGGCTTCGGCGAAGTCATCGACGTCCTGCTCGGTGGTGTCGAATGCGCACATCCAGCGCACCTCACCGGTCGTACGGTCCCACTCGTAGAAGAAGAACTGCTCCTGCAGCCGCGCAGTCGACTCCCTTGGCAACACCGCGTACACCGAGTTGACTTCCGGTTCGCGGGTGATCTGCACGCCAGGCACGTCGGCAACGGCATCAGCCAGCCGACGTGCCATCGCGTTTGCGTGCGTAGCGCTGCGCAGCCATAGGTCGGTGCCGAACAGTAGCTCGAACTGCACGCCGACGAATCGCATCTTCGACGCCAACTGCATGCCTGCCTTGCGCAGGAACTCCACGCCGGTGACGGCGGCCGGATTGAGTACCAGTACGGCTTCGCCGTACATCAAGCCGTTCTTCGTCCCGCCAAGACTCACGATGTCGACGCCGACGTCGGTCGTGAACGCACGCAGCGGGACGCCGAGGGCAGCCGCCGCGTTCCCGATGCGCGAGCCGTCGATATGCACGAACATCCCGAGCCCGTGAGCGTGTTCGCAGATCGCGGCGATCTCGTCGGGCGTGTAGACCGTTCCGAGCTCGGTGCTCTGGGTGATCGAGACGACGCGTGGCTGCACATGGTGCTGGTCACCCCAACCCCAGGCGTGGACGTCGATCAGCTCGGGTGTGAGTTTCCCGTCGGGAGTTGCCACCGACAGAAGCTTGAGCCCGGCTATCTTTTCCGGCGCACCACATTCGTCGACGTTGATGTGGGCAGATTCCGCGCAGATCACGGCATCCCAGCGCTTCGTCATTGCTTGTAAGGACACGACGTTGGCGCCGGTGCCGTTGAAGACGAAGAACACCTCGGCGTCCGCACCGAAATGTCCTCGCAGTACTTCTATCGCAGCGTCCGTGTAGGGGTCCGCACCGTAGCTGCCGACATGCCCGCCGTTTGCCCGCGCAAGTGCGTCGAGAATCTCCGCGTGAACTCCGGCGTAGTTATCGCTGGCGAATCCGCGGCGGCCCGGATCGTGGTGCTGCCCGTTCATGTCGTCAGCCACAGCCGCTCTCCGTTCACGTCTTCAGCTGGCTTATCCCAGAGCGATGCGATCGTGTCGGCCAACTCGACGACGTCCGTGTAGCCCTTGAACGCCGCATCGGGCTTGGCCTCACGCATCTGCGGTGTGACGAGTGCCTTGACCACGACGATGGTGGCCGCGGCCTCCGAACCGCGGAAGGAATCGGCGACATCGGTCAAAACACCTGCATCAAGACGGACGGCAGATCGGAAGAGCACACGTCTGAACTCCAGTCACTGACCAATCTC
>ODAK010001830.1_pt1 | contig 22758 bp, 19 predicted proteins | sample 1539591 | NCBI WGS metagenome assembly ODAK01 (sample SAMEA3539303, study PRJEB22396) | soil metagenome | biome: tundra; feature: field; material: soil | place: USA | collected 2010-05 | depth 0.15 m | reverse complement strand
TCCCCTGCAGCCGGTTGACCTCGGCGCGGTTGGCCATCACGAACATCGCCCGGTCGGAGTGGGCGAGCGTCAGGTGGCCGCACTGGGAGAACAGCAGGTTGAAGTTGAGATCCTGGGACAGACCCTCGTAGAGCTTGACGCTGGCGTCGTAGAAGCGGGCGCCCTGTGGGGTCTTGTAGTTGGAGCGCAGGATCGTCGTGTTGCGCCCGGAGGCACCCGAACCGATGTATCGCTTCTCGAGCACCGCCACGTTGCCGATCCCGTGCTCCTTTTGCAGGTAGTACGCAGTCGCCAGCCCGTGCGAGCCGCCGCCGATGATCACCACGTCGTAGGAGTCCTTGAGCTCGGGCTGGCGCTTCCACATCCGGCGCTTGCGGAAGATGTCAAGCATGGGTCGACGCCGCCGGCTTGGGATCGTGGACAGGCGCCAGCGCGTCGACGCCGATCGGCCTGGCGCCGAGATGCTCGCCGGCGTCCTGAACGATGCTCCACATGTACTCGCCGATCGCCCAGCCGAACAGGAACAGGAACCGGTCAGGGGCCTCACAGATCAGGGTGGCCGGTTGGCGGCCGATCGAGCCGGGACGCAGAGCCCCTACCGGGGTGATCTGGGGCCGCAGGTCCAGCGCGCTGAACCGTGCGAACACTTCCCGGGCGACCGGCCCGGCGAGCGTCATCGCGGCAAAGATCGTGGTCACCTCCACCACGCCGGCCGCCGGCGCCACGCTCTGCGTCGCCTCGGTGATCTGCTCGCGCAGGGCGCCCAGCACCGCCGGTTGGCAGATCACCAGCGCCCGTGAGCGGGTCAGCGGACACCACCAGGCGCAGGAGGCGCGGGTAGCCCGGCCGAGCTCCAGCGTGGCGCCACCGGCGCTACGGGCCACGAGCGCCTCCAGCTCGTGGGGCGGCGCCTGCAGCTCGAGCTTGCCCAGGTGCGAGACATCAGCCCATCCGCCCGTCCGGCGCAGGGCCTCGGCGTCCTGTTCGGCGGACCGGTAGGCGACCGCGACGTTCCAGCCGTCGCGCAGCTCAAACTGCGCGCCGGCGGCCCGGGCACTGCGCTCCATCGGCGAGCGCGCCACGGGGTTGAAGCGCTCGCTCTGCGTTGCGGCGTCGGGCGTCAGGAAATCGAAGCTCACGAGCGCAGCACCTCCCCGTCAGGGTCGTAGAACGGCCTTGTCTGGATCTCCGCGTGGTAAGTATGTCCCTCGTCGGAGATCGTGATCTGGGCGCCGTCGCGGGCCAGCGCCCCGGGAACCCAGGCCATCCCGATCACCCGGTCGAGCACCGGCGAGTGGCGCGAGCTGGTCACCTGCCCGACGGGCTCGCCCTGGTCATCGACGACGACCGAGCCCTCGGTGGGGACGTGGCCGTTGGCCGAGGTGAACCCGACCAGCGAGGTGACGGGAGTCTCCTGGGAGTAATGCTCGAGCGCCCACTTGCCGATGTAGTCCTGCTCCTTGTCGAGCTTGACGATCCAGGGCATCGCGGCACCGAACGGGGTCGATTCCGAATCCGTGTCCTGGCCCACCAGGATGTGCATCTTCTGCAGGCGCAGGATCCGCTGCGGCTCTAAGCCGAACGGCCGCAGCCCGAACGGCTTGCCGGCCGCCAGCAGGGCATCCCAGACATGCTCGCCGTAGGCGGCGGAGAAATGGATCTCATAGCCCACCTCGCCGACGAATCCGATCCTCAGAATCAGGCACGGCACACCGGCGATCTCGGCGTGCTTGGCGTCCAGGTATGAGAAGGCCTCGTTGGAGCAGTCCAGGTCGGTGACCTCGCGCATGATCTCCCGGGCGCGGGGGCCGGCCAGGTTGACGGCGCTCACGCCCTGGGTCAGATCCGTGAGGGCCACCTTCATGCCCCAGTCGGCCAGCCACCAGGAGAACCACTCCTCCACCGCGCCCGCCCCGCTGGAGGTGGTGGTCACGTAGAAGGTGTCGTCGTCGATCCGGCAGACCGTGCCGTCGTCGACGATCCGCCCGGCATCGGAGCTGATCACCCCGTAGCGGATCCGTCCCGGTTTGAGGTTGGAGAACCGGTTCGGGTACATCGTGTCCAGGAACTCGCCCGCATCGGGGCCGCGCACGAGCAGCTTGCCCAGCGTGGAGACGTCGATCAGCCCGGCGGCCCGGTTGACGCTCAGCGCCTCGCCCTGCGGATCGCCATAGTCATAGGCGCGACGCCAGTCGCCGGCCCATTTGACGTTCGCGCTCAGCTCACGGTGACGGCCGTGAATCGACGAACGCTTGGCCGGCTCCACCGGCCGGCCGCCCAGAATCCCCATCGGTACCGAGACCCACGGCGGCCGTGCCGTCGTGGTCCCGACGTCGGCCAGGCTCTGGCCGTTGCACTGAGCCATCAGCCGGACGGCCGGCAGCTGGCACATCCGGCCCTGGCAGGGCCCCATCGTCACGGTCGTGTAGCGCTTGGACAGCTCGATCGAGTCGTAGCCCTCGTCGATTGAGAGCTTGACGTCCTTGCTGGTGACGTCCTCGCACAGGCAAGCAAAGCACTTGCCGCGACCGGCGCCGCTGACCGGAGGCGGTACGGCCACCGCCGGACTCCCGTCGCGCAGCGCCGCCAGGCGCTCGCGCAAGTCCTGCTCGGTGGTCTGCGATTCCCCATCGCCGAGGCCGATCGCGTGGGCGGCCTGCAGGCCCGCCAGCTCCCCGGAGCATTCGATCGCCTCGGTGCCGAGCACGCCCGTCAGCTCACCGGCAGCCTTGAGACCATCGGGCAGCTGGGCCAGCGCGAAATGTCCCAGCCGCTCGTCGTAGGCGCTCTGGGCTCCGGCCGCCAGCAGCAACGAGGTGGCCGGAATCGCGCCGCCGGAGACGATCACCAGATCGCATTCGTACTTGCGCTCGCCGGCCGCCCCGCCCCGTCCGTCGACGGGTGCGATCACCGCCGAGCTGACCGCCTTCTTGCCGGCGGCCTCGATCACCGTGTGGCCCGCGAACACCGCAATGCCCGAGCGCCGCAGCGACGCCGCCGCCTCGCTCGTCTGCGGTCGCAGGTCGGCGACGGCGACGATCTCCACGCCCGCGGCCCGCAGCTCCTGTGCGGCGACCAGGCCGCGATCCGACGTGGTGGCGATCACCGCCCGCATCCCGGGGCTGACGGCGTAGAGGGACACCAGGCGCCGAGCGCCGTCGGCGAGCATCACGCCCGGCAGATCGTTGCCGGCGAACACCAGCGGCTGCTCGATCGTGCCGGTGGCGAAAACATGATGGCGTGCGCGCACCTGGTGCAGCGTGTCTTCCTGCCAGACCGGGACCATCCCGTCGAAGTAGGCCAGGGCCGGCGCGCGGGAGAGGATCTCGACTCCCGCCGCGCGGGCCTTCAGGGCCAGCGCGGCGACGCGGTTGCGTTGGGGGCCGATCAGCATCCGGCCGCCGGGCTCGGGTCCCTCGTCGGCCATGACCACATCGGCGCCGAGCCGCGCGGCGGCGGCGGCGGCGGCCAGCCCCGCGGCGCCGCCGCCGATCACCATCACGTCGGCGTGCCGGCGGCGGTACTCGGTGCGCCATTCGCGCTCGGGCTGATGCTCGGGCAGGCGACCCAGCCCGGCCGCATTGCGCAGCAGTTTCTCGTACAGCGGCCACAGGCGGCGGGGGCGGATGAAGGTCTTGTAGTAGAAGCCCGGCGGCATGAACGGTCCGCCGAGCAGGTCGGTGGCGCGCATCGCGTCGAACTCCAGCGACGGCAGGGCGTTGAGATGCGCTACGCGCATCCCCTCTCGCGCCGGCTCAACGCAGGCTCGGGCGCCCGGGGCGCCGTCGACCGAAACCATGCAGTTGGGGCATTGGCCCGCGCAGCACATCAGGCCGCGGCGGCGGTGGTACTTGAAGCTGCGTGAGAACGTGCGCTGACCGGCCGCGTACAGCGCCGATCCGATCGTGTCGCCCTCCAGGCCTTGGACACGCTTGCCGTCGAAGGTAAACGAGATCGTCTTGCTGCGGGCGATCCGCTCCCCGGGTTGCGGGGCCAGGCGACTCACAGCAGATCACCGCCCGCTTCGCCGGCGGCCACGGTCGCCTGGGAGTTGGGGTCGGCCTGGTCGGGCACCTCGGAGGCAAGCGCCGTGAACAGCACCTCGTTGGTCACCGTGTTGCGCTCGGCGATGAACCAGGCCCGGCAGCCCGAGCGGTGAAACCACCATTCGCGCTGAACGCCGGCCTTGTTGACGCGGAAGTAGTTGTAGGTGTTGAGCTCCCGGAAGCTCGGCTGGCCCTTGGGACGCGGCGAGATCTCCCCGCCGAAGCCGAAATCGGTCACCTCGCGAACCCCGCAGTTGGGACAGGTCAATAGGAAGGACATGGCTTCTCCATTAAGCCCCCACGCACGGGGACGGAAGAGCCCACCGTAACGCCCGGGTCTTGATCCTGTCCAATATCCATTTAGGCTTCTGTGATTCGTAAGCCAAATCAATAATTAATTATGGAATTACGTCAGCTGCGCTACTTCGTCGCGGTGGCCGAGGAACTGCACTTCCGGCGCGCCGCCGCTCGACTGCACATGTCCCAGCCTCCGCTCAGCCAGCAGATCGCGCAGCTGGAGGACGAGCTCGGCTGCCGGCTGCTGACACGCACCCGCCGCCTCGTCGCGCTGACGCCGGCCGGCGAGGCGTTCCTGCGCGACGCCCGCACGCTGCTGTCAGAGCTCGACGGCGCGGTCGCGACGGCGCGGCGGATCGACACCGGCCAGTCCGGCCTGCTGCGGATCAACTTCGTCGGCTCGGCACTGCTCTCGATCGTGCCGGGCATCGTGCAGCGCTTCCGCGCCGCGCGGCCGACCGTGGAGATCGAGCTACACGAACGCTCCACCGTCGAGCAGCTGCGGGCGCTGAGCGGCGGGGTGATCGACGTCGGGCTGGTGAGACCGCCGATCGAGCTCGACGCCGGACTGCGCGCCGAGGTGGTGATGCGCGAGCGGATGATCGCGGCCGTGCCGGCCAACCATCCACTCGCCGGCCTGCGGCGGATTCCCCTACGGCGGATCGCCGCCGAGCCTTTGGTGCTGTTCCCACGTGAGCAGGCCCCCGGCTTCCATGACCTGATCACCGGCCGGCTGGCCGCCACCGGCACGTTCGGTCAGGTGGCCCAGTACGCGCCGGAGATGGTGACGATCATCGGGCTGGTGGCCGCCGGTGTGGGGCTGTCGCTGGTGCCGGCGTCGGTCGCCCGCCTGGCGCTCGACGGTGTGACCTACCGGCCGCTCACAGGAGCGCCTGATGCCGAGCTGCTGGCGGTCACGCGGGCCGACGACAACACGGCGCTGGTGCGCGCGTTCGTGGCCGACGCCCGGACGCCGGGACGCGCGCCAGGCTAGGTGCTCGCGGTTTCGCGATGGGCCCCAATCAGCCGGTGGCGCCGTGGCGCAGCTCGCTGACGCCGGCGTCGTCGCCCGAGGCGCGGGCCTCGATCTGCTCGAGCTTGGCCAGCAGCGTCTCGGCCATTCGGATCGAGGCGGCGTCGATCAGCCGGCCGTCGAGCGAGACCGCACCTTTGCCCTGCGCTGCGGCCTCCGTCATCGCGGCGATGATGCGATGGGTCTTCTCCACCAAGTGCTGGTCGGGGGTGAACACCTCGTTGGCCAGCTCGATCTGGGAGGGATGGATTGCCCACTTTCCCTCAAAGCCCAGCACAGCCGCGCGCCGAGCGGAGGCCAGGTATCCCTCGCGGTCGGTGAAATCGCCGAACGGCCCGTCGATCGGCCGCAGGCCGTGGGCGCGGCAGGTCACCGCGATCTGCGACAGCGCGTAATGCCACTGGTCGCCCCAGTGGATCTCACGCTCGGATTCGCCGGAAGGGTCGGTGAGGATCGCGTAGTTGGGGTTGGCGCCACCGATCGAGGTCGTGTGGCTCTGCAGCGACGCCGCGTAATCGGCCACGCCGAACACCATCGCCTCCATCCGCTCGGGGCAGGCCCGGGCGATCTCGTCGCAGTTGACCATCCCGATCGCGGTCTCGATCAACACCGAGATACCGATCCGCCGCGGCAGCGCCGTCGCTGCCTCGATCTGGGTCAGCAGCGTAGCGACCAGATGTACGTCGCCCGCACAGCTCGCCTTGGGGATCATGATCGTGTCCACGTGGCGCCCCGCCTCCTCCACCACCTCGATGATGTCTCGGTAGCAGTAATGCGTGTCAAGGCCGTTGATGCGAAGCGAGACCGAGCACCGGGACCAGTCGAGCTCACGCAGCGCCTCGATGATGTTGATCCGGGCCCGAGGCTTGTCGTCTGGCGCGACCGCATCCTCCAGGTCGAGCATCACGATGTCGGCGCCGAGCTCGGGTGCCTTCTCCAGCATCCGCACGTTGCTGCCGGGAACCGCCAGCTCGCTGCGGTGCAATCGGGGGCTGGACGGGCTGCCAGGGTCTCGGGTCATCGCCACAGAGTAGAGCGCCCGCCGCCGCCGAGCACAAGCCTCATTAGATGAATTTGTCCACAACCGCGACTTCGATCCGTGGGTTCGCGACGAAATGAGCGCCGGACAAGGCCGTCAGCGACCTCGTCGTGGCCCCATATAGCGAGATGTGTTTGGCCGCATGAGGAATTCTTGGCTTTCACTTGCCCGCGCCGTTGGCTAGGCTCGATTCGATGACCTCCTTTCCCCCAGTTCTCAATCCACCCGAACGGCTGCTCTGCGGCCCGGGCCCCGCCAACGTCTCGCCGGCCGTGCTGGCGGCGATGCAGCGGCCGCTGCTCGGCCATCTCGATCCCGACCTGCACGAGATCCTCACCGAGCTGGTGGCGACATTGCGCGCCACCTGGCGCGCGCAGGGTGGCCTCGTGCTTCCGCTCCAGGCCACCGGCACGTCGGGGATGGAGACCGGGCTGGCGAGCCTGCTCGAGCCCGACGAGGTGGCGATCGTCGCCGTCAACGGATTCTTCGGCCGCCGAATCGTCGAGATCGCTCGCCGTCAAGGCGCCGAGGTGATCGAGGTGACGGCCGACTGGGGCGAGCACGTCCCCAACGAGCGGCTGCTCGAGGCGCTCGATGCCCATCCGCAGGCGCGCGTGATGGCTGTCGTGCACGCCGAGACCTCCACCGGCGTGCAGCACCCACTGGCCGAGCTCGGGGCGGCGCTGCGCGACCGCGACACCCTGCTGATCGCCGACTGCGTCACCTCGCTCGGCGGAGTGGAGATCGACTTCGACGGCTGGGGTATCGACTACGCGTACTCGTGCACGCAGAAGTGCATCGGGGCGCCCCCGGGCATGTCGCCGATCGCCGTCTCCGATCGCGCGCTGGCCCGCATCGCGCAGCGCACCCATCCGGTCCCCTACTCGTTCGACCTCGATCTGCTGGAGCAATACTGGGTCAAGCGCCCCGCCGCCTATCACCACACCGCGCCGGTCCTGCACATCTACGCGCTCTACGAGGCGCTGCGCGAAGTGGCGATCGAGGGCCTGCCGGCCCGCTGGCGCCGCCACGCCGACGCCGGAAGCTTCCTACAGTCAGAGCTCGGCGCGCGGGGCCTGGAGCTGCTGGCCGAGCCCGACCACCAGCTGCCCCAGCTGAGCGCCGTACGCGTGCCCAAGGGAGTCGACGGCAAGCGCGTGCAGACCCGGCTGCTGACCGAGCACGGGCTCGAGGTCGGGGGTGGTCTGGGGCCAACCGCGCCACCGATCTGGCGGATCGGGCTGATGGGCCACAACGCGACGCGAGAAGTCGCCCAGCGAGTGCTGACGGCGTTCGACGCGGTGCTGGCGGACGAGCCCGCCGCGACCACCGCCGGGTGACGGTCACGGCCATCTCGTGCGTGCAGCGCGGAATCGGCGCCGGTCAGCAGCCGGCCGGGCCCGGGAGGACGATGACGGCGGGCGAGACCGGTTAGACCGGCGAGAAGGCCGGCGAGACGGTTTAGGCCGGCGCGACCGCGGGGTGCGCGGCGCGAGCCGCCGACAGCGTGTTGCGCAGCAGCATCGCGATCGTCATCGGCCCGACGCCGCCGGGAACGGGGGTGATCAGACCGGCGACCTGCGCCGCCGCATCGAAGTCGACGTCGCCGACCAGACCTTCGTCGGTGCGGTTGATGCCGACGTCGATCACCGTGGCTCCGGGCTTGATCCAGTCGCCGGCGATCATCCTGGGACGCCCCACCGCGGCGATCAGCACGTCGGCACGGCGACAAACTGCGCCCAGGTCGCGCGTGCGGGAATGGCAGACGGTCACGGTCGCGTTCTCGGCCAGCAGCAGCGCGGCCAGCGGCTTGCCGACCAGGTCCGAGCGTCCGACGATCACCGCCTCCGCCCCCTCCAGGACCACCTCGTGGCGGCGCAGCAGCTCCACAACCCCGGCCGGGGTGCACGGACGCAGCCCCGACAGGCCCTTGGCGAGGAGTCCGGCGGACACGAGCGTGAGGCCGTCGACGTCCTTGCCCGCGTCGATCAGAGTCGTCAGATAGCTCCCGTCGATGTGCGGCGGGGTCGGCAGCTGGAGCAGGATCCCTGAGACGCGATCGTCCTCGTTGAGCTCACCCAGCAGCTGCTCCACCTCGGCCTGGGAGGCGTCGGCGGGTAGGTCGTGGGCGAATCCCTCGATCCCCACCTCCGCGCATGCCCGCTGCTTACCGCCGACATATACCGCCGAGGCCGGATCGTTACCAACCAGGACGGTGGCCAGCCCGGGGCGCGGGCCACCGGCAGCGCACCACGACTCGATCTCCGTGGCCACCTCGCCGCGCACCGCCTGTGCAATCGCCTTGCCGTCGATCAACTTTGCACTCATCGAACCAATTCGTACATCATGTGTATGGTGCGGTCAAGCTCGGACCGGGAATCGATGCCGGACGCCGTGACCGGATCAGCAGCGCTGGTCAGGTCACCGTTGGCCTGCTCGTTGAGCCTCCGCGAGGTGCTCGGCGCCCTGGCGGCCGAGCCGATGCCGTTCGCGCTCAGCGGAAGCTGGGCGGGCGGCGGAGCGATCGTCGGATGCCGTCCGCTGGTCGTGGCCGGCCCCGACGCCGACCCGTTCACGATCATCGACTCCCTTCCCCAGCTGGACGACAGCCTGCCCCGGCCTGAGGGACCGTCCGACGGTCCGCCCCGGCCTGGGCCCGCGGTCGGCGGCGGCTGGTTCGGGTGGCTCGGATACCGGCTCGGCGCGCGGGTCGAAACGCTGCCCGCGGGACCGCCCCGTCCGGTTCCGGTGCCGGAGTTCCACCTCGCCTACTACGACCACGTGCTGCGCCGGGCGCCCGACGGCCAGTGGTGGTTTGAGGCGCTGGTCAGCCCGCGCCGGGAGGACGAGCTGTCCGCGCGGCTGGGAGAGATCCGCGCGCTTCTCGGTGCCCGGCGGGGAGCCGTCACCCGAGGCCTGGCGGCGCCGTCACCGCTGAGCCTGCCGCGCGGCGCGGCCGCCGATCATCTGTCGGCCGTGCGGGCGTGCCGTGAGCGGATCGCCGCGGGAGAGATCTTCCAGGCCAACATCTGCCTGCGGCTGCAGACGGACTGGGCGGGCTCGGCCACCGATCTGTTCGCCCAAGCGCTGGGGCGGCTGTCGCCACCCTACGGCGCGGTGTTCTGCACTCCGGCGGCGGACATCGTCAGTTTCTCGCCGGAGCTGTTCCTGCGCCGCCGCGGCGACAGCGTGATCACCGAGCCGATCAAGGGAACCATCCGCCGCGGCCGCGATCCGGTGAGCGCCGCCGCCGCGCTGGCCGACCTGATGACCTCGGCCAAGGACGCCGCCGAGCACGTGATGATCGTCGACTTGATGCGCAACGACCTGGGGCGCGTGTGCGCGTACGGCTCGATCCGCGCGCCGCGAACGCCGACCGCGGAGGCCCATCCCGGGCTGTGGCATCTCGTGTCCCGGGTGCAGGGACGGCTGCGTCCCGGGACCGGCAACGGCGAACTGCTGCGCGCCACCTTCCCGCCCGGGTCGGTCACCGGCGCCCCCAAGGTCCAGGCGATGCACGTGATCGCCGAACTCGAACGCAGCGCCCGCGAGGTGTACACGGGCGCGATCGGGTTCTCCAGCCCGGCGGCGGGTCTGGAGCTCAGCGTCGCGATCCGGACGCTAGAGCTTTCCCACGGTCGCCTGTGGATCGGCGCCGGCGGCGGGATCGTCGCCGATTCCGATCCACATCGCGAGCTGGAGGAGGCGCTGGCCAAGGCCCGCCCGATCGCCACGGCGATCGGCTCGAGTGTGGCCGCCCGGAGCGCCCGCCACCGACCGCTGGGCAAGCGTGCCGCCTACGCCGCTTGACCCCGGTCGCCCGGCGGCGACGCGGTCGGAAGCCTGGACGCCCCCGGGGCGGACGCCCAACCCGGGGCCGGCGCCCGACCCTGGGCTGACGCCCGGCGCGGGCGCGGCGCCCGACGCGGGCCCGGCGCGCTCAGCGCCGATGCCCGACCCAGCGCGCGGCGTGTTCGAGACCCTGCTGACTCGCGACGGCCGCGTCCAGGCATTGTCGGCGCACCTCGCGCGCCTGGCCCGATCGGTGTCAGATCTGTACGGCGCCACGCTGCCACCCCAGCTGACCGAGCGCATGCGCATTGCCGCGCGCGGCCGGGGCGGCTCACACCGGCTGCGCGTCGACGCGCAGCCGAGTGACGCGGGAGTCCAGGTCGCGCTGCGGGTCACCCCGCTGGGCGACGCGGCTTCGTCGGTCGTCCGCTGCCAACCGGTGCCCGTCGCCGGCGGCATCGGTGAGCACAAGTGGGCCGACCGGCGCCGGCTGGAGTCGCTCGCCGAGCCCGGCGCCGTGGCGCTGATCGTCGATCACGGCGACTACGTACTCGAGGCGGCCTGGGCGAACTTCTGGCTGATCGAGGGGACCGCGCTGATCACACCGCCCGCGGATGGCCGCCTGCTACCCGGCGTCACCCGTCAGCTGCTGCTGGAGTTGGCCCCCTCGCTCGGCCTCCGGCCCCGTACCGAGCCGATCTCCCTCGCCCGGGCCGGCGCCGCGGACGCGATCTTCCTGACCTCCTCGCTGCGCCACGCCGTGGCGGCCGAACTGGACCCCGGGCCTTCGGGCTCCCGCGATGACTCGGTGGTGACGGTTATCCGCGCAGCGATGGCGGAGATTGAATGGAACTGACGAACACGCCAGCGGTGCGCGCGCACCCTTCGGACTAGAGACCGTAGGTCTTGGCGATGATCTCGCGCTGGATCTCGCTGGTCCCGCCGAAGATCGTGGTGGCGATCGCGGTGCGCAACTGGGCCTCCATGTCGTACTCGACCGCGTAGCCGTAGCCGCCCATCATCTGCACACCCTCGAGGGTGGCCAGCTTGGCGGCCTCGGTCGCCTTGAGCTTGGCCATCGATGCCTCGCGGGGGAACAGCGCGCCGGGAGTGGCCTCGACGCGCCCTGCCAGGTCGTAGACGAGCAGCCGGGTCGACTCGATTTCGGTGGCCAGGTCGGCGACCCGGTGCTTGAGTGCCTGGAAGGTCCCGATCGGGCGGCCGAACTGCTTGCGCTGCTTGATGTAGGCCAGGGTGTCTTCGAATGCCCGCTGCGCCATCCCGAGCGCTTGCGCCGCGAGGATCAGCCGCTCGTGGTTGAGCCCCGCCATCAGCTGCATCCAGCCCTGGTCTTCGTGGCCGATCAGCCGGTCGGCGGGCACGTAGCAGTCGGTGAAGTAGACGTCGTTGACTTCACGACCGGCCATCGTCTCGATGCCGCGGACCTCCAGGCCGTCGACGTCGGTCGGCACCGAGATCATGCTCAGCCCCTGGTGCTTGCTCTCACCGCGGCTGGTCCGGCACACGAGCAGGATGTGATCAGACGCGTGGGCACCGGTGATCCAGGTCTTCTGCCCGTTGATCAGATAGCCCCCGTCGGAGCGCTCCGCCCGGCAGCTGAGGCTGCCGATATCCGACCCCGCCCCCGGCTCTGACATCGCGATCGCCTCGACGCGACCTCTCGCGATGCCGCCCAGGAGCTCTTGCTTGCGCTCCTCGGAACCGAAGCGCTCGACGGCGCCCGCGGTGATCATGCTGACCGAGAAGAAGGCCATCGGAATCTGACCCCGCGCGGATTCCTCGCACAGAAGGCACATCTCCACCGCCCCGCCGCCAGACCCCCCGTACTGCTCGGGGATCGCCGCGCCCAGCCATCCCAGCTGCGCGATGCGGCTGTAGATCTGCGGGTTGTGCGGCTCGCGGCCGTGCTCGGTGAGAACGTCGCGCTGCTCGCGGGTACCGCACTCACGCTGGGCGAAGTCGCGGATCGCCTCGACAAAGGCTCGCTGCTCGTCGGTCAGGTTGTGGATCGCCATCAGCACTCTCCGGTCGGTCGCCGGCCCAGCATTCTGTCAACGAGCGGGCGACGGGCGCAAACACGCGTCACTTAAAGTGGTGCCGTGCAGATCCGCCACGCCGATGCCTCCCGCGATGCCGGCGCCTGTGCGGCTGTCTATGCGCCCTTCGTGGCCGAGGCGGTGGCCTCGCTGGAGGAGCGCCCGCCGAGTGCGGGCGAGATGGGCGAGCGGATCCAGCGGATCTCCGCTGGCTATCCGTGGCTGGTGGCCGACTTCGACGGCGAGGTTGTCGGCTACGCCTACTCCTCCCAGCACCACGAACGGTCCTCCTATCGCTGGGCCGCCAACGTTGCCGTGTACATCGCTGCCTCCCATCACCGCCGTGGGGTCGGCCGGGCACTGTACGGCGCCCTGCTGCCGCTGCTCGTCCGCCAGGGCCTGTACGTGGCATGCGCGGGGATCACGCTGCCCAACCAGGCCAGCGTCGCGCTGCACGAGTCGCTGGGCTTCGCGCCGGTGGGGATCTACCGCCGGATCGGCTTCAAGTTCGGCCAATGGCGCGACGTGGGCTGGTGGCAAGCGCAGCTGCGCGAGCCGGACGCAGGCGAGCCTCCGGCCGAGCCCGGGCCTCCAGCGCGGCTCGGCTGAGCCACGGCCAGCGGTCCCCGTTGGCGCCGCCGGCCGAAGACCGGTCAGTCGGCTCGTTCGTCGAGGATCAGCGCCAGCGTGGGGCAAGCATCGGCCGCCCGGCGGGCCAGGCCGAGCAGATCAGGCGGCACCTCGGACTCATCGAGGATCGGGTAGCCCCAGTCATCGAGGCGGATCAGCTCGGGCAGCAACTCCGCGCACAGACCGTGCGCCTCACACATGATCGGGTTCACCCGCAGGCGGGCACTCATCGCGCTCTCGGCTTCCTCCGCGGTGCAGCCGCGACCGTGCTCACGGGGCCCTCGCCACCGAGGGGCAGGCCGGCCGGCGGCGCCGAGCATCGGACGCGACGGTGGGACTCGACCTCGTTCGCGAACACCGACAGCGCGCTCTCGACGAAGCGGGCAGCGCCGTCCGGGTGATGGCAGGCGCCGCGTCCACGGACCTCCGCCGTCCAGCGCAGCACCCGATCGCGCTCGCGCTGGTGGGCGACGCCGTCGGCCATTGCGCAGACCGAGTCGGCGATCGCGGCCAGCCCATGCACGCACGGGCCGCACTGGCCGGCGGACTCGTTGGCCAGGTAGTCGATCACCCGCGCACTCTCGTGCAGGCCGCACGAGCTCTCGCCGAGGGCGAACAGGACCCCGGAGCCCAGCGAGCAGCCGACCGACCGCAGATCTTCGCGTGCCAGGCGCAGCGCGAACGCGCGCGAGGCCTGCACCCAGGTCCCGAAGTAGCCGCCCACCAGTAGCGCGCGCAGCGGTTCGACGGCGCCGCCCGCCGCAGCCAGCAGATCGGTCATTGGGGTGCCAAAGGCGAGCTCATAGACGCCCGGAGCGGCGACCGCCCCGGAGATCGTGACCAGGGCCGAACCGGGGTCCGCCGTGCTGCCCAGCTCTCTGAACCAATCGGATCCGAACCGGGCGATCAGCGCGAGCTGGGCGAGCGTCTCCGTATTCTGGACGAGAGTCGGGCGACCGCGGTAGCCGCGTTCGTACGGGCGCGGCGGGACGAAGGTCGGCTTGGCGACGCCGCTGTTGAGGAAGTGGATCACCGAAGTCTCCTCGCCCGTCACGTATCCGACCGGCCCGACGGCCAGTTCGATCGAAACGTCGTCCTCACCGCGAACCGAAGCCGCCCCTTCCAGCGAGCGCACGGCCTCAGGCGCATCCTCGCTGACCTTGACCACGATCTCGCGCGTGCCGATCGCCTTAGCCGCCAGCACAGCTCCGTCGAGCACCATGTGGGGCAGACGTGAGAGCAGCAGGCGATCCTTGGCGCTGGCCGGCTCGGTCTCTGAGCCGTTGACCACCAGCACCGTGCCGCGCCGTCGCGCGGCGACCGAGCGCAGCTTGACCGCCGTCGGGAAGTCGGCGCCGCCACGGCCGCGCAGGCCGCTGCGCTCCACGGCGCCGATCAGCTCAGCCGACGCGACGCGCGGCATCGGACCGTGCACCGCCTCGTGCTCGGCGAGCGTCATCGTCGCCCCACTGGGGTCAAGTCCCGCCAGCAACCGAGGCAGGCCGGTCGGTCCCGCGCTCATCCGCCGCCGCTTCCCGACGCGGTCGCTGCCAGCGTCCCGGTCACGACATTGTTCTGGGCATCGATGTTGAGGTGCGCGTGCAGGTCCATTCCAGCTCCCGCGGAGTCGGTGAGATGGGCCAGGAAATCCGTTCCCTGCAGCGAGACGATCCTGCCCTCCATGACCGATAGTAGGCCGTTGGCGATCAGGTCGACCTGGCTCCCGGTGAGCGATAGGCCTCCGCCCCCGATCGGGGCGCCGGCGAGGCGCACGCGCAGGCTTCCGGTCCGGCTTCCGCTGAACCGCATCGAGAGGTCGATCAGCGCGCCGCCGGCCACCGCCGTCTGCGAGACGGTTCCCTTCAACCGGGCGGAGAACGATCTGCTCTGCACCGTCGGCGCTGCCGTAGCCGCCGGCCGAGACGGCTTGGCCGGCGTCGCGACGACGGCGCGGGCCGGCACGAAGCTCTTGGCCAGCAGCTTGGTCGGAGTGCCGGCTTTGCGGGCCCAGCCGCTCTGCAGCGGACCGATCAGAGTGAACAGCACCAGCCCTAGCGGCGTTAGGACGGTCGCGGCCGTGGCCGGCAGGCGCACCCACCCCACGTCGGAGTCGGCCTGGGCGATCCGGGCCCAAACGGCGATCAGGACCGTGATCACGCACACGCCGGTCAGGACCAGCATCCACCAGATCTTGGTATCGCTGCCGGTGCCAAGACCGTGGAGCACCGCAACCGGCCAGCTGGCGTAGGCCAGCCAATGGACCGCGCGCCAGGCGTGATAGCCCAGCCGGCGCCTGATCAGGCTGGTCACCGCCAGCGCCACCAGCAGATCGAAGGACAGCGCCCCGAACCCCAGCCAGAGGGGCCGGTAGGTGCCCGTGAAGGGGATCACCGCATTGGTCACCGAGATCGGCGCAAAGCTGTCCAGCACGCTGGTGATGATGTGCACGACCAGGACTAGCAGGACCAGCAGCGAGACGTCGCGATGCACGGTCTCGATCGCGAACCGGGGCCAGCGCGGACCGGCCGAGAAGCGCAGCGATCCGAGCACGCCCAGCAGCACGCTCACGGTCAGCAGGACGAGCGCTACGGCGCCGGTGCCGCGGGTCAGATACCAGTAGGCCTTGGGACTGGCCGAGGCGAGCGCCAGCGTCATAGGGCCACCCGCGCCCCGGCCGCGCCGCGATAGCAGCGCAGGTCGTCGCCGACCTCCGGCCAGCCGGCGAGGTGCAGACTCGCGCCGTCGGCGCTGACGAGCCGGCTCGGCAGGGCCAGGGACTCCAGCCACTGCACGGCGCGCTCGCCGCGGACGATCGCCGCGGTGGTGGCGATGTTGGCATCCAAGCAGGTCGCGGCCGCGACGCTCACGGTGCGCCAGACGGCCTGGGCCGGGCGGCCGCTGACCGGATCAAGCAGATGATGGACGGACCCGGTTCCCGTGCGCCAGCGACGCACGGTCGTGCTGGAGGTGGCAAGCCCTCCGCTGCGCAGGGTTATCCACTGCCCGGGCGCCGCCACGCTTGCGCGATGGTCATCGGTTACCCGAACGCGCCAGCCGTCAAGCGGCGCGGCGCCGTGCAGCGCTATATCCCCGCCGAGGCTGACCAGCACGCCACATTCCGCTGCGCGGGCAGCCTGCGCGGCCGCGCGATCGGCGGCCAGCGCCTTCGCGGTCGCGCCGAGGTCAAGCGTGACCCCACGTCCCATCGAGACCGTGGCGGCGGCGCGGTCGATGCGGATCGTCTGCCAGCCGGCGACCGAGGCGAACGCCACCCGGGGCCGCCCGATGGCCTCGCCAGTTTGATCACCGGCGCCTGGCTCAGCGTCGCCTTGATCCCGGTGCAGCAGTTCGAAGTCGCGGTCATAGCCGAGCGCGATCAAGGCATCGCCCAGCGCCGGATCCACATCGCCGTCGGTCAGCCGCGCCGCACGCAACGCCGCACTGAGCGCGTCCAACAGGAGCGGGCTGACGCGCGTGGTAGCGCCGCCGGTGCGGTTGAGCGCCATCAGCTCCGAGTCCTGGCGAAAGCGCGAGCAGGCCAGATCGAACTCGTCCACCGTCCGCGCCACGGCGTCGCGGGCGTGCTGCAGCCCGGCCGGATCGGTGACCAGGACCGTCGCCGTGCTGCCGAACGCCGGGAAGCTGGCGCTGGTCTCTGTGGCGCTCATCGATCGACCCGCGGCCTGGGCGGCGTTCAGGAGCCCCCGGAGACCACGCCGCCCGACGATGGGGCGGGCGCGGAGGCGGCGGGAGCCGGTGCCGCCTGGGATGCGGCCGGTGCAGCCTGCTGCTGTGTTGGGGCCGGTGTGGCCTGCTGCGATGTGGGGCCCGAACCGCTCGATCCCCCGGACGACTGGCTGGGCGCGGCGTCAGGCGACTGCAGGCCGAGTTCGCCAGGGCTGGCCAGCGGCGGCATCCGCGCTGAGCGCGACGTAGTCGCCGACGCGCCCGCGATGCTCGCCGTTGTGGTTACCGCCGACTTCGAAGCGGCGCTGCGGAACGTGGGTTTGGCGCCGAGCGAACGGCCCGGCGCGACCGCCGAAGCCACCGCGGCGATACCGGCTGACAGCCCTGCCGCTCCGACGAACAGCGCCCGCCGGGTCCGGCTGACGCGGATCAGCGCAGCATCTCGCTGTAGACCAGCGAGGGGCTTGTTACGCGGCGCGATGCCGTGACCGGGTCCAATTGGCATGCTCACACTGTGCCCTGAGTCGATCAGACTTCGGTAAGAGAAGCATGAGAATTCGCCTATCACACCACCGACGCGATCGTGGGAAGCTCGATCGAGAACTGGGCCCCCTGCACCATCACGTCGCCGCCGTGGCGCTCGGCGATCGCGGCGACGATCGATAGGCCAAGGCCCGACCCGGGCCGCCCGGAGGTGTTGGGACCCCGCCAGAAGCGCTCGAACAGCCGCTCGCGCTCGTCGGGATCCGGCCCTGGTCCCTGATCGCAGACGCTCAGCCGGACGCGGTCGCCCTCACGCGTGAGCGTGACCGTCACCGTCCCGCCCTGAGGGCCGTGGATCAGACCGTTCTCGATCAAGTTCGCCAGTGCTCGGCGCAGCTCAGCGCGGTCGGCGCGCACCTGTGCGCGGTCGATCCGCCCCAGCGCCACCCGGCCGTCCTGATCGTGGGCACCAACCTCGTCACGGACCAGCCGATCGAGCCAGACCGGCTCCAGCGCGGGCGCCGAGTCCCCGGTGCGCTCTAGCACCAGCAGGGCATCGACCAGTCGTGCCAGCCGTGCCGCGTCGGCCCTCAGCTCCTCCAATACCTCGGGATCGGCTCCGTACCTGGCGGCGTACTCGGCGTTCCCCAGCAGCGCGGTGACCGGCGTACGCAGCTCATGCGACGCGTCGGCCAGGAAGCGGCGCTCCCCGGTCCTGGCCTGCTCCAGCGACGACAGCATCCGGTTGAGCACCCCGGTCAGGGTCGAAATCTCATCCGCGGCGGGTGGCTCGGGCAGTCGGCGTGAGGGGTCGGCCGTGCGCTCGATCTCACCCGCCGCCTCCGCCAGCCGGCGCAACGGCCGCAACCCGCGGCGGATCAGCCCGGCGGCGCCGAGCGCGGCAAGCAATGCCACCGCCGCCCCGCTCAATCCCACCACCACGCCGAGCCGCCCGATCGTGTCGCTGATGTCGGTGGTGTCGGACGCGACCAGCACCGCACCGCCGGCCGCCGGCCCCAGGTCCAGGGCGATCGGAGCCGCGTAGAGGCGGAACTGCTGCCCGCTGAGCTCGATGTCCTCAAACCCGGTCGCGCCGGCCTTCAGGACGCGCCGCACCAGCGCGTCCTGGGGCAGCAGACGGGCTCCCAGCGCCAGCGAACGAGCGATGATCCGCCCGCGCGCGTCGATCACCTCGACCACGACCTGGCGACCGGAGGCCGGCACCTCCAGCGCCCCCGGCGAGGTCAGCACCGCCGGGGCCGAGACGGCCAGCTGAGCGACCTCGGCGGCGCTTTCGCTCAGCGCCCGGTCCAGCGAGCCGTGCAGCTCGTGGCCCACCAGCAGCACAGTCACCACGCCGAACGCTGCGACGGCGGCGCACAGCGCTCCCGCCGCGGCGATCGCCAGCCGCGCGCGCAGCGTTTGCCAGGGCCCCAGGCGGATCATGGAGACGACGGCGGGAAGGCTATGTTTAGATCAGCAAACAGAGGAATCCCTCACTAAACTTGTGCAACTAGACATGGAGGTTGGTTTGCCGGTGGCAGTGGATCAGTTCGCCGCGCTTGCGCCGGCTCGAATCCTGCTCGTGGAGGAGGATCCTCGCGCGGCGATGCTGATCGGCGAAATGCTGCGGGCCACGTGGCGGCAGGGCCTGCTGATCGTCCACGCCGAGCGGCTCCAGGACGCGACCCAGGAGCTGCTCGATCACGGCGCCAGCTGCGTGCTGCTCGACCTGCCGGCCACCGATCGTGACCGGCTCGACGGCCTCAAGCACATGCACACCGCCGCGCCCGACGTGCCGATCATCGTGCTCTCCGACCAGGCCAGCGAGGCGGCGGGGCTGGTGTCGGTCAAGGCAGGCGCGCAGGATCACCTGCTCAAGAGCGAGCTTCACCCCGCGCTGCTCAGCCGCGCCGTCCGCTACGCGATCGAGCGCAAGCGCTCCGAGGTCGAGCTCACGCATCAGGCCCTCCATGATCCGCTCACGGGGCTTCCGAACCGGGCCCTGTTCTTCGATCGGCTCAGCGTCGCCCTGGATCGCTGCCGGCGAGCCAGCACCTGGGTCGCCGTGCTGTTCCTCGATGTCGACGGCTTCAAGCAGGTCAACGACTCGCTGGGCCACGCGGCGGGCGACCGGCTGCTGGTGGAGCTGGCGGGGCGCCTGCACGAGATGCTGCGCCCGATGGACACCGTCGCCCGCTTCGGCGGCGACGAGTTCACGCTGCTGTTCGAGGACCTGGAGAGCGAGCGCGAGGCGGTGTTGATCGCCGAGCGCATCAGTCGCTCGGCGAGCATGCCGGTCAGCCTCGGCGAGAGCCAGACCTCGTTTACGGTCAGCATCGGGATCGCGATCGTGCAGGAGCCGGTTGGCTCACCCGACCAGGTGATCCGTGACGCCGACGCCGCGATGTACCGCGCCAAGGAGCTCGGCGGAGCCCGCCTGGAGCTGTTCGACGAGAGCTCACGGCAGCGAGCGAGCGAGCGCCTACAGCTGGAAGGCGCGCTCCGGCGCGCCGTCGAGCGCTCCGAGTTGCGCGTGCATTACCAGCCGACGATGTCACTTAACAGCGAGATGGGGCTGAGCGGGTTCGAGGCGCTGGTGCGCTGGGAGCATCCCGAACGGGGGCTGATCGCGCCGAGCGAGTTCATGGCGATCGCCGAGGACACCGGCCTGATCGTGCCGATCGGTGATTACGTGCTCGAGCAGGCTCTGAGTCAGGTCGGGCGCTGGCGCCAGTCGTGGCCGAGCATGACGATGTCGGTAAACCTGTCCACGCGGCAGTTGGAGGATCCTGGACTCGCCTCGCGCCTGGCGCGCACGCTCAATGCCAGCGGGACCGACCCAGCCGCACTCTGCCTTGAGGTCACCGAGGACTCGGTCGAGCACAACCCTGAGCTGGCGGTGCGGATGCTCAGCGCGCTTAAGACCGTCGGCGTGAGGCTGGCGCTGGATGACTTCGGCACCGGCTACTCCTCGCTGTCGAGCCTGCGCAAGCTTCCCGTCGACGTGCTGAAGATCCACGAGAGCTTCGTCACGGGCCTGGACAACGGCTCCGGCGATGGGGCGATCGTCGGCGCAGTGGTCGAGCTCGGTCATGCACTCGGACTCAACGTGGTGGCAGAGGGTGTGGAGACCGACGTCCAACTGTCCCGGCTGCGCGATCTCGGCTGCGATGGCGCCCAGGGCTATCTGTTCGGGCGGCCGGTGACCGAGGACGAGGCTGGCGCGCTGCTGCGAGCCGGATAGCTGCGCGAGCGAAGTCGCTCCGGCGCCGGTCACGCGCGCAGTGAGAAGCCCGATCCGCGCAGCGTGCGGATCAGGGGCGGATCGCCGAGCTTGCGGCGCAGCCGAGTCACATAGCGGTCGACGACGTTGGCTTCCGCAGCGCCGCCCCAGATCTCCGCGATCGCTCGCTCGCGCGTGACGATGTGACCCGATTCCCTCAACAGCAGCTCCAGCAGCGCGGCCTCCCTTCCGGTCAGCTCGATCACCCGCCCCGCGCGAGTGGCGGTGCGAGCCTCGAGGTCCAGGTGAAGGTCGGCGTAGGCCAGCTGCGAGGCGGTCTCCGACCGCCGCCGCGTCAGCGCCCGCAGCCGGGCGATCAGCTCCTGCACCGCAAACGGCTTGACGAGGTAGTCGTCGGCGCCCGCCTCCAGTCCCGCGACGCGGTCCGGGACTGCGTCACGCGCGGTCAGCATCAGGATCGGGGTCGCCAGGCCCTTGCTGCGCAACCGCCGGCAGACCGCCAGCCCGTCGAGCGCGGGCATCGCCACGTCGAGCACGATCACGTCGGGCGCCGAGCGCTCGGCAGCCAGCAGCGCGGCGCCGCCGTCGGCGGCGAGCGTGACCTCGAATCCTTCAGCCGCCAGAGTGCGCTCCAGCATCCGTCGCAGCGGCGGATCATCATCAACCACCAGCACACGGTCTCGCATCCCGTGTGCAGGCGGGGCGTCACCCACCGGCGACGTCACGCCGGATGAAGACCAGGAACGCCGCGACGATCGCCGGGATCGCGTACAGCGCGCAGACCCAGACCGCCTGCACGATCGGCGACCAGTCGATCGGTGTGCGCAGCAGTCCCTGCCAGGCATTGAACTGCGTGCTGAGCAGGTATGGCTGCAGGCTCCCCAGCCCCGGCAGGACGCCGATCAGCTGGATCAGCAGTGAGACCATCAGGGTGCCGACGACGGCCGCGGCGCTGTTGCGCGTGACGGTCGACAGCAACAGCCCGATGCAGACGATCGCGGCGATCGGGATCAGGTAGATCAGGAGGCTGACATAGACCAGTTCCAGCGACTTGGGCGCCGAGACGATCGTGCCCGACAGGCTCTGCAGCGCGTTGAAACCCGACTGCAGGCTCCCCGCCACGACCGCGACCGTGCCGCACAGGAAGATCGCCACGACTGCGTAGGTGGCGGCCGCAAGGGCTTTGCCGGCGAAGATCTGCCAGCGCTCGAGCGAGCGGGTGAAGATCGTCTTCAGGGTCCCGTTGTGGTCTTCGGAGGCGAAGATGTCGCCGGCCACCAGCGCCGTGATCAGCGGGAACATCCAGACCGCGCCGAACAGCAGGATGACCAGCGGCACGGCGAGGCCGCTGCGGTCCAGGTAGGAGGAGAAGGCGAAGTCGCCGCCGCGGTTGTGATGGCGGAAGTGGACCGCGAGCACGAACAAGATCGGGACGATGATCGATGCCCCCAGCCCCAGATAGGTGCGCTTCTGGTGGCGGAGCTTGAACAGCTCCCAGCGGTAGACGGTGGCGGTCCCGGGCATCAGCGGGCGGCCGGCTGCTTGGTGGCCGGATCGGGGGGCGAGGGTGGCACCGGGCTCGCTTCGTCGCCCTCGGTGAACGAGAAGAACAGGTCCTCGAGCGTCACCGTCTGGGGCGCGAGCGCACGGATCAGGGCCCCGGCCTCCACGAGCGCCTGCGACAGCTCGGCAGCGGCCGCCTCGTCAGCGGTGAAGGTGATCCTTCCGTGTTCGTCGATGTGCGCGTCGGAGACTCCCGGCTGGGCACGGCAGACGGCGAGCGCGCGTTGGTCGTCGGTCGTCTCCAGGCGGTAGGAGGTGCCGGCCCCTCGTTTAAGCGTCGCAATCTCGCCCTCGTACACGATCCGCCCCGAGCGCACGATCGCGACCCGGTTGCAGACGTCCTCCACCTCGGTCAGCAGATGGCTGGAGAGCAGGACGGTCATTCCCTGGCCGGCGAGTCGGTGGATCAGCAGGCGCATGTCGCGCATTCCGGCGGGATCAAGGCCGGTGGCGGGCTCGTCGAGCAGCAGCAGCTTGGGGTCGCGCAGCAGCGCGGCGGCGATCCCCAGCCGCTGGCGCATGCCGTGCGAATAGCCACCGACGCGGTCGCCGGCCCGGCTTGACAGCTCCACCGTCTCCAATGCTTGGTCGATCCGCTCCGGCGCCCCGTGGCCGTCGAACGCCGCCAGCAATTCCAGGTTTCGCCGCGCGTTGAGGTACGGATAGAAGGTGGGCGCCTCGACGAAGCCCGCAACCCCGTCCAGGGCGCGGACGCCCTCCATCGGGTCGCGACCGAACAAGCGCACGCTGCCCTCGGTCGGCCGGATCAGACCCAGCATCATCCGCAGCGAGGTTGTCTTGCCGGCACCGTTGGGGCCCAGATAGCCGTACACGTCGCCGGTGTTGACGGTCAGGTCAACCCCGGCGACGGCGGTCAGCTCTCC
>ODAK010001829.1_pt1 | contig 22762 bp, 21 predicted proteins | sample 1539591 | NCBI WGS metagenome assembly ODAK01 (sample SAMEA3539303, study PRJEB22396) | soil metagenome | biome: tundra; feature: field; material: soil | place: USA | collected 2010-05 | depth 0.15 m | reverse complement strand
TCCGTCAGCTTCGCTGACACCTTCTCCCGCAAGGGGAGAAGGATCACCTATCTGCAATCGAACTGAACCTCGCTCACCATGAAATTTCTCGACCAGTGCAAGATCTACATCCGCTCCGGCGACGGCGGGGCGGGCGCGGTGTCGTTTCGGCGTGAGAAGTTCATCGAGTACGGTGGGCCGGACGGCGGCGACGGCGGCCGCGGCGGCGATGTGTGGATCGAGACGGTCGAGGGGCTGAACACCCTGATCGACTTCCGCTACCAGCAGCATTTCAAGGCCGCCATCGGCGCCCACGGCATGGGCCGGGACCGCCACGGCGCCAACGGGGCCGACATCGTGCTGAGGGCGCCGGCCGGCACCCAGGTGTTCGACGAGGACGGCGAGACCCTGCTGGCCGACCTCGATCAGCTGGGCATGCGGGTGCGGCTGGCCAAGGGCGGCAATGGCGGCTTCGGCAATACCCGCTTCAAGGGACCGATGAACCAGGCGCCCCGACGGGCCAATCCGGGCCTGGACGGTGAGGAACATACGCTGTGGCTGCGGCTGAAGCTGATCGCCGATGTGGGCCTGGTCGGCCTGCCCAATGCCGGCAAGTCGACCCTGCTGGCGGCAGCCTCGGCGGCGCGGCCGAAGATCGCCAACTATCCGTTCACGACCCTGACCCCCAATCTCGGCATGGTCGACCTGTCGTCCAACGAGCGCTTCATCATGGCCGACATTCCCGGCCTGATCGAAGGCGCCTCCGAGGGCGCGGGGCTCGGCGTACGCTTTCTGGGCCATGTCGAGCGCACCACGGTGCTGATCCACATGATCGACGGGACGGAGCCCGACGTGGTCCAGGCTTGGCGCACGGTGCGCGGCGAGCTGGACGCCTATGGCGAGGGCCTGAGCGAAAAGACCGAGTTCGTCACCTTAAACAAGATCGACGCGCTCGACCCCGAGACCCGGGACGAGCGCGCGGCGGCCCTCGAGAAGGCGACGGGGCAGAAGCCCTTCCTGGTCTCCGGCGTCTCCGGCGAAGGCGTCACCGAGCTGTTGCGGGCGGCCTTCGCCGAGGTGCGGCGCGGCCGGGCCGAGGCTGCGGCCAGCGTCGAACACGTGGACTGGCGGCCGTGAGCGGTCTGGCGGTAGCCAGGCGGCTGGTGGTCAAGGTCGGCTCGTCCCTGCTGGTCGATGAGGCGCGCGGCACGGTCGATCACGCCTGGCTGTCCTCCTTCGCCGAGGACGCCGCCCGGATCAGGGCGCGCGGCCAGGAGCTGCTCATCGTCTCCTCGGGCGCCATCGCGCTGGGCCGCCGCAGGCTAGGCCTTGGCCGCAAGCGCCTCGACCTGCCGGCCAAGCAGGCGGCGGCCGCCACCGGCCAGTCGCTGCTGATGCATGCCTGGGAGGAGGCCTTCAAACCGCACGGGATGATCGCCGCCCAGATCCTGCTCAGCCCGGACGACACCGAGACCCGGCGGCGCTGGCTGAACGCGCGAGCCACCCTTGAGCGGCTGATCGCACTCAGTGTCACCCCGGTGATCAACGAGAACGACACCGTCGCCACCGACGAGATCCGCTATGGCGACAACGATCGCCTGGCCGCCCGCGTCGCCCAGATGGTCGGGGCGGATCTGCTGGTGTTGCTGTCCGACATCGACGGACTCTATTCCGCCGATCCGCGCAAGGACGCCCAGGCGCATCATATCCCGCTGGTCAAGGACCTGACCCCTGAGATCGACGCCATGGCCGGCGGCGTGAATGCCGAGGCCGGGGTGGGCTCCGGCGGCATGGCGACCAAGCTGGCCGCCGCCCGTATCGCCGCCAGCGCCGGCTGCGCCACCCTGATCGCGCTCGGCGCCCAGGCCTCGCCGCTGAACGCGGTCGAGGCCGGCGCCCGCTCGACCCTGATCGAGGCCCGCACGACGCCGTCCGCCGCCTACAAGGCCTGGATCGGCGGCAGCCTCGCCCCGCAAGGCGCCTTCATCGTCGATGCTGGCGCGGCGACGGCGCTGAAGGCCGGCAAGTCGCTGCTGCCCGCCGGGGTGCGCGTGGTGGAAGGACGCTTCGAAAAAGGCGATGCGGTGGTGGTGCGCGACGAACAGGGCGGCGAGATCGCCCGGGGCCTCAGCCGCTACGACGCCGTCGACGCCGAAAAGATCGCCGGCGCCCGCTCGTCCGACATCGAGGCCTTGCTCGGCTACACCGCCGGCGCCACCCTTATTCACGCCGACGATCTGGCGCTGAGCGGCTAAGGCGTCGCAGCGGGTTCCAGGCCGATCGCCCTGGCCTCTTCGGGCAGTCGCGGGCGCAGGGCGGTCGCGGCCTTGAGATCCGCTTGGCCCGGCGCCGTCAGGCCCTTGCGCAGCTCCGCCAGCCCGCGGCCGTAGAGCGACCAGGCCTCGGTCGGGCGAAGGCGCAGGGCGTCGTCGTAGTCGGCGATCGACTTGTCGAAGACGCCCATCCGCAGCTCGACCAAACCACGGCTGTCGAGCCAGCTCGGATTGCCTGGATCCAGTCGCAGCGCCGCGTTGCAGTCGGCCAAAGCCTTGTCCAGGTCGACATTCAGCTGGGCGCGCGCCCAGCACCGGTTGTTCAGCGCCCGCGCGAGGCGCTCATCGTGCGGGTTCTCGGCGATCCACTGATCGAGTTGGGTCAGGGCCTCCTTGAGCATATTCATGCCGGCATAGGCCTCGGCGACTTCCAATCGGGCGGCGGACTGTTTGTCGGCGAGGCGACTGGCGGTCTCCAGGTCGGCGCGGGCCTCCGTCGGTTGCCCCATCGCCCAATAGATCACCGCGCGCGCCACCCGGGCCGGGATATCGTCGGGCTTCATCTTTATGGCCTGGTTGAGATCGGCCACGCCGAGCAGCGGCTGATGATTGGCCAGTTCGGCCCGCGCGCGGTCGTAGACATAGTCCGGGTCGTTCGGGGCCAGCGCCATGGCGCGGGTCAGGTCCGCGATCGCATCCGGGAAGTTCCGCCTGGCCGCCGAGGCGGCGGCGCGGCGGGCGAGGCCGGCGGCGTCCTGTGGCGCATCAGCATCGGCGGCGGCCGTGGTCTCGGACGCGGCGGCCGTGGCGGCCGGCGTGTCGGTATCCAGATTGAAGACCGGGCCGCCATTATAGGTGAAGTAGATTTTGTGCTGGGTGTTGGAGACATAGACCCGGTGCGACAGGAAGAAGTCCGCGCCGACCAGCATGTCGACTCCCGGCAGCTGCATGTCGCCGATGAGCAAGGGGGTGTTCTTGATCTCTTCGTCGCCGAGCTTGAAGCTGGCGAAGCGGGCGCGCCAGATGTTGAATTGGCTGCGGGCCGCGACCCCGGCCGTGTAGCCGGCCGAAGTCACGCCTGGATCCGAAGGCCTCACCCCGGCTCTCGCCGCCGCCGCCAGCGACAGCATCGACCGCGGCGAGCCGGTGTCGAACATCACCCTGATCCTGGCGCCGTTTACGGTGGCGGTGGCGACCGGCGGAGACAGAAAGCCGTCATACTGAACCGAGACGACCGAATAGTCCTGCGTCGTGTTCCAATAGGCGAGAGCCGCATCCTGGCATCCGGTTTCTTTGAACAGACGGATTGCGCCGTTGGCCAGGTCGTATTCCACGTCGGGGGCGCCCAGTATGTTCTGTCCGATCGACCCATCGCCCTCGACGCCGCGATCGCCTGCGACGATCATGAAGTCGGTATCGTTGAACGGCAGGGTGTCGAAGACGAACATCTTGGCCGTGCCGAGCGAAAACCCCGCATCGCCGCGCCCAACGCCGGTGACGGTCATGCCGAAGGCGGACGGCCCCACCTTCAGCTGGTACTTCGTCACGCCCGCATTGCTGATCGAGCTGTAGAAGGCGCCGGTGTCGACCATGAAGAGGCCGGGCAGGCCGTTCACCGTGGCCGGGACCATGGCTCTGGGTCCGCGCATGGTCACCGGGATGTCCGGAAGCTTTTCGAGCTTGCAGGCAGCCGAGGCCGGAGATCCCAGCGCCGTCATGGCCGACGCGATGATCGAGATTAGAATCAAATGCAGCTTCATGTTGCACACCTTAACAATGGACGGCGACGGCGAAAGTGGCTGAATGCACTGAGGAAGCGGCGGCCGCTGCGCCCAGCGGCGCCGAAAGGCTTGCAAAATCCGCCAATCGCCGCGAAACCGCAGGGATGGATGATGCGGGCCTCAATCTCGATGCCTTGATGAGCGCCATGGGCCGCGACGCCCAGCGTGGTGCGGAGGCCTTGCGCCTGGCGACGCCTGAGAGGCGCACGGCGGCCATAACCGGCATGGCGCGCGCCATCCGGGCCCAGGCGCCACAGATCCTGGCCGCCAATGCCGAGGACCAGGCGGCAGGCCGCGCGGCGGGCCTGAGCGCCGCCATGCAGGACCGGCTGACCCTCGACGCCACCCGTCTCGAAGGCATCGCCCGCAGCCTGGACGAGGTGGCGGCGATCCCCGATCCGGTCGGCGCGGTGATCGCCCAATGGACGCGGCCGAACGGCCTCGACATCGCCCGCATCCGCACGCCCATCGGCGTCATCGCCATGATCTATGAGAGCCGGCCCAACGTCACCGCCGACGCCGCCGCGCTCTGCGTGCGTTCCGGCAATGCGGCGATCCTGCGCTCGGGTTCCGAGTGCCTGCGCTCGGCCCTGGCCATCCACGCGGCCCTGGAACAGGGGCTGGTCGAGGCCGGCCTGCCCGCCCTCTGCGTGCAGATCGTGCCGGTGGCCGATCGGGCGGCAGTGGGGCTGATCCTCGGCGGGCTCGACGGCGCCATCAACCTGATCATTCCGCGCGGCGGCAAGAGCCTGGTCGCCCGCGTCAAGGCCGAGGCCAAGGCGCCGGTGCTCGGCCACTTGGAAGGCCTCTGCCACGTCTATGTCGACGCCTCGGCCGACTTGGTCCAGGCCCGCGCCATCGTGCTGAACGGCAAGATGCGGCGGGTCACGGTGTGCCAGACCACCGAAACCCTGCTGATCGACCGCGCCGCCGCCGCGACTCTGTTGCCGCCCATCGCCGCCGACCTGGTCGCCGCCGGCTGCGAACTGCGCGGCGACGCGGCCGCGCGGCGCCTGGTCCCGGCCATGACGCCCGCGACCGAGGACGACTGGATCACCGAATATCTCGCACCCATCCTTTCCGTCGCCATAGTCGACGGCGTGGAGGGCGCCATCGCGCACATCCGCAAATACGGCTCCGGCCACACCGACGCCATCGTCGCCGAGGACAAGGCCGCGGAGGACGCCTTCACCGCCGGGGTCGATTCCGCCGTGGTGGTGGTCAACGCCTCGCCGCAGTTCTCCGACGGCGGCGAGTTCGGCTTCGGCGCCGAGATCGGCGTCGCCACCGACAAGCTGCATGCCCGCGGCCCCGTCGGCGCCGAACAGCTCACGATCTTCAAATATGTGGTCCACGGGGCCGGCCAGACCCGCGCGTGAAGCCGGGGGACGGCGCGCGCTCAGGCCAGGTTTCGACCTCAAGCCCGGGATGCGGGTCGGCCTGCTCGGCGGATCGTTCAATCCGGCCCATGAGGGCCACGCCCATATTGCGCGCACGGCGCTGAAGCGGCTGGGCCTGGACAAGGTGATCTGGCTGGTCTCGCCGCAGAACCCGCTGAAGAGCGCCGACGGCACGGCCAGCCTGGCGGCGCGGATGGCAAGCGCGCGGAGCCACGCCAGCGGACCGGGCATGATCGTCTCCGATCTCGAGGCCAGGCTCGGCACCCGCTACACGCTCGACCTGATCCGCACCCTGCGCGCCCGCTATCCGACCGTGCGCTTCGTCTGGCTGATGGGGGCGGACAACCTGGCCGGCTTCCACCGCTGGCGCGGCTGGGACGAGATCATGCGCCTGGTTCCGGTCTGCGTGGTGGCGCGCCCGGGCTGGGGCCTGCAGGGCCGCCTCGCCCCCGCCGCCCGCCGCTTCGCCTGGGCCCGCCGCCCAGCCAGCGAGGCGCGGCGCCTGGCGACGTCGCGCCCTCCAGCCTGGATCTACCTGCCCGCGCCGCTCAACTACCAGTCCTCGACGGCGATCCGGGCGCGGACAGGCGGCTAGCCGGCCCTGACATAGACCCAGGCTACGAGGCCTGATTTCAGGCGCACACTGACGCGCTTGTAGTCGGAAACCTCGTAGTCGTCGGCGGCGGCCAGCTCGGACTCGGTGATCTCGAACACCGTGCCGGCCACCTCATCGCCGGGGCTCTCTTCCGCGATGGGGTGAAAGAGCGCCTCGCTCTTGGCCAGAACTTCGGGATCGGTGATCTCCAGCCGGCCGAGCCGGTAGCCCGGGAGCACATCCTCGCGGCCCTCCAGTAGCCGGCCGAAGGACCCCATCTGCACCTGGGCCTGGCGCAGGGTGCCGTAGGAAAACAGAGTCTCGCTGCGAGCGCCGCTCATCGTTGCCGATCCCAGGGGGTCCAAGGTCCGACAGCATGTCGTATTGGCGTGAGGACGGACAGGGGCCCAGCCCTGACCCAACGACAGGATCGCCCGACCTTTCCGTTCGTGCCTATATGGCGGGACGCAAGGCTGAGAGGACGCCCACATGACCACTTACAAGCTCCTGATCGACGGCCAGATGGTCGATGGCGACGCCGTCATGGACGTGATCAATCCAGCGACCGAAGAGGTGCTGGCCCAGTGTCCGCGGGCGTCGAAAGCCCAGCTGGACAAGGCGGTGGCCGCCGCGAAAGCCGCCTTCCCCGCGTGGAGCCGCACCTCGCCGGCGGAGCGCAAGAAGGCGCTGAACGCCATCGCCGACATCGTCGAGGCCAATGCCGCGGAACTCGGCCGGCTGCTCACCCAGGAACAGGGCAAGCCGCTCAAGGACGCCATTGGCGAAGCCTACGGCCTGGCCGCCTTCTGCCGCTACTTCACGTCGATGGACCTGCCCCGCAAGGTGCTGGAGGACAGCGAGGGCCGCAAGGTCGAAACCCTGCGCAAGCCGCTCGGCGTCATCGGCGCCATCGTGCCCTGGAACTTCCCGCTGATCCTGATCGGGCTGAAGCTGCCCGCCGCGCTGCTGGCCGGCAATACCGTGGTGCTCAAGCCCGCTCCGACCACGCCGCTGACCACGCTTCGCCTGGCCGAACTGATCAAGGACGTGCTGCCGCCCGGGGTCCTGAACGTCATCACCGACGCCAACGACCTGGGCGCGGCGATGACCGCGCACCCCGATGTGCGCAAAATCTCCTTCACCGGCTCGTCGGCCACCGGCAAGAAGGTGATGGCCGGGGCGGCGGAGACCCTGAAGCGGATCACCCTGGAGCTGGGCGGCAACGACGCCGGCATCGTGCTCGACGACGTCAATCCGAAGACCGCCGCCCAGGGCATTTTCGACGGCGCCTTCCAGAACAGCGGCCAGGTCTGCATCGCCATGAAGCGGCTCTATGTGCATGAGTCGATCTATGACGAGATGTGCGACGAGCTGGCGGCGCTGGCCAGCGCCTCGGTGGTCGGCGACGGGCTGGAACAGGGCACCCAGATCGGGCCGCTGCAGAACCGCATGCAGTTCGACAAGGTCAAGGAGATCATCGAAGACGCCAGGAAGCACGGCACGGTGATGGCCGGCGGCGCGGGCCCGGAGAAGGGTTTCTTCATCCGCCCGACCATCGTGCGCGACATCACCGACGGCACACGGCTGGTCGACGAGGAACAGTTCGGGCCGGTCCTGCCGGTGATCAAATATTCCGATCCGGAAGACGCGCTGGTGCGGGCCAACGCCTCGCCCTACGGCCTCGGCGGCTCGGTCTGGTCGTCCGATGTCGACCGGGCCATCGGGTTCGCCGAGCGCATGGATGCCGGCACGGTCTGGGTGAACAAGCACATCGACCTGGCCCCGCACATCCCCTTCGGCGGCGCCAAACAGTCAGGCATCGGCGTCGAGATGGGCGAGGAAGGCCTGGCCGAGTTCACCCAGTTGCAGGTGATCAATATCGCGCGCTAGCGGTCGGGCGCGATGACGGACGCGACACAGGTCGAACAGGAAGCGGTCGGGGCGAACTACGACGCGGCCATGCTGATGCAGGTCCGCGAGCGCACCTGGCGGGTCATTCACGACATCGCCGCGGCGATAAGGCCGGGCATGACCGAGGCGGCCGGCGTCGAGCTGGCCCGCCGCATCCTGGCCGAGGCGGGGATGCAGCGGGGCTGGCACGGGGTCTATGTCCGCTTTGGCGCCAATACGCTGGCCAATTACGGCCAGCCGTCGGACCCGGACCTGGTGCTGGGCGAGACCGACATCTTCTTCATCGATATCGGCCCGGTCTGGGAGAAGTGGGAAGGCGATGGCGGCGACACCTTTGTCTTCGGCGACGATCCGGTCATGCACGCCGCCAAGCGCGACGTGCGGCGGCTGTTCGACCGCGTCCACGACCGCTGGCGCACCGAGCGACTGACCGGGGCCGCGCTCTACGCCTATGCGGCGGCGGAGGCCGAGGCCATGGGCTGGGTGCTCAACCTCGCCATGCCGGGGCACCGCTTGTCGGACTTTCCGCACGCGGCCATCCACAAGGGCCCGCTGTCCGCGGCGCCCTATTCGCCCTCGTCGGGCCTGTGGGTTCTGGAGATCCAGATCCGCCATCCGACCCTGCCGATCTCAGCCTTTTACGAAGACCTGATGCTGGACAAGCAAGCGTGACAGGGCCCGGCCCGATTTCCTCCTGACCGAAAGGCCAAGCCGTGCTAAGGGTTACCTCTGCGATGTGGCTACAGAGGAGCACCCCCGCTGAATCGCGCGACGGCGCCTAGCGCCCCCGAAGACCCGGCCCCGGCGGTCGAGCCTTCCCCGGACGACCCGTTAAGCCCCGCACTTCAGGGGATTTTGAGCGACCTTATCCTGGCCAGGCTCGACGACGACCAGGCCCAGGACGTCATCCTGATCGATCTCAAAGACAAGAGTTCGGTGGCGGACGCCATGATTGTGGCGTCCGGCCGGTCGCACCGGCATGTGGGCGCGATCGCCGACCACCTGCTGCGGGCGCTGAAAGATGCCGGCCATGGCCGCGCCCGTGTCGAGGGCCTGCCCCACTGCGACTGGGTGCTGATCGACGCCGGCGACGTGATCGTTCACCTGTTCCGGCCCGAGGTCCGCGCCTTCTACAACCTCGAAAAAATCTGGTCGGTCGAGCCGCCCACGCGCGCCGCCGCCAACTAGAGCATGTTAGGCGAAAGTGTGTGCGGTTTCGCCGCTCGAACATGCTCTAAACTTATGATTTCAGACCCTTTTTATCTGGTTCAGATGGACTCATCTGAACCAGAAAGGGTCTGGGCGGCTTGAAAATCACCCTCCTGGCGGTCGGCAAGCTCGGCCGCACCGCCGAACAGGCTCTGGCCACCGCCTATGCCGAACGCGCCACCGGCGTCGGCCGCTCTCTGGGCCTTGGGCCTGTCGAGGTGGTCGAGGTCGAGGCCAGGAAGCCGGGCAAACAGGCCGAGGCCGAAGCCCTGTCCCCGCATTTCGCCGACGCCCACGTGATCGCCTGCGACGAACATGGCAAGGGCCTGACCTCGCGCGAACTGGCCAATCGGCTGGCCCAGCTGCGCGACCAGGGCGCCCGGCACACGGTCTTTGTGATCGGCGGCGCCGACGGGCTGGATTCCAGCGTCATCCGCTCCGCCCGCGAGCGGCTGGCCTTCGGGCCGCAGACCTGGCCGCACGCCCTGGTGCGGCTGATGCTGGCCGAACAGGTCTATCGCGCTGCGACCATCCTCGCCGGCCAGCCCTACCATCGGGAGTGACGGTCCCAATCTGGGCGCAATATGGACTAGTGTGCTGGATTTGAAGTTCGCCCGCGCCTTGGGTCAGACCAAGCGCGAACTTCAAATCCAATAAGCACACTAGGAAACCAGACATTGCTAGTGTGGCTTTTGATTCAGAAATTCGGTCTGCGCCCGCCACAAAGCGATGGCGAATTTCTGAATGGCCACACTAGCCTTGGTCCCATGATCCGGCGAATCGGCTGTCTCGCGCTTTTGCTGACCACGCTGTCCGGCGCCGTCGTTTCCGCCGCGCCGGCGCCCCCGGCCGCCCGCGCCATCGAGGCCGAGGCGATCGATCGCGAACGCGACCGCGCCGGGGCCCTGGCCGATGCCGACGCCGCGCGCGGCGAGATCGCCGGCCTGAACGCCCAGCTGGCCGAACTCGACCGCGCCGTCGCCGGCGGCGAGCAGGCGGTGAGCGGCAAGCGGCTCAGGCTCGCCGCCCTGAACGCCGAGGAGAATGAGCTGAAGGAGCGGCTGGGCGCCCAGCGGGCCGAGACCGCGCGCCTGCTGGCCGCGCTCGAACTCTTTCGCCGCGAGCCCCCGCCGGCCCTGTTCGCCAATCCGCACGAGGTGAAGGACGCGGTGCGCGCCGCCATCCTGATTCGCGCCATCACCCCGCAGCTGGAGGCCAAGGCCAAGGCGCTCAAGGCCCAGAGCGAGGCCCTGCGCCAGACCCGAAGGCGCGCGGCCATGGCCAGCGAGGACCTGTTCACCACCGAGAGCAACGTCGCCCAGAGCCGCGCCCAGATCCAGAACCTGATCGACAAGAAGACCGCCCTGGAACAGCGCGCCGAGGCCAGGGCCAAACAGGCGGAGGACGACATCGCGGCCCTCACCGCCCGCGCCAAGGCCCTGCGCGACCTGGCCCGGGGCGTGGTCGCCAAGCCGGCGCAGCCGCGCGGGCCCGAGCCGCCGGATCCCGAGCATTCCGGCCTGTTCGGCCATGCCGAGCTGTTCGCCCCGCCGGTCGCCGGGACGCCGATCCGCCTCTTCGGCGCGATGGAGCCCACCGGTTCCCGCTCGCAGGGCTGGACCTGGCAGGCCAGGCCAGGCGTGGCGGTCATGGCGCCGGCGGAGGGCCTGGTCGAATATGCCGGGCCGCTGAAGGGCTGGGGCGCCGTTGTGGTCTTAAGGCTGGGCGGCGCCTACCATCTGGTGCTGGCCGGCATCGACCAGATCGACGTCCAGCCAGGGCGGATCGTCAAGGCCGGAGAGCCGGTCGGCCGCATGGGTCCGGCCGGCGAATCCACCGAGCTCTATTTCGAGGTGCGCAAGAACGGCGTGCCCGTCGATCCGGCGGTGTGGCTGAAAGGCGCGCTCAGGCCGACGCCTTAGGGCTTTGTAAAGAGGCGCGCGCCGTCTATTTGAAGACCTTGGAAAAGACGTAATGGAGCCCTAGGGCCTCGACCATGCGCAAGTCTCTGCTTATCGGCGTTTCGTTTTTTGTGCTGGGCGCGGCCACGGTCGGCCTCGTCGACCACCCGGCGCATGCCACCGCGCCGACCGGCCATGCCGAAACCTTCAAGATGCTGGAGCTTTTCGGCGACGTCCTGACCGACATCGACGCCCAGTACGTCACCCCGGTGGACAACAAGAAGCTGATCGAGGCGGCCATCGACGGGATGGTGACCTCGCTCGACCCGCATTCGGGCTATCTGAACCCCGACGACTATACCGACATGCAGGACCAGACCCGCGGCGCCTATGGCGGCCTGGGCCTGGAAGTGACCAGCGACGAGGGCGCGGTCAAGATCATCTCGCCCATCGACGACACCCCCGCCGCCCGTGCCGGCCTGCAGGCCGGCGACTACATCACCTCCATCGACGGCAAGAGCCTGATCGGCCTGCCGTTGAACGACGCGGTGAAGAAGATGCGCGGCAAGGCCGGCGAGCCGATCACCCTGACCATCGTGCGCCTTGGCAAGGATCCGTTCGAGGTCCGGCTGGTGCGCGAAGTGATCGACGTGAAGTCGGCCAAGGGCCACATGGAAGGCGACTACGGCTACCTGCGTGTCTCCGGCTTCGATGAGACCACCACCGACCAGGCCGTGGCCACCATCAAGGACCTGCAGGCCAAGAACCCGCACATCAAGGGCTGGGTGCTCGACCTGCGCAACAATCCGGGCGGCCTGCTCGACCAGGCGGTCTCCATTTCCAGCCTCTTCCTCGACGGCGGCGAGGTGGTCTCCCAACGCGGTCGCAATCCCAAGGACATCGAGCGCTACAACGCCCGTTCCGACGGCGACATGCTGCACGGCGCGCCCATGGTGGTGCTGATCAATTCCGGCACCGCCTCGGCCGCCGAGATCGTCTCCGGCGCCCTGCAGGACCGGCATCGCGCCTCCATCGTCGGCCTGACCAGCTTCGGCAAGGGCTCGGTGCAGACCGTCATCCCGTTGCACAACGGTGAGGACGGGGCGTTGAAACTGACCACGGCGCGCTACTACACCCCGTCCGGCCGCTCGATCCAGAAGACCGGCATCGAGCCGGACCTGGAGGTGGCGGCCACCGCCGAACAGGCCCAGCAGGTGGCCAACGACGCCTTCGAATTCTCCGAGGCCAGCTTCTCCAACGCGCTCAACGCCGACGAGGGCAAGGTGCGGCGCCTGGCGCACTCTCCGGCCGAGTCGCCGCCGGCGAACTACGACGCCAAGAAGGACTTCCAGCTGCAACGCGCCCTGGACGTGCTGAAATACGGCTCGGTCGCCGCCACGCCCAAACTGCCGACGCCCAAGCCCAAGCTGGCCGCCCTGATAACGCCGCACGGCCCAGCCGGCGTCATCCCACCCGACGGCGTCAAGCCCAGCGACCCGCCGAGCGATGACGCCACCCCCAAGGCCGACGCCGCGCACCCGTAAAACCGGCCCGTATTCTCGGTTTCTTAACCATACCCATCGACCTTGCAGGCTGGGTGTCGGGCGGGTTTCTCCGCGCGCGCCCGCGCTCGGGTTTCAAGGACGATGTTCGCGAAGAGACCGCCATCCCCCGCCGTTCAGCCGGCCGCGAAGGGCGCGTTGAGCCTCAACGCGGTCGCCGGCGCGGTGATGCGCAATCCCATGTTCGCCGTCGGCGGCGCGGCGGTGGTCTTCACCCTGGCGGCGGCGACCGCGCTTTTGGCCGCGGCCGATCCGCACGCCGGCGCGCCCTCCGTCCGCATCGCGCTGTCCGCCCCAGGCGCCGCCCCGCCGCCGCCCGGCTGGCGCGAGGCCCTGGCGCCCGACCAGAGCGGCCCTACGCCGGTCACCACCGACAGCCTGCAGCTCTATGCCAATGCGCCGTCGGACCCCGATAGTGCGCCCATGCAGGGCCAGGCGATCATCAGCTTTCCCGGCGGGCCGGCCGACGCCAGCGCCGGAGCCAGCGATCATCCACCCCTGCCCCCCGCTCCGCTCGCCGGCCTGACCGCGCCGGGACCCGGCGGCAGCTTTCTGCCCATCATCTCGACGGACGGGCGCAATCCCTCCCAGGCCTATGCCCGGCCCTTCCAGTCCAACGGCAAGCCCAAGGTGGCCCTGGTCATCGGCGGCCTGGGTCTGAACGCCAAGTCCACTCGCCAGGCGATCGAACAGCTGCCGCCGGAGGTGACCCTGTCCTTCGTGCCCTATGCCGACGGCCTGCAGGCCTGGATCGATCTGGCCCGCGCCAACGGCCACGAGGTGCTCTTGGAAGCGCCGATGGAGCCGGCGGACTATCCGAACAACGATCCAGGGCCCTACACCCTGCTGACGACGTCCAAGCCGACTGAAACCGTGCAGCATCTGGACTGGTTGTTGTCGCGCGCCACCGGCTATTTCGGCGTGACCAACTATCTGGGCTCCAAGTTCGTGACCTCCGATCCGGCCATGGCCACCTTCTCCGGCGACCTGCGCCAGCGGGGCCTGGCTTTTGTCGACGACGGTTCGGCGGCCCGGCGCGGCGGCGGCATTCCGCGCGCCTCGGCCGACCTGGTGGTCGACGACCAGCTGGCCGGCGACGCCATCGACAAGCAGCTGGCGGCGCTGGAGGCCGCGGCCCTGCAGCACGGCCAGGCCCTGGGCTCCGGCTTCGCCTATCCGATCACCCTGGACGAGGTCGGCCGCTGGGCGGCAGGCTTGAGCGCGCGCGGCTATCAGCTGGCCCCGGCCTCCGCGGTCATGGCGCGCAGGTAGGTCCCCTGCCGGACCTTTCTCTCCATCGTCCCAATGTCGGCATCGTCCTCTTTCACCCCGACGGCCGCGTCTGGTACGGCCGCCGCGCCGGAGCCGCGCCCCCGCACAACTGGCAGTTCCCCCAAGGCGGCGTCGACGACGGCGAGAACCTTTTGGGCGCCGCCATACGCGAGCTGCACGAGGAGACGGGCGTCCGCTCGGCGAGCCTGCTCGGCCACACCGAGGAATGGGTGGCTTACGACTTTCCAGCCGACGCCGCGCGGAACAAGAAGGGCTGGATAGGGCAAAAACAGATCTGGTTCGCCATGCGCTTCGACGGCGAGGAGAGCGAAATCGACCTGACCGGCCATGGGGATGCTGAATTCGACGCCTGGCGCTGGGGCAAACTCTCCGAGGCGCCGGAACTGGTGGTCCCGTTCAAGCGCAGCGCTTATGAACATGTGGTGCGCGCCTTCCTCAAGTTCAGCTGAGCCCCTTGGCCCAGCCCACGGTCATCTTCGCGCACGGCGCCTTCTGCGGCGGCTGGGCGTTCGAACAGTTCCGCCAGCCTTTCGAGGCGCGCGGTCTGCGTTGCCTCGTCCCCGACATGCGCGGCCATGCCGCGGGCGAGGCGCGCGGCGCGACGGCTGGCCTGTCCATGAGCGACTATGCGGGCGACCTGGCCAGGCTGATCGCCGAACAGGCCGAGCCGCCCATCCTGATCGGCCATTCGCTGGGCGGGCTGGTGGCGCAGATGGCGGCGGCCAGGGCGCCCGTGCGGGCGCTGGTGCTGCTGGCGCCCTCGCCGCCCTGGGGCGTAGCCGGCGGCAGCATGGGCGAGGCGATCTCGGCCATGAGCCTCTATGGACTGGGCGCCTTCTGGCTGCTGGCTGTCGATCCGGACTACGCCACGGCCAGCGGCTACAGCCTCGACCGGCTGAGCGGGGCCGACCGCAAGGCGATCTTCGAACGCATGGTTCCGGAGAGCGGCCGGGCGCTGTGGGAGACGCTGAACTGGTGGCTGGATCCGATGACCACCACTTCGGTCCCGGCCTCGGCCATCGCCGCGCCGGTGCTGGCCCTCTGCGGCGAGCGCGACCACATCCATCCCCCCGCCACCGTGACCCAGGTGGCGCAGCGCCTTGGCGGCGATTTCCAGGTCTTGGACGGGATGAGCCACTGGCTGATCGCCGAACCCGGCTGGGACGCCGCGGCCGCCGTCTGCCTCGACTGGCTGACGGAAAAAGACTGTCTGAAGCCCAAGAAAAAATAGCGGGTCGGCCCAACCCCCATCCGTCATGGCCCGACTTGTTCGGGCCACCCATGATCGCCGTCGAACGTGAGTGTTCATGGGTCCCCCGCATTCCGCGGCTGCGCCGCTCCAGCGGGGGATGACGGTTCTTATTGGCCCTTAAGGTGGCGCGATCACCACTTCGCGGGCGTGTTCGGCCAGGATGGTGAAGCCTTGCGGGGTGACGTCGGCGAAGCCGCCCTGGACCTCGAAAAGGATCAGCTGGCCCTCGTCGTGGACGGTGACGAAGCCTTCCTTCAGCGCGGTCATGAACGGCGCGTGGTCCGGGAAGACGCCGAAGTCGCCCTCGGTGCCCGACGCTTCGACTTGGTCGACCTCGCCGTTGAACAGTTCGCGTTCCGGCGAGACCAGGGAGAAGTGCAGCTTCTGCGGCAAGGTTTAAGCCTCCGCCGCCATCTTTTCGGCCTTGGCCACCGCGTCGTCGATGGTGCCGACATTGTAGAAGGCCTGCTCGGGCAGGTGGTCGTACTCACCTTCGCAGACCGCCTTGAACGAGCGGATGGTGTCTTCCAGCGAAACGAAGATGCCCGGAAGGTTGGTGAAGGCCTCGGCCACGTGCATCGGCTGCGACAGGAACTTCTCGATCTTGCGCGCCCTGGCCACGACCAGCTTGTCGTCTTCCGACAGCTCATCCATGCCCAGAATGGCGATGATGTCCTTCAGCGCCTTGTATTGCTGAAGGATTTCCTGGGTGCGGCGGGCGACGCGGTAGTGTTCCTCGCCGACCACCAGCGGGTCGAGGATGCGCGAGGTGGAGTCCAGCGGGTCGATGGCCGGGAAGATGGCCTTGGCGAACACGTCGCGCGACAGGATGGTGGTCGCATCCAGGTGGGAATAGGCCGTGGCCGGCGCCGGGTCGGTCAGGTCGTCGGCGGGCACGAAGATGGCCTGCACCGAGGTGATCGAGCCCTTGTTGGTCGAGGTGATCCGCTCCTGCAGATTGCCCATCTCGGTGGCCAGGGTCGGCTGATAGCCAACGGCGGACGGGATGCGGCCGAGCAGGGCCGAAATCTCGGAGCCGGCCTGGGTGAAGCGGAAGATGTTGTCGATGAACAGCAGGCAGTCCTTGCCCTCCTGGTCGCGGAAATACTCCGCCTGGGCCAGGCCGGTCAGGGCGACGCGGGCGCGGGCGCCCGGGGGCTCGTTCATCTGGCCGTAGACCAGGGCGCAGCGCGAGCCCTCGGTCGAGCCGTTGTTCTTGCGCGGATCGACGTTCACCTTGGAGTCGATCATCTCGTAATACATGTCGTTGCCTTCGCGGCTGCGCTCGCCGACGCCCGCGAGCACCGAATAGCCGCCATAGTTCAGCGCCACGTTGTTGATCAGCTCCTGCATGGTCACGGTCTTGCCGACGCCGGCGCCGCCGATCAGGCCGATCTTGCCGCCCTTGGTGTAGGGGCAGAGCAGGTCGATCACCTTCAGGCCGGTGACCAGGATCTCGGTCGAGGTGGTCTGGTCGGCGAAGGGCGGCGCGTCGCGGTGAATGCTGGAGTGATAGTTGGAGACGATCGGTCCGGCCTCGTCCACCGGCTCGCCGATGACGTTCATGATGCGGCCGAGCGTCGCCGGACCGACCGGCACGGTGATCGGCGCGCCGGTGTCGATGACCTCCTGGCCGCGGCGCAGGCCCTCGGCGGTGTCCATGGCGATGGTGCGCACGGTGTTTTCGCCCAGGTGCTGGGCGACCTCGAGCACCAGGCGGAAGGTGTCTCCCGTGCGCTGGTCCACATTGGTGGTCTCCAGCGCGTTCAGGATCGCCGGCAGGTGGCCGTCGAACTCGACGTCGATGACCGCGCCGATGACCTGGGTGATGCGGCCCTTGGCGGCCACGACGCTGATCGCCGGCGCGGCGGTCTTGGCGGCGGCCGGCGCTTTGCGGGGCGCGGCGGGCTTCTTGGCGGGGGTGACGGCCATCGGTCTAGCTTTCCTTTAGAGCGCTTCGGCGCCGGAGATGATCTCGATCAGCTCCTTGGTGATCTGCGCCTGACGGGTACGGTTATAGATCAGGGTGAGGCCGGCGATCATGTCGCCGGCATTGCGGGTGGCGTTGTCCATCGCCGACATCTGGGCGGCGAAGAAGCCGGCCTGGTTTTCCAGCATGGCGGCCAGCACCTGCACCACGATGTTGCGCGGCAGCAGCGTAGCGAGGATGGTCTCCTCGTCCGGCTCATATTCGTAAGCCGCGCCCTTCAGGTCGACCTGGGCGGCGCCGGCCTGAACCTCGGCCGGGATCAGGCGGATGCTGGTCGGGGTCTGGGTGACGACGGATTTGAAGCGGCTGTAGAACAGGGTCACCGCATCGACCTCGCCGGCTGCAAACAGGGCGAGGATCTCGTTGGCCACCGGCTGGGCGGCTTCCAGCGACGGCTTGGCGCCGGCTTCATGGAAGGCGACGATCCGATCGCTGTAACCGCGGCGCAGCTGATCGCGGGCCTTCTTGCCGACCACCAGCAGCTTGACCGTCTTGCCGTCGGCGATCAGCCGGTTGATGTGCTCGCGGGCGGCGCGAACGATGGATGAGTTGAAGCCGCCGGCCAGGCCACGGTCTGAGGTGGCCACCACCACAAGCTGGTTCTGGTCCTCGCCGGTCCCGACCAGCAGCCGGGGCGCGCCCGCGCCACTGACGCCGGCGGCCAGGTTGGCGATCACCGCGGCCATGCGCTGGGCATAGGGCCGAGCGTTCTGCGCCTGGTCCTGCGCCAGGCGCAGCTTCGCCGCCGCCACCATCTGCATGGCTTTGGTGATCTTCTGGGTCGCCTTGACGCTGGCGATCCGGTTGCGAAGCTCCTTAAGGCTGGCCAAGGCTTAAGCTTCCGATCAGGCGAAGGTGGTGGCGAAGGCGTCGAGCACGGCCTTCAGCTGGCCTTCGAGGGCCTCGTCTAGCGCCTTCTTGGTGCGGATGGCGTCCAGCAGGTCCTGATGGTCGCCGTGCAGCCGCGCCAGCAGTTCCGTCTGATAGCGGCCGACCGCCGAGACCGGCAGGGCGTCCAGATAGCCCCGCGTGCCGGCATAGAGCGTGCAGACCTGCTCCTCGACCGACTGGGGCGCATATTGCGGCTGCTTCAGCAGTTCGGTCAGGCGTTCGCCCCGGGCCAGCTGGCGCTGGGTGGCGACGTCGAGGTCGGAGCCGAACTTGGCGAAGGCGGCCATTTCCCGGTATTGGGCCAGCTCGCTCTTCAGCGGCCCGGCGGCCTGTTTCATCGCGCGGATCTGGGCGTTGCCGCCGACGCGGCTGACCGAGATGCCGATGTTCATGGCCGGACGGACACCCTGGTAGAAGAGATCGCTTTCCAGGAAGATCTGGCCGTCGGTGATCGAGATCACATTGGTCGGGATATAGGCCGAGACGTCGTTGGCCTGGGTCTCGATGATCGGCAGCGCCGTCAGCGAGCCGCCGCCGAACTCGTCGCTGAGTTTGGCCGCGCGCTCCAGAAGCCGCGAGTGCAGATAGAAGACGTCGCCGGGATAGGCCTCGCGTCCCGGCGGGCGGCGCAACAAGAGCGACATCTGCCGATAGGCGACGGCCTGCTTGGACAGGTCGTCATAGATGATCAGGGCATGCATGCCGTTGTCGCGGAACCACTCGCCCATGGCGCAGCCGGAGAAGGCCGAGAGGAACTGCAGCGGGGCCGGTTCCGAGGCGGTGGCGGCGACCACGATGGTGTAGTCGAGCGCGCCGCGCTCCTCGAGCGTCTTGACGATCTGGGCCACGGTCGAGCGCTTTTGCCCGATGGCGACATAGATGCAGTAGAGTTTCTCGCTCTCGTTATCCGAGGCGTTGATCTGCTTTTGATTGAGGATGGTGTCGATCGCCACGGCGGTCTTGCCGGTCTGGCGGTCGCCGATGATCAGTTCGCGCTGGCCGCGGCCGATGGCGGTGAGCGAATCGATCACCTTGAGGCCGGTGTACATCGGCTCGGAAACCGATTTGCGCGGGATGATGCCGGGCGCCTTGACGTCGACCCGGCGGCGTTCGGCGACATTGGTGATCGGGCCCTTGCCGTCGATCGGATTGCCAAGCGGATCGACCACGCGGCCGAGCAGGCCCTTGCCAACCGGCACGTCGACGATTTCGTTCAGGCGGCGGACCTCGTCGCCCTCACTGATGGCGCGGTCTTCGCCGAAGATGACGATGCCGACATTGTCGCGCTCGAGGTTCAGCGCCATGCCTTTGACGCCGGCCTTGGTGAACTCGACCATTTCGCCGGACTCGACCTTATCCAGGCCGAAGACCCGGGCGATGCCGTCGCCGACCGACAGCACCTGGCCGACATCGGAGACGTCAGCCTCTTCGCCGAAATTGGCGATCTGGGATTTCAGGATGGCCGAAACTTCGGCGGCGCGGATGTCCATTGGCTACGCTCTCTTCAGGGCGAATTTGAGGGAGTCGAGCTTCGACTTCAGCGAAGCATCGTAGAGGCGCGAGCCCACGCGCACCTTGATTCCGCCCAATATGGCGGGGTCGACGCGGGTCTCGATTTCAGGGTCGGCGCCCAGCGCCTGGCGCAGCGCGGCGGCAAGGCCGCTGGTTTGGGCCGGGCTGAGCGGTATGGCGGTGGTCACCTGGGCCGCGACGACGCCGCGCCAGGCGGCCGCCAGAGCCTCGAAGGCGGTGATCACATCGCGCAACGCGGAGGCGCGGCGCTGGCCGGCCAGCAGGCCGAGGAACTTCTTGGTCAGGGGGCTGAAGCCGGCGCGGTCGGCGATGGCGGCCAGGCCCTTGGCCTTGTCCTCGGCGTCGAACACCGGCGAGGCCAGCAGGATGCGCAGGTCGGCGCTCTCGGCGATCATGGTCTTCAGCGACTTCAGATCGGCGCTGACGGTCGCGATCTCACGGCCGTCTTTCGCCAGATCGAACAGGGCCGATGCATAGCGCGCGCCCACCTCGCCAGCCTTGGAATCGTTGGCCACTCTTCAATCCGCCAATTTTAAGTCCGCCGAGCCGCCGGCGAAGACCCGCGAGCGGCCTAGAAAGGCTTGATTGCGCTTGGAAAGCACGCGAACCGGCGGAGCGACAAACGCCCCTGGCCCTAAGCCGCGCGCCTGATAGCACGCGCTGTTTTGCGTCGCAACCGAGGCCGGGGGCGGTGCGCTGCATCGTTCTCACCGAACCGGCTTGACCGGACTATTATGTCTCTTCTTCCCTTGCGGGAGAAGGAAGGCTTCCGGCGGCGAGCAGCGCCTTATAGGCGCCTCGCGCGACAACGCGGCCGTGATCCATGACCAGGATCTGGTCGGCGCGGCGGAAGGCTTCATGGCGATGCGAGACCGCCAGGCAGGTCAGGTCGGCGCGGTTCGCGAGTCCCTGCCACAGCCGCTGCTCTGTCTCGACATCGAGCGCGCTCGACAGGTCGTCGAAGACCATCAGCTCAGCGTCGCGCACGAACATCCGCGCCGCCGCCATGCGCTGGATCTGGCCGCCGGAGAGGGTGACTCCTCGGGCGCCGACCGGCGTGTCCAGGCCGCCCAACCGGACGACATCGCCGTCGAGAATGGCCAGGTCGAGCGCCGCGGCGATCTCAATGTCCGACGCAGCATGGCCCATGCTGATATTGTCGCGCACCGTCTCGCTGAACAGGCGTGGCGCCTGGGGCGTGTAGGCGCATCGGGGCGGTCCCATGAAGCTGGCGGGGTCTTCGACAGGCTCGCCGTTCCAGCGGACTTCGCCCGCATCGATGGGCAGCAGGCCGAGCAGGCAGCGCAGCAGCGTGGTCTTGCCCGCGCCGACCGGGCCGGTGATCACCGTGAACCCGCCCTTGGCCAGGGTCAGGTCGATGTCGGCGATCCCGCGCTCGCTGGCTGGGCAGCGATAGCCGAGACCACGAACGGTGAGTGATTGCAGCGGCGCGGCGTGGACGGGGTGGGGTGCGCGCGACGCGCGCGCCGTCAGGGCCAGCGGTTCGGCGCCGCTCATCAGCGCCTGCATCCGCAGAATGGAGACCTCCGCCTGCCGGCGCCGCGCGAGGATGCGGCCGATCCACCGCGGCCCGCCGCCGGCCAGGCCGACGTAGGACGCGAAGAGGGCGAAATCGCCGACGCTGAACGCGCCGCGCCGCATGGCGTCGGCCGCCAGCAGCAGCACCAGGCCCATGCCGACGCCGGCGATGTTGGCGGCGAGACCGTCCATGATAGCGCTGAGCAGCCGGTCGCTGAGCGCGGTCCGCCGCCGCGCCTCGTTCAACTCGTCCAGATGGGCGACGACCCGATCCTCGGCGGCGGCGACCTGCAGGGCCTGCACGGCGCCGAAGGCCTCGGCGATGAAGCCGGCGACCTGAGCGCCCGCCGCGCGGCTGGCGGCCCGCAGCCGCTGGATGCGCCCGGTGAGGCGGTCAGTGAGGGTGACGATGCCGATCAGGGGCAGGACCACCGCGACGGTGATGGCGGCGTTGATGCTGAACATGATGGCGAGCGCGCCCAGGCAGAGCAGCATCTCGCCGCTCAGGTCGATCCAGGCCTCCATGAAGTCGTCCATGGCCTCGACGTCGTCGCGAAAGCGGCTGACCACCTCGCCGGGCGAACCGACACCCGCCCGCGCGCCGCGACCCGCGACCAGCCAGTCCAGCATCGCCCCGCGCATCTGCGCCGCCAGGCCCAGGTGGAAGCCCTGGCCGAAGCGCACGGTGGAATAGATCACCACAAGCCGCGCCACCTCCACCCCGGCCATCAGCGCCACTAGGCTCCAGACGTTGGGGCCGGCCGGCGCGCGCCCGCTGAGCGCGTCGAACACGGCGCGCAGGATGAGGCCGCTTGCCAGCGGCAGGGTGTAGAAGACCAGGTAGTGCGCCAGATAGACGGCGAAGGTGAGCGGCCGCGCCGCCACGATCCGCAATCCATGGCGCCAAGCGCTCGCGCTCATGCCAGGGCTCCATCGCCGGCTGCGGCCATCAGCCGGGCGAGCCGCGAGGCCGGGTCGGCGGCCAGGGCGGCGCGATCGCCTTGCTCGACCACGCGGCCGGCTTCGAGGATCAGGACCCGGTCGGCGCGGCGGATGGTCTCAAGCCGGTGGGCGATGATGATCGCCGACCGGCTCTTCAGCAGCCTGTCCATAGCCCGCTCGACGAGGCGGTCGGCGGCCGGATCCAAGCGTGAGGAGGCTTCGTCCAGCACCACCAGCCCGGGATCCTTCAGGAAGATACGGGCGAAGGCGAGCAGCTGGCCCTCCCCGGCGGACAACCCCGCGGCGCCGGCAACGATCGTATCCAGCACGCGCGGCTGGCGCGCCAGCCAGGGGCCGAGACCGATGTCCCCCAGCACCTCGACGATGCGCGCGTCGGCGACGCTTCCGTCGAACAGGCTGACATTGTCGCGCACGCTGGCGGTGAACACCAGAACGTCCTGGCCGACGACGCCGATCCGTCGCCGCAACTGATCCAGCCCCGCCTCGCGGATATCGCGGCCATCCAGCCGGATCGCGCCGCCGCTCGGGTCGTGCAGGCGGCAGAGCAGCCGGATCAGGCTGGTCTTGCCGCCGCCCGTGCGGCCGAGCAGGCCCAGAACCTGGCCCGGCTCGAGTTCGAACGAGATCCCATTGAGCACCTGCGGGCCGGCGCCATAGGCGAAGTCAACCGCCTCATAGCTGAGCTTCGGC
>ODAK010001828.1_pt1 | contig 22763 bp, 22 predicted proteins | sample 1539591 | NCBI WGS metagenome assembly ODAK01 (sample SAMEA3539303, study PRJEB22396) | soil metagenome | biome: tundra; feature: field; material: soil | place: USA | collected 2010-05 | depth 0.15 m | reverse complement strand
CGGACCTACTGATACCGTTCCCCGTGCAAGTCCACGCGCAAGACCGCGCCGGGCGGCCCTGCCTCCCGCGCCTGATCGTAATGCACCTGATGCCGCGTCCGGTACGCGACCGTCGGCCGGTCCACGAATGCCATGGGCACGCCGGATTCCCGCAGCAGCCGCCAGAGGAACTGATCCGTCTCCGCCGCGGTATCCTGACCCTCCAGCACCCAGGCGATCAGATGCCGGAACGCCGGGCGCAACACCATCAGGCAGCTGGTGTCGATATAGGCCCCGCCATCCACCGTCGGGCATTTCATCATCGGCGTGCCGTCCAGCCGGTGCAGCATCCGCGCCGAGGCGACCGCGCCCAGTTGGGTGTTCGCCGCGAGCACCGACAGCGACTTAAGATGGTCTGGATAATACCAGTTGTCCGCGTCGAGGAAGGCGATCGCATCGGCATCGTACGCGGTGATCGCATTATAGCAGCCAATCAGCCGCGGCGTGTTGCCGTAGTCGCGGTAGTTCCGCTGCAGCACGATATGCGTGCCCTGAAAGTCGGGGATTTGCGCCGGCCGCGCACCGTCGCATACCAAAATGTGGCGGGCCTCGATGGTCTGCGACTTGACGCTCGCGTGGGCGTGTAACAGCCACTCAAGGCTTTCCTGGTAGTAGGGCGTAACCACGCAAATCTTCATCGAAGCATTCGCTTTCCCGGTATGCGACAAACACTGTGCGGAGGGCTTATATCAGCCGGTTGCCACAACGGGGACTGGATTCGCACATGGTCAGGCTGCTCGGCCTCGATCCCGGATTGAGGTTCACCGGCTGGGGGGTGATCGACGTGGACGGCAACCGGCTGCGCCATATCGGCGACGGCGTGATCGCCACCGACAGCGCCGAACCGGTGCCGGAGCGGCTGAAAATCCTGCACGACGCGCTGATGGCGCTGCTGGACCGGCTGCGCCCGGATGAGGCGGCGGTCGAGGAAACCTACGTCAACCGCAACGGCGCCGCGACCCTGAAACTGGGCTATGCCCGCGGCGTGGCGCTGCTGGCGCCGGCTCTGGCGGGGGTGCCGGTCACCGAATACGGCGCCAAAACTGTCAAGAAGGCGGTGGTGGGGACGGGTGGCGCGGACAAGGACCAGGTCGAGATGATGGTCCGCCGGCTGCTGCCGGGCGCGCTGATCCGGCGAGCGGACGCGGCGGACGCGCTGGCGGTGGCGATCTGCCACGCCCACAACCGCGCCTCGAAGCTGGCATGGGCCGCCCAGGGGACGCGGCGCGTCGCGGTTGGACGCTGACCAGTGCCTCGACCGTCTGGCGCCATGACATCGCCAACCCGCGCGCTGTCTTGTGATCCACCATGAAATAGCTAAACCGTACCCTGCTTGATGGACCAATTGGGAATTGTCCGGTCACGCCTGCGTCGCGCGGCCGGCCATGGTTTCCCCAGCGATCGATTGGATTGCGCATGCGCCGAACGCTTTTTCTTGCCGGCCTTTTCCTGATTTGCATGTGCGTTCTGATGTTGCAGATCATCGAGACCCGGATGCTGTCGGTGATAGCGTGGTACCACCTCGCATTCTTCGCCATCAGCATGGCGATGTTCGGCATGACCGCGGGATCGCTGTTCGTTTATTTCAAAGCCGCTGCATTCCCGCCGCAACGCCTGCTCGAGCATCTGTCGTGGATTGGCGTGGCATTCGCCATCGCGGTGGTGGGCTCGACATTGTCCCTGGTGACTTCCGTGGTTCTGAGCGGGATGACCACCGGGATGCTGATGCTGGTCTGGCTCAAGCTCATCCTGGTGATCATCCCGCCATATTTTCTCGCCGGCATGGCGATCTCGCTGGCGCTGACGCGGAGCCCCTGGCCGGTCGGCCTCGTTTATGGGATCGATTTGCTCGGCGCCTCGGCGGGATGCCTGATCGCGCTCGGGTTGATGACCTGGCTGGATGGTGTGTCCGCGCTGTTCGCCGTCGGCGCCATCGGCGCGATCGCCTCCGCCTGTTTCAACGCCGCGTGGCGGCGGGGTCCCGATCGCTCTCTGGCCGAACTTTCCGTCAGCCGCTGGTTCATCGCGCGGCATCCCGTGATGTTGGCGGTTCTGCTCGCCGCGCTGACCGGGTTCAACACGGCGATCCAGCCGCGCGGGATCGCGCCGGTGCTGGTGAAGGATCAGGTCGAGAACGTGCTTCCGGCGGCCGAGAGATGGAACTCGTATTCTCGCGTCAGGGCCGAGCAGGAATTCACCGGCCTTCCCGTCATGTGGGGAGCGTCGGCGAAAATGCCCGCGGTCCAGGTATCGCAGCGAAAGATGAATATCGACGGTTCGGCGGGCACGACGATGTACCGGTTCAACGGCGATGTCGCCACGATCGGGTTCCTGAAATACGATGTGACCAATCTCGCATACGTGATCCGGCACCACGGGCGATCCGCCGTCATCGGCGTCGGCGGCGGCCGCGATCTGCTGTCGGCGCATCTGTTCGGCTTCGAGGACGTGACCGGCGTCGAACTAAATCCTGTCTTTATCGATTGGTTGAATACCAGGTTTCGTGACTACAACCATCTCGTTGATCTGCCCGGCACGCATCTCTTCGTCGATGAGGCACGGAGTTGGTTCGCCGGCACCACCGCGCGCTTCAACCTCATCGAAATGAGTCTCATCGACACCTGGGCCGCCACGGGTGCCGGCGCTTTCTCGCACTCCGAGAACGGGTTGTACACGGTTGAGGGGTGGGAGCATTTTCTCGATGCGCTGACCCCGGATGGCGTGCTGACAGTCTCGCGGTGGTACAACCCGCGCGATATCGCCGAGACGGGCCGATTGCTAAGCCTCGCGGCGACCACGCTGCGCGCGCGGGGGGTCAAAGATCCCGAAGCACGGATCTTCCTGGCCGGAACATCCCACCTGGCGACGATCATCGTCGGCAATGCGCCGTTTTCCGCCGATGAACTGAGACAATTGCACGCGGCGACCGCCGACCTGGGATTTACCGAGCTGGTCAGCCCCGATCACGAGGTCGCGGCTCCGGTGCTGGGGCGTATCCTGCGAGCGCGCGGCCCGGACGACCTTGAGTTGCTGACCCACGAATACCACATCGACTTCTCGGCACCCACCGACGACAGGCCGTTCTTCTTCAACCAGCTTCTGCTGACCGATCTGCAGTCGATCAGAACCGCGCAGGCCGCGCCGGATGGCGTGATCCGCGGCAATTTCCAGGCGATCAAGACGATTGGCCTCATCGTTGTGCTGTCAGCGGTTCTTGTCCTGGTCACGATGATCCTGCCGAGCCTCCCGGCGCTGCGGCAGGCGCGGCCCTCGCTGGCGGTTTTGGGTACGCTCTATTTCGCGCTCATCGGGCTCGGCTTCATGTTCATCGAAATCGGCATCATTCAGCGCGTGTCGCTGTTCCTCGGCCATCCGGTCTACGGACTTGCCATCGGACTGTTCAGCATCATCCTGTCCACCGGTATCGGCAGCATGATCTCGGAGCGGTGGCAACTCGACACGCCTGGCAAACTCGTTTTCTGGGCTTCGTTACTGGCGATTTTCGTTGTGCTCCTGGCGTTCTGGTTCCCGGCCCTGGTGCGCGCGTTCGAAGGCAGCGCGTTGACGACACGAGCCCTCGCCGCACTCACCGCCATCGTGCCATCCGGACTGCTGATGGGATTCGGCTTCCCGACCGGCATGCGGCTGGTGAACGCGATCGACACCAGGCCGACGCCATGGTTCTGGGCTATCAATGGCGCGGCCGGCGTGCTTGCCGCGGGGCTCGCGGTTGGCGTGAGTATCGCATTTTCCATCAACGCGAGCCTGTGGATTGGCGCGGCCTGTTATCTGTTGCTCTCACCCGCCAGTTTGTTGCTGCACCGTGCCGGTAGCGCGCGGGTGCTCGTGGCCGCGTCCTGAAGCTGGCAGACGCGAGGCGGCGTGAGACGGGAGCGCCCAATGACGTTCGACCGTCAGGCCGGAGCACATCGGGCCTGACCCGGCCGTGACGCGATCAGACGTCGCGGCGCATGGCCCGTCCGGGAAACATCGCCCGCAATCGCGGCGCCACATCACGCGTGAAACGTTCCAGGCTGTGGTTCATTTGCTCCGGCCGCATGCCCGGTGGCACGGCCCAGGTGACGATATCCGTCAGCCCATATTCGCGAATGAACGCGGCGAGTTCGTGCACGCAATGATCGACATTCCCAACGATCCAGGTCTGCGGAATGCGCGCCTCCTGGGTGATCCCGGCGACGCCGCCATGACCGCCGGCTTCCTCGCGGAACCGGCTGTAGACCTCCATCCGGCGGCGCTCGCCGGCGCGGACCAAAGGCCAGTCGCGCTCCGGATCGTCCGTCACCAGGCACGGCCGGATGATGCCAACCCGGTAGTTCGCCGGATCCCGGCCCGACCCGGTCAGCGCCTCCCGCCACGGATCGAGCGTCTGGGCTGGCGGCCCTTGCGGCAGCAGATTGGTGTCGAAGCGCGCCGCCCGCAGTGCGCCCGGTTCGGCCAAAGCGGCGACCCATAGCGGCGGACCACCGGGTTGCACGTAGCGGGGCGTGATCTTCACGTCGGTGAAGTCGTAACGCTTGCCGTGGAAGCTGAACGTCTCGCCGGTGAAGGCGTGGCGCAGCACCGCGAGCCCTTCGTCGGTCAGCGACAGCCGCCGCGACACCGGCAGTCCGAAGCCGCGGAACTCATGCGGCGCGTAGCCCATGCCGACGCCGATCTCGACCCGCCCGTTGCTGAGGTTGTCGAGCACGGCGAGGTCCTCGGCCAGCCGGATCGGATGGTTGAACGGCAGCAGGCACACGTCGCAGGAAAACCGCGCGTGCCGCGTGCGCGCCGCCATCGCCGAGGCGACCGGGATCCACGACGGCAGATAGCCATCCGCAATGAAATGATGTTCCGTGAACCACACGAGATCGAGGCCGAGTCCGTCGAGCCACGTCACCTGCTCCATGATCGCGGCGTAGAAGTCGGGCGTTGTCATCCCGGACTCGGGCGGATTGCGGAAGTCGTAGACCGCGCCGAGACGAAGCGGTTGTGGCATTTGTTGTCTCCTCGATATTATCCGCCGTCCGCGCTCACCGGTGGGGTGAGATCTTCTGATGATTGGAGAGGCGCGTTGAGTCGCGTTCGCATGGCTTTCAGGGGTCGAAACCAAAGACGCCGTAAAAGGTTGCCTTTTGCACCGCCAACCAATCGGCGGTCGCGTTACCAAGACGGCCCGTGATCACCGATTTTTCGAGCGTCGCCAACTTGTCGAAGCGCATCGTTGAACGAACCTTCAGACCCGTGCCCGCCGTTGCGTCAATGACAGCCAGATCCGGACCTGTGCGCGGAACCGAAGTGATGAAGCATACCACCACGTCGGCGCGCCGGTCGTTGTCGCGCGAGACGATCGGGACGGGCCGGTTCTTGTCGCCTGACAGATCGGTGAACGGGAACCGCGCGAGAGCAATGGTACCGAACTCAAACACTTAGCGGAACCGTTCGATGATATCCGCATCGGTGTACAGGTCTGGCTCATCGGCGAAAAAGTCGAACGCGCCGCCGGCCTCGGCGAGGGCGGCCATCGGCGGGTCTGTGTCGTCGGGAACTTCGACCAGCACGTGAACCTTCGCCCGCGGCGGAATGCCACGGTGCGCCAACTCGGCCGACACCTGGCCGGCTTCCACGTCCAACGTCATACGCCGCATGGATGCGTCCTCGTCGTATTGCTCAAGATGTTTATATCACGACCCGCGGCGCGGTGCACGGTGCACGGGCACCGCGCTACCCGCCGTCAGCGCCGGTCAGCAACAGCACATGACCGTTCGTCGAGCGCAACCGGTTCGGCCCGCCGCACGACATAGCGGCCGCCGAACGATGCCGACACCGCGGCGACCTTCTCGCGATATTTCTCGAATTCGGCGTACAGGAAACCTTTGGGCATGGTCTCTCCTTTCGTATCCTGCCAGGGTCGCAAGCGGCTGGCTCAAAGGCAACAATGGCCGCCATCCAACAGGAGGACCGTCGTCTGAGTAAGCCATCCACGACCTGGCGGACCATCGCTCTGCAGACCATCAACGCCAGCACCAGCGACCACGTATCGCTCGCCGCCGCCGGATGCGCATTCTATGCCACGTTGTCGCTGTTCCCGGCGATCTCCATGCTGATTTCGGTCTACGGGTTGTTGTTCGATCCCGGCAGCGTCGTGCCCCAGCTCGCGGTCCTGCGGAACCTGCTGCCGGTCCCGGCCTACGCGCTGATCGAGGATCGCGTGATGCAACTGGTCGCGCAACCGCGCGGGCATCTCACGGTCGGATTGGGCATCGCCTTCCTGGTGTCGTTCTGGAGCAGCGCGTCCGCCTCGAAAGCGGTGTTGTCGGCGATGAACGTCGCCTATGACACGACCGAGCGGCGGCCGTTTTTCCAGTTCCAGTTGATTGGCCTCGCGGTGACGCTCAGCGCGGTGGTTTGCATGGTGCTGGCGATCGCCACACTGCTGGTGTTGCCGCGGCTGATCCAGTTCTCCGGCTTGTCGGACTTCAGTGCCGCGCTGATCCAGATCGCGGGTTTCGGCCTCGTGGTTGGATTTTTCGCGTTGGGTCTGGCGCTGCTTTACGCGCGCGGGCCGTCCCGCAAGCCGCCGCCCAGGGCATGGGTGCTGCCGGGAACGGCGCTGGCGACATTGCTGTGGTTGCTGAGTTCGTTTGTGTTGTCGCTGTACGTGGGGAAGTTGGCGAACTTCGACGCGACCTATGGCTCGATCGGCGCGGTGGTTGGCATCATGCTGTGGTTCTACGTCTCCGCTTACGCCGCGCTGCTGGGAGCGGAGTTGAACGCGCAACTGGAACTCGCGGAGCGGGAGAACGCTCCCGGCGAGAGCGACAGTTAGCCCGCCGCTTGTTGTGTCACGCGCCAAAATGTTTCATCCGAGTGGCTGAACGTTGCTGATGAGGATGATGCCGCATGGTCAGATGGCACCCTCCTTATTCCCTGGCCGCGGCATTGATCGCTGGCGTCGTGACCGCTGCCTTTGATGCGAAGGCACAGGTCCAGGATCCATCGGGCATCGCGTTCGACGGAGTGGCGCGGACCGGCACCGACACACGGCCAGTGCGTTTTCGTTTCTTCTGCTCATCGAACCAAGGACCGACCGTCACGGGGGTTTTGGCGGTGGTGTTGGAGATACCTGAGTACGAACAGTTGCATGCCGTCTTCGATTTCGATCCGTTCGAGGGACCGGACGCGCATGCCGGACCGCTGACGCAATTGCAGACGAGCGGCGCGCGCACCAAGGCGAATGACCGTTTCACCGCGGCGGGGTCCGTGGTACCGTCCGGCGCCTCCGAAGCGTTCGCGCTCGAGGTAGACGCGTCGCGCCGCGAACCCGGCCCGTTGCGCAAGCTCGCCGCCGTCCTGCGCCCGTTGGTCGACGGTACTGGGCACCTGCTCTGGCTTCAGGGCAACGCCAAACCGCGAGGCGCGCCGATGACCGCCAGCGTGGACCTGACGCATGTCCAGTCGGATCGGCTGAGGTCTGGGCTCGCACCATGTCTCGGTGCACGATGACGTCGCCGTGCTCAGGCGGCGAAACGACGGAGGGACCCGGCGCATGACCCAATCTCAGGACGGTGGAGCGGTAATCCTTCGCGTCGATCGCCGCGGCGCGCACGGCCATGTCGTCACCGTTTCGATCAACAATCCGGCGCGGCTGAATTCGCTCTCGTCCGGCGTCATCGCGGCATTCATCGAAGCGGTGCGGGAGGCCGCCACCGATCCCGATCTGCGTTGCCTGATCGTGACGGGGGAAGGCGAGCGATCGTTCATTGGCGGCGCCAACCTGCTGGAACTCGAGGCGTTGAATCCCGAAACCGCCCGCGCCTTCCTGACCCAGATCCATACCATGTGCCGGGTGCTGCGCGACCTGCCAGTGCCCGTCATCGCGCGCGTCAACGGGTTTTGCCTGGGCGCCGGGCTGGAGGTGATGGCCGCCTGCGACATGCACGTCGCCAGCGATAACGCGGTGTTCGGCATGCCCGAGGTGAAGATCGGCCTGCCCTCGGTCGTCGAGGCGGCGTTGTTGCCGCAACTCATCGGCTGGGGCCGCACGAAAGTCCTGCTCTACACCGGGGACAACATCAACGCCGCGACCGCTTTGGACTGGGGGCTGGTGGAGCGCGTCGTCCCACTGGCGAAGCTTGACTCGGCGGTGGAGGAATGGGTCGCGGCGATCGTCGAGTCCGGGCCGCGGGCGATCCGCCTGCAAAAGGAACTGATCCGCGAGTGGGAAGCGATGCCGATCAGCGACGCGATCCAGGCGGGAATCCGCATGATGGGGCGGGCGTACGAAACGGATGAGCCACACCGCATGGTCGGCGCGGCGCGGGCGAGGTTACGCGACCGGAAGAAATAACGATCAGCTCCCGCCGCGCCGTCCCGCCACCGGCAGTTTGGGTGGCTTCGGCGGCTTATCCGGCCCCCAAAGCCGACCGTAGTAGCTGTCCGCGAGGTGCAACGCCGCGACCGGATTGTGCCCGAGAACACGATCCTTCGCCACCAGCACCGTGCTCAATCCGTTGGCATATTTGAAGAACAGGCTGTCATGGCCAATGCACAGCCCCATCACCACGTTGAATTCACAGCCATGCGCGTTCAGCAGTTCCGCCTGAGCCACCGGGTTGCACAGCGCCTCGAACCCGCCGGGCCGGATCTTCTCATCGTCCCGCAGGCCGATCGCTTCCTTCGGAATACTGCCGTTCTTGCAGGCGACCGAGACGACCTCGAACCCGTGGCTTTCCAGAATGCCGGACAGCACATACGCGTGGTCGACGAAGCTGATGCAATTGGCGATGCCGATCTTGTGGAACCCCATCTTTTTGGCGAACTGCACGACTTCTTCGACCCGGGTCCATTTGCAATAGCCTTCGGCCTCGACGCGCCCCGCGACCAGCGCGACCCGGCAGGTCTCGGGGTCGTCGTAGAGCGCCCGCGCCGCCGCCTGAGTGTCGGGGTCGACCTTGCTGGGACAGAACCCTGGGCCTTTGACCTCAGCGTCTCCGGCGCGGCAGGCCCGCACAGTCGAGGGGCAATAGGCGCAGGCCGGATCGATGTAGTTCATGTTCGATCACCTTTCCCGCGACGTCGCGGTACCACGCATGCTGGTCGGTCCGGTCTGGGCTGGACATTGATACAGATCAAACCGGGGTGAGGACTTTGCAATTCCGGGACCGGCTGCGATGCTGTGACCGAGCCACGCGGTCTGAGGGAGGACGCAGTCATGCTGCGAACAGAACAAAATGAATACCTGACGCGCACCGGCCAGGGCACGCCGATGGGTGAGATGTTCCGCCGCTACTGGATCCCCGCTTTGCTCGCCGGGGAACTGCCGGAACACGATTGTCCACCCGTGCGGGTCCAACTGCTGTCGGAGCGGCTGATCGCCTTCCGCGACACCGAGGGCCGCCTGGGTTTGATCGACGAGTTCTGCGCGCACCGCGGTGTCTCGCTGTGGTTTGGCCGCAACGAGGAATGCGGATTGCGCTGCCCCTACCATGGCTGGAAATACGACGTGACCGGTCAGTGTGTCGAATTGCCGTCGGAACCGGAATCAACCGGGTTCCGTGCCAAAATCAAGTTGCGCTCCTATCCGTTGGTCGAGCGCGGTGGCGTTCTCTGGACCTACATGGGTCCGCCGGAACACCAACCCGAGCTTCCCGAATACGAGTTCGCTCTGGTACCGCCGGACCACAACTACGTCTCCAAGCGGTTACAGTACTGCAACTGGTTGCAGGCGCTGGAAGGAGGGATCGATTCCAGCCACGTCTCCTGGCTGCACCGCGACGCCCTGCATTCCGATCCGTTGATGCGCGGTGCGCGCGGCAACCAATACAACATGGGCGACATGATGCCGGTCTTCGAGATCGCCGATCACCCGGCCGGCTTGTTCATCGGAGTGCGCCGCGCCGCCGAACCCGGAACGTATTACTGGCGTATCACGCCGTGGTGCATGCCGGCTTTCACCATGATCGCGCCACGCGGCAATCACTCGGTGCACGGGCATTTCTGGATCCCGATCGATGACGAGAACTGCTGGGCCTGGAGTTTCGATTACCATCCGACGCGCGCTCTGACCGCGGCCGAGGTCGAGGCGATGCGTGACGGCAAAGGCATCCACACGCGGACCATTCCGGGCACATACATTCCGGTCGCCAATCGGGACAACGATTATCTGATGGATCGCGACGGGCAGCGCGCGGGCAAGACCTTCAGCGGGGTCGCGGGCATCGCCATGCAGGATGCGTCGTTGCAGGAAAGCATGGGTCCAATCATCGACCGATCCAAGGAGCACCTGACGACAACCGACAACGGCATCATCATGGCACGGCAACGTCTGATGCGGGCGGCTCGCGCGCTCGCGGTGCAGGGGGTGGCTCCGCCCGGAACCGATCCGGCGACGCATCGCGTGCGCTCGGCCGCGGTCGTGCTGCCGGCCGGTCAGGTGTTCCATGAGGCAGCGCGAGAGGCTCTGACGGCTCGGCCAGGGGTGCCGCCGGCATCGGTGTAACGGCTTATCCCGCCGCCGCCCGGGCGATGTCCCCCGCGTCGTCAAGGCGTTCGACATCGCGGCATAACGTCATCAGACGGTGTACCCGATCATCCGGCAAAATGCCCTCGGCCAGTTCAATGAATTTGGCCGCCAACCGTGCGTCGGTCATCGGGTTCTCGACGCTTCCGACAGCATGCTCCACGAAGCGCCCAAGCACGCGGCCGTCCTTCAATTTAATGTTCACCCGCGCCTGATCCTGACCCAACGATGGATCCACTGTCGTCTCGACGCGATCCCGCAGCCCGGTCACGACCGGATCACGCACCAACGCTTCGCCGAATTGCGCCTCACCCGCGCGGCCCGCCACGATCCCAATCGCGGCGGCATAATACACGCTGAACTTACCCTCCAGGCCGGTGCGCGGGGTGCGGTTCGCCGTCAGCTCCAGCACGATCGGATGAACCGCGAGGTCGATCCGATCGATCATCTCCGCCGTCAGCTTGTTCTCGTCGCGCAACTGGATGCAGCCATCGATGACCGGGTGCACCACCAGCCCGCAGGCGAACGGCTTGTAGCTGTTGCGGGAAATCTCGTAGTGCGTGCCAAGGCCTTCGGTGATCACCTGAAAGTCCCGCGTGGTACTGAGCACATTGGCCCAACCGCGCGGCGCCTCGATCCCCTTCAACGAACTGGTGTAGCCTTTCTCCGCCAACAGCGCGGCCAGCATGCCATTCTGCGCGGCGCGGCCGGGATGGAAGCTTTTGGTCATCGAACCAAACATCTCTCGTATGCCGACTGGTTGCGTCGCGGCGAGGCCAATCGCGTGGCACATCCGCGTCTCGTCGAGACCCAGTAGCTTGCCGGCGGCAACGGCCGCACCGAACACCCCGGCGACGCCCGTGGCGTGCCATCCCACCGCTTGCATGGTCGGCGTGACCGCGCGCGCGACGCGGCACGCCGCCTCGATGCCGAGGATCATGGCGTTGACGAAATCACGGCCCGTCACCTCGCGATATTCCGCGAGCGCCAGCAGCACCGGGACCACCGGCGCGGACGGATGCACGGCGGTCGTCAGGTCGGTGTCGTCGAAGTCGAACACATGCGAACTGATGCCGTTCAGCAGCGCCGCATGCATGATGTCCAACCGCTCCGTCCTGCCGAACACCGTCGCCTGGGCTGGCCCTGAGAACGGCGCCACCGCCGCGAGAGCGATTTCCACGGCCTCGTGACGGGAGCCGCCGACAGCCACGCCCATCCAGTTCAGCAACGACCGCGCCGCCTCCTCGCGCGGTGCCGCGGGCAGGTCCTCGAACCGGGCGGCGACGAGATAACGGGCGAGGGTCTGGGTCACATCGGTCGCGGTCTGGCGGATCGAGGAGCGGTCGTTCATCGTGGTCCTCCCGGGGTCAGTTTCCCGCTGACGGGGAATGCTGCACCGGCGGTGGTTCGCCGGCAAACCGATGGAGAACTCGGACGTGCGAAAATCTGTCAAATCGTGCGGCGCGATTGCTCTCGCGTTCAGCGTCCTGTGGTCTGGTCCGACATTCGCCTGGGGTGACGACGGGCATGAGGTGATCGCATTGATCGCGCGATCCCGGCTCGATCCCGTCGCGCTCCAGCAGGTCGATGCGATGCTCTCCGCGGACCCGGATTCCCTGACCGCCCACAACATCGCCGACGCCGCGACATGGGCTGACAGGTTCCGCGATTCGGATCGAGAAGGCGCACGCCAAAACACGCGTCAATGGCACTTTGTCGATCTGGAAATCACCGCGCCTGACCTCGATCGAGCGTGTTTTGGTCATCCGTCGTTGCCCGCCGGCACTCTGGCGTCGAACGGACCGGCGCGGGACTGCGTGGTCGATAAGATCGATGAATTCGCGGCGGAACTGGCGAGCCCCGCGACCGACCCGTCGGAGCGCGTCGTGGCGCTGAAATTCCTGTTGCATTTGGTTGGCGATCTGCATCAGCCGCTGCACGCATCGGACGACCACGATCAAGGCGGCAACAAAAAGCGTGCCTCGGCGCAAGGATTGAAAGTGGGCACCTTGCATCACTTTTGGGATACCGACTTCGTCGATCAGCTCGGACCAGACCCGAAACGGATCGCCGCCATGCTCGACGCACGCATTTCCGCGGCCGACGCGCGCACCTGGGCGCGTGGCACGCCATCCGATTGGGCACTGGAGTCGTTCAAGGTCGCGAAAGACGACGCCTATGGCCAGCTACCCACGCCCAACGCGCGCGGAAGCTACCGGCTGCCGGACAGCTATATCGCGATGGCGACACGAGATGTGGCCAGCCAACTCAGCAAAGCGGGAGTGCGGCTGGCGTTCATGCTCAACCGGGCATTGAAGTGAAACTCAGACCGGCACGCGATGCTCCGGCGGATAGCGGAAGCTGACGCGTTTCAGAAGTCGTGAGTAATGCCCAGGAAACGGGTCGCGGCGATGCATGGTGGCGGTGTTGTCCCACATGACGACGTCACCAACTGACCAGTGATGTTTGTAGATCAGTTCGGGCTGCGTCATGTACGGGAGCAATTCGTGGAACAACGCCTGGCTGGCCTGGTCCGACAGTCCCTCGATCTCGGCGGTATGGCTGGGGCTGTAGTAAATCGCCCGTGAGCCGAGCAGCGGATGCCTGCGCACCAGGGGATGCGGCGAATCCGGTGCGCGTTTCAATTGCTCCGCGGTCATGGCCAGGTCTGGCCGGCCAGCGGCATCACGCTTGTTGTGGCGGTCGACGGAATTGACGCCGCGCTTGCCTTCGATTTTCGTTTGCAGCGACGCCGGCAGGCGGTCATAGGCAGTGGCGAGATCGGCGAACCACGTGTCGCCGCCTTGGGGTGGAATTTCCTCGCCGAACAGGATCGTGCCGAACGTCGGTCGCGGCATGTACGACTGGTCGATGTGCCACACCGCCTCTCCATCGCCGAGCACGCCGATGGCGCGGCCGTTTTCTTTCTTGTTCGAGACGATCATGACCTCGGGATGATGGCGGGAGTGGTAGGTGGAGCGGACGTGGATCTCCAGTTCGCCGAAGCGCTGGCCAAAACGCATCAGGCCGTCTTCGGTGAGGCGCTGGCCCGGGAAGACCGCGACCTTATGGTGCAGCCACGCTTCGCGGATCGCGGCGAAGGTGGGGTCGGGGATTGGGGCCGACAGATCGATCCCGGTGATTTCGACACCGATGACAGGGGTCAGGCGGCGGGTTTGCATCGCGGCGGACTCCATTCATGTCAATCCATATAGCGCGGTCGTTGCGATGGCGATCGCGGCGACGACGGCCAATGGCGGCAACTTCCAGACTACCAGCAACACGAAGCCAACAGCGGCGATGGCGAAGTCGCGGGGACCCGTGACGGCGCTGGTCCAGACTGGATTATAAAGCGCCGCGGCAAGGATCCCGACCACCGCGGCGTTGGTTCCGCGCATCGCCGCCTGCGCGGCGGGCCGGCGGCGGAACGCGTCCCAGAACGGCAGCACACCGGCGACCAAAAGCAACCCGGGCAGGAAGATCGCCACCAACGCAATCACTGATCCGACGATCCCGTTTGGCGATGGCCCCACCACCGCACCCAGATAGGCGGCGAATGTGAACAACGGTCCAGGCACCGATTGGGCCGCGCCGTAGCCGGCCAGGAATGCATCCGGACTGACCCAACCCGGTGCCACCACCGCGTCGCGCAGCAACGGCAGCACGACATGGCCACCGCCGAAAACCAGCGCGCCCGAACGGTAGAAAGCCTCGAACAGCGCAAGGCTTTGGCTCCGTACCGGGCCGGCCAGCAACAACGGCGGCACAACCAGCAGAACGGTGAACGCGGCGATGAACAGCACGCCGACTGTGCGCGATACGGGGATCGAAGGAACCTGTCCGCCCGCCGCCGCTGGTGCGCCTTTACAGAGCAGCGCCCCGGCGCAACCGCCCAGTACGATGGCGGCGATTTGCCCGACGGACCCTCCGGCGGCGGTGACCAATGCGAGCGCGAGTAACGCGATCCCGGCGCGGGTGCGGTCGGGACACAGCGTGACGGCCATGCCCCACACCGCCTGCGAAACGATCGCGACCGCGACAAGTTTGAGGCCGTGCAGGAAGGCCACTCCCAGTGGTCCGTTCAGATCCGCCGCGACGTAGGCGAACACCAGCATGGCGAGCGCCGACGGCAGGGTGAAACCAGCCGAGGCGGCGAGCCCTCCAAGCCACCCGCCCCTTAGAAGGCCCAGTGAAAATACGACCTGGCTGCTCGCTGGGCCGGGGAGGAACTGACTGAGTGCGACGAGATCGGCGAATGATGTTTCATCGAGCCAGCGTCTGCGCCCGACGAATTCCTGACGAAAATAGCCGATGTGCGCGACGGGTCCGCCGAAGCAGGTCAGACCGAGTTTCAGGAACGCGAGCAGCACCTCGGCAGGCGTGCCTTGCCGGCTGAGACTGGAGGTGGAAGTGCTCATGCGGCGACCGTCTCACGGCCACGTCGGAACATCAACGCGCGCTTCATGAAATGGAACCTCCCGGCGGGACAATGCCAGGGTGGCGCCGGTCCCGCGAGAGTGCAAACTTCCGGGCGGAAAACCGTAGCCCCCACGCCATGCCGCCCATCACCCTGATCCGTTCCGCTGATGTGGTCGTCGCCTGGGATGCGCGGGCGAAGAGCCATGTCTATCTGTCCGGCGCCGACGTGGCGTTCCAGGGCGGTGCGCTGATTTTCGCCGGCCGCGGCTACTCTGGACCCCCCACCGAAACGATCGACGGTCGCGGCCTGATGGTGATGCCGGGGTTGGTGAACATCCACTCGCACCCCTCCAGTGAGCCGATAAACAAAGGCCTGATCGATGAGATCGGCTCGCCTGGCTTCTATAATTCGTCACTCTACGAATATCTGCCGATCTTCCGCGCCGACGCCGAGGCGGTACCGTCCTGTGTCCGCGTGGCGCTGTCGGAGTTGTTGCTGTCGGGCGTGACGACGCTCGCCGATTTGTCGATGGCGCACCCCGGCTGGCTCGACCTGCTGGCCGAGGCGGGGATGCGGGTTTGCGTGGCGCCGATGTTCCGCTCGGCCCGATGGTACACGAAGAACGGATACCGCGTGGAATACGCCTGGGATGAGGCGGCCGGCGAGAAAGCCTTCGCTGAGGCGCTGACTCTGATCGATCGCGCTGAGCAACATCCTTCGGGTCTGCTGTTCGGGATGGTGGCGCCGGCGCAGATCGATACGTGCTCCGAAGGGTTGCTGCGCGAGTCCTTCACCGAAGCAAAAGCCCGCGGATTGGCATGGCAAATTCACGCGGCGCAGTCGGTCCCCGAGTTCCATGAGATCACCCGGCGGCATGGTCATACGCCGATTGGGTGGCTCGATCATCTCGGGTTGCTGTCGGACCGGTCGATCATTGGGCATGGGATTTTTCTCGACGATCATCCTTCGACGCGGTGGCATACGGAGACGGACCTGCGGCGGTTGGCCGAGACCGGCACGACCGTGGCGCACTGCCCGACGGTGTTCGCCCGGCGCGGGATCACGCTGAAGGATTTCGGACGCTACCTGCGCGCCGGCGTGAACATGGGTGTCGGTACGGACACGTATCCGCACAACATGCTGGATGAAATGCGGCTCGTCTCGTACCTGGCGCGGACGCAGGCGGGGAACCCTCGGACGATGACCAGCACGGAGTTGTTCAACGCGGCGACAATCGGAGGCGCGCGCGCTCTTGGGCGAGAGGATATCGGCCGGATCGCGCCGGGGTGCCGGGCCGACCTGGTGCTGGTGGATGTGACGCATCCGATGATGCGGCCGCTGCACGATCCGGTGCGGAATTTGATTTATGCCGCCGGCGATCGGGCCATTCGCGCGGTCTATGTCGACGGCCGGAAGGTTGTCGAAAACGGACGCGTTCTGACGATCGATCATCGCGCCGCCGCCGAGGCGCTGCACGAAGCACAGGCGCGAGTAAAAGCCAGGGTGCCGGATCTGGACTGGGGTGGACGCACAGCGGAGGCGATTTCGCCGCGGACGTTCGCGGACGGGTAATCCTGTCCCACGCCTTATGCCAACCGCCTCTCCCTGCGTCATGGCCGGTATGCCGTGGTCAGAAAGTGCCAGACGTTCTCGTGAGCGGTCACAATCGTATCGCAACCGTGAGGTGGACCCGTTCAGGATCCACCTCAACTTTACGGGCTTACGGGAACTCCGCGGCCTCGAGGATTTCCAGGTCAGCGACCAGATGCTTACCCCTGGTCTCCGGCCCCAGGAACACGGCGAAGATGACGACGAGCAAAGACACCGTCGTGCCGATCAGCATCGGTATGGCGAATCCCATGTTCATCTGCACGGCGAAATAGGTCAGCACCGGCGCCACCAGGCCGCCCCAGATCGCCCCCTGGTGATAAACGAAGCCTGAGGCCGTAGCCCGTACCTCGGTCGGGAAGCGTTCGGACAGGTAGCTCGGGTTCTGACCGTAGATCGCGCCGCCGAACATGCCTTGAACGATAAAACCGCTGATGATCCAAAGAGGATCCGTGGTCATCAGATAGAGCGGCGTGATCAGGACGGCGATGACGGCCGGAATGATGATCGCCGGACGCCTTCCCCATCTGTCCGCCACGATGCCCCACAGACCGCTGCCGACGAAGACCACGATATTGGCCCAGAACAGCGGCGTGGCCACCATGAGCGGCGTCCAGTGCAATTCCTTTTGCAGATAGCTCGAGAACAAAGCCCAGATCGAGTAGTAGACGCAAAACGCGGCGGCCATCCACAACACGGCCGTCAGCGTGTTGAACAGCACGGCGGGCTTGAAGATGGAGAACAAAGGCGCGCGTACCTGCACCTGCTTCTCCCGCTGCTGACGCTGATTTTCGACCCAGACCTCTGGCTCTTTCACGTAAATGCGTACCCAGATCACGACAAAGGCCGGCAGGATGCCGATCCACAGCAAGCCGCGCCAGCCGATCAGATCGAACAGGAAGCCATAGGCCAAAGCCGATAGCGCGAAACCGAGACCCCAGGAGCCTTGCAGGACGCCGCTCATGAAGCCGCGGGACCGTGTCGGCCAGGATTCCATGGCGAGCGCCGCGCCCGCGGGCCATTCCGCTCCCATGCCAATGCCAAGGATCGCGCGAAAGAAAAACAGGAATGCGAAGGTGGGCGAAAAGCCGGCGATGAAGTTGCAAACCGAGTACCAAAGGATGGATATCATCAGTGGCGCCTTGCGCCCCATCCGGTCCGCCATCCAACCCGCTGCCGTGGCACCTGCCAAACGAAGCCACAGGGTGATGGTAAACACCGCGGTCACCGCCGTGAGCGGTACGTCGAATTCCTTGGCGATCGGCACCATGATCAACAGAAAAATGGTGAAGTCGAAGGCGTCCAGAGTCCAGCCGAGCCAAGCGGCGGTATAGGCGTACCATTGATCTTTGGTGGGCTCTTTCCACCACGGAATTTGGCTGCCGCTCCGAGCGTATCCCGACATTTCTAAAGCCCCTTATTTTTGCCTCGTTCGACCGGAACGTATGCATTGTGCGCATATCAGATATCCCGGTCGTGACGACATTGCGTCGATGGCGGGACATTCGTCAATTGGAATTGCGAAATATCCAGTGGATTGGCTGGTTTAACGTGGTCGAGAATTTGTCGCTCATCATTAATCCCGACAGTATGTAGGGATACACAGAAGAATCATGTCAGGATATTTGGCGGCATGAGCATGGCGCGAACGGACCATGCTCCGCCGCGGTCAGGTGTCCCGCAATCCGGCTTCACGCGCCAACGGCAACACGGCCGCAATGAAATACGGTAGCTCCGCCTTGAAATTTACAAATGAAACCGTCGTCCCGGCGAACCCGACCTCCGCCATTCGCACCATTTCCGCCACGATATCCGCCGGTGTCCCCACCAATGGATACGTCCCGGCCCCGCCGGCGAACCGCTTCCGATACAAGCGATAGGCGTCCGGATCGTGCGACGCGGAGAACTGCTGTTTCCCCGCCATATGCTGATCCACCGCGCCGCGGTCTTCCATTCGCACCGCATAGTGCTCGTAATAGTCTTCCGCTTCGGTGCGCGTTGGCCGGCAGACGACATGGCACGTCGTGAACACGCCCATCGCCCGGGTACGCTTCGCCATATCCTCCACATGGCCGCGGCCGGCTTCGATTTCGGTGAATGTGGTGAACAGGAAGTCCGCCGTTCTCGCCGCGAAGTCCCGCCCCACCGGAGAGAACGCCGCGTTCAACGTCACCGGCCTTGGACGCTGCACCGGCGCCGGCAGTCCGGATACGCCGCGCAACTTATAAAATCGCCCGTCGTAATCGAAGGGCGGACCGCCGGCGAACAGGCGCCGCATCACCTCTACCCATTCCAGTCCTTGCGCGTAACGGTCCTCGATCATTTCCAGGCCGAACAGATCGAACTCGGAGGGGTTCCAGCCGCACACGATATTCAACCCGGCCCGTCCGCCCGAGGCATGGTCGACCGTGCTCAACGCCTTGGCCGCGTACACCGGGTGGATCATCGGCACGTGCACGGTCGAGAACAGGCCGATCCGCTCGGTCGCGCCCGCCAGAGCGGCGGCGAAGGTGAGGGTTTCGAAACTCCATTCCCGGCTGTTCGTTTCACCGCCGAAGCCTTTCCAGCGGGCGATGGGCAGGAAGAATTCGATCCCGGCGCGGTCGGCCATTTGGGCGACTTCGACGATCTCCCGCCATAGCGCGGGCCATCGCTCCGGCACGCGGGTCAGCGCCAGACCGCCATCCGCGTTGGCGGCGAAGACGCCCAGTTTGAAGCGGTTTGGGCCGTGAAGCGGGTGGACCATCACGTCAACCGCAACGCGACGGAGCGGGCGTGCGCGCCCAGTCCCTCGGCCTCGGCCAGCGTCACCGCCGCCGGTCCGATCCGCCGCAACGCCGCCTGATCGCCGGACATCCATGTCGTGCGCTTGAGGAAATCGAACACCGACAATCCCGAGGCGAACCGCGCCGTGCGTCCGGTCGGCAGCACGTGGTTGGGTCCGGCCACGTAATCGCCCACCGCCTCGGGGCAATATAAGCCCAGAAAGATGGCGCCGGCGTGGTGAATGCGGTCGAACAAGGCCTCGGGTTCGCGGCCCATAAGTTGCAGATGCTCGGGCGCCAGGCGGTCGACGATTTCGACAACCTCGGTCCAGTCGCGCGCCAGGATGACCGCGCCGTGTGTCGCCCAACTCGCCCCGGCGATCGCGGAGCGGGCGAGCGACGGGAGTTCAGCGGCGACGGCCGCGACGACGGCATCGGCGAATGCCGCGCTATCCGTGATCAGGATCGATTGCGCCGCTTCATCGTGCTCCGCCTGGGCCAGCAGATCGACCGCGACGCGACGCGGGTCGTTGTCGGCGGAGGCGACGATCACGACCTCGGACGGGCCGGCGATGTTGTCGATGCCGACGCGGCCGAACACCTGACGCTTGGCCTCGGCGACGAAGGCGTTGCCGGGTCCGACGATGCGGTCCACCGGCTGGATGCTCGCGGTCCCATATGCCAGAGCGGCCACCGCCTGGGCGCCTCCGACGCGGTAGATCTCCGACACGCCGGCTCGGCGCGCGGCGGCCAACACCAGCGGATTGAGCACGCCGTCGGGTGAGGGCACGCACATGGCGATGCGCCGCACACCGGCGGCTCGGGCGGGGATCGCGTTCATCAGCACCGACGATGGGTAGGCTGCTTTGCCGCCGGGGACGTAGAGTCCGACCGAGTCCAGGGACGTCCAACGCATGCCCAGGGTCATGCCGGCGTCGTCGGTGAGCTTCAGGTCGGCGGGGAGTTGGGCTTCGTGAAACGCCTCAATCCGAGTCGCCGCGAGGTCCAGGGCTTCCGCGGCGGCGGCGGGAATGGTCGCGACCGCGGCGTCGATTTCGTTGGGGCTGATCCGCAGGTGATCGGCGGTCAGGGTCAGGCGGTCGAAGCGCGTGGTGTAGTCGATCAGGGCGGCATCGCCTCGGGCGCGCACGTCGGCGATGATCGCGGCGACGGCGTGGTCGACGGTTTCGGTCGTCTCGCGCGCCTGGTTCAGGAGGGCGGTGAAGGCGGGCTCGAACGACGGGGCGGTGGTGGAGAGGCGGATCATGCAGGGTTGGTGTCCGGTTTCGGGTGCTCGGCCGGCGTCAGGCTCGGGTGGGGCACGGGTAACGGCGTTTGCGACGCGGGTAAACCCGCGCGGGCGCGAGGGCCAAGTGCCGTGGGGGCGGCACCTTGGCAATTTCCGGCTTCGGCGGGGCTTCACATGAGCACCTCCGAGGGCGGGCGGTGCAACCAGTGAGCCTGAAGTAACTCCGTCACCGTCCATCAAAGGGTAAGATATTGGACAGTTTTTTCAGGCAATGACACCAATGAGGTATGAATCCCCAGGCGAATCGCACTTGGCACGCTACAGGCGAATTTGCGACAAGTGACGGAGTTCGGAATGCTCAAACTCGACCACAGGCCCCGAAATCGACCGGTGGCGAGACGCTCCGGACGTCAAGAAATCCAAATGCAATCCGCCTGTATGAATCCCGTAAGTTGATCTTCCGTCGATATCAAAGAAACTGCTGACTGTGAAATCGTCTCCGAAGGACAGAGCCTGCTATAAGGCTCCGCCTCTCCAGATCACATCAGCAGCGCGACGATAACGACGGCGGCTATTATGGCGAGGACGCTGTTGGCGGTGATCACGAGACCTCGAGGACCAACGCTGACGAACAGTAGGGGTCTGGTGTGGCGATTTTTTTCCATTGTGGTTCCATGACAGGGGGTTGCGGCGCCGACGCGTCGTGCTACGCCCTATCCTGCCAACCCTTCTTTCGAGCCAACGCACCATGCAGCAACCCAGCAGACGCGAGAAAAGTGCCGGGCACGTCCAGCGACAGCGCGGGACCAAGCAATCAGTACGCTTCGATGCTGGCCTCTTGAAGGGAGCGCGACAACACGCCGAATTGACGCAAGAGCAAATGACCGATTCAGGAGTAAGCATTGACAGTATACGGCGTGCAGAACGCGGTGATCCTGTTTCTATAGATACAGCTAGGTCCATTTGTTCGCATCTGAACGTGGACTATCGCGAGCTAGTTGAGGCGGCGGCGGAATCTCAAAGTGAGCAAATAAGAGAGTACGTCTATTGTGACAGATCCCGCATCGATAGTTACTCATCGCAGTTTTTGTCACGCGCATCGCGATCAAAAAATCCCATTGAAAACATTCCCAAACTGATATCTGCGCTAAGAGCAAGACGGCAGCTTCAAACTAACCGTCCCAATTCCTATGATCATCGTGCAGAGTCGATATTTGTTCTAGAGAGTTTCACAGCATCCAAGATCATATTCCCCAGACATATATTGGAGCCGAGTGATTATGCAGATATTGCTGTCTGGGTTTCCCCTCCGAGTGATCCCCCGGATTCCCTGCGAGGCAAATGGGAAGCGGCGGGAACTTTCCTATATCTTGTTGAGGCACATACTGCCGGAGGTATGTATAAGGAGCGCTTTGTGACTGCTGCATCTGGATATTCCTCGCTGAAGATGACACTGCGCTTTCTTGAGGGCGGTGAGTGTCAAGCAAGTTGTCGCTCGTAATTTGTAACGATCGTCGTTTTATCAGATGGCCCTTCCCGGTTGGTGCCCGCGGTCGCGATGGCCTGGTCCGCCGACTGGTGTTGAGTGTGCCATGGTGCTCACTTCGGGGAAGGTCCGGTGCTCGCCATCCTCGCCATGCTCGCGCGCCGAGGCGCGCTGTGCGTGGTTCCGGGTGGCTCCGCTCCTCTCTTCCCCTTCGCTACGCGCCATGGCCTGGGCATCGCCAGGTCGGGACGGGAAAGCAGGTTCGCCGATCGAACCGGAAAGCTTGGTTCGTATGATCGCTGCCTGAACCACTGTATCCCGCTCCGGGTTGAGTGTCACCGCGTCCACCGGTGTCCAGTTCCGGGTCGAGCGGCTCCATCGCCTTGGCGCGTTCTGGCGTGCCCGCTGATAGATTTCATGGCGCGCGGCGAGCAAGGCGCGATCCTGCCCGGCGTGACGTTGCGCGGGGGTAACGTATCGGATCGCGCTGTGACGATGTTCTTCGTTGTACCAATGGACGAAGCGCATGGCCCATTCCCGCGCCGTATCGAGGTCGGCGAAGCCTTTGACCGGGAACTCCGGCCGGTATTTGGCGGTGCGGAACAAAGCCTCGGCGTACGGGTTGTCGTCGCTCACGCGTGGACGGGAATACGACGGCTTGATGCCGAGCCAGT
>ODAK010001827.1_pt1 | contig 22772 bp, 22 predicted proteins | sample 1539591 | NCBI WGS metagenome assembly ODAK01 (sample SAMEA3539303, study PRJEB22396) | soil metagenome | biome: tundra; feature: field; material: soil | place: USA | collected 2010-05 | depth 0.15 m | reverse complement strand
ATCGCGGTCAGCGATGTCATCATCGACTGGTATTCGTAGAGCACTTGCAACGTGCCCTGGCTCGCCTCGGCCTGATACGGCGTATAGGAGGAATAATACTCGCCGCGGGTTGCGATCTGCCATACCGCGGCGGGGATGTGGTGCTCGTAGGCGCCGGCGCCGATAAAATTGAGCCAGTGGCCGTCGCGCTCGGCGCGCTCGTGCATCAGCCGCGTGATCTCCATTTCGCCGACGCCGCGTGGAATCGCGGCCAGATTACCGCCGCGCAGCAACGCCGGGATCTCTTCGAACAAGTCGTCGATGGTCTTGGCGCCGATCGCAGCGAGCATCGCGCTGATGTCGTCTTCGGTGTGCGGAATAAACGGCATTAATGTTTCTCAGCTTCCGCGATAGCCTGGTACGCCGCCGCATCGAGCAGTCCGGCCAGCTCACCCGGGTTGTCGGGTTTTAACTTGAACATCCACGCCGCGTAAGCGTCGGCATTGATTTGTTCCGGCGCGTCGGCGAGCTCGGCATTCGCTGCCACCACTTCGCCCGACAGCGGCGCATAGACGTCGCTGGCGGCCTTTACCGACTCGACTACAGCGCATTCCTCTCCCTGCTTCAGCCTGCGCCCGACTGCGGGGATCTCGACGAATACCAGGTCGCCGAGCATTTCCTGCGCGTGATGCGTGATACCGACAGTCACCGTGCCGTCGGTTTCCTGTTTCAGCCATTCGTGCGATTTGGTGTATTTGAGACTCGCTGGGGTCGTCATGAGTCAACTCCTGAAAAGCCTTGCCGCCAAAGACTAAATTTATCTGCGTTCATCCGTGGTTTCAAACTTTTCTGACTTTCCTTGGCGGCTTTGGCGTACCCCTCAAGGGGTCTTGAAAAGAATCTTGGCGGTTAGACATTCACTAAAATCTTTCCGTGGCGCACGAACGGCGGCTTGACGACGCGCGCGCGCAGAGACTTGCCGCGCACCTTGACTTCGACTTCGTCGCCGGGCTTGACTGCGACCGGCACGCGCGCAAGCGCGATCGAGCGCCCGAGCGTCGGACCAAAGCTGCCGCTGGTAATTTCGCCGTCGCCGTGCGTGGTCATGACTTTTTGATGACTGCGCATCACGCCCTTGTCGATAAGGGCCACGCCCAATGCATGACGCGCAGGTTTGCTGGCGACGAGTACAGCCTTGCCGATGAAATCACGCGGGCTGTCCAAATCCACCGTCCACGCCAGGCCGGCTTCCAACGGCGAGGTGTTTTCGTCCATGTCCTGGCCATACAGATTCATGCCTGCTTCCAAGCGCAGGGTATCGCGAGCGCCCAGGCCAATCGGCGCAACGGTCTGCTTGGCCAGCGATTTCCACAGGAATGGCGCGGCACGGGCAGGCATCATGATTTCAAATCCGTCTTCGCCAGTATAGCCGGTGCGCGAGATGAATAGCGTTCCGATTTCCGTCGCCTGAAACGGCTTCAGCTCCTTGCTCACGGCCTGGGAGCCGGCCATCGCTTGCCACACTTTTGAGCGAGCATTTGGCCCCTGCACCGCGATGATAGCCAGATCGCGGCGCGGCGCGATTACCACCGCCGCGCCTATGGCGCCACATTGCGCGTTCAGCCAAGCGAGGTCTTTCTGCGCGCTACCGGCGTTCACTACCATGCGGAACCAGTCCTCGCGCATGAAATAGACGATCAGATCGTCGATCACGCCGCCGCGCTCGTTCAACATGCAGGTGTAGAGGGCCGTGCCGGGCGACTGCAGCTTGTCCACGTTATTGGCCAATATGCGGCGCAGGAAGTCGCGCACGCTGGCGCCGTGCAGATCCACCACCAGCATGTGGGACACGTCGAACATGCCTGCATCGCGGCGCACCTGGCGGTGCTCCTCGATCTGCGAGCCGTAGTGCAACGGCATTTCCCAGCCGCCGAAGTCGACCATGCGTGCATCCATCTCGCGATGGACGGCATTGAGCGGCGTAGTAAGAGCCTCTAACATACAGCGGCAATCGCTGCCGGCGCAGATCAGCGCATCGGCGCCGGCAGCAGAGCGAGGCGGAAGCCCGCCGCGCCGAGACTGCTAGTGTCGATGTCGAGCCTGATGGTGATTTCGGCGTTCGGCGGTATGCCGGCGCGCACGTCCTTGCCCGGGTCGAGGTATTCGGCAGGCAGGAATATGCGGCGCGCGACGGTGTGTTCCCTGGTATCGGTCAATATCACGTCGAGCGAAGGATAGCCAAGCCCGATCGTCGCTTGATTGCGCAACGTTGCAGTCAGAGCGATCAGTCCGGGATTGGCGGGATCGGGTTCCTGCATGTCGGAGCCTTCGATACTGATCAGACGTGGCCGTTGCGGCAAAGCCACCATGCAGCGCAGATATTCACACATCCTGGCAAGGTATGGCCGCGCTTCAGGCACGTTGGCGGCGATATCACTGCGATAGAAGTACGCAGCTTGTGCGGCAAGGACGATCAAAAGCAGCAGGATGCCGAAGGCCCAGCCGCCGGCACGCCGCTGCGGCAATGTTTCGACAGCGAACGGCTCAGCGCCAAACTCCGGTTGTGGTTCGGGTAAGGCGATTTCCTGTGCCGGCGCAGGCACAAGCCCGGTTTCGACCTGCGGTTGCGTTACGACTTCAGCCGCCGCCGGCTCGATGCTACCGCTTGCGGCCGATTGTGGCCCGGCTTCGAATGGCAATTCATCGGGCAACGTGGCGAGCGTTTTGAATCCATCGAATACTTTCGCACAACGTCCGCAGCGCACCATGCCATGCTGTGCCTGCAACTGCTGCGGCGTCACGCGGAACGTGGTGCCGCAGCCCGGACATTTGGTGACCATGCTCATGATTGCACTCGCACGCTCCCCTGACGCCTGCTCCCGCTCAACAGCATCCAACCCTCGTCATGCTGCGTCATGTTCATGTCGAACCACTCACGATAAGCGTCTCTCACCGCGTCGGCCTGATGCTCGAGTATTCCCGACAGCACGACCCATCCGCCGGCGCGCGTCGCACGCGCGAGCGACGGCGCGAGCAGTTTCAACGGATTGGCGAGAATATTGGCAAGCACGATGTCGTACACCGCGGATGCGGCTTGATCCGCGCCTTCAAATTGCACTTCAACCCGATTTTGCATCGCATTGTGGCGTGCCGCAAGCAGCGCCGTAGCGTCGATGTCGACGCCTGCCGCGCGCGCGGCGCCGAGCTTGATGGCCGCAATCGCGAGTATGCCGGAGCCGCAGCCGTAATCGAGCACAGCTTCGCCGCCGCGCAGACTGGCGTCGAGCCAGGCAAGGCACAACCGCGTCGTCGGATGCGTGCCGGTGCCGAACGCCAGGCCCGGATCGATAATCAAATTGATCGCCTTGGGGTCGGGCGGTGTGCCCCACGTCGGCACCACCCACAAGCGCGGCGACACGCGCACCGGCTGGAACTGACTCTGCGTCGCGCGTACCCAGTCCTGGTCGGCGACACGCTCGACCTCAAAGCTGTGCGCCGGATCGATTCCGGCCGCACGCAATGCGACGGCAACGTTTGCCGCGACATCGTCATGGTGATCAAACAGCGCGCTGACTTTGGAGAGTTCCCACGGCACCGCGCCGGGTTCTCCCGGCTCGGCGAACAACGCACGTTCGTGCGGCGTCCCGGCGTGCGCGTCGGTCACATCGACCGACATTGCGCCCACCTCGAGCAACGCTTCGGACAGCGCTTCAACACTGCCGGCGCTTACCCTCAGAGAGACCGAGAGCCAGGCCATTTTGAGTTAAGAGTTATTACCCTTCACTCCACTTTAGTGAATTTGGCGAGCTTCTGTTCCAGATAATGGATGCTGGTGCCGCCGCGCAGAAACGCCGCGTCCTGCATCAGGTCGACGTGCAGCGGCAAGTTGGTCTGTATCCCCTCGACCACCGCTTCAGACAAGGCGATGCCCATGCGCGCAATCGCCTGTGCGCGCGTGTCGCCGTAGGCGATCAATTTGCCGATCAGCGAATCGTAGTTGGGCGGCACGAAATAGTTATTGTAGACGTGTGAATCGACACGAATGCCGGGTCCGCCCGGCATGTGCCACGAGGTGATGCGCCCAGGTGACGGCGTGAACTTGTAGGGATCTTCAGCATTGATGCGGCATTCGATCGCATGGCCCCTGAACACTATGTCACGCTGCTTGATCGGGAGCCGCTCGCCGGCGGCGATGCGGATCTGCGTCTGCACGATGTCGATGCCGGTGATCATCTCCGTCACCGGGTGTTCAACCTGCAGCCGCGTATTCATCTCGATGAAATAAAATTCACCGTCCTCGTAGAGAAATTCGAACGTGCCGGCGCCTTGGTAGCCGATCTTGCGGCATGCCTCGGCGCAGCGCTCGCCGACCCGGATACGACCGCGCGTCGGCAGGTGCGGCGCCGGCGCTTCCTCGATGACCTTCTGGTGACGCCGCTGCATCGAGCAATCGCGGTCACCGAGATAGATCGCGTTGCGGAATTTGTCGGCCAGCACCTGGATCTCGATATGGCGCGGGCTTTCGAGGAACTTCTCCAGGTAGACCACCGGATTGCCGAACGCCGCCTGCGCTTCGGCACGCGTCATCGACACCGCGTTGAACAGCGCCGCTTCGGTGTGCACCACGCGCATGCCGCGTCCACCGCCGCCGCCCGCGGCCTTGATGATCACCGGATAGCCGACCGCGCGCGCGGTCTTGATGATTTCCTCCGGCGCATCCGGCAGCGCGCCTTCGCTGCCCGGCACGCACGGTATGCCGGCCTTTTTCATCGCCACCTTGGCGCTCACCTTGTCGCCCATCAGACGGATCGTATCCGCCTTCGGCCCGATAAACACGAAGCCGCTTTTTTCAACGCGCTCGGCGAAGTCCGCGTTTTCGGCGAGGAACCCGTACCCGGGATGTATCGCCTCGGCGTCGGTAACCTCGGCGGCGCTGATGATGGCCGGAATGTTCAGATAGCTCTGCGCCGAAGGCGGCGGGCCGATGCATACCGATTCGTCGGCGAGCTTTACGTACTTCGCCTCGGCGTCGGCCTCGGAATGCACCGCCACGGTCTTGATGCCGAGCTCGCGGCACGCGCGCTGGATGCGTAGCGCGATCTCGCCGCGATTGGCGATCAGGATTTTTTTAAACATTATTGAGGCGTGAAGCGTAAGGCGTGAGGCGTTGTGAACCGGTGATGCGCAAGTGAATTAGCTGTTTCGCCTCACCCCCCACTCCTTGCCCCTCACCGGCGTCAGCCGATCACCATCAGCGCGTGGCCGTATTCGACCGGCTGGCCGTTCTCGACCAGGATCGCCTTGATCACACCGCTGCGGTCGGCCTCGATTTCGTTCAGCAGCTTCATCGCTTCTATGATGCACACCGCATCGCCCTCGTTGACGGTCTGCCCGACCTCGACGAACGCCTTGGCGCCGGGCGTCGGCGCGCGGTAAAAGGTACCGACCATCGGGGACTTCAGCACATGCCCCCCGGACTGCGCCGCTCCCGGTTCGCCGTTAACAGGTGTCGCTGCGGCGGGTGCGGGCGCGGCCGCGGCTGGTAACGCTACCGCTGGGGTAACGATCGCGTTGACTGGTGCATGCGGCGAGCCGGTGCGGCTGATGCGGACTTTTTCCTCGCCTTCGGTAATTTCAAGCTCGGCGATGCCTGATCCCTCGACCAGGTCGATCAGCTTTTTCAGTTTACGCAGGTCCATCCTCAGTCTCCCGCATGCTGCAGCGCATACTCGAGCGCAAGCTCATAGCCCTTGCCGCCCAAGCCACTGATGATGCCGACCGCGAGATCGGTGAAATACGAGCGGTGGCGGAATTCTTCGCGCGCGAACACGTTGGACAAATGCACCTCGATAAACGGGATCTTGACCGCCGCCAGCGCATCGCGCATTGCGATGCTGGTATGGGTGAAGGCGGCGGGATTGATGATGATGAAATCGACGTCGTCACGCTGCGCCTGCTGGATGCGGTTGACCAAATCGCCCTCGGCATTGCTCTGGTAGGACGCAAGCGTGGCGCCGGACTGCCTGGCACGATCGACGAGCCGCTGATTAATGCCTTCGAGGGTGGCTGAGCCGTAATGCTCGGGTTCGCGCATGCCGAGGAGGTTCAGGTTAGGTCCATGCAGGACCAGAATTTTTTTGGATGCGGTCATAATTTTGGCAATTTTGCTGCAGATCAATGCAATTTGTCCACTTTTAGCGCCTGATCCGGATATTTCCGGCGCCTCATGCCTGCACCAGAGGAACCGAAAGCTATCCTGATCGGTGCGTTACAAACTAACGGCTCCGAACCCGTTCGGGGTGCGCCGGCAGACCGTCAAACCAGGCGCATCTCAAGCCGTGGCAAATGGAGAAAATGACGATTTTGTTATTTTAGAATCATTTTCGATGAAATTAACAGAAAATGACGACATGATCGTTACCAAGTTCTTATAGCTACAGCAGCGGTTTGAGCAGGCTTTCGAGCTTTCCCAGCTTCAATACTCCAATCTCGGTCGTCACGACCTTGCCATTGCGGTCGAGTACCAGCGTGAACGGCAACACGCTTCGCAGGTTACCGACTTGGCGTGCGAAGTCCATACTTTCCAGCCCGCCGACCAGCACCGGGTAGTTGATGCCGATGTCCCTGGCATAAGGGCCAACCCGCTCTTTCTGGTCGATCGCGATGCCTACAAACTGCACCCCGCGCGGCCCATACTGGTCCTGAAATTTGATGAACCCGGGGATCTCCTCGCGGCATGGCGCGCACCATGTCGCCCAGAAGTTGACTACCAGCACCTTGCCGCGCCACTGCTCGAGCGCCTGCGGCTTGTCGTCGAGTCCCATGAGCTTGGCCGCTAATACCATTTGCCCGGCCGCCTCGGGATCGGCCAGGCGATCACCAAACGCTCCGGCCCGCCATTGATAAAACAGCAAGCCAGTGCCGGCGAACAACACCGCGAGCGCGCAGATGAGCAACGCCCGCAACGGCCGGGTCAACACATGTTTCATGGTGTTAGTGGCTCATCACGAGGTCGAGCGTCGCGGCGAACTGGTCGGCAGGCTGAAAGCCGATCACGCGCAGGCCCTTGATCTCATTGCCCGGACGGTCAAAGAACACGATGCCGGGCGGGCCGAACAAGCCGAAGCGCTTGAGCAGCGCCTTATGCTCATCGAGGTTTTCGGTGACATCAACCTGCAACTTGAGCATCTCGTCCAGCCGCTTCCGCACCCCGGCGTCAGTGAAAGTAAAGGCTTCCATCTCCTTGCACGTCACGCACCAGTCGGCATAGAAATCGAGCAGCACGGGCTTGCCGGCTGCGGTTCGGATTGCTGCCTCGAGTTGGGACAGGTTGCTCACGCGCTGGAACAGCGGCGCCTGGGCGGGCGCCGCGGCGCCGCGCAAAACGGCAAGCGGCTGCAACACGTTGCGGTTGCCTGAAAGCACACCGATCAGCAGTGCTACGCCCGCAAGCAGCGACATGACGCCAACCCCCTTGAACAGCTTGCGATAGCCGGGCGCTCCGTGCGGCAGAGGATCGAGCGCGTGCAGGTAGATCGCGAATATGATCAGCAGCGCCGCCAGCGCCAGCATGTACACCACCGCAGGCAGCAGCGGCGATACCAAGTAGATAGCAACCCCCAGCAGCACCACGCCGAAAAAGCGTTTTACCGTTTCCATCCAGGGACCGGCTTTCGGCAGCAGCGCGCCGGCCGACGCACCGACCACCAGCAGCGGCACGCCCATGCCGAGCGCCATCGCGAACAACGCTGAGCCGCCCAGCACGCCGTTGCCCGACTGGCTGATGTAGAGCAGCGCGCCGGCGAGCGGCGCCGCGACGCACGGACCGACGATCAGCGCCGACAGCACACCCATTACAAACACGCTCGCGAAATGCCCGCCGTGCAGCTTGTTGGTGGTGACCGCGAGCCGGCTCTGCAGCGCGCTCGGCAGCTGCAGTTCATAGAAACCGAACATCGACAGCGCGAGCAGCACAAAAACCATCGCGAAGCCAGATAACACCCATGGATTTTGCAGCGCGGAGGACAGCAAGGTGCCGAGCAGGCCGGCGGCAACTCCGGCGAGCGCATAGGTGATCGCCATGCCGAGCACGTAAATGAGCGACAACGCGAAGCCGCGAGTGTGCGTCAAATGCTCGCCGTGCGGCACCAGGATGCTCGAGAGGATCGGTATCATTGGAAATACGCACGGAGTCAGCGCGAGCAGCAGGCCGAAGCCAAAGAAACTCAGTACGAGCGCCCAGAAGCCGCCCTTGAACAATTCCGCAATCAGCGTGTCTTCCGACTGCAGCTTGCCGCGCGGCGCCGCGGCAGGCGCCTGCGCGCCGGGCGCGGGCCGCAGGAATGGCGATATGCCCGTGTCGGCTGGCGCCGACGAAAACGCCACGCGCGTGATTTCGGCTTTCTGTTCCAGCGGCGGATAGCACACGCCGAGGTCGGCGCAGCCCTGCGATACCGCCTTTAATGTGAAGCGCGGCACGGACTCACCCGCGATCGTCAATGGCAGCACGAAGCGCATATCGCCGCGGTAGATCTGCACTTCGCCGAAGAATTCGTCTTTTTTGATTTTCCCCGGCGGCAAATTCGAGGCGTCAAGGGCGATATCAGCTGGTTCGGCGCTGAAGTGAAACTTATTGCGATACATGTAATAGCCGGGCGCGATCTCGTACCGCACCTCGATCTGATTGGCGTCGAGCAGGCGCGCCGAAAAGCGGAACGCTTTCTCGGGCTCGAGCAGCTCCGGCTCGCCGGCGCGTGCGGCGCAGGAGAGCAGCAATAGCATGGCCAGTATCCAGCGCTTCAGCATCGAGGCGTGCTTAACCGATCTCGGTGACGGTTTCGGCGTTTATCCATTCCAGGAAGTCGGGTAACCCGCGCTCTATAGGGACAGCGACGATTTCCGGAAGTTCGTAGGGATGCAGGCTCTTGATTGCAGCCTCGACATCGTCGTAAATTGCGGCGCGCGTCTTGATCATCAGCGGCACCTCGGTAGCGGTTTCAAGCTTGCCCTGCCAGCGGTAGATCGACGTGCATTCGGCCAGGATGTTGACGCACGCGGCGAGCTTGCGCTCGATCAGCGCGCGCGCGATTTTCAGCGCAACGTCGCGGTCGGGTGTGTTGGTGATCACGATAAGCGCGCTCATGCAAACTCTCAGCAACCCTCAATAGGTGCGGTGCCGCGGCAACGCCGCGGCGATGCCATCGTGCACCGTCGGGTAGCGCAGCGTGAGCCGCAGCTCCCGCTTGATGCGGCGGTTCGACAGCCGCCGCGACTCGTTCATGAACGACAGCAGGTCGGGTGAAATACGCCGGCCCGCTTCGGCGCGCGAGACGCGCTGCGGGCGCGGCAGGCCGAAACGGTCGGCGACCAGATCAAAGTAATCGCCCATCTTGAGCCAACTGTCATCGCTCGCGTTATAGGCGCGGCCGGAATGCACGAAACGCAGCGCGGCAACCGCCATGCGCGCGAGATCTTCGGCGTGAATGTGATTGGTGTAGGCATCCTCTTCGGCGTTCAACGCCGGCGTGCCGGCCTGCAGCCGCTCGAGCGGCAGGCGCTGCTCGGAGTAAATTCCCGGCGCGCGCAGGATAGCCACGCGCACGCGGCTGCGCCGTCCCCACTCGCGCAGCTGGCGCTCGGCATCGACGCGGCGCTGCGCGCGCGCCGTCTGCGGACGCGGGGGACGCGTCTCATCGACGAACTCGCCTGCGCAATCGCCGTAGACGCCGCTGGTGCTGATGTAGACCAGTTGCTGTGGTAGACTTTCGCCCTTTGCCAGCGCCGCGATCAGGTGTGCGGTGCGCGTGTCGCGTGTGCCGCGATGCGGTGGCGGCGCGCAATGCAAAACGTCGTGCGTAATGCCGGCCAGACAGTCGAGGCTCGCCGCATCATCGAGGTCCCCCGCAATCGGCACCACGCCGTGCGCGCGCAACAGCGGCGCCCGCTCGCGGCTGTGAGTCAAAGCGTAAATGCGGTAGCGATTGCACAGTTGAGGAACCGCGCGCAGCGCCACATCGCCGCAACCAATGATCAGTAAACGTCGCATGGAAAGCAAATTGTAACGGAAAAGCAGTGCGCCCGGTCTGAACCGTAGCGCCGCTGCCCGCGACAGCCAATGCCCAATCAAGTCACCATCAAGCCGAGCAACCACGTTTTCACGGTGCAGGGCGACGAGTCCATACTCGACGCCGCGTTGCGTGAAGGATTCGTGATCTCGTACGGCTGCCGCAATGGCGCGTGCGGCACGTGCAAAGGCAGCCTGCTCGAAGGCGAAGTCGATTACGGCACTTATCAGGAAACCGCGCTGCCGGAAGCCGAGAAACGGCTTGGCATGGCGTTGTTCTGCCAGGCGCGCCCGCGCGGCGACATCGTGATCGAGTGCCGCGAGATCGGCGCCGCGAAAGACATCCCGATCAGGACACTGCCGTGCCGCGTGCAGAAAATGCGGCGCGTCGCTGCCGACATCATGGCGCTGCATCTCAAACTGCCTGCTTCCGAGCGGCTGCAGTTTCTTGCCGGGCAATATATCGACATCCTGCTGAAGAACGGCACGCGCCGCAGCTTCTCGCTCGCGAATGCGCCGCACGACGACGAGTTCCTGCAGCTGCACATGCGCAACTACGGCGGGCCGTTCAGCAAGCATGTGTTCACCAAAATGAAGGAGCGCGATATCCTGCGCTTCGAAGGCCCGCTCGGCACTTTTTTCCTGCGCGAGGACAGCGACAAGCCGATCATCCTGCTCGCGAGCGGCACCGGTTTCGCGCCGATCAAAGCGATCGTCGAACACGCGTTCCATACCCGCAGCCCGCGGTCCATGGTGTTGTATTGGGGCGCGCGTGTGCGCGCCGATCTCTACATGAACGAGCTGCCCGAACGCTGGGCACACGAACACAACAACTTCCAGTACGTGCCGGTGCTGTCCGAGCCGCTGCCGGGCGACAACTGGAGCGGCCGCACCGGCCTCGTGCACGAGGCGGTGATGAAAGACATCGCCGACATGAGCGGCTGCCAGGTATACGCCTGCGGCGTGCCGGTGATGGTTGAAGCCGCACATCGTGATTTCACCGCACGGTGCGGACTGCCCGAGGAAGAATTCTTCTCCGACGCGTTCACGCCGGCGGCACCTGCTTCAACCTAAGTCCTCGCCGACCCTCTCCTATCCGCTCTCCCATAAAGGGAGAGAGGAGCTATCTGCTCCCCTCTCCGCCGGGCGGAGAGGGGTCGGGGGAGAGGGGGACGCGAAGGACACCGAGCGAAAAGCATAACCAATAATCAAATTGCCATCGAAGCGGCGACGATCGAATTCATGGGGGCCGGCGGCGTGCCGGCACCGCCCGCAGTCAAAACCGGCGCAGTCGGCCCGGCGACCGAAGGCCGTCTGATCTCGAAATCCTTTCGAATTGACCCGCAATCCAGGATGACAAAAAAATGGGCGCTATTGAAAGCGCCCAAAACTATCAAAGGAGGAGAATAAAAACACCGAGCATGTTGCCACTCAATGCCTTCAGTATCGGGTTAGCAATTTGGATGCCAGGTTTGAATTCACAAGAAATCAGTCTCCTGCGATTTTGGCATGTCTCATCAGCTTGGGTTGCACGCACTATCATGGAGCATCAAGGGTCGTAGCGCACCAAATTCGCTCCATGCGCCGCCGGGAGACTCGCGCAATGCGCAATTTTCCAATCGGAATGGCGAGGCAGATATAGGATTGGTGGTCAGGCCGACAGGCTCAGGGCAGGCTTTGCGGTTCAGCTTTAAACTGGCGTGCGCCGGCGGCCGCCGGTCATTTGTTTCAATTGAGCGGCGGCTAATTCGAGGCTCGCGCGATAATGCCGGCGCGCAGCGTCCGGGTTGCCAAGCCTTTCGTGCAGCTGCGCCAGCGCCAGATGGGCGGAATACGTCGGCTCGACCGAGATACTTGCTTCGAGATAGCTCTGTGCCTTGCCCCACAGCTCCTGCTGCGCGCAGAGCTTGCCGAGCACGAGTAACAGCACCGCGTCACGCGGGTTGTTCTTGAGCCACGTCTCCGCGCGCTCGATCTGGCGGGTCGCCTCGGTACCGGCGCACTCGGCGTAAAGCCCGACCAGCTCGGAATCCCATTCCACTTCCAGTGCCTGTTCGATGATCCGGTTCGCCTGCGCGCAACCGTCGAGCGCCATGAAGCATTGCGCCGCGGCCGCCGAAACCTTGGCGTCGCGTTTTTGCTGCGCCGGAATTTTCTGCCAGCATTCTTCGAGCGAGTGACGGTCGAGTGCTTTGCGCTTCAGATTCTCGGCGTGCGCATAGCGTCTGAGCTGGCCTGCCTGCGATGCATCGAATACGCCGCGCCGCTCGAGTTGGTCAATCAGCGGCAGCGTCTGCTCCCAGTTCTTCGCCTGCTGCTGCGCCTTCAATTCCAGCCGCAGCGCCGTAGTGTGCTTTTCGGGCAGCGCTTTCAGCGCGAGCAGCGCATCCTGGAAGCGGCGCTGATCGAGCAGCATCTCGGCTGAGGCAATAATGCGCATCGCGCCATCGTCGGGCGCAAGCTTTTCGGCGCGTGCGAGGTAGCTGTCGCGCTGTTCGTAATGGCGCAACTCATGCGCCGCGTGCGCCGCGAGCACGGCGCCGAGCGCAGGCGATTCGCCCGACTCAATTGCGTTCGCCGCGGCTTTCTCGGCGCGGCCATAGCGCCCCTCGAAAAATGCTTGCAGCGCTGCCAGCATCATGCTGCGCGCATTTTCGCGGCGGCGCCGCTCACGGAATTCGCGTACTTTCGCCGGCAGCCCGATCGCGCCGAAGGTGAACCGCAACAGCAGATAAACGACGGCGAAACCGGCGACCAGCAGCAACAGAGCCAAATTGAGCGACAGCTCGATGCGATACGGGGGCCATACCAGCAGCGCGTATCCGGTGTTAAAGCGCAGTGCGAGCGCAAACGCGACCGCGCACGCGAACAACCCGAAGATCCAGAACACCCAGCGCATGCGAGCTCCGCTAGCGGTTACGCTCGCGCGTCAGCCGGTAATTGCGCACCGCATCGAGGCTCGCCGCGACGTCGGGCAGCTCGATGCCGATCTGGCTGTCGTGCAATTGGCGTACTGCAGCGACGGCGTTGGCGACGGTCTTGTCGCGCGTGTCGTAATAGCGCGCGAGCCAGTCACGCGCCGCCCTGAGGTCGGACCGGAAGCTCTTTTCGTCATGTGCGAGCAGCGCGAGCCGCGCGCTGAGCAGGCGCAGCTTGAGGTTCTCGCGCAGAAAATACGACTGCGTCGGCGTCAGCAGCGGCATGTCCGGACGGTCCAGGTTCTGAACGCGCACCAGATCGCGCAAGTCGCGCCACAGTTCTCGCGTGAAGCGCGCCCATGCATTACCGTCGGCGTCCGCGACGCCCTTCTTCGCGGGCGCCGTCTCGGGCGGGCGTAATTCCATCGCCAGCGGCAGGCTGTCGATGGTATTGATCAGATTGTCGAGACGCGCGCCGATGCCGATCACGTCCACGTATGGCGCGAGCTTGACCCGCTCAATGTCGCGCGCGATCACTTTGCGCAGCCCCGCGAGCTGCCGCCGGTCGAGGCGTGCAAGCCGCGCGTCGGCGGCCTGCAACGCGATCAGCGCCGACTTGACGTTGCCCGCAACCTGCAGCTGCTGGTTCGCGACCAGCAGTGTCTGCTCGACGTCGGCGAGCAGTGATTCGTCGCGGCTGCGCGAGAGCTCCTGGTACAGCGCCTCGAGCGCGATCTGCTGGTTCTGCGATTCCTGCACCTTGGCTTCGAGCACGCCAAGCTTGATCTGGGCTTCGCGCATCGCCTCGCGCACCTGCTCGGCGACGTTGCGGCTCTCCTTGTTCTGCACGTCGGCTTCGGCCAGACGCCGCGCGAGCTCGTGCTGCAGCGTGTTGATCTGCTGGTGACTGTCATACCACTGCCATGCGAGCAACACGACGGCGACCACCGCGACCATTGCCACCGGCTGCCGGTAGAATCGCTGCGCCGGGCTCACCGGCGCGCCCTGCGCCGCCGGTTTCATTTCAGTCTCGCGGATTGCGGGCTGTGACGGAGTTTCCATGCAGTCAACTCTAATCAGTGGCGCCGGCGCTGTAAACAGGCGCCGGCGTTCAGTGCTGGGCGGCGAACCATTGCGTGAGCCCCTGCACCAGCCCTTCGTCCCCTTGGGAGGTCAGCACCACCGCTGCGAGGCCGAGCTCGTGCGCGGTCTGTTCGATGCGCGGATGCGGCACGAAAAGCGGCGTTTTCCTCAACCACGCCTGGCCGAGCTTGCCGACCAGATCGAACAGGTTGTGCAGACCTTCGCTGCTGGTGACGGTGATCGCATGCAATTCGTTCCTCGCCCACGCCTTGAGCAATGGCGCGGCGTCGAGCTGCGGCCGGCCGCGGCGATAACACTCGACGTATTCAATCGCGGCGCCGCGCGCGGTGAGCGTATCACCGAGCAGTTCGCGCCCGCCGTCACCGCGGAAAATCACAATGCGCCTGCCAGCGACGTCCTGCATGGCCGGCAGCTCGAGCAACGCTTCGCTGTCGAAGCGTGAGGCGGGCGCAATCACCGCGGTATAGCCGAAGTGCTTGAGCTCGCGCACGCTGCTGCGCCCGATCGCCGCGAGCTTGAGATGCGGCGGCAGCGCGCGTCGCGCTTTGATCAGGTTCATGGCCTTGTTGACGGCATTGGGGCTGATGAAGACCGCGAGATCGAACTCATCGAGCCGGTCGATCAACGCCAGCAGCGGTTGCAGGTCGTCGACCGCAACGATCTCGATCACCGGAAACAGGATCGCCGTGCCGCCGGCGGCGCGGATCAATTCAGCCAGCTGCGCGGCCTGATGCGCGGGGCGCGTCACCACGATGCCGCGTCCTTCGAGCGGCCTGCGCTGTGCTTCGCTCATCCAAATGCGTGAGGAGGAAGGAGTAAGAAGTGAGGAGTAAACCGCGCCTGCACGGCGTGGCCTTCCGCCTCTCGCCTCTCGCCTCTCGCCTCGCTCATGATTCCAGCGCAGCAAGTATCTGCGCTGCGCCTTGCGCTTTGAGTCGGGCGGCGAGCTCGGTGCCGAGGGCTTCGGGGTCGCATGCAGCGCCCGTCAGTTCGGCGCGCACCAGCTGCGTGCCGTCCTGGCTTGCCACAAAACCGCGCAGCCGTAACTTGTCGCCTTCGGGTTGCGCAAAAGCGCCCAGCGGCAGCTGGCAGCTGCCTGACAACGCGCGGCTCAGCGCACGTTCGGCGCGCACGCACGCGGCGGTCAGGTCGTGATTGAGCGGGCGCATCATCGCGATCACGCCGGCACGCTCAGTGCGGCACTCGATGCCGAGCGCGCCCTGCCCGGGCGCCGGCAAGCTTTCGTCCGGCGTCAGGACCGCCGTGATGCGCTCGGCAAGGCCGAGCCGCTTGAGTCCCGCCGCAGCCAGAATGATTGCCGCATAATTGCCGGCGTCGAGCTTTTTCAACCGCGTCTGCACGTTGCCGCGCAACGGCTCGACTGCGAGTTGCGGGAAGCGCGCACGCACCTGGCTTTCGCGGCGCAGACTCGAGGTGCCGAGGCGGCTGCCGGCGGGCAACGCTTTGAGACTCTGGTAATGGTTCGACACGAACGCATCGCGTGGGTCTTCGCGCTCGGTGATCACGGCGATCTCGAACCCAGTCGGCAGCACCATCGGCACGTCCTTCATTGAATGCACCGCGATGTCGGCGCTGCCTGCCGCCAGCGCTTCCTCGAGTTCCTTGACGAACAAACCCTTGCCGCCGATTTTATCGAGCGCCCGGTCCAGTATACGGTCGCCCTGCGTCGTCATGCCGCGTATCGTCACCGTGGTTTCCGGGTATAAGGCGGCGAGCCGCTGCCGAATGTTGTGCGCCTGCCACATCGCAAGCGCGCTCTCGCGTGAAGCGATGACGATACTGGACAATGGCTTGGTCGAAGCGGCGCTGATCACGCGGTTTTCTGCCGGAGGGTGAAGATGATCACAGTACTTTCCCGAATTCGCGCACAATATGCTGCTGGCGCCGGCTGACCGCAAGCTTTTCGGCGATATTCTTCATCACCACCAGCCAATTCCCTTCGCCGTCGTCGCCGGTCGCGCGCTCGAAGCCGCGAATCGCTTCTTTTGCGACCAGGCAGTTGCGATGCACACGCACGAAGCGGCCGAGAAACTCCTGCTCGAGTTTTGCCAGCGATTCCTCGATCAGATACTCGCGCTCGGTGGTGCGTATCGTCACGTATTTAAGATCGGCCTTGAGAAACGCGATATCGGCGACCGGTATCAGGTGGATGCGCCCGCGCTCGTTGGCCGATAAATGGGTGCGCGCCTCGGGCTTCAGTTCGCGCAGCGCGTCGAGCCGCAGCGGCGTGATGGTTCTCGCGCGCGATAACGCATCGAATAGCCGCCCGAGACGGATCGGCTTCAGCAGGTAATCGACGGCGTGCAGTTCGAACGCCTTCAGCGCGTAGCCGTCGTAGGCGGTGGTGAAAATCACCGTCGGCGGCTCGTCGAGCTTCTGAATGTGCTGCGCGACTTCGAGTCCGTCCATGTCCGGCATGCGGACGTCGAGCAGCACGACGTCGGCCTCGCACCCCGGCAGCATGGCGAGCGCACGCTTGCCGTTCTCCGCCTCGCCCGCGATCTCTATCGGCATCTTGAGTGCGCAGTCGGAGAGCAGATCGCGGATGCGGTTGCGCGCCGGCGCCTCGTCGTCGACGATCAGCACGCGCAGCGGCTGGCCTGCCGTCATTACGCGCCGCCTTTCAAGTATGGAATCACGATGTGCACCTGGTACGATTCATCGGTAGCGGTGGTCTTGATACTCGCTTCGGCATCGAAATGCAACGCCAGCCGCTCGCGGATGTTGGCGAGCGCCATGCGGTTGCCGCCGTGGCGCTCGCTCTCCTGCCGGTACGGATTGCGCAGCAGAATGTGCACCCGGTCGCCATGGCGATGGATGCGGATATGAATGGTGCCGGGTTCGCTGCGCGGCTCGATGCCGTGGTACACGGCATTTTCGAGCAGCGGCTGCAGCAACATCGGCGGTATCAGCGCATCGGGTGGCATGTCGGCGGCATCCCATTCCACCAACAGCCGCTCGCCGAGACGCAGCTGCTCGATGCTCAAGTATTGCTTCGCCAGATCGATTTCCCCTCCTATCCGCGTAAGCTGGCGGTTATCGGCCATCAGCACGCGGTACAGATCAGCGAGGTCCTCGAGCGCGCGCTCGGCGCGCCGCGGGTCCTGGCGTATCAGGCTCAGCACGGCGGTGATGCTGTTGAACAGAAAGTGCGGGCGGATGCGCGCCTGCAGCGCCTGCAGCCGCGCCTCGACCAGCGCCGGCGACAGCGCGCGGCCGCGCAGATCGAAATAGCCGATCAAAATGCCGGTCACGAGCACGGTGAAGATCCAGTAGCGATCGAGCGCACCCATGCCCGTGAACACGCTCAGCCCGAAAAAATACACCGCGGTGGTGACCGCGAACTCGATCGCGATCAGCGTCGCGACCGCGTACGGGTAACGCAACCGGTGCAGCCAGGTGTTGGCGGCTGCGAGCACCAGCAGACTGAGAATCAAGATCGGCTGCACCAGCGCCGACAAGTCGATCAGCTCTTCCATCAATGCCAGCGGCTCAGTGGTTTTCAGCAGCGCCGCGACGAGGCACATGCCATCGACGATCACCAGAATACGCAGCAAAATCCCGAGGTTGCGAAAGTTCGGCAGGACGCTGGCGTTGGCGTTTTGATTTATACTCATAATTTAATTATGGGAGAGTGTGCCCAGTGACGCAAGAGAAACCCAAAGCTGCTGCGGCGCCGTGGTCGGGCCGGTTTAACGAGCCGGTCACGGAGCTGGTCAAGCGTTATACCGCGTCGATCGGCTTCGACCGGCGGCTCGCCGAGTTCGACATCGAGGGCTCGCTAGCGCACGCACGCATGCTGCACGCGGTCGAAATCCTGAGCGCCGAGGATCTGGCCGCGATCGAGAAGGGCCTGGCGCAAATCCGCGAGGAAATCCGCGCCGGCAGGTTCGAATGGTTGCTCGACCTCGAGGACGTGCACATGAACATCGAAAGCCGGCTGACCGCAATGATCGGTGACGCCGGCAAGCAGCTGCACACCGCGCGCTCGCGCAACGACCAGGTCGCGACCGACGTACGGTTGTTTCTGCGCGCGGCGATCGATGAGATCGTCGCTTTGATCAAGACGGCACAACACGCGTTGATCGAGCTTGCCGACCAGCATACCGACACCATCATGCCCGGCTTCACGCACCTGCAGGTCGCGCAACCGGTGTCGTACTCGCACCACCTGATGGCGTACTTCGAGATGCTCGCACGCGATGCGCAGCGGCTCGCCGACTGCCGCAAGCGCGTCAATCGGCTGCCGTTAGGCAGCGCGGCGCTTGCCGGCACCACCTTTCCAATCGACCGCATGATGCTCGCCAAGGAACTCGGCTTCGAAGGCATCTGCGAAAACTCGCTTGACGCGGTATCCGATCGCGACTTCGCGATCGAATTCTGCGCCGCCGCCGCGCTGGTAATGATGCACCTGTCGCGCTTCTGCGAGGAAGTCATCATCTGGATGAACCCGCGCTTTGCGTTCATTGATCTCGCCGACCGCTTCTGTACCGGCTCGTCGATCATGCCGCAGAAGAAAAACCCCGACGTGCCGGAACTGATTCGCGCCAAGACCGGGCGCGTCAACGGCCACCTGGTCGCGCTGCTGACCCTGATGAAGGCGCAGCCGCTCGCCTACAACCGGGACAACCAAGAAGACAAGGAGCCGGTGTTCGACACCGTCGACACCTTGACCGCGAGCCTGCGCGTATTCACCGAAATGCTCGGCGGCATCAAGGTCAACGCGGAGGCGATGCGCAAGGCCGCGCTTGAAGGCCATGCGACGGCGACCGATCTCGCCGATTATCTGGTGAAGCGGGGCGTGCCGTTTCGAGAAGCGCACGAAGCGGTCTCGCAAGCCGTGCGTTTTGCCGAGGGGCGCGGCTGCGGTCTCGCCGATCTGAAGCTGCCCGACCTGCAGCAGTTCTCGCCGCTGATCGGCGAGGACGTGTTCGCCGTGCTGACGCTGGAGGGCGCGCTCAAAGCGCGCAGTCATATTGGCGGCACTGCGCCGGCGAGAGTCAAGGCGGCGATCGCCAAAGCGAAAAAAACTCTCAATTAGATTTGCGTTTGAGCGCAACATCCGGATATGAGAAGTCAGCGCAGCTCGGCATGACGCCCGCGCGCTACCGCAACAAGGGGCGCGGGTCGACGATTACGTTCACCACTTTCGCATCGCCGCGCGGCCAGGTACTGCTGGCGGCCACTCAGCGCGGTATCTGCAGCGTGACCCTCGGTGCGAGCGCTGCCAGGCTCGAAGCGGAGTTGCGTGCTGAATTCAGCGCGGCGGCGCTGGTGCGCGACGATCAGCGGATGCAGCCCTTCGCGCGGCGCATCGCGCGCTATCTCGCGGGAGGCAACCCCGATCTTGACTTGCCGCTCGACATCAATGCCACCGTATTCCAACGCAAGGTGTGGAATATCCTGCGTTCCATTCCCTACGGAACCACGCGCAGTTACAGCGAGATCGCGCGCTGCGCCGGCAAACCGAGCGCGGTGCGCGCCATCGCGCGCGCTATCGCCACGAATCAGGTCGCATTGCTGATACCGTGCCATCGCGCGATCAGGAAAGACGGTGATCTCGCAGGCTATCGCTGGGGTGTCGCGCGTAAAGCGGCGCTGCTTGCGCAGGAAGGTGCGCGCAAGAGAAACCCGACAAAAGCAGGGACTTGAAACCGCCGATAGTCGCCGATGGATAAGAACCGGTGATGGGGTTGAGCATTGGGAATAGGCTTTTTACGCGTCGTACCTCACGTGCTTCCTTTGAGCACCGACAACAATGCGCGGCGGGCTGCCTCCGATACGCCGCCGCCGTGCTTCAGGAAGTTTTCCACCGCGCGTTCGACCGGATATTCGATCCGCTCGAACTGGCGAACATTGAAAAATTTGATATCCGGCAGCGACCGCGTGACCAACCTGCCTTTTTTCATCTCGACGAACGAGATCTTGATCTTCCCGATCTTGTAGACGATCGCGTGGTGCGCGTTCCTATCGCGATACACGCCACGCACCTTCTTGTTGTGTCTGATGTCGGATTCTTCGAGGGGGAGTTGCAACTGCGCCGCGTGCGTGCCGCTGCGTCTTGAACGACGATTAGATTTTGTTTGCATGGTGTCGCGACTGTAATGTTATCCGCCGCAATATCGTTGGAAGCGTGACTGATATCAGACTATGAATTATCAATGAATTATCATCAGCGGTAGACAGGAGAATTGCCAAACGAAGCGTACTACGAAGAAGTTGGGGAAGAAAGCGCCATCGAGCACTCAGACGCGGCGGCGGGCCTGATCGAGGGGCTGGAGGAGACCTGTGCGGACTCGCGTCGCACTCGGCACGTGTCCTCCGGCAAACCAGTTGATGCCAACGCCAAGGTCGCGTAGTCTATGCCAGCAATCCCGCCATCCCTAAACCCGCAACAATCACTTAATCACTGATTACTCATGAAAGGCATCATTCTCGCCGGTGGCTCCGGAACACGTCTGTACCCGGTCACGCAAGTGGTATCGAAACAGCTTCTGCCGATTTACGACAAGCCGATGATCTACTATCCGCTCACCACGCTGATGCTGGCGGGGATTTGCGAAATCCTGATCATCTCGACGCCGCAGGACACCCCGCGCTTCGAGCAACTGCTGGGCGATGGCGCGCGGTGGGGCTTGCGCCTGACGTATGCAGTGCAGCCCGCGCCGGGTGGGCTCGCGCAGGCGTTCATCATCGGACGCGACTTTGTCGGCAGCGACTGCTCTTGCCTCATCCTTGGCGATAACATTTTTTATGGCCACGATCTGGCGTTGCAAGTCCAGCGCGCGGCCAAGAAGACCGTGGGCGCGACCGTGTTTGCCTACCCGGTTCACGACCCCGAGCGCTACGGCGTGGTCGAATTCGACGGCAAAGGCCGCGCGGTCAGCCTCGAGGAGAAGCCCAGGCAGCCCAAATCGCGTTACGCGGTGACCGGGCTTTATTTTTACGACAACCAGGTGCTCGACATCGCCGCTTCGCTCAAGCCTTCTGCGCGCGGTGAGCTCGAGATCACCGATGTCAATCGACGATACCTTGATATGAACCAGCTCGACGTCGCCATGATGGGCCGCGGCTTTGCGTGGCTCGATACCGGCACCCACGAGTCCCTGCTCGAGGCCTCGCAGTTCATTGAGACTATCGAGCGTCGTCAGGGACTCAAGGTCGCCTGCCCGGAAGAGATCGCCTTCCACATGGGCTACATAACCGCCGACGAGATGCGTGTTCTCGCGAAGCAACTGGCGAAGAACAGCTACGGACAGTACCTGCTGCGGCTGCTTTCGGAACAGGCCTTCACGTGAACGTTATCCGTACTGCGATCCCCGGCGTGCTCGCTATCGAGCCGAAGGTGTTCGGCGATCAGCGCGGGTTTTTCTACGAAAGCTACAACCGCCGCGTGCTCGAACCGCACGGCATTCCGGGCGAGTTCGTGCAGGACAACCATTCGCGCTCCGCGAAGAACGTGCTGCGCGGCCTCCATTATCAGATCAGGCAGCCGCAGGGCAAGCTGGTGCGCGTTGTGGCAGGCGCGGTATTTGACGTGGCGGTTGACGTCCGCCGCTCATCGCCTAGCTTCGGCAAATGGGTGGGAGAGACGCTCTCGGCCGACAACCGGCGCATGCTCTGGATTCCGCCGGGTTTCGCGCACGGCTTCGTCGTCATCTCGGATTACGCCGAGTTTCTCTACAAGGCAACCGATTACTGGGCGCCGGAATACGAGCGCACGATCATCTGGAACGATCCCGATCTGGCCATCGCCTGGCCCATCAGCGGCGCACCGACGCTGGCGGCGAAAGACGCCTCCGCAAGGCGGCTGATCGAGGCGGATGTTTTTGCTTGAGGGTGGTCGCGTTACCCACACCAATGCGCGATGGTCGCGCCAGCGAGCGCATGCCGGAAGGTGACGCAATGTCCGCGGCGCTGTCGGCCTCGATCGTGACGCATGCACCGGATCTCGCGCTGCTCGAGCAAACGCTCGATTCGCTCCGACGCGCGCTGCACGTCGCGCATGCGCGAGGAATGCTCGTGCGCGCCGATGTGAGTGTGATCGACAACGGCCCGGGCGAGGGCTGGCGGGGGCCGCTGCGCGCGTTGCTCGAGCGCACGTTTGCAGGCACGCCTTGGGCAGCGGCGGAAGTCGTAACCGGGCATGGCAACGTCGGCTACGGCAGGGGGCACAACCTCGCGCTGCTGCGCTCCGGCGCGGATTACCATCTGGTGCTCAATCCTGATGTCATCATGCAGGATGACGCCGTGTGCGAGGCCATCGCCTTCATGCAGTCGCACCGCGATGTCGACCTGCTCGCGCCGCTAGTCATCGGTCCCGATGGCAAAGTGCAATACTTATGCAAGCGCTACCCGGCGCTGTTCGACCTGGCTTTGCGTGGCTTTGCGCCGCAGCCGGTCAAGAGCCTGTTTCGCTCCCGGCTCGAGCGCTACGAGATGAAGTGTGAGGCCGACAGCGGGAAGCCGTTCGACGCCACGCTCGCAAGTGGCTGCTGCATGTTCCTGCGCCGCGCGGCGGCCGCGGCCAGCGGCGGTTTTCGCGATGACTTCTTCATGTATTTCGAGGACTTCGACTTGAGCCTGCGCATGGGCGAGCACGGGCGCCTCGTTTGCGTGCCGCAGGTTAAGATCGTCCACTACGGAGGCAATGCTGCAGACAAAGGGGGAACGCACATTCGCATGTT
>ODAK010001824.1_pt1 | contig 22799 bp, 24 predicted proteins | sample 1539591 | NCBI WGS metagenome assembly ODAK01 (sample SAMEA3539303, study PRJEB22396) | soil metagenome | biome: tundra; feature: field; material: soil | place: USA | collected 2010-05 | depth 0.15 m | reverse complement strand
GCGGCAGACGCGGCCGTCGCTGAGCGCGGCAATCGGCAGCGCCAGGCGGCGGATGCCCAGTTCGAGCGTCGCGGCTAGCGCGCCGTCACCCGTCGCTCTCGGCGGGTAGACGGTGCCGCCGATCGCGTCGGCCGCGATTCGCGCAAAGCCGAGGCCCCACCGATCGCGCTCGGCCCTGCGCCGCGCGGTGGCGATGCGCGGCGCAGGGCCGCTGTGCCGCCACACCACTCGGAACGTCGTCCGGTCAACCTCGATGCGGACCGAGGTTGCGGCGTCATGGCGCTCGGCGTTGACCGCAAGCTGAACGAGCACCAGCGCGGCCACCTCGGGACCGAGCACCGGCCGGGCGGGTCCACTCACCGCGTCGACGGCCAGGCCCGTGCGCGCCGTGATGCCCGCGCGGGCGAGCTCGACGACGTCGTCGGTGGTACCCCACCCGCCGGGTTCGCGACCCGCCACCAGTCGCAACGAGCCGCCGAGCATGCGGATGCGCTGTGCCTGGGTGCCGGTCAGCAGATGCGCCGCGGCGTCGATGCTGTCCAGCAACCTGGTGAGGAGCTCGTCGCAGTGTGCTGACGCGGGCTGGGTTCGAACCACCAGCCGCACGCTCCGCACCGGATACGAGACCGCGCCCGGTCCGTTCCCGTCCCATTCCGGAGTGCGCGCGATCACCGCACCGGAGGCGTCGACCAGGGCTGCCGCGAGCGGGAGCTCGGCGATCTCGGCCAGGGTGAGGTTCACGCCTCGGGGCCGGGTCCGGCTTCCTCGGTCGCCGTCACGCTGAGGCGGTACTTGCGGTTTCCGTGACTCACGAGCCGCACCGCCGAGTCGTGACTCTGCAGCCATTCACCGAATCGGCGCACCGCCTTGGTCGCGGTGTCCGAATGGAACGTGACGATGTCGGGGTGGTGCACCACCAACCGGATCGCCTCGCGGTGATGATGTTGATCGAGGCTCGGGAGATGCACCACAACGGTCCCGTCGTGGATGCGGAGATCGCCGACGGTGCGATCGAGCATCCTGTCGATGCGTTCGAGCAACGACGCGTCGCCGTCGCGCTTGTCGTGCAGCAGGGCTCGAGGATGCGAGCGCTGGATCTGACTGCGCACGTTGAACGCGTCGATGTTCTGCGAGTACACGATGACGGGGCACTCGCGAAGCTCGCGTGCGAGTCGCGAGAGCACATCGCCGCTGCTCGCGGTTCGATCGGGTGCCTTGCCGAGGTCCCAGTCGATGATCGCGAGCACCGGCCTGCTCGAGTACCGGTTGTGTTCGAGCAGCGAGAGCGCGCGAGACGCGCTGCGGGCGCCGAGCGGATGGAACCGCTTGCGCGTGAAGTGGCTCTGCAACTCATCGAGAGTCTCGGCGTCGTCCTCGAGGATGAGGACCTCTGGATTGGCCCTCACCGGCGCCCCTCGATCGGCACGGGAGCGAGCGTCATGCGCGCATCGCTGCCGCGCATGGCCGTCCATCCGGCGTCATGCCTCGCGAGCGCACCTGAGACTGCGCGGAAGCTGCGTGTGGGAAGCTCGAATCCATCCGGGTACGCGGCGACCAGCGACTCGAGCGTGGCCCCGCGCAGCAACGTGCCGTCGCCGAGCTCCACGCCGCTCCCCGGCGCGAGGCGCATCCCGCCGACACTTGCCGCACACGAACGCCGGACCGCGTCGAGCAGGGCGGCCGGTCGCTCGAAGGTGCGAGCGTGCCCCGGGAGTCCATCGAGTGCATCGCCGAGCCAGAAGGTGATCACGGGGCGTTCCCGGAGGAGCGAGGAGAGAGCCGGAGTCAGCGAGACGGCGCTGCCGATGACCATCCACGGCCAGGGCAGGCAGGCCGCGGCAATCTCATCGGCATCATCGGGCCGGGCGTCGCGGACGACCGCCATGCCCGGTGGCACCACGTCGCGCACTGCAACTGCAAGCTCCCCGTCGACGGTCACCACGAGGATGGCACGGCTGCGATCCGGGGCGCGCACGCCAAGCATCCACGGAGAGTCGGTTGCCCCCACGAAACATCCCTCCACGCCGAGCCTCGCGAGCGTACGGAAGGGTCCGTGCCCACGGGCGGCCTCAGCAAGTGTAGGGGTGACGGGGGTACGGGGGGCCAGCCAGGTGGACACGGACACTCCGTAACCATCGGTTGCCGCCCCGGACATGGCGCGGACAGACGTGCAGGGCCGCGACGTGGCAGACTGAGCGCGGTATGTCGACCTCAGACGCCGGGGAGCCAGCCACCGAATCGGTCCGGCTGGCGCTCACCGGGATCCTCCACAGCCCCCTCGTCGATCGAGCAGGGGGCCGGCTCGGCCGGGTTGACGACGTCATCGCCCGCTTCGCCGAGGGCGGCTATCCGCCGGTCACGGGCCTCGTCGGCCGCATCGCGGGGAGGAAGCTGTTCATTCCGCGCGACCGGATCGCGGCGATGAAACCGGGCAGCGTGCAGCTCGCCGGCGAAGACCTCAACCTTGCCCATTTCGAGCGGCGGCAGGGTGAGGTGCTGCTCGGGGACGACGTGCTCGGTCGCCGTCTCATCAGCGTCGACGCCGGCCGGCTCGTGGTCGCACACGACATCGAGTTGCGCCACGAGGACTCGCGATGGGTCGTCGCGGGTGTCGACACCCGTGCGCGAGGTTTGCGCGGTCGATTGCTGGGCATTCGCGGCGAGAACCAGGGATTCGTCGACTGGGCAGCCATCGAGCCGTTCGTCGGACACGTGCCGACGTCACGACTGCTGATGCCGCTGCGGCGCCTTCGCCGCCTGCACCCGGCGCAGATTGCCGACCTTGTCGAGGCAGCGTCGCACGACGAGGGTGAGGAGATCATCTCGGCCGTCCACGGCGACCCCGAGCTCGAGGCCGACGTCTTCGAGGAGCTGAATACCGAGCACCAGGTTGAGTTTCTCCGTGACAAGTCCGACGCCGAGGCTGCCGCGGTTCTCGCAGAGATGGGTCCCGACGATGCGGCCGATCTGGTGACAGAGCTGGATCAGCCGCGCCGCGCGCCGATCCTCTCGCTGCTCCCGCCCACGCAGCAGGCGAAGGTGCGCGCGCTGCTCAGCTACGGACAGAGCAGCGCGGGCGGACTCATGAGCCCCGACTTCGTCTCGGTCGCTCCCGATGCGACCGTCGCGGATGCGCTCGCGGCGGTGCGCGCCGCTGACCTGTTGCCCCAGGTCGTCGCCGACGTGTTCCTGCTCGACGACGGACATCTCGCCGGTTCGGTGCCGCTGCTCGAATTGCTCCGGGCGGACGGCGCAATGAGAATCTCCGAGCTCGTCGAGCACAGCAACGCATCGGTCCATGTCGACGACGACTTCCCCGAGGTGGCGCGCCGCATGGCCGACTTCAACCTCACCGTTGTCGCCGTGCTCGAGGATGACGATCGAGTCATCGGGGTCATCACCGTCGACGACGTGCTCGAGGCGATGCTGCCCAATTCTTGGCGGCGTCGCGCGGAGGCCGACGCGGACTGAGCCCTGGCCTTCGGGTCACGCGCGGGTTGTACACTCCCTCTCAGGCAATCGCATTTGTGGGGTGTAGGCACCAGTACATGGACGGCGGCGACAGTCCCCAGTCCCGGCAACTCACCGGCCGGCCCGTATCGAGGTAGCGAGGTGCTCGTGACCTCCTGAGCGGACAGGCCCGCTCAGTCTTGCCGTCATCGACGGTAGGAGGTCCGAATTGGCGCAGGAGAAGGCTCGCAAGCCGGCTGTCAGGCCGGCGACCGGTCCGAAGATCACCGCGGATGGCGCACATCACGGCGATATTCGCGGCGCCTTCGGCACGATCGGCGAGCACGACCCCTCCGGTGCGCGCTCCTGGCGTCGAAGGCTGCTCGCACTTGCCGTGATCATCGGTCCCGGCCTCATCGTGATGGTCGGGGACAACGACGCCGGTGGCGTTTCGACCTATGCGGCAGCCGGACAGAATTACGGAACGAGCCTCCTCTGGACCCTGCTCCTGCTCATCCCGGTGCTCATCGTCAACCAGGAGATGGTTGCGCGCCTCGGTGCCGTATCCGGAGTCGGGCACGGGCGGCTGATCTTCGAGCGGTTCGGCAAGATCTGGGGCCGCTTCGCGGTGAGCGACCTCTTCGTTCTCAACTTCCTCACCATCGCCACGGAATTCATCGGCATCTCGCTGGGCGCTCAGTATTTCGGAGTGCCCGCGTGGGTCGCGGTGCCGATCGCTGGTATCGTCCTCGTCGGCATCACCGTCACCGGCCGCTTCGAGACGTGGGAGCGGCTGATGTTCGTGCTCCTCTTCGGGAATCTGCTCTGCATCCCGCTGATGTTGCTCTGCCATCCAACGCTCGGCCCCGTTGTGCAGCACTTCGTCATTCCCGGCGTCGAGGGAGGCTTCAAGTCCGACGGCGTGCTCCTCATCGTCGCCATCGTCGGCACGACGGTCACGCCCTGGCAACTGTTCTTTCAGCAATCCAATGTCGTGGACAAGCGCATCACACCTCGCTGGATCCCATACGAGCGCGCGGACACTGTCATCGGCGCCATGGTGGTGGTCATCGGCGCGACCGCCATCATGGTTGGGACGGCATTCGCTTTCAGTCGGACCGGTGGCGGAGAGAGCAATCCGAGCGCCTTCACCAACGCATTTGACCTCGCCAACGGCCTCAAGGCGCACGTCGGACCGGCGGTCGGCGCCATCTTTTCGCTCCTGTTGATCGATGCCTCCGTTGTCGGCGCCAGCGCCGTGACGCTGTGCACGTCATACGCGTTCGGTGACACCTTCGGCATCAGGAATTCGCTGCACCGTTCGTGGCGCGAGGCGAAGTCTTTCTACGCGACGTTCACCGCAATCGTGACGCTGGCGGCCATATTCGTGCTCATTCCCGGAGTTCCGCTCGGACTGGTCACCACGGCGGTGCAGGCGCTGGCCGGGGTCATGCTGCCGAGCGCCTGTCTGTTCCTGCTGTTTCTGTGCAACGACCGCGACGTGCTCGGTCCCTGGGTCAACCGGCCGTGGTTCAACCTGCTCGCGTCGCTGGTCCTCGGTGTGCTCCTGATCCTCTCGGTCATCCTCGTGGTGTCGACGATCCTTCCCGGCATCGACGTCGCGCGGCTGTTCCTGGTGCTCGCCGCCGTGATGGTGGTCGGATTGGTGATTGCGATCGTGATCAACGTACGCGCGCGGCGGGCACTGCCTCACGACCCGCGAATGGATGAGGACCGTGAGACCTGGCGAATGCCGTCACTCGCCCTGCTCGACCAGCCCGGCAAATCACGCGGGCGGCTCATCGCGCTGTGCTCGGTGCGCGGCTATGCGATCGTCGCGATGGTGAGCCTGCTCGTCAAGACGATCCTCGCGTCGCACGGTGGACACTAGGGCTCGATCGGCACTGCCGCGAAGGGGGTGACGCACGGGCGGCCGGGCGCATGCTCGTAAACGATTCGCCCGGCTCCAGCCATCACCGTCGACGCCGACACCGTCCCGTAGACATCACCGTGGATGCAGGCTGCGTCGACCGGCGAATCACCCGCCGGAGTGTGGTCGGCAAGCATCGCGCGCAGACCGGTCATGGTCGCGTTGGGATCGCCATCCGGCGCGAGCGCACGGTCCATCCCGGCCAGCAGCATGGCCACCTTCGGATTGCTCGCGTCGTCGACGTCGCGGGTGGTGAGCACGTGCCGCCCCGGGTCCAGTTCGACGATGCGAACGGGACCCGAGTCGTCGACATGAGCGACGAGTGCCCGGTCCGAGCTCAGCCAGAGCACGTTGACGGGGTTGTAGCGGCCGGGCCCGAGATCGGCGAGGCGAGCCGGGATGTCCGCAGGGTCGGCGATGAGCAGCGCGACGGGGATTTCGCCCCGGGAGCGGCGTGAAGGATCGGGCGGCATCGGGGGACCTTCAGCAGGATGCCGGTTGGTCACGGCGCAGACCCTGCCGTCCGCAGCGACCGCGAGCCAGGTCCCGCCGGCGACGAGGTCGCGCCCCCCGAGGATCAGCGGGTCGAGGTTGAGCGGTCCCGGCGGCGCGCTTGCGCGCGCGATCAGCTCATCACGGTTCGCGGCGAGCACGATCGGCGCGGCGGGATGGCATCTCAATGCGAGGAGGATCGTGCACACCGGCGGAATCGTATGCGGACGAACCACGCCGGTGTGAACTCTGTGAACACGGCCTCGCGGCGGGGTGACGACACGCCGACTTTCATCTCGGCCCGGAGGTATTAAGACGAAGGTTGAACACGTCAATGAGCGCAAACCTACCGGCCAGGCTCACTTCCCGACGGCGCCCGAGAGGCCGCGCCGCGCTGGCCCTGCTTCCTGGCGTGTTCGCGCTCATGCTTGCCGGGGTGTCGGGAGTTGCCGCTGCCCCGAGCCCGAGCCCTTCGCCCTCGGCGACGCCCAGCGCCGGCCATAAGACATGCCCCAACGGCATCAATCCGAATACTAAGCGGTGCTGCCGGTCGAACCCGTGCGTCAAGCCGCCCCCGACCTCTCCACCCACCTCGACGCCAAGCCCGACTCCCGGCCCAACTCCCAGTCCAACCGGTGGCGGCAGCGGCAAGGGCAATGGCAACGGCGGAGGCTCGACGCCAACGCCCACCGCAACGCCGACGAACACTCCCGCTCCGACCAGCAAGCCCGCACCCACCTCCAAGCCGGTGTCATCGTCGGGCGGCTCGGGTGGCAGCCACTCGGGCGGCAGCAGCGCCAATGCCGGGGCCGCTCACTCCCAGACGCCGGTTGACCCGACCCCGTTCGCCCCGCTTTCGAGCGCGGTTTCGGCGGTGACCACGGGCGAGGGACTCGACGCCGCGAGGATCCCTCCGGTCGAGGCGCTCACCCCGCTCAGCGGGCTCGCCTTCGGCAACGGGCTGAACCTCGGGCCGGTCCTGCTGCTCGTCGACCTCATTGCGATCGGCCTGCTCGTCTACCTCGTGCGCACCCGCTGGCTCGCTCCCGAAGCCTGACCGACAGCCACCGGTCCCGCGCCCTCGCCGATGTCCTCGAGGCCATGCGCAATGGCAGCTGCGGTCACGGCGGCGGCACGACGGGCCGCAGTCGCGAGTGTCGCCCGGTGCGCGAGCTCCGCTGTGAGCGTGGCCGAGTGGGTGCACCCGGTGCCGTGCGTTGCGCCTCCCTCGACCCACGTCACCGGAATCTCCAGGTGTTCGGCGCCGTCGAAGAGCAGGTCTGACCCCTCTCCCCCGCCACCGGTGATCAGGACCGCCCGCGCGCCGCGCGAGACGATCCGCTCGGCCATGGTCCGCCGATCGGCGTCGAAGCCGGCAAGGACACGAGCCTCGGCGACATTCGGTGTCACCACCGTCGCCAGCGGCAGGAGGGAGGTGATCAGCACCTCGACCGCCTCCGGATCAAGCAACGCTCCGCCGGTGCTGGCGCGGAGCACCGGATCGACCACGAGCGTGGTCGGGTGACGCCGGAGGAAGTCCGCGACCGCGTCGATGATCTCCGCCGAGAGCAGCGCGCCGGTCTTGGCCGCGTCGACCCCGATGTCGTTGTACACCGCCTCGAGCTGCGCGGTGATGATCGAGGTGGGAAGCGGGTACATGGCCAGGATCGCCGTGGTGTTCTGCGCGGTGACCCCGACGATCGCGGTCATCCCGTGGCAGCCGGCTGCGGCGAACGCCTTGAGGTCCGCCTGGATTCCCGCACCCCCACCGGAGTCGGAGGTCGCGATCGACAGGCAGCGCGGCGGTGTCACCCGCCCATCGTAGATCCACCCGGCGGTGGTCTCGGACGGCGCCCGATCGGACGGGTCGGGCTAGGAGGCCCTCGCGATCACGGGCGACCGAGCCGACTCGTCGAAGACGACGAAGCGGTCCTTGCCCTGGCGCTTGGCGAGATACATCGCCATGTCGGCGCGGCGCATCAGTTCCTCGGGTTCGGGTGCATCGGCCGCGTCCTCGACCACCGCGACGCCGACGCTTGCTCCGATGCTGATGACCGCGTCGCCGAGCGGAATGGGTCGCCGGAGTGTCTCGATGATCCGTTCGGCGACGACGGCTGCGTCGCTGAAGTGGCGCATGCCGTCGAGGAGCATGCCGAACTCATCGCCACCGATGCGCGCCGCCATGTCGAGCTTGCGGACCTGCACACGCAGGCGCGCGGCAACTTCGCTGAGCACGCGATCGCCAACGGCGTGCCCGAAGTTGTCGTTGATCTCCTTGAAGCCGTCGAGGTCGATGAACATCACGGCGATCGGACGCTGAGTCGTCGGCAGCTGAGACAGGGATGTCCTGATCGTGTCGATGAACAGCGACCGGTTCGCGATCTGGGTGAGCGGGTCGTAGAAGGCACGGCGCGCGAGATCGGCCTTCTCCACCGACATCGCCTTGATCGCCTCCGCGAGCTGGCCGTTCTCGAGGGCGACGCTGATGAGACCCGCTACGGTGCTGAGCAGGTTCTGCTCGTGAGCTCCGAGCCTGCCGTTGCCACGCATCGGGTTGAGCAGGAGCAGCATGCCCTGCGGACCCTCGAGCCCGCGGAGCACCACCACGGTTCCAGCGCTCGCGGAGCGTTCCGCGAGGGCGAGTCCGAGCGACTGATCCCGCGTCACCGCACCGCTCAGGATCGTCGTCGATCGAAGCTCGTTGAGCACCTCCTGCTCGGCAAAGGTCAGGTCGGACGTGGTGGCCTGGGCGTGTTCGTCGTCGCCGGTTGAGTTGAAGCGGACCGCGGGGCCGCGCACCTCCGGGATGACCACAAGCTCGGCTCGCTCGACTCCGAACATCGTGGTGATGCCGTTCAGCAGCTCGCCCGCCCGCTCGCCGACCTGACGCGTCGAATGCAGGATCTCGGTGGTGCGGTAGAGGAACTCGTTGCGATCTGCGCGGCGCTGACTTTCTCCGGCGGCGATCTGTCCCGCGAGGACGAGCACCACCGGTGGCACGAGTGCGAAGCCGAGCCACGGATGCGTCGTGAGGATCAGCAGCGCCACCACCCCGAGCGAGGCGTTGGTGGTGGTGGCAACGACCTGGAACAGGTACGCGCGCGCCACCTCGCCGACGTTGAGCCGGCCCTGTGCGATCACGCTCCCGGCATTGAGTGCGATCGGATAGACGAACCAGCCGGAGACGATCATCGCCGCTGCGAAGGCGACGATGCTGCGCACCGCCAGGGGATTGGCGGCCACGGGTCCAACCGCGTTGAAGACGAGGACGGCCATGCCGATGTACACGACGTCGAGCATCGCGTTGGCGAAATCCTTGACCCAGCGGACGCGCCGCTGCCGTGTCCAGCTCGCGAGCAGCACACCGACCACGTAGCAGGCGAGCAGCTGGTGGGGGTCGACGAGAAAGAGGCCCATCGCGACCGGGATCTCCGTGAGCGAGAGCGTCGACACCTCGCGATGCACGCGCACCTGGACGAACAGCAGGCTCGTGACGTAGCAGGCGGCGAGCTCGACCCACCACGGAATGGCGCCCATCTCGGTGACGCGTTGCACGTCGCGAAGCGGCAGCAACCACAGCGCCACACCGATGAGTCCGAGGCAGGCCGAGAAGACGACGAGTCGCTGGGGACCGCTGAGCCGGCCGATGCCGGCGCGCGCTCGTGCCACGAGAACCGGTGGACGCGCCACCGACATCTCGCTCATGTCACGTCACGACGCGGCTGTCCCCTGAACACTCGCAAAAAGACCTCCTGTCGACGTCCACGGTCAGCCCCCGCGACCGGCTTCTCGATTGTGTCGCGACATCACGCCGCGCCAGTCCACGGGAGCGTCACAGCGTGGTAACGACACCGGAACGGCGACGTCAGACCTGAGTTGGCGTTTGGTCCGCGACCTGTCCTGCGCCGTCACATAGCCTCGTGACATGACCATAACAGACGACCGTTCCACGACCCCGGCGCCGGCCGCCGCGCCGCCGTCCTATGTCCGCCGCCATCCAATCCTTGCAGCCTTCGGCGTGCTCTCCGGGCTGTCGCTGTTCTCGGCGCTCTGGCCGGTGAGCGCGGTGGTGGTCGGCGTCGCGGTGGCGGGCCACGCAACCGGACTGGATCGAACCGCTCTGCTTCTGGCGGAGCGACTCGTCGCACGCATCGGTGCTTCCGCGCATCGCCGCGCCCACCCCGAGCCGGAACCCGCGGCACCGGCGCCACCGTCGCCCGAGCCCGCAGCGCCCGCCCCCGCAGCCCCTCGTCGCGAGGCACACGGGCCCGCGGCACAAGCGGCGAGAGTGCGCCGGGAACCACACGCGCAGTTGCCCGCGGCGCGTCGACCCGTCCGGAGGCAACCCGCATCGATCGCCGAACGTCATGCCGGTTCGAGGATCGACGGCCCCGGTCTGTGATCGCAGCCGGGCGGCGTCAACCCAGCCGGGCGTGTGCCTCGCGGAGCCGTTGCAGCGTCTTGTCCTTGCCGAGGAAGGCCATGGCTTCGATCACCGGCAGTCCGGCGGGGGTCCCGAGGATGGCGACGTACAGGACGCGAAAGGCGTCGCGGGACTTCACGCCGGCACCTTCGGCGACCGCGCGGATCTTCTCGAGCAGCGCGTCGTGGTTCTCGAGGTCCCCCGCCTCGACCGCCTCGATGCACGCGTCGATCATGGCGACGGCGGTCGCCTGATCGACCTTCTTGGGCGGGAACTCGGCGCCTGGATCGATGGTCACCTCGCCGAGCAGGGGAGCGCAGAGTCGAGTCGCGTCCGCGAGGGTCACCATCCGCTCGCGGAGCATCGGGATCAGCGCCCGACGCGTCTCCTTGCTGGTACCCGGCAGGTGGAATTCCAGCGCCTCGACGAGGACGTCGGTTGCCATGCGTCGGATGTGGATCCCGTTCAGGTCGTCGAGGCGCTTCGGATCGAAGACAGCCGCGGCGGCGTTGACCCGTTCGAGCGTGAATCGCTCGCAGAGCTCCTCTGGGCTGAACACCTCCTGCTCGTCGCCCGAAGACCATCCCAGGAGCGCGATCGCGTTGACGATTGCGGCGGGGAGGTACCCGAGCTCGCCGTACTCGAGGACGTTGCGGGCGCCGCGGCGCTTGCTGAGCTTCTGGTGATCCGGGCCTAGCACCGCCGGAACGTGCGCGAACCGCGGAATGTCCCACCCGAAAGCCCCATACAGGGCAAGGTGTTTCGGTGTCGAGGGGATCCACTCGTCGGACCGGATCACGTGGCTGATCTTCATGAGGTGATCGTCGACGACCACCGCGAGGTGGTACGTGGGGAAACCGTCGGACTTGAGCAGCACCTGGTCGTCGATGTCCGCGTTGTTGAAGCTCACGCGTCCGCGGACGATGTCGTCCCATTCGGTGACGCCCTCGGGCACCCGGAGGCGCACCACGGCGGGCATTCCGGCAGCGCGCTCCTTGGCGACCTCGTCCTGACGCGCGACGCAGCGCCGGTCGTAGCGGGTCGGCTCCGAGCGGGCGCGCTGAGCGTCTCGCATCGCGGCGAGACGCGCCGGGGTGCAGGTGCACCAGTACGCATGGCCGTCGGCCACGAGGCGGTCCGCATGCTCGCGGTATGTGGCGATCCGCAACGACTGGATGTACGGCTCGTACGGGCCGCCGGTCTCCGGGCCCTCGTCCCAGTCGAGCCCGAGCCAGCTCAGCGTCTCGAGGATGAGCGCCTCGGTTCCGGGGATGTAGCGTTCCTGGTCGGTGTCCTCGATGCGCAGGATGAAGTCGCCTCCTGCATGCCGGGCGGCCAGCCAGGCGAAGAGCGCCGTGCGCACCGAGCCGAAGTGCAGCGCGCCGGTGGGTGAGGGCGCGAAACGGGTGCGAACCCGCGCGTCGGGCACTAGGACAAGCTCAGTGTGGCGCGAAGAGCACGAGGGTCAGGATCGTCCATGCCAGCAAACCGACGATGAGCATCGGGGCGTCGAGGTTCGACACCACCACGGCCATCACTCGCGGGGACCCTCCGCCACCTGACGATGTGGCGGCGTCACCGACGCGGACAACGCCGGGCGGCTTGCCGACGTCGGCCATGCCCCAGGGAGGAGGCGGCGCCAGCGGCGTTCCGCGTGGCGTGATGTGCACCTGCTCGTCCTGACGCCGGAGCTTCTCCTCATAGAGGATGCCGACGATCAGGAAGGTGCCCAGGGCGCCCGTCGCCAGGCCCATGGCGATCAGGATGATCCCGAGCGCCGTGTTCAGGTAGTCGTTGTAGACATGGCCGCCGAGCAGGTCCAGGATGCCGCCGACGATCAGCGCGGCGGCCACAAGGCCGAACCCAACGGTCTTGCCAACAATCTCTCGGACCGGCATGCCGCGAGTATACCGGCGAGCTCCGTTCGCTTTGCACTCGGCTGCGGCGTGCCCGCGCGAACCTAAGATTGGCGGTCGCGCCCGCATCGTCTAGCGGTCAGGACACCACCCTTTCAAGGTGGTAACCGGGGTTCGACTCCCCGTGCGGGTACGACGGATGGGCGGAGATCCCGGCGTGATGATTCAGGGTGGATCAGCGGGCCACGATCGGTGGCGTTGGGAAGACGGTCACATCGACGAGATCCATCTCGAGGCGCGCTGGCTCGGGCGGCAGCGTCGCTCCCGCGGCGTTGAATGCGTGGTGCAGCACCGGGTGCACGCGCTCCTCGAGGAACCGATCGCAGGCTTCCCTCGACTCCCAGATGTCGATGTAGCGCAATCCGCCTTCGATGCGGACCACCGCGTGCATCACGCACCCGGCAGCCGGCTTCGATCCGACCCCCTCCATGATCTTTGCGTAGACGTCGGTGGTGATCGGCAAGTCCTGCGTGAACGCGTACATCCATCTGCCTCCTGGGCGGTTTATACCCTAGTGCAACTAGGATGAATATATGGATGCTAGGCTAGAACTGTGGCATCTGTCAAGGGCCGCCGTCCGTATCGGTCCCGGCTCCGCGCCGAGCAGGCGTCCCAGACTCGGTTGCGGATACTCGAGTCGGCAGCCGAACTTTTTGCCCAACGTGGGTATGTCGCGACCACGATCGATGCGGTGGCCACGCGGTCGGGCGTCGCGGTCGACACCGTGTACGCCACCTTTGGTAACAAGAAGAGCCTTCTCTCTGCCCTCATCGACCTTCGGGTGACCGGTGCGCCCGAGGGATCCGATGTTCTGGCGGGTGACGCCCCACGCGCTCTCAGCACGATGTCGAATCAGCGGCAGATGATCGCCTCCTTCAGTGCTGACATCGCTCCGCGCGTCGAACGCGTGCGTCCGATCGACGACATCATCCGGAGTGCTGCGGCAGCCGACCCGGAGATTTCCGACCTTCGATCCCGCATGCAGGAGAACCGCTTCAACAAGCTGAGAGTCTTCATCGAGTGGGTCGCGGCGAACGGAGCGTTGCGCGACGGCATGGACGGCGACGAGGCCACGACAATTGTCTGGACGCTCTCGAGCCCGGAGGTCAACCGGATGCTTCGTGACGTCCGCGGCTGGACCTATGAGCGCTATGCCGAGTGGCTGTCGACGATCCTTGTGCGCCTGCTCCTGACGTAACCGCGTTGCGGCGATTCAACCAACTGCGACGTCAGGCGCCCGACCGAAGCTGCGGCGCGACGTACCCGGAAGCCGTCTCCGAAAGGTCCGCACGCCGAGGCTCATGCGGCCGGCGCGGGTTCCGAATGGTCGCGGCGGCGAGCACGCCGCCGGCCGCGCAGACCATCGCGGCAATGAGCGCCGCATGCTGGAACCCGGTTTCGAACACCGGCGGATGGAGGTAGCTGTCGCCGGTGATGCCGGCGACCGAGGGCAGGAGCGCGACCGCGAGGAGGCTCCCCGTGCGCGCGACCGTGTTGTTGACCGCCGATGCAAGGCCACTGCGTTCGCGCGGCGCCGATGACATCGCCGTGGCCGTGAGCGGCGCCACCGTGATCGCGAGCCCGAAGCCGAAGACGAGCACCGCGGGGAGCACCTCGATGAGGTAGTTGCCCCCTGCGTCGACTCGAGCGAAGAGCGCCAGACCCGCGGCGACGATGAGCGGTCCGACGGTCATCTGCAGGCGCGGGCCGATCCGTGCGGAGAGTGCGCCCGAACGCGACGAGAGCGCGAACAGCAGGAACGTGACGGGCAGCAGTGATGCGCCCGCGAGGGTGGGGCTGTAGTGCGAGACCTGCTGGAGCTCGATGGGGAGCAGGAAGAACATGCCGCCGAGCATCCCGTAGATCAGGAGCGTCACCGCATTGGTGGCGCTGAACTGCTGGGACTTGAAGATGTCGAGCGGGACAATCGGCGCGCGGACTCGCAGTTCCACGATCACGAAGGCGAGTACCGCGACGATGCCGATCAGGAGCGCGCCGACCACGACCGGTGACGTCCAGCCGCCGCCGGATCCCTGGATGAGCCCATAGGAGATGCCCACCAGCGCGATGACGGTGAGCGCGCTCCCCGTGATGTCGATGGAGCCGGTTGCGTTCGGATCGCGCGACTCGGGGACGTGGCGTGTCGAGATGAAGACCACCGCGGCTGCGATCGGCACGTTGATGAGAAAGATGAGACGCCATGACAGCGCGGTGATCAGGAATCCACCGACAAACGGTCCCAGCGCCGTCGCGACACCGCCCAGTCCCGACCAGGCGCCGATGACGCGGCCGCGCTCCATCGGAGCGAACGACGCCTCGAGGATGGCGAGGCTCCCCGGCGTGAGCAGTGCACCGCCGACACCCTGCAGTCCGCGTGCGGCGATGAGCAGCTCGATGTTGGGCGCGATCGCGCAGATCAGCGACGCAACGGCGAACCACGACACCCCGATGACGAAGATGCGGCGGCGCCCGTAGCGGTCGCAGAGCGCGCCCGAGAGCAGGATCAGCCCGGCCACGGTGAGGAGGTATCCGGCCGACACCCACTGCAGGCCGGCGATCTGCGCGTGGAACTCCTTGCCGATCGCGGGCTGCGCGATGCCCACGACTGTGGCGTCGAGCTGCGCCATCGCACTGCCGAGCACGGTTGCGGCGAGCACCCAACGCCCCCGCGTTGTGGCGAGGTGGAGACCATCCGAGTCGTGAGGAGTGCTTGCTCCGCCTGACGGTCCCGCTTCAGTCACCCCACTCGACGTCGCCGTAGTAGCCCGCCGGCCTGGGATGGCGCTGGTATGCGGCAACACCGCTGCGACTGCCGGCGATGGTGGTGGTCGAGCCGTGACCGGGCAGCACCAGCGTTTCGTCCGGCAATGGCAGCAACTTGGCGGTGATGCTCTGCATGATCGTTTCGAGGTCACCGCTCGCGAACGTCCTGCCGGGCCCCCCGCCGAAGAGCGTGTCGCCGGTGATCACGGCGCGACCGATGCGCAACGAGATGCTGCCCGGCGTGTGACCTGGGGTATGGATGACGCCGATCCGCGCGCCGCCGACCGTGACCTCCGCGCCGTCGTCGAGGCGGCCGTCGATGCGCTCCTCGGGAATCTTGATCTCGCTGCTCCCCACCAGCACCGGCGCACCCGTGGCAGCGCGGACTGCGTCGTACGACATCCAGTGATCGGGATGCCAATGGGTGGCGATGATCGTCTGGACGCCGCCCTCCGACGCGATCGCAGCGAGCAGTGGTTGCTCGTCTGCGGGCATGTCCACGAGCACGGCTGCTCCGGCGGCGACGTCGCGCACCACGTACGCGTTGTTCCCGTACGGCCCCATCGGGCCGATCTTGACGACACGGACGCCGCCGTCCTCGAAGACGGTGACCTCAGCGCCGGCCACGCGACACGGTCCTTGCGGGCCGCTTCCGGGCGGCGGCCGGTTTGCCGGTGTCGCCCTTTGCCGCCGCGTCGGCACGCATCGCTGCCTTGAAGGCACGCTTCTGCGCCTGATACTGCTCGCGCTCGGCGACCGTACGGACGTCCGCGAGAGTCGGCCAGTCCGGGGCAATGCTCTCCCATCCGGCCGGGCGCACGCCGAGGTGTTTGGCGACGACGCCGACCATGATCCTAGCCTTGGCGGCGCCGAAGCCTGGCAGCGCGGCAAATCGGCGCTGCAACTCCTTGGCATCCTCGGCCTCGGTCCAGATCCGGGTGGTGTCGCCACCGTATTCCTCGGCGATCACCCGGCAGAGCCCGTAGACACGCTGCGCCATGCTGACCGGAAAGCGGTGGAGGGCCGGCGGCGTCTGGAATGCCCGCTCCACGGTGGAGGGATCAATGGCCGCAACCACAGCCGGATCGATGGTGCCGAGCCGTTCGCGCATGCGCAGCGGACCCTGGAACGCCCACTCGATCGGGACCTGCTGATCGAGGCAGAAACCGATGAGCAGCGCCGTCGGATTCTCGCTGACGAGGCGATCCGCGTCGGGATCGCCTGTCCACTGAAGCTCCAGGGGCGGCGCGGCTGGCTTTGCCACGCGTGTACGGTACCGCTCCGCGCCCCGGACCTGAGGCACAAGCTCGGGACTGCGTACACTCGGTTCATGTCGTGGCTCGGGCGTCTTTTCGGGTCGAAGCCACCGGCCGCGCCGCCGCACAGCGTGGTCGTCGCGAGCGATCTCGTCCAGCCGCTCACCGCGGGCGGCGCCGAGCTCTCGACCGCCGTCGACGCGGCGCTCCGCGCTTATCTCGACGCGCAGGCAAAGGCGCTCGCCGCAGGCGAGCCCGAGCGGATCCCGTTCTGGCTACGGCGCGATACCGAACATTCAGGCGACCTCGAGGACGAGCTGCGCGATCGCGTCATCCAGCGCCGCGCAGCCGAGGAAGAGGCGCGCTGACCACCACTCGGAGGGGAGGCTGACCATGCGGGCACTGATCTTCAAAGACTTCGGCGCGGTCGAAGTCGTCGACGTTCCCAAGCCGGGCATCGAGGGGCCCGGCGACGCGCTGGTGCGCGTCACCACGACCGCGATCTGCGGGAGCGACCTGCACGTGGTGCACGGTCGCATTCCGGGCATGACCCCGGGCGGCATTCTCGGGCACGAGTTCGTCGGGGTGATCGAGGCGGTGGACGGCGGCGTGCGGCGTTTCGCCGCGGGAGACCGCGTGGTCGGCTCCTTCACCATCCCCTGCGGAGACTGCTGGTACTGCGAGCGCCGGTACTTCAGCAGGTGCCCCGATCAGCGCGTCTTCGGTTACGGCTCCTTCTTCGGCGACGTCGAGGGCGCCCAGGCGGAATACGTTCGTGTTCCGAACGCCGACCTCGTCCTCCACGCCATCGACAATTCGATGACCGACGAGCAGGCCCTTTTCGCCGGCGACATCTTCACCACGGGCTATGACTGCGCGAGCGAGGCGCGAATCGAGAAGGGTGACGTGGTCACGGTCGTCGGATGCGGCCCGGTCGGCCTCATGGCCATCCTCGCGTCGCGCCGGTTCGAACCGGCGACGATTTTCGCGGTCGACACCGTCTCGCAGCGCCTCGAGGTCGCGCAGGGCCTCGGCGCCATACCGGTGGACGCCAACGACGTGCACGTCCCGAGCTTCGTGCAGGATCACACCGGCGGTCGCGGCGCCGACGCGGTGCTGGAGTGTGTCGGGGTCGTCCCCGCGCTCCTCGACTGCATCGACATCGCCCGTGCCGGAGGGCGGATCAGCGTGATCGGCGTGCACAGCGACCAGGAACTCGTCCTGCCGCTGAACACGACCTTCGTCAAAGCGATCGATCTCAAGTTCTGCGGCACCGCGAACATCATCGGGCGCTGGGACGACGCGCTCGCCATGATCGCGAGCGGCGTTGCCCATCCTGACGCGATCATCTCGCACCGCATGAAGCTCGAGGACGCAGTGCTTGGCTACGAGTTGTTCGATCGACGCGAGGCGTTGAAGGTGGTGCTGACTCCGTAGACGGTCACTCGAGCGCGTGCCCGGATGCGGGGTTCATGCTGCACCCCGCCGAAGGGCCACGACCTGCCAGACGACGCCTGTCTGATTCGCGACGGTTGCAAGCCCTGCCTGCTCGGCCGCTGCGAGTATTCGCCCGGGACGATGCAGGAAGAGCCGGAACTGTCGTCGCAGGAGCCACAGCGCGATGTTGCTCATGGTGAACACGGATCGCGTCCACCATCGCCGGTTCGGAAAGCTCAGGACCAGCAGATGCGAGGCGTGCTCGGCAGCCGTTCCCACCAGCTTCGGCATGTCGGGGTAGCAGCAGATCACGCGGTTCAGGACCACGATGTCGGCCGGCGCAACGTCCGTGCCCGCCTCCGCGAAGTCCATCAGCCTGCGCTCGACCCGGCCCTCGAGCCCCGCTGCGCGGAGCAGACCGTCGGCAGCGGTTTGGTACGTGGGCGTCATCTCCACTCCGACCACGTGTCCGAGCCCCGCCTTGAGCAACTCGACCTGGAGCGTCCCGATACCGCCGCCGACCTCGAGGAGGGTGACGCCGTCGACGTCCTCCGGCTTCAGGAGGTTGCGGATCCGACTGGCGGTCGAATCGAGGCCGCGGCGCTGATAGCGCCGAGCCTCGCGGCGTGCGTGCCGCTCGCTGAACACCCATCGGTATCCCTTTGGCGAGCAGCAGTTAGTCACGGCGTGACCGATCCGCACGGCTGTGGGCGGCGCACGGATGGGCTGGTCATGGCGGTAACGATGGCACGCGAGAGAGCCGGCATCGAGGGGATCGGACCAGCGGTGGTCATCAGCGGGTAAGAGGCCTCGAGACGCCAGTCTGGCTCAGTCTGGCTTGACATGGCACCAATCATGGTGCCATAGTGGCGCTATGGACCTACGCCCCTACGTCGAGACCATTCATCAACAGCTGGCTGATGCCGCCGAGGCAGGCGGCGAGGAGGCGCGCGCCCTCGCCGAACGGCTGGCCGCCCCACTCGATGCGGCGATCCGCCTGGCGCTGCAGGACGCGCTCGGCGCCGCTGCCGAGGAGATCACCCGTGAGCTCGCACCGGGGTCGGTGGAGCTGCGCATCCGGGGCCGCAATCCGGAATTCGTGGTGACCCCGCCACCCGACGACCGCGGCGTCGACGACCTCGCCGATGCGACCTACAACGAACCGTCCGGCGTCGCGCCGCGCGTCCCCGGCGAACCCGAGGACGGCGGAACGTCACGCATCAACCTGCGCCTCCCCGACCAGCTCAAGACGAGGGTCGAGCAGGCCGCGAGCGGTGAGGGACTTTCGGTCAACACATGGCTCGTCCGAGCTGCGAGCTCCGCGCTCGATCGCACCGAGCCGGGCCACCGCCGCGAGGGACGCCCCTCCACGGGCACCGGCCGCTACACGGGCTGGGTCCGCTAACCCGACAACCCAAAGGAGAAGACAGCCATGCCCACGTTCGATACCCCCGATCCGATTCTCGTGACCCTGGAACTCGAGGTCGCCGACGTCAGGATCACGGCGAGCGACCGAAAGGACACCGATGTCTCGGTGCTGCCAAGCAACCCGGCCAAGCCGACTGATGTGACCGCCGCCGAGCAAACTCGCGTCGAGTATTCGGCGGGTCGGTTGCTCATCAAGGCACCGAAGGGGTGGCGGCATTTCACCCCGCGCTCCGGCATCGAGTCGATCGATGTGCGCATCGACCTCCCGGCGGGCTCGCAGATCCGCGGCGAGGCGGGGGTCGCCGCACTGCACAGCACCGGACCGCTCGGCGAGTGCCACTTCAACACCGGGGTTGGTGACATTCAGATCGAGCAGACGGGGCCGGCGCATCTGACCACCGGGATCGGCGATATCTCGGTCGACCGCGCGTCTGGCAGCGCGCAGATCAACACCGGTTCGGGTACGGTCCGGATCGGGTCGGTGGCCGGGACCGCGGTGGTCAAGGGGGCCAACGGCGACACCTGGATGGGCGATGTCTCGCAAGACCTGAGAGTGGTCACCGCGAACGGCTCGATCAGCGTCGACCACGCGGGCGCCTCGGTGGTCGCCAAGACCGCCAACGGCGATGTCCGTCTCGGGGAGGTCCAGGGCGGAACGGTGGTGGCGCAGACGGCGCTCGGCAAAGTGGAAGTCGGCATTCGCCAGGGGGTGGCAGCCTGGCTGGACGTCAACACGAGATTCGGCAAGGTCCACAACGAACTCGACGTCGCGGGACCACCGCAGACGGGGGAGTCCTCGGTGGAGGTCCGCGCCCGGAGCTCGTTTGGCGATATCACCATCCGCCGCTCGGCGATGACCCAGACGGCGGTGGGCGCGGGATGAGCACGCGACGCTCGTGACGCAGTGACGCGTCGCTGAGTGCGCGGGCGGCTCGCCTCCCGGCCACTCCAAAGACGAGACGCTCCTGGGCCTTCGACCACCACCGTCCGCGGATCAAGGCTGCCCGGTTTCCCTGACCATTGCACTCTTATCTAACACTGTGCGATAGTTCTATCCATGGTAGTTGTAGCGACGCGGGATAGACAAGCTGAACGCCGTGAGGGGGTCATCGCAGAGATCCTCGAGGCGGCCTGGGATGTCGCCCACTCCGAGGGGCTGGCAGGTCTGTCCCTGCGGGACGTGGCTCGCAGGATCGGAATGAGACCACCGTCCCTGTACTGGTACTTCGACTCAAAGCGCGCGATCTACGAGGCCATGTTCGTTCAGGGGAACCGGCAGTTGCTTGCACGCTTGGCCGAGCAACGTTGGCCGCGTGAACCGAGGGCGATCTTGCGTCTCTGTGCCCGCGTCTTCGTCGAGTTCAGCACGGAGGATGTGCAGCGATACCAGCTGCTGTTTCAGCGCACCATCCCCGACTTCGAGCCGTCAGCCGAAGCATATGCGGTTGCGGTTCAGGTCTTCGACGAGATGCGTGAGCGTTTCGCGGCCGCGGGTTTGAACGGCTCGTCGGCCTTCGACATCTGGACCGCTCTGGTGAGCGGCCTCTCGGCGCAACAGAACGCCAATGACCCCGGCGGCGACCGATGGCTCCGCCTGATTGATGATGTCGTGGATATGTACCTGGATTACATCCAGAGCAAGCAGAGAAGGCGGGCAAAGAGGATGGGCGAGTGAGCAGCACGACGGCGAGAATGACCAGCGCGACGCAACAGCCGGCGGGCATCACCACGCTGGATGCCGGCAGCATCCCCAAGCTGGATCATGCTGAGGCGATGGATCTCGCCGAGACCGAGTTCGCCAGAACCGTCGATATTCTGCAACAGCTGAGTCCCCACGATTGGGAGCTGCCGACGGTCTGCCCGCTCTGGAACGTTCGGTCGATGGCCGCACACGTCGTGGGCATGGCCCAAGCTCAAGCGTCGTTCCGACAGTTTGCGCACGATTTTCGTGCCGCACGCAAGCGCAGCGGTGGCGCAATGATCGATGCCATGAACGCGTCTCAAGTCCGCGATCGAGCCGAGCTGACACCCGACCAGCTGATGGTCGGCCTCGCGAGCGTCGCGGCAAAGGCTGTTCGTGCCCGGCGCAGAACCCCGGGTTTGATGCGCCGGATGGTTCGCATTCGACAGGATCCACCGTTTGCCGCGGAGCGTTGGCAGTACGGCTTCCTTGTCGACACCATCTTTACGCGCGACACTTGGATGCACCGACTGGATATCTCGCGCGCAACGGGGCGTGACATGGTGGTGACCGCTGCGCACGACGGCCGGCTTGTGGCTGATGTCGTTGGCGAGTGGGCGCGCCGGCATGGTCAGCCTTTCACGCTCGTGCTCACTGGATCCGCCGGCGGGCGGTGGCATGCGGGCGACGGTGGAGAGGTCATCGAGCTCGACGCCCTCGACTTCTGCTGGACACTCGCCGGAAGGGCGCCGGGCCGAGGCCTGCTCACCACGCCGGTGCCGTTCTGAGAACTGCAGCGGCCGCCCCACAGCGCTCCTGAACACCGCCAACCCAATCGGGGAAGACATTGCACACCTATCGGATCAACGAGCACGTCTCCGTCCTCAACGACCAACTTGAGATACCAGGCATCGGATTCCTTCCGATCAATGCGTTCGTTCTGCACGCACGCGAGCCCGTGGTCGTCGACACCGGCTTGAGCCTGCCAGACCGCGACTTCATCGGCACGCTCAGCTCTGTCGTCGACCCCGCGACCGTCAGTGGATAGTGCTCACGCACCCGGACCGCGACCATACCGGGCGTGGGTGCACAACGTCGATACCGATCGCTTCCTGCAGACGGTGCGCTCAATTCAGGCGCTGGATGCCGCCGTGGTGCTCAGCAGCCATCTGCCACCCGCAATCGGGCTCGGGACGCAGTTGCTCGACATGCTGGCCGCCGCGCCTGCGACTGACCCCTTCGTGGGCCCGGACCAGCAGGCATTGCGCCAGATGCTTGCCAGTTTCGAACCCACGGTTGCGCCGGTCTGACGCCGCAGCGCGGATTCATCCACCCCAAACCCTAGCAACGAGTTCGGGATCACGAAGAGTGGTCATGAGCTCACATTCCTGACAGGAGTTATAGATGCTTCACGCCAATCGTTTCGCATGCACCGGTGTTCTCGCGGCATCGGCCCTCATGGCGGCCGCCTGCGGCTCGGCCAATGACCCAGCTCCCGGTGGGCCGTCGCATCCTGCGTCGTCCTCGAGCGCATCGACACAAACCTCATCACCTGCTGCGACACCGGGCAACTCCGTCGCCGATGCGTGCTCGTTGATCACCGCGGGGCAGGCCTCGACGGTTCTCGGTCAGGAAACGGGAGCAGGAGCGTCGAGTGGGAGTGGTGGCCAGTGCACGTACACGGCCTCGGCCGGTGACCTGACCGTAATTGCCACCCAGTACCCCGATGGCAGCACCGCTGGTTCCTCGTTCAACGGGACGCGCACAGCAGCGATGGGCGGGGTACCGGGGTTCCAGGATGTCAGCGGGATCGGCGACCACGCCTTCCTGACTTCGACTGGACTCATCGAGTTCGTCAAGGGGTCGGTTGTCGTGATCATTCAGGCGCTCGGTACCGGGAATCCGACGGCCGGCATGATGACCAGCCTTGGTCAGGCGGCCGCGGGCCGACTGTAGAAATCGTCTTGCGGTGGTCCCAGGGGATGGAGTCGAACCATCGGTACACGGTTTTACAGACCGCTGC
>ODAK010001823.1_pt1 | contig 22804 bp, 25 predicted proteins | sample 1539591 | NCBI WGS metagenome assembly ODAK01 (sample SAMEA3539303, study PRJEB22396) | soil metagenome | biome: tundra; feature: field; material: soil | place: USA | collected 2010-05 | depth 0.15 m | reverse complement strand
TGCGCGGATCAGCCGCTCGGGCGTATCCTCATCGAACACGCAGACCAGATCGACCGACGCGAGGCTCGCCAAAATCGCCGCCCGCGCATCCTGCGGTTGCGCTGGCCGCATCGGCCCCTTCAACCAACGCGCGCTCCTGTCCGAGTTCAGTCCGACAATCAACCGGTCGCATCCGGCGCGCCCGGCCTCCAGCAAATGCAAATGGCCAGGATGCAGCAGGTCGAAACAGCCGTTGGTGAAACCGACACGCCAGCCGCGATGGCGCCACCGCTCGGCCAGTTCCGCCGCTTCCTCCAGCGACACGACTTTGCGGATCGCGCTCCGCTCGGGCGACACCGCCGCCAGCAATTCCGCCTCATGCGCCACCGCCGAGCCAACCTTCCCGACCACCACGCCGGCCGCGAGATTCGCCAGCCGCACCGCGACCGCCAGCGGCAACCTCGCCGCGACCCCGGCGGCGAGAGCGGCCAGCGCCGTGTCGCCGCAGCCGGAGGTATCGTAAACTTCCCCCGCCTCGGCCGGGAAATGCCGCACGCCATCGGCGTCGATCAGGGTCATGCCGCCGTTGCCGCGGGTGACCACGACGGCGCCGAATTCGAACTGTTCGCGCAGCGCCAGTCCGGCGGCGGCGATCGCGGCCTCGGTATCCACCGGCATGCCGGTGGCGGCGGCCAGCTCCGGCCGGTTCGGCATGACGATGTCGGCCCCGGTGTAGCGGGAAAAATCCACGCCGCGCGGATCGACGATCAGCTTCCGCCCGGACGCCCGCGCCGCCGCGAGGAGTTGCGTGGGCACATCGCCCGCCAGCACGCCCTTGCCGTAATCCGACAGCACGGTCACCGAGGTCGCGGCCATCGCGTCGACCGCGATCCGCACCATCCGTTCGGCCAGCCGAGGATTGATCGGATCCGTCTGCTCCCGGTCCGCGCGGAACATCTGATGCCCCTTGGCGATGAACCGGGTCTTCTGCGTCGTGGTTCGCCCGCCTTGCACCAGCAGCCAGGGCTCCACGTTCGCGTGGCCACCGACCAGCGCGGTCAACGCCGAGCCCGCCACATCGTCGCCGACCACGGTGATGAAGGCCGCCGCGGCACCCAGAGCAGTCAGGTTGCGCAGGACGTTGCCCGCGCCACCGGGCATCTCAAGCTCCCGGTCGATCGCCAGGATCGGCACCGGGGCCTCGACGCTGATCCGCGTCACATCGCCATACACATACCGGTCGAGCATCACGTCGCCGATGATCAAGACATTGGTGTGGGCCAGCCGCAGGATCGCGGCTTTGAGTTCCGGCTCGGGGGCGTCCGGCGACAGCGGACCGGAGGAGGCAATCTGGTTCATGTCTGGTCCGTGATCGGTTTTGGGCGTTGGTTACGAGAAAAAATCTGACAGCAGTGTGTTAACCGCGGATGAATCCTAGCTTGTCCTCTTCCAGCACGACGCAGGTCAGGGCCCCCCCCATCACCGCGCCGGTATCAATCCCGATACGATTAAGCCGCACCTCCGGTTCGTGCCTGGGCGTATGACCGTGCACGACTACCGCGTCGAGCAAAAGTTTCCACGACAGAAAAGGTTCCCGGATCCACAGCATGTCCTGTTTTTCCTGTTTATCCAGCGGCACTCTGGGCCGGATGCCGGCATGGACGAACATATAGCCGCCCTGGCGGAAGCTGATTTCCAGTTCGCGGAGGAATGTCTGATGGTCGGCGGGGATCAGGTTCGCCCATTCGGCCGGCGGGACCTTGCGAAAGATTTCCCAGCTCAACAACGAGTCCGCGCCGCCGTTCGCCAGCCAGGTGCTGTTGGCCTCCTTGTCGGTGCCGGGCAGCGCTCGCAGCATCATGTCCTCATGATTGCCCATGAGGTTGACGATCCGCCCCACCGGCACTGGCGCCCCTCCGCTCAGCCAATCCACCACCTGGGCGCTGTCCAGGCCGCGGTCGACATAGTCGCCCAGGTGGATGAGGACGGAATCGTCGACGGGGCGCGTGGCGAGGTCCTCGGCGATTTGCTCATGAACGGCCAAGAGACGATCCAGGCAGCCATGGATATCGCCAATGGCATAGACGCGTTGACCAGGCGGCAGGGTCGCCGGGGCGGTGACGAAATCGATCATCAGAAGACAACCTAAGCAGAACTTCGCGCCGGACGCCACAACTCCGAAAGTTCATTTGGGGTGGCGGGTCAACGCGCTCAACGTTCAATCCGCGGGTGGCGAAAGGTTGGCGGCTGGCGGGAACGTCATGAATCGCGCGGTCTGTCAGACGGCGCCCGCCGTGGCCGAACAGGGCGGGCAGACCGTTTCGGTCGATGAGATGACCGGGATCCAGGCCCTGGAACGCGCCGCCAAGAGCCTGCCGATGAAACCGGGACACGTCGAAAGGCGTGAGTTCGAATACATCCGGCACGGCACGAAAGCACTGATCGCCGCATTCGATGTCGCCACCGGCACGGTCCGTGGCACGATCGGCGATACCCGCACCGAAGAGGACTTCGTCGGTTTCATGAAGGATCTGTTCGCGTCGGCATCGCCTACAGCACCGTGGCGAGTCGTCTGTGACAACCTCAACACCCATATGTCAGAAGGCATCACCCGTCTCGTGGCCCAGCTTCGCGGCATAGAGGACGCCCTTGGGGAGAAGGGAAAATTCGGCATTCTTCAGTCAATGGCCACACGCGAGGCGTTTCCGCGCGATCCCGGCCATCGCATCACCTTCCACTTCACGCCAAAGCATGCGTCCTGGATCAACCAGATCGAAATCTGGTTCTCCATCCTGGTCAGAAAGCTCCTCCGGCGGGGTAATTTCACCTCAAAGCACCATCTCCAACGGCGGATCGAGAGTTTCATCGCCTGTTTCAATGCCACCATGGCGAAACCATTCAAATGGACCATGAAGGGGGAACCCCTTGTCGTCTGAGATAGCACCAAGGGGGTCCGAACTTCCGGCAAGGTGTACTGGTGTAACCGCGATGTCATAAGCGGACGGGTCAAAAAAACACTTGTGCCGGCCCGCCGCCATGATATGGATGCCGTCCCTCCGGGTGACCTCCTTGGGCCATTTGGCGGGACCCATTCGTGCGCGCCCTGACGCCGACCTATTCGGCGAGCCCGCATGCCACAGACAGGAGACGGCTTTTCGTGCAAGTCCTCGTTCGTGATAACAATGTCGATCAGGCGCTCAAGGCCCTGAAGAAGAAAATGCAACGCGAGGGCATATTCCGCGAAATGAAGCTCCGGCGGCACTATGAGAAGCCGTCCGAACGGCGCGCCCGGGAGGCCGCCGAAGCGGTTCGCCGCGCCCGGAAGCTGGAGCGCAAGCGTTTGGAGCGCGAAGGCTTCTGATCTCGTCGAGTCGTGGGTGGCGCGACGGACCAGGCCCCGGATAAGGCCAAGGTCCGCGGGAAGAACCGGGTTCAGCTCGATTTTCCACCTCGCGCCATGGAGCGCCTGAACACGCTTAAAGCCAAGACCGAAGCGTCCTCTTACGCGGAGGTCGTGAAGAACGCTCTGCGTCTGTATGAGGCGCTGATCGAAGAAGACGAAAGCGGGAAGCAGTTTCTTACCCGCGACAAGAACGGGGTGGTGTCGCCTTTCAGGCTGTTTCTGTAAGGCTGGCCACCGCCGTTACACCTGCCTCCGCGGCGAGTTCGCATTTGTCAGCAACACCTCCCGCCGGCGCGGAATCGCGATGAGCATCGCCGCGAACAACGCCGTCGTCAGCGTCATCTGCGCCATCGCGAAGGCAAACCCGTAGTCTCGCTCACCATGGGCCGAGCCCAGAAGGGTAAAGAACAAGCTGCCGATCGCGGCGGCACTGACCGCGGCGCCAACCTGCAACGCCGAGTTGACGATCCCGGCGGCGAGCCCCGCCTGATGTGGCGGCACCTCGCCCAACACGGTGTTATACAGCCGCGGAAACGCGATCCCCTGGCCAAAGCCGGCAACGAACACCGCGGCCAGCAGCGGCGGCTCATCGGCGCCCCAGGCCACCAGAGCGGCCACGGCGGCATAGCCGGCGACCTGGATGCCCATGCCGATCGCCAGCAGTTTCGGACGCAACCGCTCCCACGACGCGCTTACCAGGGGACCAAGGAACAGCCCGACCCCGTATGGCGCGATGGCGAGGCCGGTGTGCAGCGGATCGAGACCGCGGCCTTCCTGCTGGTAGAGGCCAAACAGGAAATAAAACGAGGTCGTGAAGAAGAACAATGTCGCGACCAGGACGCCGCGGCGGAAGCTCGGGATGGCGAACAAGGCCAGGTCGACGAGCGGCATACCGCCGCCCAGACCCAGACGCGCCTCATAGCGGAGGAACAGGGCCACCAGAAATGGCACTGTGGCAAGCACCTCGAACACCCACGGCGGCCAGCCCTGATCGCGGCCCTCGGACACCGGCACGATCACGCAGGCCAGGATCACCGAGATCATCGCGGCACCCGGCAGGTCGAGCTTCGCCCGCGAGGTGGCGCTGGTCTCCGGCACCAGACGCCAGGCGGCGGCCAGGACGATCAGGCACACCGGCAGTTTAAGCAGGAACACCGTCCGCCAGCCGAGATCGAACGGGCTCCACTGCACCAGCGCCCCGCCGGCGAACTGGCCGGTGACAGCGGCGAGACCCATGGTGACGCCATAAGCGCTCAGTGCCCGCGCGAGGTCGCGATCGTTGGTGCACAGCGCGCGGATCGCCCCCAGCACCTGCGGCACCAGCAGCGCGGCGGAGACGCCCTGCAACGCGCGGCCGAGCAGCAGTTGCACCGGCGTCGCCGCGAGGCCGCACAGCAGATTGGTGACGGTGAACCCCGCCATGCCGATGAGGAACAGCAGTCGCCGGCCGTACAGATCGCCCAGTCTGCCGCCGGTGATCATGAACACCGCGTAGCCGGCGGCATAGACCCCGATCACAAGCTGCAATTCCGCCGGCGAGGCGCCCAGGCTGAGGTGGATCGAAGGGAGGGTGACGTTGACGATGAAGAAGTCGACGGGGGGCAGGAACCCTCCGGCGAGAAGGACGGTCAAGGCGAGCCAGCGCCTGGCGGCGGAATCGCCTACGGTCATCGGTCGGCCTGGCACGCTTCGCTCCCTCAGGACGCCGCGGGTTTGTTGGCGCGGCCCGGTTCCACGCGGTGGTGCGTGGGTCATTCATATCGCCGGTAATGAGGCCAGGGACCGGGATGCGGTCAAGGCGCTCCGCCGCGGGCCAGGGTCGCATCGCCAGATTGGTTGCCCTCTGGTGGCTGTCCCCCTGGCGGTTCCCACCTTGGTGGTTGCCCCGCTGGCGGTTGCCACCCTGGTGGCGCCAGTTCAAACCCGTCCAAGCGAAACGCCGGGGCGACCACGCAGCAACACAGGCTCCACGCGCCCAGAGGCCGTGCCGCCTGCCACACGCCGGCGGGGACGACTGAATGCGGCACCTCGCCGGCGATCAGATCAGGACCGAGCGTGCGATCGCCTCCGGGCGATCGAAGCAGTGCCAGTGGTGCCCCGGCCTGCCAGACCCAAAGCTCGGCGGCGTCGACGCGGTGCCAGTGACTGACTTCACCGGAGCGCAACAGGAACAAGATCGCCGTGCCGGCACCGCGGCCGCCATCGGTTGGAATGTCGCGCCACGTCTCGCGGTAATGCCCGCCCTCGGGATGCGGGCGCAGATCCAGTGCGGCGATCACCGACGCGGCGTCCGCGGTTGGATCGCGCAGGTCGATCATTCCTTTGGTACGGTCTGGGCTATTCCCGGGTTCTTCGAGAACTCCTCGAACCACGCGGTCATTTTCGGATGACCCGGCCGCCATGGATCGGAACCGTAACGGAAGTCCAGGTAACCCAGAGCGCACGCCACCGCGATCGAGCCGATATCCACATGCCGGTGCGGCGGGTCGGCCTCCAGCGCGTCCACCGTCCGGCTCATGGCGGCCTTATAGCGCGCGATCGCCGCGTCCCGTGCCGCTTCCTTCGGCCGAGCCAGTTCGCCGCGGCACGGCACGGCGGCGTCCAGGATGCCGTCGCCCATGGCCTGAAACTTCAATGCCCGCCAGCGCGCCGCGCTCGACTCCGGATACAGTGTGGGCGCGTCGCCGAGACTGTCCAGGAACTCGCAGATCACCGGACTGTCATACAGCGACAATCCATCATCGGTGATGAGGCACGGCACTTTCGAGGTCGGGTTGTCCGCCACCAGATCGGCGGGCGAGGCATGCGGATTGGAAGGGTGCGACTGGATCCGTCCCTCCAGCCCGCAGGTGATCGCGCAGGCCATGACCTTGCGCACGTATGGGCTGGTCGCCGAGTAATACAACTTCATCGGTTTGATTCCTTCTCAGAACGAGCGAGGCACCGGGTCCGTCGTCACGCTGGCCCTCAGAACCGGTCCTTTTTGCCGCGAACATCGGCGAGCGCCGCCGCGTCCTTCGCCAGCAAAAATGGATTGGCGCGCTTTTCGTCCCCCAGACGCGAGGGGATCGTCGGTTTCCCGGCCGCACGCTGCCGATGCGCTTCCTCCGTGCGGGCGAGCAGCGCCTTGTTGTTCGGATCGACGCTCAGCGCGAATTTCGCGTTGGCTTCGGTATACTCGTGCCCGCAACAGACCAGCGTGTCGTCCGGCAGCGCGGCGAGCTTACCCAGGCTGGAGAACATTTCGGCGGCGGTGCCCTCGATCAGACGGCCGCAGCCCAGGCTGAACAGCGTGTCGCCGGACAACAGAATGGGACCGCCGAGGAAGAAGTAGTTGATCTGCCCACGCGTGTGGCCTGGCGTATCGATGACGCGGCCTTCAGCGTTGCCGAGCCGCACCAGGTCGCCGTCGCGCACCGCCTGATCGAGCTTCGGCAACCGATGCGCGTCCGCCGCCGCGCCGACCATTTTGCACCCGGGAAACCGCGCGCGAACGACGTCGGCGTCGGCGATGTGGTCGCCGTGGTGATGCGTCAGCAGGATCAGGTCCAGCCGGCCGCCCGCCGCTTCAATCGCCGCGATGATCGGCGGGCCCTCGGCCGGATCGACGATCGCGGTCGCCCCGGTTTCGGTATCGCGCAGCAGCCAGGCGTAGTTGTCCTTCAGGATCGGCACCGATTGGGCGGTCACGGCCATGTTTTTATCTCCCCGTTCAACGATCAGAAATCGAGATCGACGTAGTGGGCGGGCGGCGTCATGCCGGGCACGCGGTCCGACAGCAAGGTGCGGAAGCCGGGCCGCGACTTGATCCGCGCGTACCAGTCCTTTGCCGGCCGCGACAGCCGCCAGTCCACGTCGCCAATGTAGTCCAGGCACGATAGATGGGCGGCCGCGGCGAAATCGGCCAGTGACAAATTTGGTCCCGCCAGCCATTCCCGGTTTTCCGCGAGCCAACCCAGGTAATCGAGGTGATAGCGCAGGGCGGTGTAGCCGGTGCGGATGGCGGCGGGCTCGGCGTTGCCGCGGCGGGCCTGCTGGCGCATGTACTTCTCGCCCAACAGATTTTGCGTGACCTCGGAGGCGAACTTGCCATCGAACCAGGCGGCGAGGCGGCGGACCTCCACGCGTTCCACGATCGTGTCGCCCATGATCGGGATCTCGGGATAGGCCTCGTCGAGATACTCGCAGATCACCGCCGAATCCGGGATGACCACGCCGTTGTCCTCGACCAGGGTCGGCACCGTGCCGGCGGGGTTGAGTTCCAGATATTCCGGGCGCCGCTCCCAGGGTTTCTCGATGCGCAACTCGACGGGAAGCCGCTTTTCGGCCAACACCAGCCGGACCTTGCGGGCATAGGGCGACAGCGGGAGGTGATATAGCGCACGCATTACGGATGTTTATCGCACCCACGGCCGCGTTTCGCCAATGGGTCGCGGGGCTTTGCCCCGATACCCCACCAAGAGGCTCATTGGTCCGCTCTTCGCGGCCCAATCCTGGACCTCCGCCAAGGGCAGTGGCCCTTGGAACCATTCGCCAACCAATGGACAGATTCGGTATTATGTAGCAGCCGCCACCACGGCGCCGAGCCACACAATCTCACAAAACGAGACGGCGATATCCATCTCCCACGGCGGACGTGAGTGATGTGGCGCCGGGCGGCGTGGGCCGCGCTTATAGTTTCGATGATTGTCCCCAGACCAGCATCGTCAATCGGATGGCCCATCAATATTACCAAGGAGCATCAGTTGATCGCCGGGCAAGTTCCCCATTGTTCTCTTGAAATCGAAAGAGTCTGCCGAAGGTTTCCTGGCGACAGTCATGATAACGCCAACTTGATGATGGCCTTTCGGGTCGGTCGGGAAGGCGTAATCGATGCATCCGACGACCGAGAGTGCGAAAGTATCAGGATCGAGTTGTCCTTGATGCAGTACCTGAATGATATCTTTGCTATCGGCGTGCGCCCCCGTTCCGAGGGTGCCTCCTCCGGTTGGGTACACATCATTAGGAAAAACTGTAGTTACGCGGGTCCCGACGGATTGATGGCGCGCCGCGTCGCACCACTCTTTTTGAACAATCCAGGGATCAGGATAAAAGTCAGATTTTATATTCGCGCTTGGCACGAGCAAAAAATAGAAGGCGACGTTGTTAGCTACGGTGTTCCCAAGGTTTTTCGTCCTGAGTTCGAAAGAAATATCGGCGCCGCCATTGTTAAATCGCAAGCCAGTAACACTAATATGCATATCTGTAATCCTCATCCAAGCACGTTGAGTGGCGATCAGAGTTCTCTGTGCGGCGTCCGCTTGTCTTTCAATCGGCCCGTAGACCTTGACCATTTCGCTCACCTGCCAACCAAGCAAGACGACAGTAGCTATGAGAAGGGCGATGGTAAGCCATTCCCGCGTTTGCTTCATATCATCTTCGCGCTTTTCTTCGGCGCGGGTGGCCTGGCCTTCTTGCGTTATGGTGTCTATCAGCTCCGCAAAATCGGCAGACAGTCCCTCTGGTTTTTCCTTTATGGCGCTGCTCTTGTCTGGCTGGGCAGCTTTTGTCTTCTTGGCGGCATTCCTAAATGACTGTCTAGCCATCAAAGCCGCATGGGTAAGTGCGACGATAAAGATTCCTAAGCCCGCCAACGACGCGATGAACAGCATTGGGTCCATATTATAACTCTGCCAGGACCAATGCCGTAATCTCCAAGACCGCCAGCACCGCCATTAGAAATGTAGCCGAGAACGTCCCTCTGACCAGCTTGCTGTTGACTGATGCCTCGGTCTCGCCTTCCAAGCCGTGTTCGTTCAGTCTGCGTGCGAGTTCTGCATAGGTGACGTTCGCCCGCTTCAATTCCACCTTGATGAACCGACGCATTTTGTCAGCCCATTCCTTTTCCCGTTCCGTCATCGCCATGCCCGACTCCGATCAAAATCGACATGAGACAATCATATACGATCTTTTCTGATTGACAAGTCGCCAGGATCAGATCATATTTGCTTTGTTCAAAGCGGATACGCTCTCATGTCTCAACACTTCCTCCTGTCAGCAAAGGCCCGGACGCTCTCCCTGAGCGCCGTCCTGCGCATGACGGATGAGGAAGCCGAGACAGTGTTCCGCAATCTCCGCTGGACCGATGGCAACGCGCTCTGCCCGCACTGCGAATGCCCGACCGTCTACGAATGCCGTCGTCCCTCGGGTGCGCTCCGCTTCTGCTGCAAAGCGTGCCGGAAAGACTTCAGCATCACATCCGGCACTCTGTTCGCGCATCACAAGATGCCGCTCCGCAACTACCTCGCGGCCACGGCGATTTTCTGCAATGAGGTCAAGGGCAAGTCCGCGCTGGCTCTGAGCTGGGATCTGGACGTGCAATACAAAACGGCCTTCGTTTTGGCGCACAAATTGCGGGAAGCCATGGCGTCGGAACTCAAGGGAATGCGGCTCGGCGGACGCGATAAGGTTGTCGAGGTCGATGGCGGCTATTTCGGCGGCTATGTGAAGCCAGCGAACCAAAAGGAGAATCGCCGCGACCGCCGTCTCGCGAAGAATCAGAACGGCAAGCGCCAAGTGGTTGTCGTGATGCGTGAGCGGGATGGCCGGACGCTGCCAGCCGTGTTCAAGTCCGAGTCCGCCGCTCTGGGGTTCATCGCTTACCGCGCCGCGACCGGCACAAAGCTAATGGCAGACGAAGCGGCGTCATGGAACGACCTGCACGGGCGGTTCGAGGTCTCCCGGATCGACCATTCCAGGCTGTATTCCGATGGGCGTGGCGTCTACACGAACGGCGCCGAGGAATTCTTCAGCCGGATGCGCCGGGCCGAGATCGGGCATCACCACCACATCGCGGGCGCGTATCTCGTACGGTATGCCCAGGAAGCGGCATTCCGTGAGGATCATCGGCGGATGGACAACGGGCGGCAGGTTCGGCGGGTCTCGGAACTGGCGATGGGGGCGGCTACGTCGGTTGATTGGTGCGGGTATTGGCAGCGGGCGCAGAAAGCCGCTTAGGCCAAAACGCGCCGTAGCGGCGCCTTGCGATTTCTGTTAGTGTGATATTTGACGAGTCGGGTTGGCGCCCGATCGCCGGAGAATATGGCCACCCCTGGCCGTGCATCGCAAGTAGCACGAAAGGGATGGTTTTGCCATGAATAAATATGTCGCCTTTTAGTGGCTGTCGTATTGGCAGCATGCTCATCGCGCGCTTTTGTCGGCGTCCAAGGATCGAGCACTCGCGTTGAATTAGGCTCTGGCGCCTCCATCGTCGGCCCGATAACTTTTCGGGCTGACAATGGTCAGGTCATTTACTCACTTCCGGAAAACGGTCAGATTGCCCTGGGCAGATAATAGTTGCTCAGAGTTTTGTCCCGCACTTGGATTCCAAAACATCTACAAGGTTAACACCCGCCAGATTCATGAAGTGGCGGTCGATTGTTACGTCTTTCATGGTCATGTTTTTGTTATTGCCAATGTCGAATGATGGATTGTTCGGCAGTGCATACCAAGACCCATCAGACATCTTTTTAAAGCCATCACAGCTAATCGTGCTGACGGGGATTGGCACTGGCTGGCACATTGCGGAACCAGCCAACATTACAGGAATGGCTGCTATAAAGCAGCCGCGAACAAATGACATTTTAAGCTCCGTCGTAGACGCTTCGGGACTCCGAGCGCGGGGTTGAAAAACCCCTTGACGCAGCCAGCCGCATCCGCGACAATGTGTTGCGGATTAGGACAGGGGTACTGGCCGACTACGCCAAGGGAAGAACGAAAAGGCACGTCACCAATTTTCTGCGGTCGCCACCTGGCACGGTGTGCGGCCGTTTCTATTTGGCCAGGATCAAGCTGGCCAGGTTTTCATTCCGCGTCAAGTTTTCTCTGATAAGAGCATGGGAACGAAGCATGGCCGAATCGCAAGTGCTTGCGGTTCGGTGATTTCATCACACAACAGGTGGACGTTCGTTACCGATTCGTTGGCGAGTCGCGCAAGCGATCTTTCTACCCGATTCGCTGCGGTGCAGCATTCCATTCTGTTACCCCCACCAACTCCCACCACACCTCCGGTTCGACAATGATCTTCCGGACCAAGGCGCGTGCCTCCATCCGTTTGAGCGCGGGCCGGACCATTTCCAGCATCTCGGCCCGGAAGGGTCTGTCACCAACATCCAGGCCCTTCGCCCGCATCACATACTCGCAAACGAGCCGGGTCGGGATCGGTGCCCCGGCGTCGCGTATCGCCTCTCGACAGAGGCGCCGTTGCTCGCCGTGGCGGAACAGAATGCCGCGCGAGATTGGCCGAACGGACGTGATATGGCTCGGGCCCGCGTCCGGATGGAACAGTCGTAGCGTCGCATCCAGAGTGGCCAGCGTTTCCCCGCTGTTTCGCCAGCCGGGATTCCGCCGCCTCTATCTCTCCGGCAAGTCTGGCGCGCTTGTGGCGAAGCGCGGATATCGCGTAGGTATACCGCATGGCCGTAGGGTAGCGGAGCCAGCTTTTTGTGCCACATTCCCGTGGTGGCGGTTGCTACATAATACCGGACAGATTGCAAAGGGCCTCGCCCTTTGCTGGGGTCCAGGGGCAAAGCCCCTGGCGGGTTTCAGGGAGCGCCCTGACGTTCACGCTGATACCTCTGGCGATACGGCGCGGAGCGTGCGATGAGCGGCTCATGCCAGTCCTCAGCGCGGAGCATGAGGCGGCCTCCGTCGCCGCCGAACTGATAGCGGTCATCGTCGCGGTGACCGGCGGACAGCCGCGCGTGCTGACGATCGACAAAGGCCGAGCGTTGCCCTCGGGTCCGTTCGAATCGAGCGAGCGGTCGCTGCAGGCCAGCCTGCGTACCTGGGTGGAGCGGCAGACGCATCATCCGCTTGGCTACATGGAACAACTCTACACATTCGCCGATCCCGGCCGCACGGGCGGCTCGGACCGGCGGATCGTTTCGGTGAGTTATCTCGGCCTGACGCAGGAGGCGCCGGTGTCGGGCGACCCTGGTGCGGGGTGGCGCGACTGGTACCGGTTCTTCCCCTGGGAAGACCGTCGCAAACCATCCAGTCTGGTGGACGATCATTTCACTCAGGGACTGATCACGTGGACCGAGGACACCTCGGACGCGGCCACAAGGCGACAGCGCTGGCGCCGCGTGGCGATCAACTTCGGCCTGGAGAACGAGCGCTGGAACGAGGAGTTGATCCTTCAGCGTTACGAAATCCTGTGGGAAGCCCGGCTGGTGCCGGAGGCCGGCGCCAATGGCACGGTGCCCGGCGAGCCGATGGCGCACGACCATCGCCGCATCCTGGCCACCGGCATCGCCCGACTGCGCGCGAAGATCAAGTACCGCCCGGTGGTGTTCGAACTGATGCCGCCCAGTTTCACGCTGTTGCAATTGCAGCGGGCGGTGGAGGCGCTGGCGGGAAGTTTATTGCACAAGCAAAACTTCCGCCGGTTGATCGACCAGCAGGACCTCGTGGAGGAAACCGGGGAGATGGCGACCGAGACCGGCGGCCGGCCGGCGAAGTTGTTCCGGTTCCGGCGCGAGGTGCTGGCGGAACGCTCGGTCGTGGGCAGCAAGTTGCCGCTGGTGCGGTCGGCTTAAGAACCGCCCGCGGGCCTCATGTGCCATTGCCTTCAATGAAGCAAAGCACCTGCCCCTGGAACCAGCAGGCGATCCCCTCCCCGGTGGGATTGTCCAATCGGTGCAGCACATTCGCATTGGGCACATCGACCCAGGCGTGCGGGGCGTTCGTCCAGCGGGGGAACTCATCTCCAATAAACGCCTGAAAGTGGTCGCCCGCCGTGCGGTATTGGACCCGTCGGCAATCCGCCATGTCGCAGCAGGATTGATTTGTCCGCGGCTGTCGCAGGCTTTTGAACCAGGGCGCGAGCGACATGTCCGCCCCCTCGGGCGGCTCCGCGCCAAGCGGCGGGCAATAGCCGCCAAGCAAGCCCGCGACAACCATTTGGCAGAGCACTCGCGTTTGCATCCGGCCTCCGTGGGATGACCAGCAGTCAACGCTATGCCACGACCGGGCCACGGGGCCAGCAAAATGTGCGTCAGATGGGGTCGCGCGGAACGCATGGCGCCGTCACCCCATTGGGCCGTTCAGGGCGCATGCGACGTTGCCTGAAGCCCCCAACAAAAGGTGCTTGACAAACTTATACTCAGGTCTAGCATAAGCACTGAAATGCTCATTCAGAGCATAAGTTGGAGGAGCAAGCCATGTCCATGGCCGCCGCACTGGAACGCACCGCGCCGCTCTACCAGCGGGTGAAATCCGTCATCCCGCCGATCGAATGGCCGGTGTTCGCCGACGACATCGACGCGATCCTGAAACTGAAGCAACAACGGAACGCCGTGATCCTGGCGCATAATTACCAGACGCCGGAGATCTTCCACTGCGTCGCCGACATCGTGGGCGACAGCCTCGCGCTGGCGCGGGAGGCGATGACCGTCGACGCCGACGTGATCGTGCTCGCGGGCGTGCACTTCATGGCGGAGACCGCCAAGATGCTGAACCCGGCCAAGACGGTGCTGATCCCGGACCTGGAGGCCGGCTGCTCGCTCGCCGCGTCGATCACCGCCGCCGATGTGCGCCTGATGCGGCAAAAACATCCCGGCGTGCCTGTGGTGACCTACGTGAATTCCTCCGCCGCCGTGAAGGCCGAGTCGGATATCTGCTGCACCTCCGCCAACGCGAAGCGGGTCGTGGAATCCCTCGGCGTGCCGGAGGTGATCATGCTGCCCGACGAATACCTCGCGCAGAACGTCGCCGCCAAAACCCGTGTCAAAATCATCGCCTGGGCCGGCCACTGCGAGGTGCACGAACGCTTCACGCCCAGTGAAGTCCGCGCGCTGCGGGAGGATTACCCGGGCGTCATTATCCTTGCTCATCCGGAATGCCCGCCGGATGTGGTCGCCGAGGCGGACTTCACCGGTTCCACCTCCGACATGTCGAACTACGTCGGGCGCGAGAAGCCGGCGCGGGTCGTGCTGCTGACGGAATGCTCGATGGCGGATAACGTTTCGATCAATCATCCATCGGTGACCTTCGTCAAACTGTGCAATCTTTGCCCGCACATGAAGCGCATCACGCTGCCGAAAATCCGCCGCTCGCTGGAGACGATGACGCATGAGGTAACGATCCCCTCCGACCTCGCTTTCGCCGCCCGCCGCTCCGTCGAGCGCATGTTGGCGGTGGTCTGACCGGCGTCCCGCCGCCGCCGCGGCGGCGGAATGGTTCGATGTTGGTGCTGAAGCGGTTCTGAGCGGTATCGCGGAGAACCCGTGAGGCCGACCTGACCGCATATATAGCCGCGCGCTGAGGCGCGGGCCTGTCGAAGGAGACCGGCATGATGAGCGCGGCGGAGTTGCGTCCGATTCACTTCGGCCATGGGTGTGGTCATAGTGTCCCCCGCCACCAACCAAGGAGCCGCTACGATGACCATCCCACCCCTGCCGGCGATCATGATCGAACCCGCCGTGCGCGCGGCACTGCTGGAGGATCTCGGCCGCGCCGGAGACCTCACCACGGACGCGATCGTTCCGGCTGACGCGCGGACCACCTGCGCGCTGGTGGCGCGGCAACCGGGCGTCGTGGCGGGACTGGATTTCGCGCTATGGGCGTTCCGGCTGATCGATCCGCGCATCGAGTGTCACGTGTCGTTGCCGGATGGCAGCCGATTGAAGCCGGGGGATCTGATCGCAACCGTAACGGGTCCGGCGCGCGGCATTCTGACCGGGGAACGGGTGGCGTTGAACTTCCTGTCGCATCTCAGCGGCGTGGCCTCGGCGACGCGCGGCATCGCGGATGCGATCGAGGGGACGAAGGCGCGGGTTTGCTGCACGCGCAAGACGATGCCGGGTTTGCGGGCGGCGCAGAAATACGCGGTGCGGGTGGGCGGCGGATCGAATCATCGGTTTGGCCTCGATGATGCCGTGCTGATCAAGGACAACCACGTCGCCATCGCCGGCGGGGTGAAGCCGGCGGTTGAGCGGGCGCGTGCCGGGGTTGGGCATCTGGTGAAGATCGAACTGGAGGTCGATACGCTCGATCAATTACGGGAAGCGATGACGCTGCGTGTCGACGCCGTGCTGCTGGACAACATGGGACCTGACCTGCTGCGGGAGGCGGTGTCGATCGTTGACGGCCGCGCGATCACCGAGGCGTCGGGCCGCATTCGGCCGGAGACGGCGCCGGCGATCGCGGCCTCGGGCGTGGATTTGTTGTCGGTGGGATGGCTGACGCACAGCGCGCAGGTGCTGGATATCGGGTTGGATCATCGGGACGGGTGAGTTCTGATGCGACAGTGCCCGGCGCGGCCGTTCCTCACCGGAATGTCTGGGCCAGGCGCGTCAGCATCGAAATGGTTTCAGCGTTACGCGGCGATCTTATCGGGCTTCGCGAGGCCCGCGAATTCAATGCCGAACGTTTCGCGCAAGCCGTTGCGACCCGCGTCCGTGACCTTCAGCGTGCGGCTGTCATGCAGCCGCTGAACCCAACCAAGTTCGAAACATCGGCAGGCGAGTTTGGCGCCAAGGACACCGGCCAGATGCGGCCGCCGCTCGGTCCGGTCGACGCAAGGCCGGCAGAACACGCGACGTCCGGTCAGTGTGGTGTCGACACCGAATTCCGTGAGGAAGTGGGCGCCCTTCGAGGTTATCGCGCCAGCGTCGTCGTCCAGCATAAGGTAATCGCCGCGAAGCATCGCATCCGCGATGGCGACGCCGAGCCGTCCCGCCAGATGGTCGTAACACGAACGGGCCATTGCGAAATCGTCGTCTCGCGAAGAACGCGGCCGGTACCGCGGCGGGCCGTCCACCGCCGCGACCAGCATGATCTGTTCGATCATGTCGGCGACACGTGGCGATGCCAACCGGTAATAGCGGTGCCGGCCCTGCCGGAGGACCGCGAGCAGTCCGCCGTCCAGCAGCCGCGCGAGATGAGCGCTCGCCGTCGACGGGGTCACGCTCGCGGTGAAAGCGAGTTCGCCGGCGGTCAGTGCCCGCCCGTCGGATAACGCATCGAGCATCCGCGCCCGGGCGGTATCCCCAATCAGCGCCGCGACCGCCGCCATGCCACCTGAGTCGATTGTCATGTGTCGAATATGCGTTCGGTCAACTGTCGCGGCAAGCTCGGACGCTTCGTCGTTGAGCGAAGCATTAAAGCGGGATCGCGAAACGAGCGGCGACCATATTGAGGCAACACCCGAACAGGAGCGTTTTGATGGCGACGCGTATTCAACTCGATTTCCCCGTTTTGTCGGATCTGGCGTTTCGCACGCGGCCAGGCCGGGTGGCGGGCCAAGGGTGGTTCGGCTGGATTCGCGCTGTCGCGGCGAGGTGGCATCAGCGCCGGGTGCTGGAACAACTCGACGAACGTTCGTTGCGCGATATCGGGATCAGCCGGTCGCAGGCGCTCGCCGAGGCGCGCAAACCGTGCTGGCGGCGGTGATTGTCTGGCAAGCCGCCAACCGGAGATTCGCATCCGTTACGGATTGGAACTTGCCGCGGTGACGAAAGCACGAATGCGCCAAATCGTGAATTCACGACAGCGGACCGCCATGGTTCGGTCAACGCGCGGGGTCGATGATACCACGCGCGATCCCGGCGGTGTCGTGGGCCGGAGCGTCATTGGCATCGTAGCCACCGACATAGACCACTTTCGCCTCAGCCGGGAACGGGGATACGGCGAAGGTTCGTGCCGCGACAAGGTTCTGACCGATCTTCGGAAAGCGGGCGGTGACCTGGCGCAGTTCATACTGGCCGCCCGGATGCCGGATCAGGAACCAGGCGCCGGCTTCCAGACCGTGGACCACGTCGTGAACCGTGTGACCGGGCGGTCTCGGTGACGCCGGCGGAATGAACGCCTCGAGACCGATCAGCAGGTCGTCTCCTCCGGAGGTGCGTGGCAGACGAGTCATGTCGTTGTAGGTGGCGATGACATAGCTGACCCGTGTTCCCCACGCTGTGTCGAGCAGATGCGCGAGATCCAGGTCGATCGTTTCGGCTCCGGTCGACGGATCGATGCGGACGATTCGGCTGGCATTGCTTTCAACCGCGGCGAGCAGGAACTCTTGCTTGCCGGGGTCCGTCACGGTGGTCAGCCCGCGCAACCCCGTTTGCGAATAGTGCGGACTGGGGTTGGTGTACAATCGTTGCCAGTTGGGCCGGGGACCATCCTGACGAACCCATACTTGTTGGCCAATCGCGGCGAACAGGCGGCCCCCGGCCTCGGCGAAACTGGAGATGCGAAGCCGGGCGGACAGCCCAGGAAAGGCGTCGGCGCCGAGCCCGCTGGTGGCGAGTTCGGGCGTGCTCGCCCAGGCGATCTGGGCGGGAACGGTTTGGTCGAAAGTGCCACGCGGGGTCGCTGGCGAAAACGTGATCGACGCCGGTCAGTCGGTCGCGGTGAAACCCAAAAGTCCGGATTTGTGGCAGAAAGCCTGGCGACGGCGCATCCTGACCCCGTAAGATTCACACATCTTAAATTCAGGTGTGCGTCTTTGGTGTTCATCGGTTGGTTCGCCGGCCGAAAGAAAGCAAGACTTTAGCGCGGAGAAGACCGGGAAAAGGCACGGATTCTCACGGAAAGGCAGGAATTTGGATGCTTCGAGCGGAGTATGATCGAACCTCCGCACGTAGCGCCGCACTTCCTGTTCCGTGAAAATCCCTGTCCTTTCCGTGCCTTCTCCGTGTTGGAAAACTTACTTGCCGTCGTTCAGGCGCCACCATCCCAACACCGGAGTACAGTGACGGTTCAGCGCCACGATTTGTGCACGTCGTATCACCTGACCAGGACATCGCTCACGATATTGTAATGATGCGGACGGCCATATGGAATCGAATACGCATCGGACCAAGACCCCGGAGATCGGCCAGGCTGGGCCACGACGGAGTATAACTCAATGAGTCGGCCACAAGGGCCGCTGGTATTACGCCAGCGACCGGAGCGAGCAGACCCATGACCGACCGGATCGCGCGAGCCGCCGTTCCTGGTATGCTCGCCTTCGACCAGACGCACGCGCGCGACGGAGTTTTGATCCATGCTGCCACAAGCCGCTGATTTCCGCGCCGAAGCGGACGAATTGCACAAGCTGCTCGTCACGTTGACCGACGCCGACTGGGACCGCGCCACGCTGTTCAAACAATGGACCGTCAACGACATCGTACGGCATTTGCACGACGGCGACCTGATGGCGGCGGCCTCGGTCGCGGGGCCGGCGCGGTTCGCGAAGTTCCGCGCCGAGCGCCAGGCACTGCTCGACCAAGGCCTGACCCGGGTGCGGGCGGCGAACCGTCATCTTGGCGATCTCGCCGGTCGCCGCCTGCTCGAACGTTGGTACCAGCAGATGGCTGATCTCAGCGAGCAACTATCGGCGCTACCGCCAGACACGCGACTGAAATGGGCAGGTCCCGACATGGGCGTCCGCATGTTCACCACCGCTCGCCAAATGGAGACCTGGGCTCACGGTCAGGCGATCTACGATCTGATGGGCCGGACGCGCACGCCAACGGACCGGTTGCGTAACATCGCCGAAATCGGCGTTCGCACGTATGGCTGGACTTTCGCCAATCGTCAGCGACCCGTCCCGGGACCCGCGCCCTATGTGCGGCTGACCGCTCCATCGGGTGCGATTTGGCAGTGGAACGATCCAACGCCGGAAAACGCGGTCGAGGGCGATGCGCTGGCGTTCTGCCAGGTCGTCACGCAGACACGGAACGTCGCGGACACAAACCTGAACGTCACCGGCGAACCGGCGCGCATCTGGATGAGCCTGGCACAATGCTTCGCCGGACCGCCGGAAAATCCGCCACCACCAGGCGCGCGGTTCGCGGACAGGTCTGCCGGCGCCGGTTGATTTCGTCGCGTCACATATCATGACCCACGATCGGCCGGCGGACCCGGCAAGACGCGGGTGCGTCAGGCCGGATCAGTGCGCACCAACGCCGGCCGGCGTGTCGCTTAAACGTGGTTGAGCCGCCGCAGGGATATATTATGTATATCCCTCGCATGGAGCTGGAGGCTGGCGTGCCGGTCACGTTACAAAAATGGGGCAACAGCATCGGTGTAAGGCTGCCGAAGCCGATGCTGGAGCAAGTGGGATTGAAAGAGGGTGCGCAGGTCGATGTGGTGGTCGAGGGCGATCACCTGGTGATCCGGCGCGGCCGCCCAAAGCTGGCTGATCTGCTGGCTCGATGCAAACCGGAAAACCGGCCGGATCCAATCGATTTCGGACCACCAGTGGGCCGGGAGATCATATGACGGCGAGGGCCGGCTATGTGCCGGCGCGGGGCGATTTCGTGCGGGTCGTCCTCGATCCGCGGGTTGGCCGCGAACAATCCGGCGAACGGCCGGCGTTGGTGATCTCAGAACGTACATTTAACGACCTGACCGGCCATGTCTTCGCCGCACCAATTACCGGCACGCGGCGAGGCTGGCCGTTCGAGGTACCGATCCCTCTCGGCGGCAAGGTTGAAGGAGTTGTGCTCGCTGACCGGACCAAGAGCATCGATTACGCGGCACGCCACGTTCGCTATCTCGCCAAAGCCCCCGATGGCCTGGTCGAATCGGTCATCGATCTGGTGACGACGATCCTTTCACACTGAACTGCCGGCTGCATGGTCCGTCGTCGCGAGGGCCGCATTTGCCCCAACCGCTGATCCCGTTAAAATCCCCATCGATCCAGGAGGAGCACGGGATGAAGAAGCGTATCGCCGTCGTGGGTGCCGGCGCCGTCGGAGGCTATGTCGGTTCAAGCCTGTACCATGCCGGCCATGACGTGACGCTGGTCGACTTCTGGCCCGAACATGTCGAGGCGATCCGCGCCAACGGCATGAACCTCCATGGCATGACCGAGGCGGAGCGAAAGACTGTCAAGGTTCCGGCGATCCACATCACTGAAGCCCAGCAATTCGCCAAACAACGGCCGATCGACATCGCGCTGATCTCGGTCAAGTCGTACGACACGATCTGGGCCTGCCAGCTGATCAAACAATATCTGTCCGCTGACGGCATCATCGTCTCGATGCAGAACTGCGTGAATGAGGAACGCGTCGCCTCAGTCGCCGGTTGGGGCCGCACATTGGGCATCATCGTCGGCGGCGGCGTCGGCGTCGATCTGTACGAGCCGGGACACATTCGCCGCGGCTATGCGAAACGGCTTCAGGTCACCTCATTCTATGTCGGCGAGCCATCCGGTTTGATCACGAAACGGTCTCGCGAACTCGCCGCGATCATGAACGATTGCGATACCGCGAAGGCGACCGACAATCTGTGGGGGGAGCGCTGGACCAAGCTTTGCGTCAACGCCATGCGCAACGGCGTCTCGGCCGCCACCGGCATGGGCGGCAACGAACGCGACCGGCACGACGCGGTGCGCCGGGTTTGCATCGCGCTTGGCGGTGAGTCGGTCCGCGTCGGCCAGAAGCTCGGCTACAAACTCGGGTCGATCGGAACCTTGCCGCCGGAGAGTCTCGCCCGCGCGATGGAAGGCGACAAGGCGGCGACCGCCGAGATCGAAACGCTGATGGTCGGCGGCAGCGGTGAGGACCTGCGCGCGCCGTATCAGCGCCCCTCGATGGCGCAGGACATGGCGAAGGGCCGCCGCACCGAGATCGAACTGATGAACGGGTTCATCGCCAGCGAGGGCGCGCGGGCCGGCGTCGCCGCGCCGACGAACGAAATGATCACCCGCCAGGTGCTGCGTGTGGAGCGCGGCGAAATTCCGCCGCGACCGGAGAATGTGCTGGTCAATAGCTGAGAAGACGATAGCGACACGACGTCCTTAATGTCGTGCTCGGGCTCGACGCGAGCATCGGCCACCGCGCGACAGCGACTGGCTGGGTGCGTGCCGGGAAAGATCTTCGGCTCGAGCCAAACAAGGGTCACACATTCTGAGTCCGCCCGGCTGAGTCCGCCCGGATCCTGGCGCTGGCCGCTGAAAAGTTGTGATAGCGCCGTATCGGTCCGCGACCAGGTAAGCAAGACTTTAACACGCAGGTCGCGAAGGCCACTGGAGCACACGAAGAAAGATTTTGGGGCGCTTCGCGCGGGCGTCCGTCCCGATACCGCGCAAAGCGCCAATCTTGCCTGCTTCGTGTGCTCCAGTGGCCTTCGCGTCCTGCCTGTTACAGCCTTGCTTACTTGCTTGCTGAGCCCCGGTCGCACCCCCGCGCCGGTTTCGCTCAAGGTGTAGGCTCAAGCCCAAGGATGACAGACGCCAGCCCCAAGGATGCGGGACAGCGTGACCGGGCACGCATTCGGGGCTTGCGGGACCCCCAATCGCGCGGTTAAGTCCGCGCGGTTGGCGAAAGGGACGTTCATGGCGGTCAACAAGATCTACCCGGACTCAGAGGCGGCGCTCGCCGGCGAATTGCGCGACGGCATGACCATCATGTCCGGCGGGTTCGGCCTCTGCGGCATCCCCTCGGCGCTGATCGAGGCGATCCGCGCGTCCGGCGTCAAGGACCTGACCATCATCTCCAACAACGCCGGCATCGACGACGCTGGTCTGGGCTTGCTGCTGCATACGCGGCAGGTGAAGAAGATGATCAGTTCGTACGTCGGCGAAAACGCCACCTTCGCGAAGCAATTCCTCGCCGGCGAACTGGAGATCGAATTCAACCCGCAAGGCACGCTCGCCGAACGCATCCGCGCCGGCGGGGCGGGCATTCCGGCGTTCTTCACCGCCGCCGGTGTCGGCACCCAAGTCGCCGAAGGCAAGCCAACCCAGGAGTTCGACGGCCGCACCTACGTCATGGAGCGCGGATTGTGGGCCGATCTGGCGGTCATTCATGCCTGGAAGGCCGACACCGAGGGCAACCTGATCTACCGGATGACCGCGCGGAACTTCAATCCGATCATGGCCACCGCCGCCACCATGGTCGTGGCGGAAGTTGAGGAGGTTGTCGGCGCCGGCCAGATCGACCCCGACCACATCATCACCGCCGGCATCTTCATCAACCGGATCGTTCCGCTGAAGTCAGTCGAAAAACGTATCGAGCAGCGCACCGTGCGCAAACGCTACTGAGGAGACCGCGACCATGGCCTGGACCCGTGATCAGATGGCCGCCCGCGCGGCGCGTGAGTTGCGCGACGGTTTCTACGTCAATCTCGGCATCGGCATCCCGACGCTGGTGGCCAATCACCTGCCGGACGGCATCGCGATTCAGTTGCACTCGGAGAACGGCATGCTCGGCATGGGCCCGTTCCCGTTCGAGGGCGACGAAGACGCCGACCTGATCAACGCCGGCAAGCAAACCGTGACCACATTGCCGACCACCAGTTTCTTCGACAGCGCCGCCAGCTTCGCCATGGTGCGCGGCGGCCATATCGACATCTCGATCCTCGGCGCGCTGCAGGTGGCGGAGAACGGCGACCTCGCGAACTGGATGATCCCGGGCAAGATGGTCAAGGGCATGGGCGGCGCGATGGACCTCG
>ODAK010001822.1_pt1 | contig 22804 bp, 20 predicted proteins | sample 1539591 | NCBI WGS metagenome assembly ODAK01 (sample SAMEA3539303, study PRJEB22396) | soil metagenome | biome: tundra; feature: field; material: soil | place: USA | collected 2010-05 | depth 0.15 m | reverse complement strand
CGCTCGGGTTCCCGGTGTTCCCGCCGTCGGGCGTCATGCCGCCCGCGCCCGCGAAGTAGGGCACGTTCGTCCCCCGGTGCACGTACTCGCCGCGAAACGTGATGTAGCGGTTCGGCATGAAGTCGAACCCGAAAGAGAAGTCGAAGCCCTTGTAGGGGTCGCCGGGGCTCTGCGTGAAGTAGGGGGTCCCGGTGGCTGCCGTCGCGCCGTTGATCGGAGGCACGAGGGCGAGGTATCGCCCGGGGTTCGTGAAGGCGCCGCCGCCGACCGTGACCGCGAACTTGTCCTTTTTGAACCAGAGACGGTTGTAGAGCATGAACCCGAAGAAGTTCTGACCCGGGGTGGCCGAACTCGAGCTCCCGGTGCAGCTCACCCCACCGCCGGTCTCGCACCCGGCGTCGACGGTCAGCGTGAACGCGGCTTTGTCGAGGGTGGCCGTAGGCCGGTCGAAGTACTTGATCAGGAGGCTGTTGTCCGTGTGCCACCGCTTCCGGCTCGGGTTATTCATCGTGTCTTCGCCGTAGTAGTTGTTGCTGACGACCATCACGGAGCCCGTCGGGGTCCACTTGAGCTGGAAACCCAGTCCCGGCGACTCGTTGAACATGCCGTACGACTGCCAGCCGTTGACGATCCAGGGCTCGATCTTCAGCTTGTCGCTCGGGAAGATCTGTATCCGGATCCCCTGGAAGAACCAGGGCGTGTTCGCCGAGACGTAGGACGGGATGTAGGTCCAGTTGTCGAAGTTGTAGTAGCTCCAGAGGCCGACGTACGACATGAAGATGCCGGCGTCGATGTTGATTCCGTTCATCTTGTCGATGTGGTAGCCGCCATAGGCCTCGGAGACGTAGCGCAGCGCGGTCGAGAGATCCCACTGCCCCCGCGAAGGGCTCGCGTCGTTGCGAACGGTCTGCACGGAGTAGCCGCCGAACTGCGTCATGAACCGCGCGCGGACGTTCTCCCAATGGAAATCGCCTCCCAGCCCGAGCTGCTGGAGCTGGACCTCTTGAGTCCTGCCGGCCTCCGCGGCGCCGTCGATCGAGTGGTCCTTCGGGTGGACAAAGTCGTAGATGTAATTGACGTCGGTGCGGATCTCCCCGGTGAAGTACTTGGTGTCGATGACCGGAGCCGGCGGCGCGTAGTTTCCGGAGGCCCAGGTGAAGTCGGCGAACGCGAACGGCTCAGCCGGCGCGGCCTTGGCGGGCGCGGCCTGAGTCGGGGCCTCCGCCGCCGGAGCAGGCGTCGCGGTGGGCTTGGGCTCGTCGGCAACGAGGCGGGAAGCCCCGAGGGTCGCGACGAGGGCGAAGGCGCAGGTCCAGCCGGAGAATCGAAAATCGCGCATGAAATTGAACCTCCAACAGTGCTTGATCATCGAGCCAGAGCTTGTACGTCTCAGGTACAAGAAATCCGGAAGGAACCCAAAAGAAAGGCTAAAGGTCGGCTCCTATTTCATGGGCTCGGCCACGAAGCGGTAGCCGATCCAGGGCTCCGTGATGATGTGACGCGGGCGCGAGGAGTCGGCCTCCAGCTTGCGGCGGAGGGCGCCGACCTGGACCCGGACCGTGTCCGGGCTCGGCGGTGAGGCCCCTTTCCAGACGCGCGCGGCGATTTGCGCATTCGCCACCGGCCGGCCGGCCGAGAGCGCCAGCACCTCCAGGATCGCAAACTCGGTTGGTGTCAGGTGCACCTCGCGTTCGAGTCGTTCGCCTTGGAGGACGTGGCGTCGCTCACGGTCGATTCGCAGGCCGTGAAACTCGAGCACGGCTGGCCCCGCGTCCCCGAAACGCCTCAACTGCGCCCGCACCCGGGCCAGGAGCTCGTTGAAGGAGAACGGCTTCGCGAGGTAGTCGTCGGCGCCGAGGTCGAGCGCACTGACCCGATCTCGGTCGCTGCCCCCCTCGGAAATCACGATGATGGGGGTCTCGTCCGATAGGCGGATCGCCTCGATCAACTCGAATCCGGAAAGACGCGGCATAACGTCATCGGTCAAGACGAGGTCCGGGCGGCAGCGCTTGAAGAGCTCGAGGCCCTCTTGCCCATCCGCGGCCCTCACGGCCTCGAAACCCGCCTCCGTAAGGTCGGAGGTGAGGATTCCGGCAACCGCGGCGTCGTCGTCCACGATGAGGAGGAGCGGGATGGTGCGGATCACGCGATCGCCTATCGCGGGACTGTGGGCCGGCGATCTTCCATCGGTCCCAAAGGTGATGGCGGGGGCAGGAAGAAGTCCGGAGGGAGAGCGAAGGAGGTTCTAAGGACGGTCGCCGGCGAACGGGGACTTTCCGGAGACACGAAGAAACAGCCCCGCGTCCGGGTGGTCCCAGACGATCCGGTCGACGTCGAACTCGCGAACGGCTCTGCCGAAGAGGAAGACGTATGCCACGAATCCAGCGATCGCCGGAACCAGACGGAGGTTCCCGCCCGCGGCACTCGCGGCTACGACCGCCACGGCGAGGACCGCGAAGGAGGCGACGACGAGGACGGCGGCCCGGAGGACGCGAGAGCGGGTGGGGCGGCCGGAATCGATCTGTTCCATCAACCCCAAAGTAGGCCCGCCTGCCCGAGAAAGTCCGGAGGGAGAACGAAAGAAGTTCTAAGGACGCGGTGACGTCACGCCGCAGCCCTGAGGCCGCGATTCCGCCCGGTTTCCTCCAGTGTCTTTCGGTGAACCGGTTCTCCTCGGACCTCGCCGTCGGGCGCGGGCCGACCTTCGACAAGCACGCTCGGAAGGGCGAGCTCGCGCAACGCATGTGCGAAGAAAAACAGGTAACCGGAAAAGCCGGCACCGGCGAAGATCAGGCGCGGCAGGCCTTCGTAGATGACCGCCACGAGGGCGCCTGCGCAGAGGCAGACGACGGAGGCGGCGACCAGTCCGAGGAAAGACGCGACGGAGCGAAGCCTGGTGGGAGCAGAGGCCTTTCTCACGCCACGAATCTGCATCCCCGCCTCAAAGGAAGTCCGGAGAAGGACCTAAGGAGGTTCTAAAGGTCGCGGCTCACGCCTATCAAAAGGTGAGCGCGAGCGACGTGACCGCGAACAAGTCGTCCTTGCCGAAGTCGCCGCTTCTGTGCAACGGCCAGACTGCAGCGTCCGATCGGAATCCTCGCAGCTCGGTCCGCCACAATAGCCTCGGAACTGGCGTCACGTCGACGCCGAGCGAGGCGCCGTTCGTGCGGAAGGCATCCGGGAGGCCCGTCATCACGATCACCTGATCAGGGTCGGCATACCGCTCCAGCCGGGCCACCAGGCTCACGCGAGGGCCGACCTTGTATTTGGCGAAGACGCTGAAGCCGTACCACGTCGCGGTCTTTCCGTCCGGGGTGCTCCGGCTCTGCGTGCCCAGCGAAAACGTCCCGGCGAGCTGCCAGCGGCTCGAGAGCGTGATCTGCGCGATGAGGTCGTGATAGAGGCGGTATTGCGCCGGGACGCCGTCCGCGGCGACGTCGCCGAAGAAGTTGTCGTACGAAAGGGTCAGGAGCGGAGAAGCGACGTAGTCGACCCGGATTCCCGTCGCGGGCGGGGTGTTGTAGTTGGAGATGTTCTGCCAGCCGTTGAGGACGAGGAGCTGGGCGGTGACCGCCGAGGACGGCGTCCACGTCAGCTTGACTCCCGCCTCGTAGTACGGTGAGAACTCGGCGATGAGGGACCGGGTATACGCGAGATTGTCTCTAGAAATCCAGCCTTCGAGACCGGTATGCGCAAAGAATATCCCGCCATCTACCCAGAGCGTCGGTGAGATCTTGTATCCGATGGATGCCTCCTGGATGTACTGGCTCACGCTTGAACCGCTGACGTGCCCGATGTGCGGCTCGCCGGCGTAGTTCGCCTGAACGGACGTGCCGAACTGCACGGCGAACCGACCTCTGACGTCGGGACCATCGAGCTTGGCCTCGGCGAAGGCCAGATTCACATTGAACTCGGCGTGCCGGGCCGGTTGGGTGGTATACGCCCGATCGAACGTCGCCGGTCGGTCGAAATCCCAGGCGTAGTACCCGTCGACGAAGGCCCCGAACGTGACGGTTGGTTTGGTGTCGGTGGCTGTTGGCTTGGCGTCAGTGGCTACGGCCGCCGACGCGGCGGGTGGCGGCGGCTCTTGCGCGAAGGCGGCGTTTTCGGCGAAGACGAAGAGGGTCAGCCCCGCCGCGAGAAGGTTGGTGAGAATCGGAGTTGATGCTGAAAGGAAGGCGAGCGGTTGGCGAAGAGAGCTTTTCATGATGCAATCCTGCCCCCGGGGCGTCAAGGAACTCCGGACAAAGAGCCAAAGAAGTTCTAAAGAACGCGTGCGGGCGATCGTGCCGTCGGTGAGGTTCCGCGGTCTAGAGAGGTTCGGCCACGAAGCGGTAGCCGATCCAAGGCTCCGTGATGATGTAACGCGGGCGCGAGGAGTCGGGCTCGATCTTGCGGCGCAGCGAGCCGACGTGCACGCGCACGGCGTCGGGGCTCGTTCCCGGTGCCCCGTGCCAGACCCTTCCAATGATCTGGCGGATCGTGACCGGCTTGCCGGCCTGAATCGCGAGGAGCTCCAGGATCGAGAACTCGGTCGGGGTCAGGCGGATCTCGCGCCCGTCCTGGACGACGCGCCGCCGCTCGCGGTCGATGCTGAGCCCCGGAAACTCCAGCGGGGCGGGGGCCTCCTCGTCGAGGCTGCGCCGGAGCTGGGCCCGCACGCGGGCCAGGAGTTCCTGTACGGAGAATGGCTTTACGACGTAGTCGTCGGCCCCCAGGTCCAGGGCCCGGATCTTGTCCGTGTCGCCGGCCCGGACCGAAAGGACGAGGATGGGCGTCTTGGCAAGCTTGCGGACGGCCGCGATGAGGGCGAACCCGTCCGACTCGGGCATGGCCAGGTCCGTGAGAAGCAGCTCCGGCGGGTCGCTCTCGAAAAGGCGGAGTGCCTCGGCGCCGTCCCGCGCCTCCGTGGTCTCGTATCCTGCGGCCGAAAGCTCTGCGATCAGCGTCCGGCGGATGGCCGCGTCGTCGTCCACTACGAGAATGCGCGGAGAAGAAGGGGTTCGGATCATGGCCTCGTGGGCGTCGACGCGGGAAGGTCGACCCGGGCGATTGTCCCACCACCCGGTCGGTCGAGAAGGGCCACGTTCCCGCCCACGGCGCTGGAAAGGGTACGGCAGATCTCGAGGCCCAGACCGCCGCGCCCCGAGTCTTCGCCGGAGGAGGATCGTCCCGCGGCCTTGCTCTTGACGGCGGTTGAAACACCGGGCCCGCGGTCCAGGACCTCGAGCCAGACTCGGCCGGCGTCCAGGGGGCTGGGCTCGGCACGCAGCTCCAGCGGCCGATCGGGCGGGGCGGCCCGGGCGGCGTTCTCCAGGAAGTTCGCCAGGATCTCGAGAGCCAGCGCAGGGTCCACGAAAAGATCGGGGCAGTCGGGGTCGACGTGGATCTCGAGCGGGCGCCCCTCGAGCACGAGACGAAAGCTCTCGGTCGCGCGGTGAAACAGGTCGGCCGCCGGCGTGGGCTCGGGATGCGGCACGAAGGTACCGGCATCCAGCCGCGCCATCGCGAGGAGATTGTCGATCCGCCGTGAGAGCCGTTCGGTCTCACGCGCCACGACGTCCAAAGTCTCGTGTAGGTCAGCGTCGCCCCGCCCTCCCCGACGCAGCGCTTCGAGACCCATGCGGATCGCGGTCATCGGCGTCCTCAGGTCGTGGGAGACCGCGCGGAGGAGCGACGTCTTGAGGGCGTCGCTCTCCCGCAGGGCGTCCAGGTGCGTCCGCTCCCTCAGGAACCGCTCCCGTTCGACGGCCAGCGCCACCAGCCGTCCGACCGACTCCAGAGCGCTGCGGTCCGCGCGGGTCCCCCGGACGACGAGGACACCGCTCGTCTTCCCGCCGACGGCCACTGGGAGATAGACATCGCGCGCGCCGCCTTCCGCCGGCACCTCGGCGGTCTCGCCGCGTCGTCCGACGGTCTCCACGAGCGGATCGTCGGGCTGGAGGGCGTTCTCGCCCATGACGCCCACGATGTCCGTGCGGGTCTCGTTTCGGAAGAGGACGAGACCCCCGGCCCGGGCGCCTAGCGTCTTCAGAGCCTTGCCCGCTGCCTCGCCGAGGGCCCCCACGCGGTTCGTGGCCGTGAAGAGGTCGATCGAGAGGTCGTAGAGCGCCTCGATCTCCGCGCGCCGGGCGTCGGCATCGGCGGCGCGGCGCTGTGCGCGGGTGACGAGCCGACTCACGACGACGGAGGCGAGAAGGAATGTCGCGAGCGCCACCCAGTTCGCGGGGTCGGCGATCGTGAACGTGCCGACGGATTCGAGGAAGAAGAAGTTGTAGCTCGCGGTCGCGGCGAGCGACGCGACGGTCGAGGCCACGAGGCCGAAACGGACCGCGACGAGGAGGACGACGACGAGGTAGACGAACCCGATCGTCGTCGTATTCGCGTGGAGCCAGCGCCCGAGGAAAGTCGCTGCGGCGGATCCACCCAGAGCGACGGTGATCCCCGCCGCGAGCCGCGCCGCGTTCCCGGCACGGGCCCGCGGCGATGACCCCCCGTCAGCCATGAATGTTGTGTCCGTGAACGGCCTCCGCCGCCTCGTGCAGCGCTTCCGACAGAGTCGGATGTGCGTGGATCGTGCGGATCATCTCCTCGGTCGTCGCTTCGAGCCGGAGGAGGGCGCCGCCCTCCGCGATGAGCTCGGTGGCATGCGGGCCGACGATGTGGACGCCGAGGATCTCGTCGTACTTCGCGTCGGAGACGATCTTCACGAAGCCTTCCTGAGAGGGCTCCATCATCGTCTTGGCGAGGACCGAGAAGTTGAACTTTCCGGTCTTCACGACGTAGCCGCGCTCTTTCGCCTTCGCCTCGCTGAGGCCGATCGACGCGACCTCGGGGTCGCAGTACGTGCAGCCCGGCACCTGGTCGCGGTTCACGGGCACCGTCGGATGGCCGGCCATCGTCTCGGCGGCGACGATGCCTTCGGCGGACGCGACGTGCGCGAGCCAGATCGTGGGTGTGACGTCCCCGATCGCCCACACGCCCGGCACGTTCGTGCGCTGGTGCGCGTCCACCCTCACGTAGCCGCGGTCCGTCGCGACGCCCACGGCCTCGAGGCCGAGCCCTTCGGACAACGGCTTGCGGCCGACGGCGAGAAGCACCTTCTCGACGGACCACGACAGCGGCCCGCCGTCCGGCCCCTTCGCGTTCACCGTGACCGTCCCGTCCCCGTTCGGCGTGACGGACTCGACGCCCGTCTTCGTGCGCACCTCGATGCCGCGCTTCCTGAAGACGCGCTCGACCTCTTTCGAAATCTCCTCGTCCTCCACGGGCAGGACGCGCGGCAGAACCTCGACGAGGACGGTCTTCGTGCCGTAGCGCGAGAAGCAGGAGGCGAACTCCGCGCCCACGGCCCCCGAGCCGATCACGAGGAGCGACTTCGGGATCGACTGTGTCTTTAGGATGTGATCCGAGTTCAGGATGCTCTGGCCGTCCGCCTTCAGGAACGGCAGGTCGCGGGGCACCGAGCCCGTCGCGATGAGGACGTTCTTCGTGTTCAGCGCCGTCTCGCCCGCGTCGCCCTTCACGGCGACCTCGTGCGGCGAGACGAGTCGCCCGAGCCCCGCGTGGACGTCGACCTTGTGCTTCTTCATGAGGTATTCGACGCCCTTGGCGCCCCGGAAGACGACCTTGTCGCGGAACTTCACGACGCCTGGAAAGTCGAGCTCGACGCCGGCGGTCCTCACTCCGAAATCGGCGGCATGGTTCTTCGCTTCGTCGTACAGAGAGGCCGACTTGAGCATCGCTTTCGTGGGGATGCAGCCGCGGTGCAGGCAGGAGCCGCCGAGACCGACGTTCGGGATCTTCGCGTCCTTCTCGACGATCGCGGTCCTGAGGCCGAGCTGGGAGGCCCGGACGGCGGCGACGTAGCCGCCCGGTCCCGAGCCGATCACGACCAGGTCGTACATTCCAGTCTCCTATCGGTCCGGCCGGCGCGGGTGCGCGGTGGCGGGCGCCGGAGCGAACGGAATTATAGGGGGAGTCGCTCAGCCAAAGAGGATGCCGAGGAGCCCGCCCGCGAGGACGAGCCAGGCCGCGTTGATCCGGAACGCCGCGAGAATCGCGGCGCTCGCGAAAAACAGTGCGATCGTCGGGCCGTTCGTCAGCGCGGGCCGCGCGAACTGGAGCGTCACGGACCCCATCAGCGCGAGCGCCGCGACGTTCACGCCGTCGAGGAAAGCGCCCAGGAGCTTCGACTGCCGCAGCCGGGGCACGAAGGGGCCCATGACGGCGACCAGGGCGAAGGCGGGAAGAAAAATGCCGAGCGTCGCGACCGCCGCGCCCGGCAGACCCCCGAGCACGTAGCCGATGAAGGTCGCGGTGGACGACAGCGGTCCCGGTGTGAACTGGCCGACGGCGACGGCGTCGAGAAGCTGAGCGCTCGTGAGCCAGTGCCAGCGCTCGACGAGATCCGCCTTCAGGTAGGCGAGCAGCACGTAGCCGCTGCCGAAAAGGACGGCGCCGGTCTTCAGGAAGAAGAGGAAAAGGCTGGTAAGAGAGAAAGAGGAAAAAGGAACGCCGAGGGAGAAGAGGGGAAGAAAGAGAGATTTCTTAGAAAGGGGAAAAAGAAGAGAAGATTTCTTAGGAGGGGCATGAGGTTCGGCGCCCTCAATGCGCTCCGGCGGTGCCGGCGCAACGGCGCCGCTCTTACCCATTCTAAGAAAAATCACCGACACGAGAGTCGAGACACAGCCGGTGACGAGCAGCAGGACGATCTCGTTGACGAAAAAAGTGGCAGCGAGGGCGGCGAGGCCGAGCGCCAGAAGGAATCTGTTCTTCACGGCGGTGCGACCGAGGCTGACGAGCGCCTGCGCGATGAGCGCGAGGACGACAGGCTTGATGCCCCCGAAGAAATGCGGGAACGCGGGCAGCGAGCCGAAGCGCACGTAGACCCAGGCGAAGACGGTCACGAGGAGCGTCGCCGGCAGGACGAATCCGAGGCCAGCGGTGAACAAGCCCGCCCACCCTCCACGAGCATGGCCGATGAAGAGCGCCATCTTCGTGGAGTTCGGGCCCGGCGCGAGGTTCGTCGCGCCGAGGAGGTCGAGAAACTCCTCGCGCGTCATCCAGCCGCGCCGCGTCACGACCTCGTGCTCCATCATCGAAATGTGGCCCGCGGGCCCGCCGAAAGCCGTCGCGCCGAGGCGCAGGAAGAGCGCGGCGAGATCCTTCAGGTCGGCGCGGTTTCCTCTCGAAGGCGCGAACACGGCCGGCTCCTTCCTCGCGCTCAGGCGAGGAGCTTCTTCACGAGCGCGCCGGTATCGACCGAGCCGAGGCCCGTCGTCGGGTCCCAGCCTTTCGTCGCCTGATAGCCCGTGACGCCGCCGTACGAATTGTCACCTTGTGTGATGTCCCGGAAAGGCGAGGCCCCTTGGTCCTCCGCGTAAAGTGCCGCGTTCGCGGCGCCGAGGCGCGGCCGCCCGGCCGCCGCGCGCGCGGCATTGACGTGCGCGAGGATGCCGGACCAGATCGGCGCCGCCACGCTGGTTCCTCCCGCGGCGGTCCACTTGCGGCTCACGAAGATCGAGAGGCCGGGATCGGGCGACGCGACGGCCGCGACGTCGGGAATGCCGCGGCCGGTCACGCCGCGGCGCGCGCCGAGCGCCGCCTTCTGCCACGCGGGGACGGCAACGAACCTGGAGAAGCCCCCGCCCGTCGCTCCGCGATTCGGACCGTCGTTCCAGGCGCTCTCCGCGAAGGAGAGGCCTTTAGGGACGAGCTTCGTGCCTCCGACCGAGGTCACCTCCGGGACGACGCTCGGAAAGTCCACATGGCGCTGGCCGTCGAAGGCGGCGTCCTCCGGCAGGACGTCGCCCGCGCCGGCGTCGCCGGAGGCGCAGACGAACGTGATGCCGAGGAGCGCGCAGGAGAGGAAAAGCTGGCGGGTCTGGTCGTACCGGCGGGACGTGGCGAAGCCGTCCTCGGGCATGCCCCACGAGATCGAGACGATCGAGGGGCGGCGCGCGTCGGGCGCGTCGAGGAGCGCGCTCAAAAAATCGACCCAGCCCGTGTCCGTGTTGGGCGCCCACCACAGGTCGAGATCCGCGCGCGGCGCGGTGCCCCGTACCCAGTCCATGTCGAGCGCGACCTCTACGTCGGCGTCGCCCGTTTTTCCCTGGTAGTCGTTCTTCGCGCCCGAGACCGAGACGTCCGTGACGTCGCCGGCAGGCAGGCCGTAGTGCGCGCAGAAAGCCGTGAAGTCGGCGCTCGAGAAGCCACCTCCAAACTCGAGGATGGCCACGCGCTCGCCGCGGCCGCCGGTCGTGACCGGGTCGGGGAGCGCGTAGGCGGCGCGAATCTCCTCGGGCGTGAACCCGCCTCCGGGTCCACGAGTCGCAGCGGCGCCCCGCCGCGGCACCTTGGAGCGGGGCGGGGCGAAGATCGGCGGGAAGCGCCGGGCCGCGGGGAGCGTGTTGAGACCCGCGACGCCGCGGATCACGGACGCGAGAGACGCTGGAATCGAGGGGTCCCGCTCGGCCGCGACGGCCCGCCGTACGCGAGGCGACAGGGCGCGCGGCAGGTCATAGGCTCCGAGAGGGATATCGAACGCGCGCGAGATCTTTTCCGCCGGGCCGTGGCCCTGGACCGCGGTGCGCGCCCCGGCGACCCCGTCCACGGTGAGCCCGGCGTCCCTGAGGAACGCCAGCACCGCGTCGAGGTCCTGATACCCGGGCGCGACGAGCGTGCGCACCTCATCGGGCGAGAGGTGGCGCCCGTAGACGGAGCTTTTCGGGTCCGCGACGGCGGCCGCGGCCTCGCGCAGCATGCGCATGTCCTTGGCATGGAGGAGAACCGTGAAGCGGATCTCCTCGTCGGGCGGGCACGGCCCCGTCCGGCGCGCGAGCGGCAGTCGCCGCGAGACGTGACGGGGCAGGACGAATCGCTGCACGCTCGTCAGGCTCCTGCAATGGGGGCGAGCCGCTCCCACACGGTCATCACGTCCATGAGGTGGCCGCCCACCTGCTGCGTCGGAGCGCCCACGATGAGCCGGTCGCCGGAGATCCGGTAGAAGCGGACCTGATCCGTACCGACCCAGTTCGGGAAGAGGGATTGTGAGACGTGATGCACGACGACGCCGTGCGTCTCGTCCGCCACGTAGGTGCCCGAGTAGGCGACGTAACCGAAGAAGGCGGCCCCGACCTCCTCCGGCGTGCCGAGCTGCTGGTCGTTCGCGGCGAATCGGGGGCGGTCTCCACGCATGATCTGCATCGCCATGTAGCCGATCGAGTCGTAAAGGCAAAGCCCCAGGAAGTTCGTTCCGAACGGAAACACGACCTGTCCTTCGGAGCGAAACTCGAAAACGAGCAGCTTCCAGGCCCCGGCGAGAGAAGTCCCGTGCATGTCGGAAGCGATCCTACTCCGGCTGGTCCCGAGCGAGGGCGTCCGCAAAAGGTGTCCGCCCGACGGTATGCTCCGTGCAGGGGGCAATCGAGGGTCTCCTCCCCGAGGAGTCCCGGAGGAAACATCTTGAGTCCTTTCCCGCGGCGGTCCGCTCCGGCCTGGCTGGCGGTGGCCGCGTTTTTTGCCCTCGGCGTCGCGAGGCTCCACGCCGACCTCGACTCTCTGAACGTGAAGAAAATGGGCCGAACCGTTTCGAGGTACAGAGACGACGTGCTGCAGGTCGTCATCGGATACAAGCACGCGCAACACCACCTCGACAGCCGCTGGATTCTGCTCGAAACCTGCCTCTCCGCGACGGGCAGTCAGCCGGTGGAGATCTATCGCGAAGACGTCGTGCTGTTCGGGCCGGATGGAACGCGAATGCCCTTGCCGAGCCAGAAAAAGATGGCCCAGGGAATTCCCGACCTGAGCCGCATGCTGCTTCAGGCGCGCGCGACCCGCGATCCGCTCGGCGGCTACTTCCCGGGATGTTACCGAGAGGAACGGCTGGGTTTCTTCGCCGTGCCGGGCGAGGGGATCGTTTTCGATCAGGTCACCGTCGACCGTGAGACGCTGGCCTGGGGTCACCTCTTCTTCGAGTCACCGAAGGGCCGCTTCGAGCCGGGAATCTACACGCTCGTGATGGAGAACAAGGTCGCCCACGTCCGGCTGCCGCTCGCGCTCGGAATCGACGGGACGCTCGAGCGCACGAAGTAACCGGGGAGAGCAGCGGGCCTCTCGCATAATCGCGACATGAGCGCCGCCGCACCGCCGCCCGCGCCGCGCGCCGCGCGCGGGGCCGCGCTCGCGGTGCTCGTTGTCCTTCTCGCGACCGTCGACACGCGCTCGTACGGCCTCATCCCCGACGGCAAGGAGATGCTTTCGGCCGCCGCGGCCGTTGCGCGTTTTCTGGAGATCGGCGTCTCACGAGACTTCGTCAACGCTCCGCGCCGGCCGGCGGGCGACGCCGTTTCGCGTTACGGCATGGGGCTGTCGCTCGCCGAGGCCGTACCCGGGACCGTGACGAGTGTTCTTCGCGCGGCGGCACCTTCGGCTCCCTCGGCGCCCGTTTTCGTTCTGCTGCCGATCGCCTGCCTCGTCGCCGCCGCATGGGCGACGGGGCGCTCCACAATTCTTCTCGGCGCGACGCCCGGCTGGGCCGCGGCCTCGGGCGCGGGTCTCGTCCTCGCGACGCCGCTCTGGGGCTACGCGGCGAGCGACTACGGGGAGCCGCTGCAGGCGTTCTGCGTCGCGCTCGCCGTCCTCGGCGTCGTGGAGCTGCGCGAGGCCCCGGCTTCTCGCCGCTGGCAGGTCGTCCTCGGCGTCTCTGCGGGCTTCGCGATTCTCACGAAGACCCTGCTCGTCTTAACGGTGGCGCCGCTCCTCGTGTGCGCGCTGTTCTGGAGAAAAAAAGAGAGAGGATTCTTAGAAGGGAATAGGGCGGGGAGAACGAACGATCGCGCTCCGTCGACGTCGAGGCGCGGCCGAGGCCGGGAGGAGCGAGCGGCGCGGGCCCGGGCGCAGCGTGGCGGCGGCGCGGCTCCCGGTCGCCTCATGGAGCCGTGGCCGCTGCTCTTCTCATTCTCAGGAATTCTCGTTCTCTGGGCTCTCTTCGAATTCGCGCGCTTCGGCAAGCTCTTCGGAGGGTATGCGGGGGAGACGTTCTCGTATCCCTTCTTTACAGGGCTCCTCAGGCTGACGGTGCTCCCAAACAAGGGGCTGTTCTGGTACGCGCCGATCGTTCTCCTCGCGCCGTTCGGCTTCTTCGAGCTCCGCCGGCGCGATGCGCGGCTGGCACTCGCCTGTGCCGCGTCGGCCCTTTCTCTCCTTCTCACCGCGTCCGCATGGTGGGCGTGGGACGGGCAGGCGGGATGGGGGCCGCGCCTTCTGCTGCCCGCGTTGCCGCCGCTTCTCGTTTTCGCGGGTCTCGCGCCTTCGGGTTCCACCCGGCCGGTGCGCTTCGCCGGAGCGCTCGCGCTCGTCCTCGGCACCGGCGTGAATCTGCTCGGCGCCCTCGTCCCGTTTCCCGCGGTCTACGCGCTTTCGTCCGTCGTGCCGCCGCAGCCGATCCCGGAGCGACGGGCGGAGGGCACGGAGTACGAGATCGAGCGCGGAGCGGACGGCGTCCTTCGCGCGACGGCGCCCCATCACCTCTCGCTCACGCCCTCCTGGTCGCCGATCCGCGTTCACGCGCTGCTTCTGGCGGCGAAGCTGCGGGGGGGCGTCGCGGAGAGTCTGGCGAGGGAAGGTCTCCCGCAGCTCGATCCGCCTTTCAGACTCATCTTGCCGAGAGAGCCCGCTCCCGCGATGCTCCTCGCGCTCCGGCCGGTTCGCGTCGGGTGGGGACGCGAATATTTCTTTGAAAGGGAAGAGGGATTTTCGGATCCCTGGGCGGACGCGATGCGGGATCAGACCGTCCGCGCGATCGACATGAAGAACTACGCGCGGGCGCACGTGCTCGGGGAAGAGTTGCTCAGAAAGAGGAAGAAAGACCCGGATTCGGAAGCTTCGAATGACCCTCGCATCGTTGCGCTGATCGCCGAGGCGCTACGCCTCGACGGCGGCCAGGGTGCGAGGGTCGACGCGCGCGACTCGGGTGCTGCGGCGTCCCTCTCTTTCCTTTCTAAGCAGATTTTGTTTTCTTCTTCTTCCTGCCACCCGTGGATCCTCTTCGTGCGCGCGATGGCCGAGCCGCCCGGCGACGTCTCGTGCCTACCGGAGCGCCAGCGCGAAGGCTTCGCTCGCGGCCTCGAGATTGCCCGTCAGCGTGGCTGGGCGCTCACGGAGTGGAACCGGGTGGCGACGACGGGGCGGCCGTAGGTGGCGTCGCCAGGCGGAGGCGCATCAGGAGTTGCGTGTCGCCGAATGGCTCGATCGAGATGGCGCGCGCTTCGAGCCCCCGCCGTAGCGGCGGGAGCCAGCCGCGCAGCCAGACGAACTTCGACCAGGTTTCGGTGTTCTTCTCGATCGCGGCCGCGTTGTCCCACAAGAAGCGCGAGAAAAAGACCGTGTCGACCGGCGCGTCGGGAGCCGTGACCTGCCCGGCGATCCCCACGGCGCGCGCGCCGGACTCGTCCACAACGAGCGAGGCGAGGCCGACACGCCCCAGGTCGCCGCGCCGGACACGCTCGAAAATCTTTCCCTCCTCCTGGCCCCAGTCCACGTTCGAGTCCGAAAGGATCGCCGGGACACCGGCGGGACCTCCGCAGAGGAGATTTCCGAACGAGATCTCGCGGCCGAGCCGCAGCGCGGCCTCACACGTCGCGGCGAGGACGACAACGGCGAGCGCGATCGCGAGGGTTCGGCGCCGCGGAACGAGGGTTCGAAGGGTTCCCGCCGCCGCGGCGACGGCGAAGGGAACCACGGGCAGGGCGTGGCGGACGCCGATGTTCACGTTCGAGGCGCATGCCGCGAAGAGATAGGCGCCGCCGAGCGCGGCCGGAAGACAGGCGCGCGCGGCGAGAAGACCGCGAAAGCGCGTGCCCCTGGCGGCGAGAACGCCCGCTGCGACGAGGGCCGCGAGGACGAGAAGGACGGTTGCCGTCGTGAGCTTGATTCCGAGGGCGATCGGGAAATAGAGCGGGTAGCCCTTGCCGGAGATCTCGCCGAAGAAGTAGTTGAAGCGTTCGCCGGGGCCGGCGACGCCCTGTACGAAAAGCAGCCCCGCGCCGTAGGCCGCGATCGACTTCGGGAACGTTCGCGCCAGCGCGACGGCGGCATGCTCCTGCGGCAGCCCCTTGAATGCCTGCGCGATGCCGGCCCGGAATGCCGCGTTGCTCGTATCGGCGAAGGCGAGGAACTGGATGATGAAGAGAGTCAGGAAAGCAGGGATTACGAGCAGAGTCAGGACATTCGGAAGGCGACGAAGAGAATTTCTTAGAAGGTGAAGAGGTTTACCGCGGGCACCTGGCCGCGTCGAGTTGTTCGCTCGCTTGGGCCGACGTCTCCCGCGCTCTTCCACATTCGAAGGAATCTTCCTTGACGCGAGCCGAAGCGTCGCCAGAACCGCGAATACCGCGAGGAACGGGAAGGCAGAGTACTTCGCCGACATGGCGAAACCGTAGAGGACCCCGCTTACGAGGAGTGCGCCCCGGCTCCCCGAGCGTGCCGCGTATTCCAGCGCGAACGCTGCCGCCACGAGGAAAAACGTCACGAGGACGTCGCTCTGGACGAGAGAACCGTGCCCGCGAAGCGTGGGCTCGACGGCGACGAGCGCGGCGGCGCCGAGGCCGGCGGCGTCCCCCGCGAGGGCGCGCGCCAAGAGCCCGGTCACGAGGACGAGGCCGGCGAACACGAAAGGCATCGGCGCCCGGCCGGCGCGCGTCTCGTCGATCTCCATCGGGGGTGTCTCGCGCGGGAGAAAGGCGCCGCCGAGCACCTTCATGAGGACGGGGTGCTCGAAGTTCGAGACCATGCCGGGCCCGTAGCGCCACTCGCGGGCGGCCGCGAGGTGCGCGGGCTCGTCCGACGTCGTCCAGAGAGAAAAGCGCGCGCGCTCGGCGCCGAGGAAGGCGAGAAGGATGACGGCGGCGAGCGCCGCCGCGAAACGCGCGCGCGACATCGGCCGATTATGCGTGGATGCCCGGGGCTTCGTGGCCCGTGCGCGCCACCCATTCCACGTAGGACCCGCCGTAGGCGTGCGGCGCGGCGGTGCCGCCCTCGCCGGTCAGCTCGAGGACGCGGTTCGCGAGGCCGCGCAGGAACGTGCGGTCGTGCGAGACGAAGAGCATCGTCCCGTCGAACTTCGAGAGAGCCTCGACGAGCATCTCCTTCGTGGCGAGGTCGAGATGGTTCGTGGGCTCGTCGAGGACGAGGAAATTAGGAGGATCGAACAGCATGCGCGCCATCACGAGGCGTGATTTCTCGCCGCCGGAAAGGAAGCGGACTCTCTTGTCCACGTCGTCGCCGGAGAATTGGAACGCGCCGACGAGCGCGCGGAGGACGCCGAGGCCGGCGGCCGGGAAGTCCTTCTGGACCTGTTCGAGGACGGTCAGCTCCGGGTCGAGGAGATCCAGCGCCTGCTGCGAGAAATAGCCGAGCTTCACGCTCGCGCCGAGGCGCATCGTGCCGCCGTCGGGAGGGAGGACGCCCGCGACCATCTTCAGAAGCGTCGTCTTTCCGGCACCGTTGACGCCCATGACGCACCAGCGCTCGCCGCGGCGGATGAGGAAATCGAACCCCGTGTAGAGGCGTCTTTCCCCGTAGCCCTTCGACAATTTCTCGAGGATCGCCACGTCATCGCCGGAGCGCGGCGGCGGCTTGAAGTCGAAACGCACGACGGTTCGCTTTTTCGGCAGCTCGATCGTCTCGATCTTCTCGAGCTTCTTGACGCGGCTTTGCACCTGCGCCGCCTTCGAGGCGTGCGTCTGGAAGCGCTCGATGAAGCGCTGCTCTTTCGCGAGCATCGCCTGCTGCCGGGCGAAAGCAGCTTCCCGATGTGTTTCGCGCTGGGCCCTCTCCCTCTCGTAGAAGTCGTAGTTGCCCGAATACGTCACGAGCTCTCCGGCGTCGATCTCGACGACTTTCGAGACGACGCGGTTCATGAAGTCGCGGTCGTGGCAGGTCATGAGGAGCGAGCCCGGGTAGCCCTCGAGGTATTCCTCGAGCCAGATGATGGATTCGATGTCGAGGTGGTTCGTGGGCTCGTCCATGAGGAGGACGTCGGGCCTGCCGAGGAGGACCTTCGCCATCGCGACGCGCATCTTCCAGCCGCCGGACAGGGCGCCGACGTCGCCGTCGATGCGCGCGTCGTCGAAGCCAAGCCCGTGAAGCACTTCCCGGGCGCGGGCCTCCAGCTCGTAGCCGCCGCGCGTCTGGTATTCGGACTGCACGTCGCCAAACCGTGCCAGGATGCTTTCCGCCTCATCGGCGCGCTTCGGATCCGCGAGCGCGTGCTCGAGGCCGATCAGCTCGTGGTGGAGGTCGCCGAGGCGTCCGCTTCCCGCGATCGCCTCGTCGAGAACGGGCCACCCGGCCATCTCGTCGATCTCCTGCTTGAAGTAGCCGATCGAGAGTTTCTTCGGAACGGACACGTCGCCGTCGTCGGCGTGCTCCTCGCCCGTGATGAGCCGGAAGATCGTCGTCTTGCCGGCTCCGTTCGGGCCGACGAGACCGATTTTCTCGCCCGGGTTGAGCTGGAAGGAGGCGTCGACGAAGAGCACCTGCCGGCCGTACTGTTTGCTGATGCCGGAAAGCGCGATCACGGGCGGCGGACGATAGCAGGACCGCGCGCGCGAGACGGATTATTCGATCATCGCGATGCGGCGGGCGTGGCGGCCGCCGCCGGCGCCCGGCTCGAACGGCGTCTCGAGAAAGATCCGCACGATCGTGAGCGCCATCTCCCCGGTGATCATCCGTTCGCCGAGCGAGAGGACGTTCGCGTCGTTGTGCTCGCGGCAGGCTTTCGCGGTGGCCTCGTTCCAGCAAAGCGCACAGCGCACGCCCCCGACCTTGTTTGCGACCATGGCTTCGCCGTTTCCCGAGCCGCCGAGGACGATGCCGCGCGTGCACTCGCCACGCGCAACGGCCTCGGCGGCGGGCCGAACGTAGACGGGGTAATCCACCATGTCGGCCGAGAACGTACCGCAGTCCTTCACCTCGTGGCCCATTCCGAGGAGCATCGCCTTGATTCTCTCTTTGTACGCGAAGCCGGCGTGGTCGCAGCCGAGAGCGATCTTCATGGCGGGGAGTCTACGTCGGCCCCGATAGAATGCGGCGGTGGCGAACGCCCTCCCAAGCCTCACGATCTTCTTCCCGTGCTTCAACGACGCGGCCACGATCGGCTCCCTCGTGGCGGGCGCGCACGTTGTCGGGCGGGAGTCCGGCCGCGATTTCGAGATCCTCGTCGTGGACGACGGCTCGAAGGACAACAGCGCGGCGATCCTCGAGGCGCTCCGGGAGCGGTATCCCGAGCTCAACGTCGTGTATCACCTTCAGAATCGCGGCTACGGCGCGGCCCTGCGATCGGGTTTCTCGAACGCGTCGAAGGATCTCGTGTTCTACACGGACGGCGACGGCCAGTACGACGTCCTCGAGCTGAAGAAATTCCTGCCGGTCCTGCAGGAAGGCGTCGACGTCGTGAACGGCTACAAGATCTCGCGCTCGGACCCGTTTCACCGCGTCGTCGTCGGGAAGATCTACCTCGTTCTCATGAGGGTTCTGTTCCGGTTCCACGTGCGCGATGTGGACTGCGACTTCCGGCTCATCCGGCGCGAATCGCTCGGCGCGATTTCGCTGAAGCATTCCAGCGGCGTCATCTGCCTCGAGCTCGTCAAGAAGCTCGAGCTCGCGGGGTTTCGCTTCGTGGACTTCCCGGTGCACCACTATCACCGTGTAGCCGGCCGGTCGCAGTTCTTCAATTTTCGGCGGCTCTTCGCGACGGGCGTGAACATCCTGAAGCTCTGGTGGGAGATCCACGTCACGCGCGACACGCCGCGCAACGTGGCGCATCCGTCCTCGGACGTGAGGGTCGAGGAGAGCTGGGAGAGTCCCCGGCCGTGACGGCGGAGGCCGTGCCGTTCCTCGAGCTTTCGCGCGCGGCCGTGGAGGAGAGAGAAGCGCTCGAGACGGCGCTTCTTGCGTGCGTGCGGCGCGGGCGTTACGTTCTCGGAGACGAGGTCGCGGCGTTCGAGAGCGAGTGGGCGGCTTTCTGCGAGGCGCCGTTCGCCGTCTCGTGCGCAAGCGGCACCGACGCGATCACGCTGGCGCTCCGAGCGTTCGGTGTCGGAACAGGCGACGACGTGCTCACGGTCTCGATGACGTGCGCCCCGACAGCGGCCGGCATCCTGCGCGCCGGTGCGACGCCGGTCTTCGTCGACGTGGAACCCGAGCACCTCACGATGGATGCCTCCCGGCTCGAGGCCGCCCTCACGCGCCGGACCAAGGCGATCGTACCGGTTCACCTGTATGGCCGCCTCGCGGACATCGACGCGATCGCCGACTTCGCGAAGTCGAAGGGCCTCTTTCTCGTCGAGGACTGCGCGCAGGCGCACGGTGCGGGGCTCGGCGGCCGGCCGGCGGGCTCTTTCGGCGACGCGGCCGCGTGGAGCTTCTATCCCACGAAGAACCTCGGGGCTCTCGGCGACGGCGGCGCGGTGACGACCGCGCGGCCGGAGGTCGAGGCGCGAATCCGGAAGCTGCGCGTGTACGGGTACGCCACTGGCAACGACGCGGACGAGGCAGGTTGGAACAGCCGGCTCGACGAGGTGCAGGCGGCCGCCCTGCGCGTGCGCCTCCCGCGCCTCACGGCTCGAAACGCGCGGCGGGCGCGGATCGCCTCCCGTTACGACGCGGCTTTCGCGGCCGCGGCGCCTTTCCTGCGCACGCCTCCGCCCGCGCGTGCCGGCGAGACGCCAGCGCATCACCTCTATGTCGTGCGTATCGAGGACCGCGGCGCGTTTCGCACGCGCCTCGCGGCGGCGGGCGTGGAAACCGCCGTTCATTACCCGCGCGCCGTCCACGAGCAACCCGCCTTCGCGCCGCTGCCGCGGGGGCCTCTGCCCGAGACCGAGCGGGCAGTCCGGGAGGTCGTGTCGCTCCCCCTGTATCCGCAGCTCTCGGACGACGAGACCGGGCGGGTGATCGGCGCCGTGACCGTCAGCGCGGCGCTGACGCGCGCGTGACACGGGTCGTCAGGAAACGCGAGGCGCCCGTCGCCTTCGTCGACGTGATGCCGTAGACCCAGAGTCCCCGCGCGACCGGACGGCTCCGCGCGCTGCCCACGAACGTGACCTCCACGTCTAGGGGCGTTCCCGGCGCGACGTGGAACCTCTTCCACGGGTCGTCGATCACGAGCGGCAGTCCCGTGAGGACGAACGTGGACTCGTGGAGGAGCGTTTCGCTGCCTGGAGACAGGAGCCTCAGGCGCACGCGGAAGGGGACGGCATCGCGTTCGACGCCGGGATACGTGAAGCAGAAGTGGCTGCGCTCCGACGCGGTCTCGACGAGCGGCCCCACGCGCAGGCAGTCGCCCGGGCGCGCGAGGTCCACGGACGAAAGGACGGGCACGGCGAGCGACGGCGCGAGGCCTCGCCGGTCCACGATCTCCGCCCGGACGCGGAAGGAGGCCTCGCTCTCGAAGAAAAAAGACGACGCGGTCGCGAGCGGAATGTGCGCCGGCACGGAGCGCGTCTCGCCTGGAGCCAGCTCGAAGATGCTCTCCTCCGAATCGCGTGCGTCGGGAGGCCACCGCGTCAGACGCACGGTGGAGGGAGTTCCGGACGTGTTCGTGAGGGTCACCTTCGGCGCCCAGATCGGCCGGCCGGGATTGTTCGCGCGAAACACGGCGGGAACGAACGCCGTGTCGGGGCCGTAGGGCTCAGGCGGCCGATGGCACCCGGCGGCGAGCAGGGCCGCGGCGAGCGGGAGAACTTTCCTCATCCGACCCAGTACCAGTGAACGAACGCCCAGACGTAGGCGGCCTGCGCGAGGGCCGAGAGGGCGAGAAGCGACATGAAAAGACCGCGGCGCTTCTCGAGGCCGGCGAGGGCCGCGAAGGCGGGGAACGCCGGCAGGACATACCGGCCGGCGCTCTCGAACGTGCCGGACGTGAAAACGATGGCGACAGTCAGGGCGACGTAAAGCGCCTCGGCGCTCCGGCGCTGCCGGAGGAGGACCGCCGCGAGGACGAGGAAGAAGAGAAGGTAAACCCCCTCGAGGGTGCGGGCATGCGCATCCCCGAAGATGCGGCCCTGCTGAAAGTCCTCGACGACGCCCTGCCAAATGAGGGACGGTCCGTCCAGGATCGACTTGGACTGGCCGCTCCAGTTGTGTTGCGCCTTGAGGAAGAGGAGCGGGTCCGAGAAACGCCGCCAGAAATAGAGGCAGAAGAGGCCGAAGCCCGCGAGCGGCGAAGCCGCGGCGAGAGCCGCATCTCCCAGGGCCCGGGCCCGCGAACCACCTGCACCTCGGCGGGTCCGGTGGGCCACGAGGGCGAGGTAGGGCGCGAGCACGAGGCCCGAGATGCGTGTCAGACCGGCGAAAAAGCCCGCGATCGCGCCGAGAACTGGCCTTCGGCGCTCGAAGGCTTCCACGGCCGCCAGGGAGAGCGCCAGCAGCAGCGCTTCCGTGTAGACGGCCGCGAAGAAAAAAGACGTCGGGAAAAGCAGGAGGACGAGGACGGCGGGCACGACGCGCGATTCGCCGAAATGGCGCCGCGTCCACTCGGCGAACAGGAGGAGCGCGGCAAGGAGAGCCGCCGCCGAGATCAGGTTTCCCGCGAGCGACGTCTCGATGGCAGTCGCGCGCACGATGAGCCGGACGAGCCCGGGGTAAAGCGGGAAGAACGCGTGGTTCGTCTCCTGCCCGACGCGGGTCGGCGGCTCTCCATAGCCCGCTTCCGCGAGGTTGATGTACCAGCCCGAATCCCACCGGGCCAGCGGCGTCACGCGCCGGACCATGTCATAGCTCCATGGCCTCGAGCCCGTGACTCCCGGCAGGATCGACCGGGAAATCAGCGCGACGAGGAAGACGCCGGCGAGCCATAGGAGGCCCAGCCCGAAGACCCGCTGGCGTGTCGTCACGGCGGAGCGGATTATAGGGATCACCCGAATGAACCCGCGCGAATACGAGATCATGTTCGCCCGTGAGGAGGCGTACTGGTGGTACCGCGGCATGCGGCGCATCACGAGGGCCTTCGCGCCGGACCTCTTTTCGCGGCGTCCTCTCTCCTGGGCGCTCGACGCGGGCTGCGGCACCGGCCGGAATCTCGAGGAGCTCGACGCCGGCCAGGGGCCTGTCGCGGGCATCGACGCGTCGCTGCGCGCTCTCTCTCTCGCGCGCCGGAGAGGCCGCGGCCGGCTCGTCTGCGGCTCCGTCGAGGCCCTTCCGTTTCGATCCCATGCTTTCGCGGGCGTTCTCTGTCGCGACGTCCTCTACATGGTGCCGGACGAGGCCCGCGCCGCGCGGGAGATCGCGCGCGTCCTCGCGCCCAGCGGCCGACTCGTCCTCTCGTCGCCTGCGTTCGCGGCGCTCTCCGGCGCGCACGACCGGGCCGTAGGCGGGCTGCGGAGGCACACCGCGCCTGGCCTCGCGGCGCTCCTGGGGGAGGCCGGCCTACGCGTCGCGCGGACGACGTATGCGAACTTCTTCCTGGCGGGTCCGATCTGGGTCCTGCGAAAGGTCACGAACGCGCTGTCACGGCGGCGGCCGAGTGAAGACGTCTCGTCTGACTTCGGCCTGGCCCCAGCCCCCTTCGAAGAAATTCTCTTCTCTTTTCTCTCGGTCGAAGCGCGAATCATCGCTCGCGCGCGACTGCCGTTCGGTGTGACGGTTTTCGTGGCCGCGGCGAAGCCCGCTCAGGGCACGAGCGTCGCTGGAAAGTAGCTGCCATCGTTCGTGCGGTTGTCGACGAGCGTCGAGAAGGCCGTCGCGGAGCCGCCGTCGAGGACGTCGACGAGGAGGGATGCCTGCTCGAGCGGCGGCGTCG